>LFCJ01000129.1_pt1 | contig 41295 bp, 39 predicted proteins | sample 643141 | NCBI WGS metagenome assembly LFCJ01 (sample SAMN03766243, study PRJNA286221) | soda lake metagenome | biome: soda lake; feature: Kulunda steppe; material: water; isolation source: sample B1-Br-g2 brine of Lake Bitter-1 | place: Russia: Kulunda steppe | collected 2010-07
AGGCGGGTTGCCTCGGTGCGAAAGCGCGCGACCAGGGCGTGCAGCCGCGCCCGCCGCTCGGGCTCGTCGGCAAGGATGTCGAGCGCCGAGAGCGTCGCCGCCGCTACCCCGGGGGGCTGGGCGGTGGTTTAGACATAGGGACGGGCAAACTGGATCAGGTGCTCGATCAGCTCACGGCTTCCCGCCACGAAGGCGCCGCCGGTGCCCAGCGCCTTGCCCAGGGTGCCCACCAGAATTGGCACGTCCTCAACGCCGTGGGCGCGGCCGACGCAGCCGTCGCCTCGCTCGCCCAGCACGCCCAGGCCGTGGGCGTCGTCGATCATCAGCCAGGCGTCGTGGCGGCGCGCCGCTGCGGCGAGCCCGGGGATATCGGCCAGGTCGCCGTCCATGCTGAAGACGCCGTCGCTGACCACCAGTTTCGGCGCCGCGGCCGGGGCGCGGGCCAGCAGGCGCGCGAGGTCGGCCAGGTCGTCATGGTGGAAGCGCCGGGAGGGAGCGCCGGCCAGCGCTGCGCCGTCGAGCAGGGAGGCGTGGTTGAGACGGTCCTGAAATACCCGGGTATCGGCATCGCAGAGCGCCTGGAGGGTGCCCAGGTTGGCCAGGTAGCCGGTGGAGAAGAGCAGGGCGCGGGGCCGTCCGGTGAGCACCGCCAGCCGCTCCTCGAGCGCCTCGTGGACCGTCAGATGGCCGCTGACCAGATGCGAGGCCCGGGCGCCGGCGCCGAAGCGCCGCGCGCCTGCTGCCATGGCCTCGGCGAGGCGCGGGTCGCCGGCCAGGCCCAGGTAGTCATTGCCGGCGAAGTCGCGGCGGCCGGGTGCGGGATGCCAGGGGCGGCGCTGCCGCCACAGGCCGTCGGCCCGACGGGCCTGGGCCCGGGCGGCGAGACGGGAAGGCCAGTCGCGGCACGTGCTCAGGCTCATGTTCAGACGCCGCTGGCGTCGTAGGAAAGCGCATCGGCCCGGGCGGCGGCCCGGCGAGTCAGGTCGGCCGCGACGCTGGCTTCCACGCTTGCCTGAACCTGTTGGTCGTCGACGCAGGTGTCCCGGCGCTCCGGGTGCAGGCCGAGCTTGGCGAACAGCGCCCGGTCGCGCTCCGCCTGGGGATTGGCGGTGGTCAGCAGGCGCTCGCCGTAGAAGATGGAGTTGGCCCCGGCCAGGAAGGCCAGCGCCTGAGTGGATTCGTTCATCTGCTCGCGGCCGGCGGAGAGGCGCACGTGGCTCGCCGGCATCAGGATACGGGCCACGGCGACGGCGCGGATGAACTCGATGGGGTCCAGGTCGTCCACGTCTTCGAGGGGCGTGCCCGGCACCTTGACCAGCATGTTGATGGGCACCGACTCCGGGTGCGGCATCAGGCGCACCAGCTGCTGGAGCAGGGCGGCGCGGTCCCGGGGCGCCTCGCCCATGCCGAGTATCCCCCCGGAGCAGACCTTCATGCCGGCATCGCGCACCTGGCTCAGGGTCTCCAGGCGGTCGGCGTAGGTGCGGGTGGTGATGATCTCGCCGTAGTACTCCGGCGAGGTATCCAGGTTGTGGTTGTAGTAGTCGAGGCCAGCCTCGGCCAGGCGTCCGGCCTGGTCGCCGTCCACACTGCCCAGGGTCATGCAGGTCTCCAGGCCCAGCGCCTTGACCCGGCGCACCATCTCCAGCACCGCGTCGAGGTCCTTCTCCCGGGGGCGCTTCCAGGCCGCGCCCATGCAGAAACGGCTGGCACCGGCTGCCTTCGCCGCCTGGGCCTGTTCCACCACCTTCTCGATCTCGAGCAGTGCCTCCTTGCCCAGCCCGGTGTTGTAGTGGCCGGACTGCGGGCAGTACTTGCAGTCCTCCGGGCAGGCGCCGGTCTTGATGGAGAGCAGGGTGGAGACCTGCACGGCGTTGGGGTCGAAGTGGGCGCGATGCACCCGCTGGGCATGGAACAGCAGGTCGTTGAAGGGCAGGGCGAAGAGCGCCTCGATCTCGGCGAGGGTCCAGTCGTGGCGGGGCTGGGCCGTGGCGGCTAGGGTCAAGGCATCGGCGCCGGGAGTCGCATCGCGAGTATCGAACATGGTGGGGGTCGCCTATGGTCAACTTGGGTTTTGTGAATAAGTTGACGAAAAGCCTATCCCAGTGGCGAGCATTGTCAACCCGATCTGAGTTTTTGGTTGACCATTATCTGCGTCGCCGGCTCCCCGGGCGCTGCGCCTTCTGCCTGGGCGAGGCCGACCGGGAGCGCCCCTGGTGTGCGGCCTGCTTCGCCGCGCTGCCCTGGAACCTGCCGGCCTGTCCCCACTGCGCCGAGCCGCTGCCCGGGCGGTGCCAGGCCAGGCCATGCGGCCACTGCCTGCTGCGCCCGCCGGCGTTCGAGCGCAGCCGCGTGCCGCTGCGCTACGCGCAGGAGGTGGCCGGACTGATGAAGCGTTTCAAGTTCTCGGCCTCGCCCCGGGCCGGGGCGGTGCTGCTGGCGCTGCTCGAGGCCGGCCTGCCTCGAGCAGCGCTGGCCTGGCCGCAGGCCCTGGTACCGGTGCCGCTGCATCCTCAGCGTGCCCGGGAGCGTGGCTTCGATCAGGCCGAGTGGCTGGCGCGGCGCCTGGCGCGCCGGCTCGAGGTTCCGCTGGTTCGAGCCCGGCGATGGCGCGATACGCCGAGCCAGCGCGGCCTGGACCGCGACGAGCGGCAGCGCAACGTGCGCGGGGCCTTCCGGGTCGAGGCGGCACTGCCGCCGCGGGTCGTGCTGCTCGATGACGTCATGACCACCGGGGCGACCCTGGACGCCCTGGCGGCGGCCTGCCAGGCGGCCGGCGCCCGTGAGGTCGAGGCCTGGGCGGTGGCGCGAACGCCGCTGCAGGAAAGCGCACGGCTCTGTTAGCATGCGGGTTTGACTGCCGGGACTGCCCACATGGAAACTTCTCCCCATCCCTTCGCCAGCCTCTCTCCCGCCCGGGTGGTGGCGGCGGTGGAGTCGCTGGGTTTCTGGCTGCCGGGCGAGCCCTTTACCCTCAACAGTTACGAGAACCGCGTCTATCTGGTGCATGACGATGAGCGTCGCCGCTGGGTGGTGAAGTTCTACCGGCCGGAGCGCTGGAGCGACGCCCGCATTCAGGAGGAGCACGATTTCCTGGCCGAGCTCGAGGCGGCGGGAGTGGCGGTGGCGGCCCCCTGGCGCGACGCGGACGGTGTCAGCCTGCAGCGCGCCGAGGGTTTTCGCTTTGCGCTCTTTCCCTGCCTGCCGGGCCAGGCGCCGGAGCTGGAGAACCCGGCGCACCTGTTTGCCCTGGGCGAGCTGATTGGCGCCGTGCATGCGGTGGGCGAGCGAGGGCGTTTCGTGCACCGCGGCGCCATGAACCTGGATGAGATGGTGATCGAGGCCCGTGAGCGGGTGCTGGCCAGCGCCTGGCTCGGTCGCCGCCAGCGTGATGCCTACTCGCGGATCACCGCGGCCCTGCATGAACGGCTTGTCGATCACGCCTGGCCCGCGGAGCAGGCGATCCGGGTCCACGGTGACAGCCATATCGGCAATATTCTGGGGCGTGACGAACACTTTGCGCTGGTGGACTTCGACGACTGCCTGATGGCGCCGGCGGTGCAGGACCTGTGGATGCTGATTACCGCCGAGAACGCCGAGGAGCGCCATATGCAGCTCTCGGAGGTGCTGGAGGGCTACGAGGAGCAGCGCGAATTCGACCGCAGCGAACTGGCGCTGATGGAGCCGCTGCGCACCCTGCGGCTGCTGCGCCACAGTGCCTGGCTGGTGGCGCGCTGGGAGGATCCGGCCTTCCCGGCGGCCTTTCCGTGGCTGGCCGACGAGGGCTACTGGGACGGCCAGATTCGCTCCCTCGAGCAGCAGCGCCAGGCGCTGGAGCGCGCCCCCCGCTGGCTGGCCTGAGGTCGGTGCCCGGCCCCAATCCACGGCGCCCCTTGTTCAGGGGCGCTGGGGGAGGAGGTGTCGCTGGTCGAGGGATCCGACGGGTTTACTGATCCGGGTCGGGGCGCTCTGCGGGAATCGGGTTGGCCACCCCGGCGCCCTCGGCCTCGCGGCGCTGGATATTGATCCGTTCGGCGGGATTCTCCTGCTCCTCGATGGCCAGCTCGCTGGCCAGGCGAAGTTCAAAGGTGTGCGCCGGGCTGATCTCGCAGCGCCCCTCTTCGCAGGCGGCAATGCCGAAGCTGCCGTCCGCCTCGTAGGCCGCCGCCGACAGCTCGCCGCTGAAGATCTCGCTGTCGCCGCCGTCGGTGGCGATGCAGGTCACCGAACTGGTCGTGATGCGCACTCGCTCGCCATCCAGCCGCGCATCGCCCACCATGACGCAGTGACTCGGCAGCTCATGGGTCCCCTGGCCGTTGGCCACCGGGCGCAGCAGGATGTCGTCACGGCGTGACGCCTCCCGATCCAGGGTAAACGACTCGATCACCTGCACCTCGAGTCGCGCATCGGAGGGCAGTTCCAGGGTCGCGGCCAGCGCCAGGGTCGGCGTGAACAGAGCAGCCAGCAGCAGAATTGACGGGGTCTTGGTCATGTCGAGCTCTCGAAAGAAGTCGTGCACTGCGTGAAAGGCGAATTCTAGCACAGGGCAGGTGAGCCCTCCCATCCGCCCGGGGCGGGAGATGCGGTCGGTTGTCACGGGGTGGGCCTGCGCCGCGCAGGGGCATGCGCTAGAATGCCGGATTAACGTCAAACCATGTTGTACAAGGCATGAATCATGTATGCTTTCTGTACATGAACACGATCAGGACGGGCTCGACGATGACCGAAGAAATCGCCAACCACTACCGGCAGATCCTGCTCGCACTGGGCGAGAACCCCGACCGCGAGGGCCTGCGTGATACGCCCAAGCGTGCCGCCAAGGCGATGCAGTTCCTCAATCACGGCTACCTGCAATCGATGGAAGAGATCGTCAATGGCGCCGTCTTCGAGTCGGAGACCGACGAGATGGTGCTGGTCAGGGACATCGAGCTCTATTCCATGTGCGAGCACCACCTGCTGCCCTTTATCGGCAAGTGCCATATCGCCTACCTGCCCAGCGGCAGGGTGCTGGGGCTCTCCAAGTTTGCGCGCATCGTCGACATGTTCGCCCGCCGCATGCAGATTCAGGAGAACCTGACTCGCCAGATCGCCGAGGCGGTGCAGCAAGTGACCGGCGCCCGCGGCGTGGCGGTGGTGATCGAGGCCAAGCATCTCTGCATGATGATGCGGGGGGTGGAGAAGCAGAACTCCAGCATGACCTCTTCGGTGATGCTCGGTGCCTTCCGCGACAACCCTTCCACTCGCCAAGAGTTCCTGACTCTGGTCAGCGCACGCTGAGGCTCAACCGCCAAGGAGAACGGCCATGCCGCTGCACGCCATCGACGACCAGCATTTCGATCACGATCTGGCCACCATCCGGATCAAGGATCTCCGGCTGCGCACCTATATCGGCATCAAGGAGGAGGAGATCCAGAACCGCCAGGATGTGGTCATCAACGCGGTCATTCGCTATCGGGCGGACGATGCCGTCGAGTTCAACCATATCGAGCAGGCATTGAACTATCGCACCATCACCAAGCAGGTGATCGCCCACGTCGAGGAGAACCGCTTCCTGCTGCTGGAACGCATGACCTGGGAAGTGCTCGACCTGATCATGTCCCATGAGCAGGTGCTCACCGCCCAGGTGGAGATCGACAAGCCGCACGCCCTGCGCTTCGCCGACTCGGTTTCCATCACCCTCTCGGCCAGCCGCGAACCGCGCCGAACGCCCTGAGGGCCCGCGCCCCGCCCTGTCCCCATAGCCCTGCCGAAAGGCCCCGATGCTTTGAGCCTCGGGGCCTTTGCGCTTAGCATGGGTCGCTGCTGTCTGACTGATCGAGCTGGAGTCATCTTGAACGCCGATACTGATCCCCCGGTGCCCACCCGCCGCCGCTACTCGCCCTGGGCCATGGCCGCCATCGTCACCGCGCTGCTGGCGCTGCTGCTTCAGGGAGCGCTGGTCCCCCTCAACCTGGCCGTGGCGGTGATGGCGCTGCTCGGCCTGCGCCAGATCCGCCGGGAGCCGTCTCGCTATATCGGTCGGGCCTTCTGCTGGCTGGCCATCGGCCTGGTGCTGGTCCTCGCCTTGCTCACCGCCATGCTGGAGCCGACGCCCACCGAGCCCCCTCCCGAGTACATGGTTCCCGACCATGAGCGGGTGATGCCCGACGAAGAGCCTCCCGTGCCCAGCGAGCTCGGCAACGAAGGCAGCGGCGAGCGTTGACAAAAGCGATGGAGGCATGGCGTCGGCCCGCCGAGCTCCCGTATCCTAGAATCATCAGGTCGCCCCGGCCCTCTTTTCCACTATGCCGCCTTGTCCCCAGGAGATGTCCATGGAAGCCCTCAAGGAAACGCAGCTCTACTGTCCCTTCGCCTATATCGACGGCAGCTGGGTCGCCGCCGACAGCGGCGAGCAGATTCAGGTGCTCAATCCGGCCACGGGCGAGCCCATGGGCGACGTCCCGCGCCTGGGGCGCGCCGAGACCGAGCGCGCCATCGAGGCGGCCCATGCCGCCCTGCCCGCCTGGAAAGCGCTGAGCGCCCAGGAGCGCGCCGATGTGCTGATGAAGTGGCACGACCTGATGCTCGAGCATCAGGACGACCTGGCCATGATCATGACCTTCGAGCAGGGCAAGCCGCTCAAGGAGGCCGCCGGCGAGATCGCCTACGCCGCAAGCTTCCTGCGCTGGTTCGCCGAAGAGGCGCGGCGCGTCTACGGTGAGACCATCCCCGCCGCCAAGGCCAACCAGCGTCTTCTGGTCACCAAGCAGCCGGTGGGCGTGGTGGGGGCCATTACCCCCTGGAACTTCCCCGCGGCGATGATCACCCGCAAGGCGGGCGCGGCGCTGGCGGCGGGTTGCACCATCGTGGTCAAGCCGGCCAGCCAGACCCCGTTCTCCGCCACGGCACTGGCGATGCTGGCCGAGCGCGCCGGCGTGCCCCGCGGCGTCTTCAACGTGGTGCCGGGCCGGGCCAGCGAGATCGCCGCGGCCATGACCGAATCGCCGCTGGTGCGCAAGATTACCTTCACCGGCTCCACCGAGGTGGGGCGCGAGCTGATGGCCAGTGCGTCCCGCCATATCCAGAAGATCTCCCTGGAGCTGGGCGGCAACGCCCCCTTCATCGTCTTCGAGGATGCCGACCTGGACGCCGCGGTGGAGGGCGCCATGGCGGCCAAGTTCCGCAATGCCGGCCAGACCTGCGTCTGCACCAACCGTTTCCTGGTGCAGTCCAGCGTGGTCAATGCCTTCTGCGAGAAGCTGGCCGTGGCGATGCACAGCGAGCTCAGGGTGGGCGACGGCACCAAGCCCGGCATCAACATCGGCCCGCTGATCGACGACAAGGCGGTGGCCAAGGTCAGCGAGCATGTCCAGGACGCCGTGGACAAGGGCGCCGAGCTGCTGATGGGCGGGCACCCCCACCCGCTGGGCGGCAGCTTCTTCACCCCGACCCTGATCAGCTTCGCCACCGCCAGCATGAAGGTGGCCAGGGAAGAGACCTTCGGCCCGCTGGCGGCGGTCTTCCCCTTCGACGATGAGGAGAGCGCGGTGGAGATGGCCAACGACACCGAGTATGGCCTGGCCGCCTACTTCTACTCTCGTGACCTGGGCCGGGTGTGGCGGGTCGCCGACGCCCTGGAATACGGCATGGTGGGCATCAACACCGGGCTGATCTCCAATGCCGCCGCCCCCTTCGGCGGGGTCAAGGCGTCGGGGCTGGGCCGCGAGGGCGGCCACCAGGGGCTGGAGGAGTTTCTGGAGACCAAGTACCTCTGCATCGATCTGGGCTGATCGGGCTTCGCCCGGAGCGGTAAGCCATAAGCCTTAAGCCGTAAGAAATAAAAACCCCGTCGGCCATGGCCGACGGGGTTTTCTGATTATGGCGGCGCTATCCACGCTGTGCTTCCAGCTTCCAGCTTCCAGCTTCCAGCTTCCAGCTCGCCGCAGGCGTCAGTGGCGGAAGTGGCGCATGCCGGTGAACACCATGGCGATGCCCGCCTCGTTGGCGGCGTCGATCACCTCCTGATCGCGCATGGAGCCGCCCGGCTGGATCACCGCGGCGATGCCGGCGGCGGCGGCGGCGTCGATGCCGTCCCGGAAGGGGAAGAAGGCGTCACTGGCCATTACCGAGCCGGGCACCGAGAGGCCCTCGTCGGCGGCCTTGATGCCGGCGATCTTCGCCGAGTAGACGCGGCTCATCTGGCCGGCGCCCACGCCGACGGTCTGGCCATCCTTGGCGTAGACGATGGCGTTGGATTTGACATGCTTGGCCACCTTCCAGGCGAACGCCAGGTCGCGCATCTCCTGCTCGGTGGGCACTCGCTCGCTGACCACGGTGAGCTCGTCGCGGCCGACCATGCCCAGGTCGCGGTCCTGGACCAGCAGGCCGCCGGTGACGCGCTTGAGGTCGTGGGCCTGTCGGCGCTCGCCGGGCCAGCGGGCGCCGACATCGAGCAGGCGCACGTTGTGCTTCTCGGCGACGATCTCGAGAGCCTCGGCCTCGACCCCGGGGGCGATGATCACCTCGACGAACTGGCGGTTAATGACGGCCCGGGCGGTGTCGGCATCCAGCGGCACGTTGAAGGCGATGATCCCGCCGAAGGCGCTGGTCGGATCGGTGGCGAAGGCCTTGTCGTAGGCCTCGAGCGCCGTGGAACCCACCGCCACGCCGCAGGGGTTGGCGTGCTTGACGATCACGCAGGCGGTGTCGGTGAAGGCCTTGACGCACTCGAAGGCGGCGTCGGTGTCGGCGACGTTGTTGAAGGAGAGCGCCTTGCCCTGCAGCTGGGTGGCGGTGGCCACGCTGGCCTCGCTGGCGTCGGCCTCGACGTAGAAGGCGGCGCTCTGGTGCGGGTTCTCGCCATAGCGCATCGCCTGCTTCTTGACGAACTGCAGGTTGTAGGTGCGCGGGAAGCCCGCCTCGCCGCCCGGGGCGAGCTGGCCCAGGTAGTCGGCAATTGCGGCGTCGTAGCCGGCGGTGTGCTCGAAAGCCTTCACCGCCAGGTCGAAGCGGGTGGCCTCCGATACCGCGCCGTCCTGGGCGGCGATCTCCGCCAGCACCCGGGCGTAGTCGTCGGCATCCACCACGATGGTGGTGTGGGCGTGGTTCTTGGCGCAGGCGCGCACCATGGTGGGGCCGCCGATATCGATGTTCTCGATGGCGTCTTCCAGGCTGCAGCCCGGCTTGGCCACGGTCTGGGCGAAGGGGTAGAGGTTGACCACCACCATGTCGATGGGAGCGATATCGTGCTCGGCCATCACCGCGTCGTCCTGGCCGCGGCGGCCGAGGATGCCACCGTGGATCTTCGGATGCAGGGTCTTGACGCGGCCGTCCATGATCTCGGGGAAGCCGGTGTGCGCGGACACCTCGGTGACGGCAATGCCGCTCTCCTGGAGCAGGCGGAAGGTGCCGCCGGTGGAGAGCAGCTCGACGCCGCGTTCGCTGAGCCCGCGGGCGAAGTCGACGATGCCGGTCTTGTCCGAGACGCTGATCAGGGCGCGGCGTACCGGGAGGGGGGAGGCTTGGGCCATGGGAGTCACTCTCTGCTGACGGGTGGGACGAACAATCCGGGGCGGCATGCGCCTGGCATGCCGAAGGGAGTCGTGGCTCCCTTCGCTAAGGGGGTCAGATCAGGTCGTACTGCTTGAGCTTCTTGCGCAGGGTGCCGCGGTTCAGACCGAGCATCTCGGCGGCGCGGGTCTGGTTACCCTGGGTGTGGTCGAGTACGGCAGACAGCAGCGGCGCCTCCACCTCGGCCATCACCATGGCGTAGAGCCCGGTGACCTCGCCACCGTCCAGGTGGGCGAAGTAGCGGCGCATGGAGAGGTCGACCGCTTCGCGCAGGGGGCGCTGGCCGGCGGGCTCGTCGAGCGTCTGGTGGCGTTCGCCGTCCAGCCCGGTGAGTTCCTGGCGATGCCCGGACAGCTCGGGGTTCGGGGGAAAGGCTTGGCTGGTCATGCGGCTCGTGTTCCTTTCGCTGTCACGCGCTCCCGCGGCGGCCCGGAGGGCTCGAGGGGGGCGCGACGAAAGCAGTCGTCGATGAAGCGATGCTGGGCGTCGGCGCTCTCCAGGCCGTTGAAGGTGGCCTTGAGCTCGCGCTGTTGCTCCGCCGCGAGGCGGGTGTCGCCGGCCAAGTACCAGCCGACGTGCTTGCGTGCGATGCGCACGCCCATGTGCTCGCCATAGAAGTCGTGAAGGGCCGCGAGGTGGTCGCGCAGCACGGCGGCGCGCTCCTCGTCGGCCGGGGGCGCCAAGCGCTCCCCGTGACGCAGATAGTGATCGATCTCGCGAAAGACCCAAGGGTTGCCCTGGGCGCCGCGGCCCACCATCACCGCATCCGCCCCAGTATAGTCGAGCACGGCGGCGGCCTTCTCCGGCGAGTCGATATCGCCATTGGCGAAGACGGGAATGCGCACCGCGGCCTTGATCTCGGCGATGGTGTCGTATTCGGCCTGGCCGGCGTAGCGCTGCTGGCGGTGACGGCCGTGGACGGCGAGGGCCCGGATGCCGGCGGCTTCGGCCAGGCGTGCGATGCGCACGCCGTTGTTGCTGTCGGCACACCAGCCGGTACGGATCTTGAGGGTCACCGGCACCTCCACCGCACTCACTACCGCCTCGAGGATCTCGGCCACCAGCGCCTCGTCGCGCAGCAGGGCGGAGCCCGCGGCCTTGTTGCACACCTTCTTGGCGGGACAGCCCATGTTGATGTCGATGATCTCGGCGCCCCGCTCGGCGTTGAGGCGCGCCGCCTCGGCGAGCATCGCGGCGTCGCCGCCGGCAATCTGCACGGCGCGGGGGCCGGGCTCGCCGCGGTGGTCCATGCGCAGGCGCGACTTGCGGGTGTGCCACAGGCTCGGGTCCGAGGTGACCATCTCGCCCACCACCAGCCCCGCGCCCAGCCGTCGGCAGAGCTGGCGGAAGGGGCGATCGGTGACGCCGGCCATCGGCGCCAGAATCACCCGGTTGGGCAGCTGCTGGTCACCGATGCGGGGCAGGGGCGAGGGAGTCTCGGGCATGATGGCGGACGGTGGTAGCCAAGGGGGGACATATCATACGCCCCCGGCCGGATGGGGTGAAGTGCCGCGGCGTGCGGCCTGTGCGCTCACTCTGCGTCGGCAGGGCGCCGCCCGGTCAGCCGCACCCATCCCTCGCTGGTCACCGGCTCCTCCATGATGAGCCCCTGGGCGCGATAGGCGTCGAGCACCTCCTCGGCCTGGTTGGCAAGGATCCCGGAGAGCGCCAGGCGACCTCCCGGCGCGACGTGGCCGGCGACCATCGGCGCCAGTTCGACCAGCGGGCCGGCGAGGATATTGGCCACCACGATGGGAAACGTCTCGGCAGCATCGAGCTGCTCGGGATAGCAGAGCCGGAAGGCGGGTTCGGCAATGGCGTTGCGCTCGGCGTTGTCGCGGCTGGCCTGCAGCGCCTGGGGGTCGATATCGGTGCCGATGGCGCTGGCCGCGCCGAGCCTCAGCGCGGCGATGGCGAGGATGCCGGACCCGGTGCCGATATCCAGGACGGCCTGGCCGTCGAGGGCCTCGGTCACCGCCAGGCCGTCGAGCCAGGCCAGGCAGAGCGCCGTGGTGGGGTGGGTGCCGGTGCCGAAGGCCAGGCCCGGGTCCAGATGCAGGTTGACCGCGCCGGGTTCCGGGGGCTCGTGCCAGCTCGGCACGATCCATAGCCGTTCGCCCATCTGCAGGGGCTGGAAGTCATCCATCCACTCCCGCTCCCAGTCGCGGTCGGCGAGCAGCTCGACCTCGATCTCGGGGCAGGGCTCATCGGGCAGCTCGGCGGCCCAGGCCTGGCGTACCCGGTCGAGCATGGCATCGACCCCTTCCAGATCGTCGTAGAGGCCGGTGAGCACCGTCTCGTGCCAGAGTGGGGTGCTGCCGCGCTCCGGTTCGAAGACCGGGTCGTCGTGGGCGTCCTGGAGGGTGATGGCGGTGGCGCCCTCGGCGAGCAGCAGCTCCTCGAGGGTCTCGGCCTGTTCCGGGGCGATATGGGCCTTCAGTTGCAGCCAGGGCATGGGGGCTCTCTATGAGAAAGGTTGGTCGTGCACGTGCGCTGGACCCTCAGGGGCGACCTCGGCGTCTGTTGAGGCGAACCTGCCGCCAACGCCGAGAAAAATCAGGGGATCCCCAGGGCCAGATCCTAGAGGGGCCATTTCGGCGTTTGGATCCGGCGGGCGTCAGGCCCCTTCGGCCCCGAGTCATGTGGCACTCGGGGCCGAAGGGGCCGTCGATCAAGGCGTCACAGCCCCAGCTTCTTCTCCAGGTAGTGGATATTGACCCCGCCCTGCTGGAAGTAGCCGTCGCGCACCAGATCCTTGTGCAGATCGGTATTGGTCTTGATGCCCTCCACCAGCAGCTCGTCCAGGGCGACCCGCATGCGGGTCAGCGCGGTCTCGCGGTCGGCGCCCCAGGTGATCAGTTTGCCGATCAGCGAGTCGTAGTGGGGCGGCACCGTATAGCCGGTGTAGACATGGGAGTCCATGCGTACGCCCAGGCCACCCGGCGGGTGATAGAGGCTCACCTTGCCGGGGGAGGGCATGAAGGTCCTGGGATCCTCGGCGTTGATGCGGCACTCGAAGGCGTGCCCCGAGAGCTTGACATCCTCCTGGGAGATCGACAGCGGCAGGCCGGAGGCGATCCGCAGCTGCTCGCGGACGATATCCACGCCGGTGACCATCTCGGTGACCGGATGTTCGACCTGCACGCGGGTGTTCATCTCGATGAAGAAGAACCGGCCGTCCTCGTAGAGGAACTCGAAGGTGCCGGCGCCGCGGTAGCCGATGGTGAGGCAGGCCTGGCGACAGGCTTCGAGCACCTCGGCGCGGGCCTCGGGGTCGAGCATCGGCGCCGGTGCCTCCTCGATCACCTTCTGATGGCGACGCTGCAGGGAGCAGTCGCGATCATAGAGGTGAACGGCGTTGCCCTGGCCGTCGGCGAGCACCTGCACCTCCACATGGCGCGGGTTCTCGAGGAACTTCTCCATATAAACGGTGCCGTCGCCGAAGGCCGAGTGGGCCTCGGTGCGGGTGACGTTGACCGCGGAAAGCAGATGCGCCTCGGTGTGCACCACCCGCATGCCGCGGCCGCCGCCACCGGCCGCCGCCTTGATGATCACCGGGTAGCCGATGCGCCGGGCGGTGGTGACGATCTCGCCCTCGTCATCTTCGGGCAGCGGGCCGTCCGAGCCGGGCACGGTGGGCACGCCGGCTTTCTTCATCGATTCGATGGCGCTGACCTTGTCGCCCATCAGGCGGATGGTCTCCGCCCGCGGCCCGATGAAGGCAAAGCCGGAGCGCTCCACCTGTTCGGCGAAGTTGGCGTTTTCGGAGAGGAAACCGTAGCCGGGGTGGATGGCGCTGGAATCGGTGACTTCCGCAGCGCTGATCAGCGCGGGAATATTGAGATAGGACTGGGCCGAGGAGGCCGGGCCGATGCACACGGCCTCATCGGCCAGGCGCACGTGCATCAGCTCGCGGTCGGCCTTGGAGTGGACCGCTACCGTCTTGATGCCCAGCTCCTTGCAGGCGCGCAGGATGCGCAGGGCGATCTCGCCGCGATTGGCGATGAGTACCTTGTCCAGCATGGGGAATCCGCCAGTGTCAGGTGAATGAAGAGACGCTGCGATGTCAGCCGATCACGAGCAGTGGCTGATCGAACTCGACCGGCTCGCCGTCCTCGACCAGAATTGCCTCGACCACGCCATCACGGTCGGCTTCGATCTGGTTCATCATCTTCATGGCCTCGACGATGCACACCGTCTCGCCCTTCTTGACGCTGGAGCCCACCTCGACAAAGGGTTTGCCCCCCGGCGCCGGGCTGCGATAGAAGGTGCCGACCATGGGCGAGCTGATGGCCTGACCCTGATAGCCGGGACCCTCTTCGGCTTCGGCAGGGGCGGGCGCGGGGGCTGCCGGCGCCACCGGTGCCTGGGGAGCCGGCTGGGCCGGTGCGGCATAGCCCTGGGGCATGGTGGGCTGCCAGCTTGCCCCGTTGGGGTGGCGGCTGATGCGCACCGACTCCTCGCCCTCCTGGATCTCGATTTCGCTGATATTGGACTCTTCGAGCAGCTCGATCAGCTTCTTGACCTTGCGGATATCCATGACGTTGTCCCGATCGCTTGGGTGCAGTGAATGAGGAGTGGCCCGGCGGCGCTGTCAACTCGGGCCAACTCGCAATAGATCGCGGCAAGATGGCGTCTCTTACCGTGCTATTGGCCTTGAAAATGGGGTGATGCCGGAGTTTGCCGAAAATCCACGGGGATGTCCAGTCGCGGGGAGAACGCCGTTCGATGCCGGAATTTAAACGGCTGTTTGACGACGTTCGCGACCCCGCGGCGCTCCCCGGGCGAAGGGAGAGAGCAGAGGGGCTAGCCGCCCTGGCCGTTGAGCCAGTCGAGAACGCCTTCGAGGTGGGCGGTCAGCCCCGGGGCGCGTATTTCACCCTGAATCCGGGCATCACGGAGCTCCTGAGCATCATGGAAGAACAGCAGGCTGGGGGGACCGAAGAGGTCGAAATGGTCGAGCAGCTCCCGGGTGGCGGGGCCGGAGTCGGTGACGTCGACGTCGATGCGCGCGAAGGCCGACAGCGGCTCGGCCACCCGCGGATCGGTATAGACCTGGCGCTCCATCTGCTTGCAGGAGATGCACCAGTCGGCGGTGAAGTGCACGAAGGCGGGGCGGCCGTCGCCCACCGAGGCGAGCGCCCGCTGCAGATCGTCGAGGCTATCCACGGTGGTGACCTCGGCGGGCTCCACTGCGGCAGCGCCGCCACCGCCCAGGGTAGCCAGGGGGCGCAGCGGGTCCTGGGCGCCGCTGGCGGCCCCCAGCACCAGAGCCAGGCCCCAGGCCAGCAGCAGCATGCCGGCGGCCTGGCGCACCCGGGGCCACCCCTGGGGCAGGTTGACCGACATGGCGCCCAGCGCCAGAGCGCTGCCGATGGCCAGTGCGCCCCACATCAGCAGGGCCACCGTCGAGGGCAGCAGGCGCTCCACCAGCCAGATGGCCACGCCCAGCAGGAGGATGCCGAAGGCGATCTTGACGCCGTTCATCCAGGCGCCGCTGCGCGGCAGCAGGGTGGTGCCGAAGGTGCCCACCAGCAGCAGCGGCACGCCCATGCCCAGGCCCAGGGCGAGCAGCGCCGCCCCGCCCATCAGCGCATCGCCGGTGGTGGAGATGAAGACCAGGGCGCCGGCCAGGGGAGCCGAGACGCAGGGGGAGACCACCAGCACCGACAGCGCGCCGGCCAGCGCCAGCCCGCCCGGCCCGCTGCGCTGAGCGCGGGCCTGCCAGGCATCGATCCGCGCGCTGAGCCGGGAGGAGGTGCGCAGCTCGAAGGCGCCGAACATCGCCAGGGCGAAGAGGGCGAAGAGCACGGCGAAGGTGATCAGCACCGGGGCCGACTGCAGCCGAGCCTGGAGGTTCAGCCCGGCACCGAACAGGCCCATCAGCACGCCCACGGCCGCATAGGTCAGCGCCATGCCGCCCACATAGCTGGCGGAGAGGGCGAAGGCGCGGGGGCGGCTGGGGTTCTGGCCGACGATGATCGAGGAGAGAATCGGCACCATCGGCAGCACGCAGGGGGTAAAGGTCAGCCCCAGGCCGGCCAGAAAGAAGAGCCCCAGCACCAGCGGCAGGCTGGCGTCGCTCATCAGGCGCTGGAAGCGGCCATCGTCGCTCTGGGGGGCGGCCGGCCCCGCGGCGCTGCCGACATCGCCTGACCCCGCCGAGGCGCTGCCGTTGCTGCCTGCCAGGGCAGCGAAGGCCGCCGGCGCGTCGCGCTCTGGCGCCTCCAGGGAGACCCGCTCCGGCGGGTAGCAGAGGCCGGCGTCGGCGCAGCCCTGGAAGGTGAAGGTAAGCGGGAAGAGGCCGTCGGTCGGCTCCTCGAGAGGCACCTCGAGCACCATGGTGTCGCGGAAGACGTAGACGTCGCCCATGAACTCGTCGCTGGTGAACTCCCCCTGGGGGATCTCGGGCTCCCCCAGCGCCACGGCGTCGGATTCCACGGCGAACTGGTGGCGATAGAGGTAGTGCTCGGGGGTGACCTCCACCCCCACGTAGAGGGTCTCGCCGTCGTGCCAGGCCTGCGGCTGGAAAGCCTCGAGCACCGGCAGAAACTCCGAGTCACTGGAGGATGAGAACCACTGCGCCTGGGCGCTCAGCGGCAGCAGCATCAGCACAAGCAGGGTGGCGAGGCGTCGGGCAGTCAAGTCAGGCATCCTTATCCTTGCAGGTAGCGGGGCGAGCTCGGTGGTCAGACCCAGGGCCGGCGGCGCGGTTCCCTGCACTCGCCGGCAGGGGGCTGGCGGTTGGCGCGGGTGCTAGGATAGCGCAGAAGCACGCCGTTGTTGGCGTGCCATTGTCTGCGTCGTCTGCGCTTCATTGTCGCATTGCCGCAGGGCTAGGTTCATTACACAGGGATTATCACGCTATGGACTGGAAAAGCTGGCGCGCCTCCCGGCGGCGCAGGAAGGAAGAGGCGCTGGAGCGCCCCCGATATGGCTGGATCTGGAAGCCGCTGCTGGCGCTGGCCGGGCTCTACCTGCTGGTCAGCATCGGGTTGGGGATCTGGTGGAGCCAGCCGCCGGCCCCCTTCGATGTGGAGCAGGCGACTCTGGAGCGTCGCGGTGAGGCCGCCTATACGCCGGGCGCTCGGGGCACAGTGACCGTGGCGACCCTGGCCGCGACGGTGGAGACGCTGCTCGACAAGCCCGGCGGCTATCTGCGCAACGATGTCGCTCCGCCCGGCGTATGGCTCGACAACATGCCCAACTGGGAGCTCGGCGTGCTCGAGCAGTCCCGGGAGCTGGCCCGGGCCCTGCCGCAGATGAGCCCCGGCGACGCCGACCATCTCGAGGCGGCGCTAGAGGCGCTGCTGGGCGACGACCGCGACTGGTTCCACCCCTCTACCGAATATCGCCTGGCACAGGCGGTGGCGGCCCTCGACCGTCAGCTGGTCGAGCTCGACGCAGAGGAGGCCGGTTTCGCTCCCGGCGAGGGGGTTTCCGCCTGGCTGGAAACCGTCGCGGCGCGGCTTGATGACCTGTCTCAGCGTCTGGCGGCCAGTATCGGCAGCCATGAGGCGCTGACCGAGCTGGGGGTGGACGCCGAGTCGCTGCCCCCGCGGCCTGCCTGGTATCGGGTCGATGATATTTTCTTCGAGGCCCGGGGTACCGGCTGGGCGCTGGTGCAGCTGCTCGAGGGTGTGAAGCGCGACCAGGCCGACGTGCTGGAGGACGCCGACGCCGAGGCCGAATGGGAGCGGCTGCTGGCGGAGCTGACCATGACCCAGCGGCGGCTGTGGAGTCCGATGGTGCTCAGGGGCTCCGGCTTCGGCATCCTGGCCAACCACTCCCTGGTGATGGCGCTGCACATGACCCGGGCGCGGGATCTGGCGTCAGACCTGGCCGCGCGTCTGGCCGAGCCGTCGCTAGCGTCGACGGCAGCCGAGCCGGCGTCCGCCGCCGAGGCGCCGGTCGAGCCGCCGGTCGAGGGGGTGGAGCGCCTCGAGGAGGCGATCGTCGAGCCGCCCCCCGAGGGGCTGGCCGCCCCGGAGGGCTGACCGCCCGGCGCTCCTCGGCGCGGCAGGCCAATGCAGCAGGGCCGCCCCGACGGGCGGCCCTGCTGATGCTCGCGGCGAAGTGCCCGAAGACGTATCAGGCCTTCTCGTAGGCCACCACGGCCTTCTCGATGGCCTTGCGCGCGGCCTCGGCGCCTTCCCAGGATTCGACCTTCACCCACTTGCCCTTCTCGAGATCCTTGTAGTTCTCGAAGAAGTGGGCGATCTGCTGGCGCAGCAGCTCGGGCAGGTCGGTCACCTCCTGGACGTCGTCATAGAGGCTGGAGAGCTTGGCGTGGGGTACGCAGACCAGCTTGGCATCCTCGCCGGCCTCGTCGGTCATGTTGAGCATGCCGACCGGGCGGGCGCGGATCACGCTGCCGGCCTGCACGGGGACCGGGGTCACCACCAGGGCGTCGAGGGCGTCGCCGTCGTCGGCCAGGGTGTGCGGGATGAAGCCGTAGTTGGCCGGGTAGAACATCGGGGTGGCCATGAAGCGGTCGACCAGCAGTGCGCCCATGTCCTTGTCGATCTCGTACTTGATCGGGGCGTTGTTGGCCGGAATCTCGATCATCACGTAGACGTCGTTGGGGAGGTCCTTGCCGGCAGGGATGTTGTCGAAGTTCATCGTCGCTTCCTTGGGTTGGAGATCAGCTTGGTCAATCGCTGAGCGAAAAAAATCCGCGAAAGTATACGGAGCGGGCGCCGGGATTACCAATGCGACATAGGTGCCGAGCTCGGCGGGAGTCGTCGCGGTCGGTGCTGCTGCGCGGCAGGCTGACGCGAGTTGACACCACGCAGGGGTGCCAGAAGTGTATCATGGGCGCCGGCGGGGTTCGCCGGCTGCCGATCGGAGCAGCCCGGGGGCCCAGGGAAGTGCGAACCGGCGGTCAAGGAGAAGTCACTTGGGATCTGCGCAGCTGTCATTGAGTTACGGTCAGGCCTACGTGGCGCCGGATCGGCGCCACCACCGCAGCTCCATGTCGGTGCGCTGCCCCCAGCCCGGTCAGCTCAATGCCAAGGGCGCCTGCGCGGTGATCAGCGATTCCACCCAGCGCAACTCCATGGCCAAGCAGGCCGGAGATCTCAGCGTGCGCGGCTTTCTGGCCGACTACTACTCCACGCCGGACCACTGGGACGTCAAGACCTCTGCCAACCGCGTGCTGCGGGCCCTCAACGGCTGGTGCTACAGCCAGAGCCAGTGCGTGGCCGAAGGCAGCTACGTTTCCTCGCTCTCGGCCATGGTCTATCGCTGTCGCACCGCTCACCTGTTTCATCTGGGCGATACCCTGGTGTTTCGCCTGCGCGGCGCCGAATTCGAGCAGCTCAGCCGCGATCACGTCGCCGACCTGGGCGGCTATCGCTACCCCTCTCGGGCGCTGGGCATGGATGGCAGCATCGACATCGACTATGGTCAGTTCCCCATCAAGCAGGGGGATATCTTCCTGTTCACCACCCAGGCGGTGCTGGGGACCCTGATGCCCTCGGACTATGTCCAGCTGATCCGCCAGGACGCCAGCGACCTCAATGCCGCCTGTGACCGGCTGGCCGAGGCGGCGGTGCAGCGGGCCCAGGCCCGTGGCTATGGGGCCGAGCAGTTCTGCTTTCAGCTGGTACGTATCGACGAGCTGCCCGACGAGCAGCCCGATCACCCGGGTCGCGCCTATGGCGAGCTGCCGATCCCGCCGGAGCTTTCGCCGGGCGATCGCCTGGACGGCCTGGAGGTCTCGGCGGTGCTGTCGCGTACCGCCCAGTCGCGGGTCTACCGGGTGCGCGACGTCAACACCGAGCGGGAGATGGTGATGAAGGCGCCGAGCCCGGAGCTCTCCAATCGCAACGCCTATCTGGAGCACTTCCTGCTGCAGCAGTGGGTGGTGGAGCGGGTCAAGTCGCCCTTCGTGGTGCGGATCATGGAGTCGTCGCGGCCGAGGCGCTATCTCTACTACCTGATGGCCTACGTGGAGGGGGAGACCCTGACCGAGTGGGCGCGGCGTCATCCCCAGGCGAGCCTGGTGCAGCGCCTGGATATCGCCAACCAGCTCGGCAAGGCGATCCAGTCGCTGCACCACCGCGATATCCTGCACCAGCAGATCCATCCCGGTAACGTGCTGATCGACCTCCACGGCCAGGTGGTGCTCACCGACTTCAGCGCCTGCCGAGCCCGCGGCGAGGGAGGCGGGCATCGCGAGGCCCGGGAGCTCCTGCGCCAGGTGGGTCTGACCGAGCACAGCGCGCCGGAGTATGCCCTGGATGATTCCATCGGCCGGCGCAGCGACCAGTACTCCTATGCCTCGACGATCTACTGGCTGCTCACCGGCGAGCTGCCCTACGAGCTGACGCCCAATCGCCTGCGCAGCCACACCGATCTCGAACAGCTGTCCTATCGCAGCGCGCGGACCCGCAACCCCGAGGTGCCGCCGGCTCTGGATGAGGCGCTGCGTCGCGCCCTGGATCCCCAGCGCTCGCTGCGCTATCGCCGCCTGTCGGAGTTCCTGCGTGAGCTGCGCCTGCCCCTTGCCGCGGAGCGCCGCGACGTCTCCCCGCGTGCCGGTCGGCGGGTCTTTCGCGACTCCGGCCACTTCTGGCAGGGCGTGGCCGGCATTCTGCTGCTGCTGCTGATCCTCTCCTGGCTGCTGCGCTAGGCCCTGCTAAAGCGTGAAGTCCGGCAGCTTGCGCTCGACACGGTGCAGCGAAAGCTTGGCCACTTTGGGCAGGCCGTTCTCGAAGGGGGGGGAGTCCTCGCCCTGGATCAGCGGCGAGAGATACCGGCGGCACGCCTCGGTAATGCCGAAGCCATCCTCGCGGATGTACTCGGCGGGCATGAACTTCTCGCGGTTGGCGATCTCGGCCAGCGGGGCGGGCTCGATGGTCCAGGCATAGGGGCTCTCGGACGTCCGCTTGATGGCCGGCATCATCGAGTTCTGGCCGGCCACCGCCAGCTCCACGGCCTTCTCGCCTACCGCATAGGCCTGCTCCACGTCGGTCCTGGAGGCCAGGTGGCGGGCGGCGCGCTGCAGGTAGTCGGCCACGGCCCAGTGATACTTGTAGCCCAGATCCTGCTTGACCATGCCGGCCAGGGTCGGCGCCACGCCGCCCAGCTGGCGGTGGCCGAAGGCGTCGGTGTTGCCGGAGTCGGCCAGGAAGGTGCCATCCTCGTAGCGGGCGCCCTCGGAGACCACGATCACGCAGTAGCCGTACCGCTGAACCGCCTCTTCGACCCTGGCCATCACCGCGGAGCGATCGAAGGCCACCTCGGGGAAGATGATCAGGTGGGGCGGCTCGCCCTCTCCCTGGCCGGCCAGCCCCCCGGCGGCGGCGATCCAGCCGGCGTGGCGGCCCATCACCTCGAGCACGAACACCTTGGTGGAGGTGGCGCACATGGAGGCGATGTCCAGCGACGCTTCCAGGGTGGAGGTGGCGATGTACTTGGCCACGCTGCCGAAGCCCGGGGAGTTGTCGGTGATCGGCAGGTCGTTGTCCACGGTCTTGGGCACGTGGATGGCGGTGAGCGGGTAGCCGAGCTTCTCGGAGAGCTGCGAGACCTTGAGGCAGGTGTCGGCGCTGTCGCCGCCGCCGTTGTAGAAGAAGTAGCGGATATCGTGGGCGCGGAACACCTCGATCAGCCGCTCGTACTGGGCGCGGTGGGTCTCGATGTCCTTGAGCTTGTAGCGGCAGGAGCCGAAGGCGCCGCCCGGGGTGTGGCGAAGCGCCGCGATGGCCTCGTCGGACTCCCGGCTCACGTCGATCAGATCCTCGGTGAGGGCGCCGATGATGCCGTTGTGGCCGGCGTAGACCTTGCCGATCTGGTCCGGATGGCGGCGGCAGGTCTCGATCACTGCACAGGCACTGGCGTTGATCACGGCGGTGACGCCGCCGGACTGGGCGTAGAAGGCATTGTGGGCCATGGCGAGGTGTCTGCTCCTGGTCGCTGCTGTTCGGGGATGGGGTGACGAAAGTCGGAGGATTCTAGCCGAAAGCGCACCGGGCTGCATCCGGGGCCCGCCGGGCCACAGGGCCATCGCAGATGGAAGCATCGCGAAAGGCTGTTCCGGCGACAGGACCCCGGCGCCTTTCGCCATCAGCCTCCCGGCATCTGCGATAGCTCTCTCCGGGGGCGCCGGGCGCTGGAGGGCCTCCTGGCGCCATGCTAGTCTCGCCACTTTCTGTCGCGGTCCAGCGCGACGCGATATCGCGGTACCCCTTGGCAGTCAGGAGAGCGCATGCACGTCCATATTCTCGGTATCTGTGGCACCTTCATGGGCAGCCTGGCGCTGCTGGCCAGGGAGCTGGGCCATACCGTCAGCGGCTCGGATGCCGGGGTCTACCCGCCCATGAGCACCCAGCTGGAGGAGGCGGGCATCGCGCTGCGCGAGGGCTATGCGCCGGCCAACCTCGAGCCGCGCCCCGATCTTGTGGTGATCGGCAATGCGCTCTCCCGGGGCAACCCCGAGGTGGAGGCGGTGCTCGATCTGGGCCTGCCGTATGTCTCCGGTCCCCAGTGGCTGGCCGAGCAGGTGCTGCCCGGGCGGCGGGTGATCGCGGTGGCCGGCACCCACGGCAAGACCACCACGGCGAGCCTGGTGGCCTGGCTGCTGGAGTCCGCGGGGCTCGCGCCGGGTTTCCTGATCGGCGGGGTGCCGCGCAACTTCGGCATTTCCGCCCGGCTCGGGGCGCCGGGCGCCCCTTTCGTGGTGGAAGCCGACGAGTACGACACCGCCTTCTTCGACAAGCGCTCCAAGTTTGTCCACTACCGGCCCGAGATCGCGGTGCTGGCCAACCTGGAGTTTGACCACGCCGATATCTTTCCCGATCTGGCCGCCATCGAGCGGCAGTTCCACCACCTGGTTCGCACCGTGCCGGGCAAGGGCAGGTTGCTGGCGGGCGACGGCGAGCCGGCCCTGGACCGCGTGCTGGCCATGGGCGCCTGGACGCCGGTGGCCCGCTTTGGCAGCGCCGCCCAGAGTCCCTGGCGATACGAGCTCGAGCGCGAGGACGCCTCGCGTTTCCGGGTGATCCATCAGCAGGACGAAGGAGGCGCCCGAGTCGACGAGGATGCCGTGGTGGACTGGTCGCTGACCGGTGACTACAACGCCCGCAACGCCCTGGCGGCCCTGGCCGCCGCCCACGCCTGCGGGGTTGATCTGGCCCGGGGCGCGGCGGCCCTGTCGCGCTTCGAGACGCCGCGACGGCGCCAGGAACTGCGCGGCGAGGTGGCCGGCATTCAGGTGATCGACGACTTCGCCCACCACCCCACGGCGATCGCCGCCACCCTGGAGGGGCTGCGCGCCGCCACGGCCCGAGGCCGCCTCCTGGCGGTCATCGAGCCGCGCTCCAACACCATGCGCCTGGGCAGCCTGCGCGACCGCCTGGCCGGGTGCGTCGCCGCCGCGGATAGCGCCTACTGGTACCAGTCGGCGGAGCTGGAGTGGTCCCTCGCCCCGGTCGTTGCGGCCAGCCCGATCCCGGCGAGCCTTGAGCAGGATCTCGACGCCCTGGTGGCGGCGCTGGTGGCCGAGGCGCGGCCCTATGATCGTATCGTGGTGATGTCCAACGGCGGCTTCGGCGGTATCCATGAGCGTCTGATCGCGGCGCTGGAGGTGGCCCATGGCTGAGATGACGCCTTTCGGCCCCCCGGTGACGGTAGCCCTGACCGGTGCCTCCGGTGCCCAGTACGGCCTGCGGCTGATCGAGGCGCTGGTGGCCGCCGAACGCGAGGTGTGGGTGATGATCTCCAAGGCGGCCCATCTGGTGATCGCCACCGAGACCGAGGTGGATCTGCCGGCGCGGCCCGAACGCCTGGCCGAGGCGCTGGTCGAGCGCAGCGGCGCCCGGCCGGGGCAGATTCGCTGCTTCGGACGCGAGGACTGGATGGCGCCGGTGGCTTCGGGCTCCGGAGCACCGTCCTCCATGGTGGTCTGCCCCTGCTCCACCGGCACCCTCTCGGCGGTGGCCACGGGGGCCAGCAACAACCTGATCGAGCGGGCCGCCGACGTGGCCCTGAAGGAGCGCCGCCAGCTGGTCCTGGTGCTCCGGGAGACGCCCCTCTCGGCCATCCATCTGGAGCACATGCTGTCCCTGACCCGGATGGGGGCGGTGATGCTGCCCGCCGCGCCGGGCTTCTATCACCAGCCCGCCACCATCGACGACCTGGTCGACTTCATCGTCGCCCGCATCCTCAACCAGCTCGGCATCGAGCATCGCCTGATGCCCCGCTGGGGAGACTCGGCCCCTTCGGGAAGCGGTAAGCCATAAGCTTTCAGCTGTACACGACTCGCGACTCACGACTCACACTATATGGGCGGCAGCCAGGCGATGCGCGCCGCCACCAGCACCAGCGAGCCGATCCCGAGCCAGGCCCAGGGGCAGGGGGCGAGCGGCGAACGGGGCCTGGCCTGCCAGGCAAGCTGGACCAGCGCGCAGACCACCAGGCCCAGGAGAGCGCCGCCCACCAGGTCGCTGAACCAGTGCACGCCGATGACCAGGCGTGACAGCGCCATGATCACGGCGAACAGAATGGCGCCCCAGTAGACCCAGTGGCGCTGACGGTGGGGCAGCTCCCGGGCGATGAAGGCGGCGGCCAGCCCGGCCAGCACCACGGCGGTGGAGGTGTGCGCGCTGGGGTAGGCCATGGAGCCGGTCAGGTAGTCCGGCGTACCCGGGCGGGGGCGGTCGAAGAACGCCTTGCCCCAGGTGTTGAGCAGGGCGATCAGGCCCAGCCCGCCACCGATATGGACGAAGGCGTCCAGGCGCCGTCGCCACAGCAGCCAGATGCTCCAGGGCAGCACCAGGGCCAGCACGCCATAGGTGTCGCCCACCCGGGCCAGGGCCTGACTCGCCGTTTCCAGCCAGGGGGCGGCTAGATAGACAAAGAGCGCCTGCAGGCGCGAATCCATCACCAGGGGGCCATCGGCGCCGTGCTGCATCACCACCAGCGTCCATCCCGAGACGCCGCCCAGGGACAGGATCAGCAGCAGCCAGCTGGCCAGGGGCACTTCGCCCCGGGCCGGCGCGCTCTGTGACAGCCAGAAGCGGCGCATGACCGGATGACGACGGGCGCCGAGGGCGAACAGGCGGTAGAGCCGCCCGCTGCGTCCCACCTGCTGACGCAGCCAGGAGAAGACCACCGCCAGCGCCACCAGGACGGCAGCCAGGGCCACCAGCAGCGGCTGGGCGCCCTCGGGCAGGTCGAGCAGCTGTTGCCAGGTGCTGCCCAGCAGGTAACCCGGCAGCACATAGGCGGGCGCCCATAGCGCCGCCGAGGCGAGATTGGCCCAGGTAAAGGCGCGCGGTGACATCCTGAGCATACCGGCGATCAGCGGCACCACGGGGCGCACCGGGCCGACGAAGCGGCCGAGGAAGACCGACAGGGTGCCGTAGCGCTGGAAGAAGCGTGCGCTTCGGGCGAGCCACTCGGGGTGGCGCGACAGCGGCCACAGTCGGGTCACCCGCCGACGCTGAGTGTAGCCCAGCCAGAAGCTGGCCCAGTCGCCGAGCACCGCGCCGATGAAAGCCGCCAGGATGATGGCGGGCAGCGCCAGCTGCTGATGGCCGGCCAGGGAGGCGGCGGCGGTGATCAGCACCACCCCGGGCACCAGCAGGCCCACCAGGGCGAGGGACTCCAGCAGGGCGATGGTGGCGATGATCAGCAGCAGCAGGGTGGGCGAGGGCGCCAGCTGATAGAGGGCGTCGGCTAGGTTCAAGGAAGGCTCCGTGTCGAGTGGTCCGGGGTTCGGCGAGTCGTGCCCGAGAATCCGGTCAGGTGTCGGCGTGTCGCTGGACAGCGGCCTGCAGACGCTGGATGAAGCGTACGGGCGACTCGCCGCGGCGCAGAGGATGGTTGGTGAGGCGCGCTTCCACCGGGCCGGTCTCAAGCAGCACGGTGCGCCGCAACGACTCCTCGAGTCGCTGGCGGACCAGAAGGGCGCCGCTCTCGGTGGTGTCCGGCAGCACCAGCCAGAAGTCGGCCTCGCCCTCGCGCCCCAGGAGGTCGTGGTCACGGCTGCAGCGTGCCACGCTGTCGCACAGGGTCCAGAGCAGCGCCTGGCGGGCCGCAGGGCCGAACTGTTCGCCGGCCATTTCCAGCTGGGGCAGGTGAATGACCATCACCGCCAGGCGCTGATCGAGCAGCTCGGCGCGCTCGCACTCGCTGTGGAGGTGCTCGTGCAGGGCGCTGCGCCGGATCGCCTCGCACTCCTCGTCCAGGGGGTCGGTGGCCTGGAGCAGGGCGCGGTGATGAAGAATCTCCCAGGGGGCCAGGCCGGCCACCATCACCAGGCTCAGGTAGCCCAGGACCAGATCGAGGTCGAGCAGGCTGTCACTCAGCAGCAGCCAGATCGGGGTCAGGGTGAGATTGAGCAGCATCGCCGGCCCCAGCGGCAGCAGCAGCAGGGTGAGGACCGGCGGCAGGCCCAGCCAGAAGAGCGCCAGCGACGACTGCGAGGGAAGCTCCATGGCCACCAGCAGGTAGCCGCATGCCAGCACCAGATAGGCCGAGAGGCGTGCGGTCTCCTCCTGGCCCAGGCGCATCAGGGCGGCGGTGACCAGCAGCGGTGCGAGCAGGGCCGGCAGCAGGATCCGAGCGTAGTCGCCGGTCAGGTAGAACCAGGCGGCCTGGCCCGTCAGCAGCAGCGCGGCGAAGGCATAGAGGCCGGCGTGCAGCCTGGCGTGCTGCAGCTCAGTCATGCTCCACCTCGCGCGCCAGGCCCCTTGATCCGGACTGGCGCTCCAGCGCTCGGCACTCGTCGGTCAGCGAGGCGACCCGGGCCAGCGGCGTGACGCGCATGCGCTTGACGGGCCCAAGCTCAGCCAGCAGTTTGCCGCGACGGCGCTCCGCCTGTTCCGCATCCGGCGACAGCAGCACGGCGGCCAGGGTGCGGCCATCGAGTCGGTAGCAGTGCTCGAAGCGGCGGGTCAGGGCGCACAGACGCTGTGCCTGGACCCAGAAGCGCTGGCGACCGGTGCGCAGCAGGAGCAGTTCACCATGCACCCCTTCGCGATTGATGCGGGCCCTCTCCCGGGGCAGGTCGCGGCTCAGCTGCGCACGCGGCCACAGGCGCAGGCCGGGAATCAGGTGGGCGCGGCGGCGTGCCATGCCGCGCCGCGGCGCCAGATCGCGGGAGCGGGAGAGGCCCAGCAGCAGCAGTGCGGCCAGTACCGCGCCGGCGAAGGCCGCCTGTTCCGGCGGCATGGCGCGGGCCAGCCAGCCCCAGGAGAGCCCCGCCAGCAGCAGGTTGAGGGCGGACATCCAGGCCGGCTGGGGGAGCATGACCAGTGCCGCCCAGGCCCACAGCCAGACCGGGAAGCGTTCCGGGGCAGTGATCAGCAGGGCAGTCAGCAGCAGGCTGGGCAGCAGCTGCCAGGGCACCAGGGCCGGTCGGCGGTGGCTGAACTCCACCAGCGCCGCCGAGAGGGCCAGCCAGCCGGCGGTCATCCAGAGCAGCAGCGCCTCGCTCAGGTGTTCCGAGGCCGGCGCCATGAGCGCCAGCAGCAGGGCCGCCAGCAGCAGGTTGAGGCGCAGCAGGTTGAGGCGCAGCAGGCCGGCTTTGTACTTGCTCTCCATGGTGACTTACTATGGCTCCCTTTCCCGAGTTCGCGTGGCCAGGCCGCGCCAGTATAACGCCGTGGCCGCTCCCTCTGGCCACGCCCACAGGAGACCCCTTTCGGCATGTCAGCACAAGTCATCTCCACCGACGAGGCGATCCGGGACGTCGAGACCTACATGAACGACCTCGGTCAGGCGGCCCGAGGAGCAGCGGCGGCCATGCGTCGCGCCTCCAGCGGGGCCAAGAACGCCGCGCTGCTGGCCATTGCCGCGCGCCTCGAGGCGCGCCGCGAGGCGATCGCCGACGCCAACGCCGAAGACATGGCCCGTGGCCGGGAAGGCGGGCTCGACGCGGCGCTGCTCGACCGCCTGGAACTGACGGCGGGGCGCATCGACGCCATGATCGAAGGGCTGCACCAGGTGGCGGCGCTGCCCGACCCGGTCGGCGAGATCGACGATCTGCGCTATCGACCGAGCGGCATTCAGGTGGGACAGATGCGCGTCCCGCTGGGGGTGATCGGCATCATCTACGAGTCGCGGCCCAACGTCACCGTCGAGGCGGCCAGTCTCTGCCTCAAGTCGGGCAATGCGGCGATCCTGCGGGGGGGCAGCGAGGCGCGGGCCGCCAACGCCGCCATCGCCGAGTGCATTCGCGAGGGCCTGGCCGATGCCGGCCTGCCCGAGGCGGCGGTTCAGGTGGTGGCCACCACCGACCGCGCTGCCGTGGGGCGGCTGATCGCCATGCCGGAATATGTCGACGTGATCATCCCCCGCGGCGGCAAGTCGCTGATCGAACGGATCTCTCGCGAGGCGCGGGTGCCCGTGATCAAGCACCTCGACGGCGTCTGTCATGTCTACGTGGACGCCACGGCGGATCTCGACAAGGCGCTCGCCATTGCCGTCAACGCCAAGACCCACCGCTACGGCACCTGCAATACCATGGAGACCCTGCTGCTGGACGCGCCCGTGGCCCAGCATCTGCTGCCCCGCCTGGCTGCCGCCTATGCCGAGCACGGCGTCGAGCTGCGCGGCTGCGAGCGCACCCGGGCGCTGCTGCCCGAGGCCGGCGTCGCCACCGAGGAGGACTGGGGTACCGAGTATCTGGCCCCGGTGCTGGCGATCCGCGTGGTGGACGGCATCGAGGCCGCCATCGCGCATATCGAGCGCCACGGCTCCCACCATACCGACGCCATCGTGACCGACCACTATGGCCTGGCGCGCCGCTTCATGGCCGAGGTGGACTCAAGCTCGGTGATGGTCAACGCCTCCACTCGCTTCGCCGACGGCTTCGAGTATGGCCTGGGCGCCGAGATCGGCATCTCCACCGACAAGCTCCACGCCCGGGGGCCGGTGGGCCTCGAGGGGCTCACCACCCGCAAGTACGTGGTGCTGGGCGACGGTCAGATCCGCCAGTGAGTCGGAGCGCGCACCTGTCGCTGCCGGCGGGGGAGGCCGCGCCCCGGCCTGCGCGCCTCGCCATGCTCGGTGGCACCTTCGACCCGGTGCACCTGGGCCATCTGCGCAGTGCCGTTGAGCTGCACGAGGCCCTCGAGCTGGATCGGGTGCACATGATCCCGGCCAGCGTGCCGCCGCTGCGCGGCGAGCCCCGGGTCTCACCGGAGCAGCGCCTGGCCCTGCTGCGCCTGGGTATCGGCGACACCCCAGGGCTGGTCGCCGACCCCCGGGAGCTGCACCGCGAAGGCCCCTCCTTCAGCGCCGATACCCTGGCCTCCCTGCGCGAGGAGGTCGGCCCAGAGGCGCGCCTGGTGATGGCGCTGGGCTTCGATGCCTTCCGACGCCTGGCCGACTGGCACGAGCCAGAGCGGCTCTTCGACCTGGCTCATCTGGTGGTGGTGGACCGCCCCGACTTCGAGGCGGCACTGCCCGCCGAGCTGGAAGCGCTGATCGCCGGTCGCGAGGTCGGCGACGCCGAGACGCTGATGGCGCGCCCCGCCGGCGGTCTGCTGCGGCTGGCGCTGGCCTCGCGAATGGCGATCTCGGCCACCCAGATACGCCGCCGTCTGGCGGAGGGGAGGAGCGTTCGCTACCTGCTGCCCGACGCGGTGGAACGCCACCTGCTGACGCGTGGTCTCTATCGCTCCTGACCGGGTACAATGGTCGATCAACGACATCAACACAGAAGACGCTATGCAAATTGACGCACTCAAGACCCTGGCGGTTGACGCGCTGGAGGACATCAAGGCCAAGGATATTGCCCTGCTGGATGTCTCGCACCTGACCAGCGTGACCGACCTGATGATCATCGCCAGCGGCACCTCCAATCGCCATGTGGCGGCCCTGGCCGGCAACGTGGTGGAGAAGGCCAAGGCGGCCGGCCTCCAGCCCCTCGGCGTCGAGGGGGAGAGCGGCGCCGACTGGGTGCTGGTGGATCTGGGGGACGTGGTGGTGCACGTGATGCTGCCGGAAACCCGCCAGCTCTACGATCTCGAGCGCCTGTGGGCCGATCTGCCCAGCGATGCCGAGCGCAGCGAGGGCGAGGCCTCCGGTGCATCATGAAGGTGCGTCTGCTGGCGGTGGGCACTCGCATGCCCGCCTGGGTCACGGCGGGCGTCGAGGAGTACCGCAAGCGCCTGCCTCGGGACTTTGCCCTGGAGGTGGAGGAGATCGCCCCCGGACAGCGGGGCAAGAACGCCGATATTCCCCGCGCCATGGCCCAGGAGGCCGAGCGCACCCGCGCTCGCCTGCGTGGTGACGAGCATATCGTCGCCCTGGAGGTGGGCGGCAAGCCGTGGAGTACCGAGCAGCTCGCCGCTCAGGCCGAGGCCTGGCGCCTCGGCGGACGCGATGTGGTGCTGCTGGTGGGCGGCCCCGACGGCCTCGAGCCGGGGCTCGCCGCCGCCGCCGACCAGCGCTGGTCGCTGTCACCCCTGACTCTGCCCCATCCGCTGGTGCGGATCCTGCTCGCCGAGCAGCTCTATCGCGCCTGGACCCTGATGGTGGGGCACCCCTACCACCGCTGACCGGGCCGTCATCCGGCCGGGAGTGCGATGCGCAACAATCGCGACAACCTCAAGAGCCCCGAGCAGGAGCTGCGTATCTTCCGGGTGCGCGCGCTGCTCGCCGCCGTGCTGGTATTCGCCTTGACCGGCCTGCTGATGGGCCGGCTGGCCTGGCTGCAGGTGGTTCAGCACGAGGTCTACAGCACCCGCTCGGAGAAGAATCGCGTGCGGGTGGAGCCGCTGCCCCCCACGCGGGGGCTGATCTATGATCGCAACGGCGAGCTGCTGGCCGAGAACCGCCCCACCTACAACCTCACCCTGGTGCGCGAGCGGGTCGACGACCTGGACGCCACCCTGGCACGTCTGGTGGAGCTGCTCGAGCTGCCCGACGAGGAGGCCGAGGCGTTTCGGCTGCGCTCCCGTCAGCGTCAGCGCCCCTTTCAGCCGGCGCTGCTGATGAGCGACCTGGACGAGGATCAGATCGCCCGCCTGTCGGTGAACCGCCACCTGCTGCCCGGCGTCGAGGTGGAAGCGCAGCTGCTGCGCTACTACCCGGATGCCGAGGTAATGGCCCACGCCCTGGGCTATGTGGGCCGCATCAACGCCGAGGAGCTGGCACGCCTCGATGCCGGCCGCTACGCCGGCACCCACTTCATCGGCAAGACCGGCGTCGAGCGCTTCTACGAGGACGAGCTGCACGGCCAGGCGGGGCTGCGCAAGGTGGAGACCAACGCCCGGGGGCGGGTGCTGCGCGAGCTGGGGCGAACCGATCCGACGCCGGGCCAGAACCTCACCCTGACCCTCGACAAGGAGCTGCAGACGCTGGCTTACGAGCTGCTTGACGGTCGCCGCGGCTCCATCGTGGCCATCGCGCCCCAGACCGGCGAGATCCTGGCCATGGTCTCGGCGCCGGGCTTCGACAGCAACCAGTTCGTCACCGGCATCGACGTCGCCTCCTTCCGGGCGCTGCAGGAGGACCTCGACCTGCCGCTTTATAACCGCGCCATTCGCGGCCACTACCCGCCGGGCTCGACCGTCAAGCCCTTCCTGGCCCTGGCCGGCCTGGCGGAAGGGGTGATCACGCCGGATCGCACGATCAACGACCCCGGCTTCTACCAGCTGCCCAACGATTCGCGCCGCTATCGCAACTGGCTGCGCTGGGGGCACGGCCGGGTCGACATGGAGCGCTCCATTGCCGTCTCCAACAACACCTACTACTACGCCATGGCCCACGACATGGGCATCGACAGCATTCACGAACACATGAGCGCCTTCGGCTTCGGCCAGCGGGTCGGGCACGATATCTTCGGCGAGAGCACGGCGCTGATGCCCTCCCGGGAGTGGAAGCGGGGCCGCTTCAACCAGCCCTGGTATCCCGGCGAGACCCTGTCGGTGGGGATCGGCCAGGGCTACTGGCAGGTGACGCCGCTGCAGCTGGCCACCGCCACGGCGGTACTGGCCAACCGAGGCGAGTGGGTCAAGCCGCGTCTGGCGAGCCGAGTCGGCGACGAGGAGTTGCTGGACCGGGTCGCCGACACCCCGAAAGACATCGAGATTTCCGACGATGTCTGGTGGGATCGGGTCTTTTCCGGCATGGAGAAGGTGCTGTCCGGCCACGAGGGCACGGCGCGGCACACCGGCGCCGGGCTCGAGTACCGGATGGCAGGCAAGTCAGGCACCGCCCAGGTCTTCTCGCTGGACCATGAGCTGCGCCATGATCCCGAGGAGATGGCCGAGCGGCTGCGCAACCATGCGCTCTTCGTGGCCTTTGCCCCCGCCGATGATCCGCAGATCGCGGTGTCGGTGATCGTGGAAAATGCCGGCGGCGGCAGCACCCACGCCGCGCACCTGGCCCGGGCCATGACCGACGCCTGGCTGCTCGAGGAAGATGCCCCCGAGGTGGAAGAGCTGCGCGAGGCAATGGAGGAAGACGATGGCCAAATCGCGGGGAATTGAACCATGGGCATGATCGACCTCTCGCGGGTGCGGCGCGCCCATCCGGTGCGCGCGCCTGCCAGCGGCATCTCCCGGCGGCGCAGCCTCTGGGAGCGACTCCATCTGGACCCCTGGCTGCTGGGCCTGCTGCTGGTGCTGATGGCGTTCGGCCTGGTGGTGCTCTACAGCGCCAGCGGTCAGCGCATCGAGCCGGTGATCGCCCAGGGCATCCGCTTCGGCGTGGCGCTGGTGGTGATGTTCCTGCTGGCCCAGCTCTCGCCGGCAACCCTGCTGCGCTGGGCGCTGCCGATCTACGTGCTGGGGGTGGTGCTGCTGGTGGCGGTGGAGCTGGTGGGTGACGTCGGCATGGGGGCCAAGCGCTGGCTGGTCATTCCCGGCGTCGTTCGCTTCCAGCCCTCCGAGATGATGAAGCTGGCGGTGCCGTTGATGGCGGCCGCCTATCTGAGCCGCCAGCAGCTCCCCCCGCGCCTGCGCGATATCGCCGTGTGCGCGCTGCTGATCGTGGTGCCGGTGGCCCTTATCGCCAAGCAGCCCGACCTCGGCACCTCGCTGCTGGTGACCTCGGCGGCGGTCTTCGTGGTGCTGCTGGCCGGGCTCTCCTGGCGCTTCATCGTCGGGCTGGCGGGGATCGCCGCCGCGGCGCTGCCGCTGCTGTGGGTGAATCTGCACAACTACCAGCGCCAGCGGGTGCTGACCTTTCTCGACCCCAACAGCGACCCCCTGGGGTCGGGCTGGAATATCATCCAGTCCACCACCGCCATCGGCAGCGGCGGGGTGTTCGGAAAGGGGTGGCTGCAGGGGACCCAGTCCCAGCTCGAGTTCCTGCCCGAGCGGCATACCGACTTCATCGTCGCCGTGCTCGGCGAGGAGTTCGGTCTGCTGGGCATGCTGGCGATCCTGGTGCTCTATCTGGCCGTTATCAGTCGCGGCCTGTGGCTCGCCGCCGGCGCCCAGGACAGCTTCGGGCGCCTGCTGGCGGGCAGCATCATCCTGACCTTCTTCATCTATGTCTTTGTCAACGTGGGCATGGTCAGCGGCATCCTGCCCGTGGTCGGCGTGCCGCTGCCGCTGGTCAGCTATGGCGGCACCTCCAGCGTGACCTTGATGGCGGGTTTCGGTATTCTCATGGCCATTCACGCGCACCGCCGGCTGCTGCCTCGTTAGGCGCCCGTCGGACCCAACGATGATCGACTGCGAGACCCGCGTCTCTCGCCGTGATCGGTCAAATCCGATGGGCTCCCGGTCATCCGGCAGCCGTATCAGGGAGAGAGCTGCATGTTACGGATTCGAAATCACGGTGTGAAAGGGCTGGTCGCCATGGCCGCCCTGGGGGTCTCCATGAGCCCTCTGGCGGCAGACTTCGACCCGCACAGCCACGCCGAGACGCGTCAGCTGGTCGAGGAGCTGGCCGACAAGGGCATCGAACGCGACTGGCTCGAGGCTGCCATGGCCTCCGCCGACTTCCAGCAGGACGTGCTGGACGCCATGGAGGGTGCCGCCGAGCGGCGCCTGCGCTGGGACGAGTATCGCGAGATCTTTCTGCAGCCCGAGCGCATCCATCGTGGCGTCACCTTCGTGGAGGCGCATCGCGATGCCTTCGAGCGGGCCGAAGCCGAGTACGGTGTGCCCGCCGAGGTGATTGCCGCCATCATCGGCGTCGAGACCAGCTACGGCCGCTATACCGGTCGCCATCGGGTGATCGACTCCCTGGCCACCCTGGCCTTCCATCACCCGGCCCGCGGCGACTTCTTCCGCGGTGAACTGGCCGCCTTTCTCGAGATTACCCACGAGCAGGGCGTCGAGCCCGGCGAGCTCACCGGCTCCTACGCCGGTGCCATGGGCTATTCGCAGTTCATTCCGACCAGCTATCGCGCCTACGCCGTGGACTTCGATGGCGACGGCATCCGCGACCTCTGGACCAACCCGGTGGACGCCATCGGCAGCGTGGGCAACTACTTCGCCGAACATGGCTGGCGCGGCGGTGAGCCCATCTATCACGACGCGGAGGGCCCCGAGACCCCGCCGGAGGGTATCGACTTCAACCGGGCGGCGCGTCCGCCGGCGGTGGCGGCGAGCACCCTGGCCGAGGCCGGCATTACCCTGCCCGACGGCATCGAGGCCGACCAGTCGCTGCTGCCGGTCTCCCTGGAGGACGGCGAGGACAACTGGCGCTATGTGCTGGGCGATCACAACTTCTACGTGATCACCCGCTACAACCACAGCCACCTGTATGCCATGGCGGTCACCGAACTGGCCGAGGCCATCGAGGCGGCCCGGGCGCTGGATGCCCACTGGCTCGAGGCGGTGCATACCGATGAGGAGGAGGCCTCATGACGCCGCGCTGGCCGATGCTGGCGGTGCTTGTCGCGCTGGCCGGCTGTGCCGGCAGCGGCGGCCAGGCCCCGTCCGAGTCCCGTGACAAGCCCCGTGACACTCAGGCGTCCAGCGCGTCGGCGCCCTCTTCTGCGGGGCAGGGACGCTACGCCATGTCCAGTGACGCCTATCCTCTGGATCCGCCGGACGTCAGCCGGATACCCGATGCGGTGCCGCGACTCGAACCGCCCTCCCGGGGCGGCAATCGACCGACCTACGAGGTGTGGGGCGAGACCTACCATGTCCTTCCCGATGCCAGCGGCTATGCCCGGGAAGGGACGGCCTCCTGGTACGGGGAGAAGTTCCACGGCTATGCCACCTCCAATGGCGAAATCTACGACATGTTCAAGATGACCGCCGCCCATCGCTCGCTGCCGCTGCCCAGCTACGTGCGGGTCACCAATCGGGATAACGGCCGCTCGGCGATCGTGCGGGTCAATGATCGCGGTCCCTTCCACAACGACCGCGAGATCGATCTCTCCTATGCGGCGGCGGCGCGGCTGGATATCCTCGAGCGCGGCACCGGCCGGGTGAAGGTGGAGGCCATCGACGTGGAGCGGTGGCTGGCCGAGAACGGTGGCGACTCCGGCGGTAGCGCGAGCCGCGGCGCCTCGGTGGCTGCGCCGGCGCGTGAGGCCGCCGGTCAGGTAGCCTCGGCCAGCGGCGCCGCCGCGCGGCCTGCGGACGGCCGCCCCGCGGACGGCCGCCCCTCGCAGAACCGCTCTGCTGACGGTCCTCCTGCGGATGGCCCCGTCTACCTGCAGATCGCCGCCCTGGGCTCCGCCGAGAGCGCTCAGGCGCTGCAGGCTCGCCTGCAGGCCGAACTCTCCCGCCCGGTGCGGGTGGCGACTACGCCCGGGGTGCACCGCGTCCAGGTGGGCCCGCTGGCCAGCGCCGACCAGGTCGAGCCCGTGCGCGGTGAGCTGCGTAGCGCCGGCTTCGAACAGAGCATTGTTGTCAACGGCGCCGACTGATCGGCGCCCCTTCCCGTTCCCTTGAGCGTTCCATGAGACCTGTCCCCATGAGAGAGTTGTTTTTCATTCGCCGCCTGAAGCTTGTGCCGGCGCTGCTGGTCTGCCTGCTGATGGTATCGACGCTGGCCTCGGCGCAGAGCGTGCCCCAGCCGCAGACCATGATACCTTCGCCGCCCCAGCTGGCCGCCAAGTCCTGGTTCTTGATGGATGCCGACAGCGGCCGGGTGCTGGTGGAGCACAACGCCGACGAGCGGCTGCCGCCGGCGAGCCTGACCAAGCTGATGACCGCCTATCTGGTGGAGCGTGAGCTGGACCGCGGCAATATCGCCATGGATGACATGGTCCGGGTGAGCGAGAACGCCTGGCGGACGGGGGGCTCCAAGATGTTCATCGAGGTGGACACCCAGGTCTCCATCCGCGACCTGCTCTACGGCATCATCATCTCGTCGGGCAACGATGCCAGCGTCGCCGTCGCCGAGCATCTGGCCGGCGGCGAGGCGCCTTTCGCCGATCTGATGAACCAGCATGCCACCCGTCTCGGCCTGCACAATACCAGCTTCACCAACGCCACCGGCCTGCCCGACCCCGAGCAGTACTCCTCGGCCCGGGACATGGCGCTGCTCTCCCAGTACATCATCAACGACTACCCCGAGCACTACGCGGTCTACGCGGAGAAGTACTTCACCTACAACGATATTCGTCAGCCCAACCGCAACCGGCTGCTGTGGCGTGATCCGACCGTGGACGGCCTGAAGACCGGCTGGACCACCGAGGCGGGATATGGCCTGGTGGCCTCGGCGAAGCGCGACGACATGCGGCTGATCTCCGTGGTCATGGGGACCAGTTCCGAGGAATCCCGTGCCCAGGAGACCCAGAAGCTGCTGAGCTACGGCTTCCGCTATTTCGAGACCCTCAAGCTCTACGACGGTGGCTCCGTGCTCAACACCCCCCGCGTATGGGGGGGCGAGAGCAACGAGCTGCCGGTGGGTGTCGACAGCGACGTGGTGATGACGGTGCCGCGGGCCCGCAACGAGGAGCTGGCGGCACGCCTGGATATCCAGGACGATCTGGCCGCGCCCATCGAGGCCGGGCAGCGCGTCGGCACCCTGGAGGTGCGCCTCGGCGATGAGGTGGTGGGCGAGCAGCCGCTGGTGGCCCTGGAGGCGGTAGAGGAGGGCGGCTTCGTCAAGAAGCTGGTCGATCAGGTTCGCCGCTTCTTCTCCAATCTGGTCGGCGGCTGGTTCGGATAGGCCTGCGACCGGCCTGGCCCCTCGCTCCATGCTCTCGGGTTGCGTAAAATGATGTCATACACGCAACCCGTTGGACTCCCCATGAACGACAACTCCCTGCGCGATCTGCGCCGGCCCAGCCGGCCGGTCAGCGGCAAGCCGCCCAAGATCACCTTTCCCTGCCGTTACTCTCTCAAGGTGGTCGGCGATGCCGCCGAGGACTTCGCCGCCCTGGTCTGCCAGGTGGTGACCCGGCACGATCCGGATTTCGACGCCACCGATCTGCAGGTGGTGGAGAGTCGCAATGGCCGCTTCCTGTCGGTGCGCCTGACCATTCGCGCCACCGGTGAGGCTCAGCTTCAGGCGCTGTTCCAGGAGCTCAAGGCCACCGGCCGCGTGCATATGGTGGTGTGATGGCGGCGAGCCCTTCCGTGACGCCCGCAGCCTCTCCCTCGCAGCCGCCCGTCGAGCTGCATCGCCTGGGGCGGCGCCCCTACGGGCCCGTGTGGCGGGCCATGCGCGACCTCACCGACAGCCGCGACGGCGAGACGCCGGACCAGTTCTGGCTGGTGGAGCACGAGCCGGTCTTTACCCAGGGCCAGGCGGGACGGCCGGAGCATCTGCTGATGCCCGGCGATATCCCCGTGGTGCAGACCGACCGCGGCGGCCAGGTGACCTATCACGGCCCGGGGCAGGTGGTGCTCTATCCGCTGATCGACGTGCGTCGCTCACGCCTGGGCGTACGGGACCTGGTCAGCGGGCTGGAGAATGCGGTGATCGCCCTGCTCGCCGACTATGGGGTGGCGGCCAGGGCGCGTCCCGACGCGCCGGGTGTCTACGTGGCAAGCGAGGCGGGGGAGGCCAAGATCGCCTCTCTGGGGCTGCGCATCCGCCGCGGAGGCAGCTTCCATGGCGTGGCGCTGAACGTCGCCGGCGACCTGTCTCCCTTCCAGCGCATCAATCCCTGCGGCTATGCGGGGATGCCGATGACGCGACTGGCGGATCTCGTCGACGACTGCCCGGATGTGGCGGCGGTGGGGGATCGCCTGGCCCAGTGCCTGGCACGGGAACTGGGCCGGGAGCTGGTCACCCCACGTTGACGGCGTCGATACGGTCGGGGTCGGGCGCCTGGCCGGGCACCGCGGCGGGGGCGGCAAGCCCCAGGTTGTTCTTCTCGAACACCCGGTCGGCGCGGTAGCTGGAGCGCACCAGCGGGCCCGAGGCCACCTCCATGAAGCCCTTCTCCAGGCCGATCTGGCGATAGCGCTCGAACTCCTCCGGGGTCACCCAGCGCTCCACCGGCAGGTGGTTGCGGGTGGGGCGCAGGTACTGGCCCAGGGTGACGATATCCACGCCGATCTCGCGCAGGTCGTCGAAAGTGGCCAGGATCTCCGCGTCGCTCTCGCCCAGGCCCAGCATCAGGCTGGTCTTGGTGAGCACGCCGGGGCGGTGCCCCTTGGCATGAGCCAGCACGTCCAGGGTCTTGCGGTAGCCGGCCCGGGGGTCGCGCACCCTTGCGGTGAGGCGCTCTACGGTCTCCACGTTCTGGGCGAACACCTCGAGGCCCGAGTCGACCACCTGCTCGATGGCCGAATGAACCCCATCGAAGTCCGGGGTCAGGGCCTCCACGACCACCTCGGGGGTGTTCGCCTTGATGGCGCGGATGCAGGCCGCGTAGTGGGCGGCGCCGCCGTCGTCGAGGTCGTCGCGGTCCACCGAGGTGAGCACCACGTAGCGCAGCCCCATCAGCTCCACCGACCTGGCGGTGTTGGCCGGCTCCTCGGCGTCCAGCCAGCCGCCGGGGTTGCCGGTATCCACGGCGCAGAAGCGACAGGCGCGGGTGCATACCGACCCCATCAGCATGATGGTGGCGGTGCCGTTGCTCCAGCACTCCCCCATGTTGGGGCAGTGCGACTCGGCGCAGACGGTGCTGAGTCGATGCTCGCTGACGTTGCGCTTGACGGCCTCGAAGCGCTCGCCGCCGGGAATCTGGGCGCGCAGCCACTTGGGCTTGCGGCCAGGGTCCGCGGCCTTCTCCTCCGGTTCTCGACGCTGCTTCATGCCGTCCTTGATGGCGGCAAAGCCCTGCTGGGTGCGGAACTTCTCGCCGCTGGGGACGTGTTTCGAAGTCTTGTCGCTCATTTGCGTGTGAGCCCCTTCGCTCGGCACGCCCCGGTTGGCTCCTTGCAGCCATGGCTGCCGTCTAGGAACCGGCACCGCCGGGCGCGCTGATGGTTACTGGGTGTCAGGCTGACAATCTACCATAGTCGCAGGGCCTGGGCATCGCCGCTTGGATGTTGTCGGCAGGCGTGATCGCCTGGCTCAGCTCGACAGCGGCAGGCAGATCACACCGTGGTTGGGCAGCGGGCGGGGCGGGGCCTGGAAGTGGGCATGGAACTCCGCGAGGTGTTCACGCAGGAAGCGCAGGAAGAGCTCGGTGACCGGGGTGGGGAAGCGCTCCCGGGGATAGACGGTGCACCAGGAGTGGCGCAGCGGAAAGTCGGGCAGGGTGAGCTCCTCGAGCAGCCCGGCCTCGAGCTCCAGGCGCACCGCCAGCCGCGGCAGCACGGCCACTCCCAGCTGGGCCATCACGCCCTGCTTGACGGCCTCGTTGGTGCCCAGTTCGATACGGTGCGCCAGGCTCACGTCCTGGGCAGCAGCCAGCTCCTCGAAGGCGCTGCGCACGCCGGAACCCGGCTCGCGCATCAGCACATAGTGGCGGGCGAAGTCCTCCAGGGTGGGGGCGGCCGTCTGCAGCAGGGGGTGGCCGGGCCACACCAGCGGTATCATTTCGTTGTCGAGGATCGGCATGATCACCAGATCGCTCTCATCGGGCACGCGGGCCATGATCACCAGGTCGTCGCGCCGCTCGGCCAGCCGCTCCAGCGCCTGACTGCGATTGCAGACCTTGAGGCGCACCTGAACATTGGGGTAGTGGGCCCGGAAGCGGGCGAGCAGGTGGGGGACCACGTACTGGGCGGTGGAGACGGCCGCCAGGTTGAGCTCGCCGCGGATGGTGCCCGACATGTCCGACAGCGCCATCTGCAGCCGCGAGACCTGACCGAAGATGGCCCGCACCGAGGCCGCCAGGGCGTCCGCCGCCGGCAGCACGTGCAGCGTCTTGCCGGCGTACTTGAACAGCGGCTGGCCGAGGGCCAGCTCCAGCTGGCGGATCTGGGCGCTGACCGCCGGCTGGGTCAGGCCCAGCTGCTCGGCCGCACGGGAATAGGAGTGCTGATCGTGGACCGCCTGGAACACCTGCAGCTGGCGGAAGGTCAGCTTGTTGAGCAGCTTGGGAGTGGTCATGATCGCTTGCCGGTCGGGCACCGTCGGCCTCTGGTCGGTCCTGAATCCATGCTAGCACTGCCGGCCCCGTGGGGGCCATTGCCAAGGAGGCCGTCGTACGTGAGCACCTTCACCCTTTATGATGTCGGGGGGGCGCCCGCCCGGATCGCCCTGGCCGCCGTCGGGCTGGCCGGCCTGCGGGTGCGTCAGGCCGCCGCCGAGCTGGGCCTGCCCTGCCTGGGCGCCGCCGCCCCGGATGAGCCCGTCGAGGCGCTGGTGGAGCGTGCGCTGAGGGCAGGCTGCGCGGCGCTGCACCCCGGCGAGGCCGATACCCCCCGTCAGCTGGCCCTGGCCCGGGCCAGCCGGTCCGCCGGGCTCGCCTTCGTGGGGCCGCGCATCGCGCTGATCGAGGCGATGCAGGATGGCGCAGCGGCTCGGACGCTGCTTCGCGAAGCCGGGGTTCCCCTGGCCGAGGAGGGCGGAGACGGGCGACGGGTCGAGCTGGCGGTGCTCTGCGACCGCCTCGCCCGCGTGCGCTGGCTGTCGGTGAGAGAATCGCCGCGGCCGGGCCTGGTGCGGGCGCCGGTGGCCTGGCTGACGCCCGAGCAGCGCGCCTACCTGGGCCAGCTCGCCGTTCAGGGGCTCTCCGGCCTCGAGTTCACCGGGCTGGTGACGCTGCGCTTCGAGGTGCAGGGGAATCGCCTGGGCTTCTGCGACATGCGTCCCGGCTTGACGGGGCCGGAGGCGCTGGACGAGGCGCTCGTCGGCCTGGACCCGGCGGTGACCCAGCTGCATCTGGCGGCCGGCGATCGGCTGCGTGAGCGACAGGCCGCCCTGATGCCGCACGGTCATGCCCTGCAGTGGCACTGCGTCCCCGCCGCGACGGCGGGGATCAGCGGCGGGCCCGGCCTGCGCCTGGACCGCGCCCCCGAAGCCGGCGGCGAGGCGCGCCTCACGGCCTGGGGGCGCAGCCCCGGCGAGGCCTGGCGGCGAGGTCGGCGCGGCCTCGAGGAGCTGCTCGGTCCCGGCCGGGCCGCGGCGCTGCTGGGCCCCCTGGATGCCGGCTAGCCCGCCTGTCACGGAGTTTTCACTCGCCGGGGCGTAGAAATTACGTTATATTGCGATGCAGCAAAGGTGCGGAATCGCCGCGCCCGCTGCCCCTTTCCTCTGACCGAAACGCCAGGAGCTCGCGATGAATCTTCCGATGCCGACTCCCTCGGCCCCCGCGCTGACGCTGATCGATCCCTTCGGGTTCGGGCGCGCCGCGGGCCGCTACTGGCTGGATGCCTTCGAGCGCAGCGTGCTCTTCATGGACGTGATGCGCCAGCGTGGCAACCAGTATCTCGAGCATATCGAACAGACCCGCCCCAGCGTGCTGGGCTTCGAGTCCGAGGTGCTGATGGACGGCCGCGACCTGCCGCGCCCCGTCAACTA
>LFCJ01000130.1_pt1 | contig 41232 bp, 46 predicted proteins | sample 643141 | NCBI WGS metagenome assembly LFCJ01 (sample SAMN03766243, study PRJNA286221) | soda lake metagenome | biome: soda lake; feature: Kulunda steppe; material: water; isolation source: sample B1-Br-g2 brine of Lake Bitter-1 | place: Russia: Kulunda steppe | collected 2010-07
TCCGGGCGCCGCCGCCTCACCATGCTGCCACTGCGGCGCGCGGCGGCGCCAATGCCGGCCCGGCCCGATCAGACCTGCGAGCCTGGCTCCGGAAGCAGGTGGCACGCGCAGCCCAGCCCATGACCGCAGCCGAAATCACCCTGCAACGGATTGCAACTGCCGAACTCGCCGGGGGCCATCCCCGCATCGGGCCAGACCGCGGCCGCCGCGCTCATCGCCCAGAATGACCCGCCGAGCGCGGCAAACCCGGCCATCCGGACCAGCATCCCGCTGCGGTGCAGGCTGTTGATGGAACGGCGCAGGCGGCGCAGGGTCGTTTCGGTCATGTCGACTCCCTTTTTTGGGTGCTTCGGGGTCCGGAGGGCGCTGTCCCGCAGGCTGGTGTATCAACTGCCACCCGCTTGCGCGAAGCCGGCGGCGCGCGTTCGCTGCGCGGCGATCACGCATGCGGATCGTTGCACATCGCGGTGAGCTTTTCCACCGTAATGTCGCGGCGCGAGCCGGCCCGTTCGTCATGCTGCTCCAGCATGAGCGCGCTCCCGGTGCTCCGGCGCCTCGCCGAGCACCGCGCCGAGATAGAGCCGCGCGACAAGCACCTGCACGACCACGGTCAGGGGCGCTGCGAGCACGAGCCCGGCCACCCCGAACCACAGCCCCATCAGCACCTGCGCCGAGATCGTCACCGCCGGGGCGAGGCGGACGGCCTTCTGATAAATCAGCGGCAGCACCAGGGTGCTTTCGATGTTCTGGACCACCAGATAGAAGATCAGCACGATCACGCCGATTTCGGCCCCCTCGGTGAAGCCGATCGCGATGACGGGGACCCCCGCGATGACCGGGCCGAGATAGGGCACGAAGGTCAGAAGCGCCGTGATGAGCGCGAGGCTGAGCCAGTATTCGATGCCGATCAGGTACAGCCCGAGCCCGACCGAGCCGCCCAGGATCGCCATCGAGGCGAGCTGGGCGAGAAACCACCAGCGCAGCCCGTGCGCGGCGGCGGCCAGCGTCGCGTCGATCAGCGGCCGCCGCGCCGGCGGCACCAGCCGCAAGAGCCCCGAGCGGTAGAGCGCCGGATCGGCGGCGAGGAAGCCCGCCAGCACGACCAGCACGAAGGTGCTGACCACACCGCCCAGCGTGGAGACGCCGACGGCACCGAGATGGGCGACAAGCTGATTGACCCCGCCGAAGAGCTGCGCGCCGTTCTCCTCCATGTTGGCCATCAGCTCGCCCGGCCAGCCATCCAGCGCAAAACGGTGGCGCAGCGCCTCTGTCAGGGTCTGGAGGCGCTCGCGCAGCGCGCCGAACTGGCGCACCACCTGCGGAAGTGCCGCCGCGCCCGCACCCGCGAGCAGCGCGGGAATGGCGATACAGACCCCGAGCAGCGCCCAGCCGCGGCGCAGCCGGCTGCGCCGGCTCAGCGCCGATGCCACCCCGTCGAGCCCCACGGCGAGGATCACCGCGAAGAACACGACGATCAGCACGTCGCTGAGCATCCAGATCGCGACGGGAATCCCGGCGGCGAGCAGGATCACATCCGTCCTGCGCCAGCGCGGCGCAGACGCCTCGAGGCCGCGCTGCGGCATGGCGGGTCGCTCCCTTAGGTTGGTCCGCGCCACGACAGGGCGCCGGCCGGGCAAGAGGGGTCCAGGGATTCTCAGCAGCGCTCGGGATAAGTCTCGCAGAAGGCGACGTTGCCGGCCGCGCCGGTGATCGTGTCGCCGCCGGCGGCGAGACCCATGAGCCCGAGGGCGGGCAGGAGATGAAGAAGTTTCATGGCGGGTCCTTTCGTTGATCGGCCCCGCGCCGTCGCGGCGGCCCGGCCACCAACGCGGCGCGCGCGGCGTTGTTCCGCCGCGCGGCTCAGCCGGTCAGGGTCGCGGTCGAGGAGAAGAACATCGCCTGGCTGACGGCCGATTGCAGCTGTGCGTCCGAATAGGGCTTGGTGATCAGGAAGGCGGGCTCGGGCCGCGCCCCGGTCAGGAGCCGCTCGGGATAGGCCGTCACGAAGATCACCGGGATCTCGCCGGCCTCGGCGCGGATGTCACTGACCGCGTCGATGCCTGAGGACCCGTCGGCGAGCTGGATATCGGCGAGGATCAGGTCGGGGCGTTCGCGCGCGGCGAGGCGGACGGCCTGATCGCGGGTGCGCGCGATCCCGGTCACACCGTGACCCATCTGCGTGACGATACTCTCGATGTCCATCGCGATCAGGGTTTCGTCCTCGATCACGAGGAGCCGGCCGGCCACCGTCGCGCTCATTTCGCGCTTGGCGGTGGCGACGAGCCGCTCGGCCTCGGCCTGCTCGATCGACATGACCCGCGCGATCTCGTCGAAGCGCAGCTCCTCGATGGTGCTCAGCAGGAGCGCCTCGCGGCTCAGCGGCGTGAGCCGGGCGAGATGGCGCTCGGCCAGTGCCTCGGGCGTGCCGGGCTCCCACGAGCCCATCGTGGCGCCGCTCGCCGCCCGGATCCGGTAGAAGACATCAAGCAGAGCGACCCGCGGCCGCAGCCCCGCATCGAGCAGATCGCCGTCATGCAGGATCGCCTCGAGCGTCGCCGCGGCGGCGTGGTCGCCGAGCTGCTGGCTGCCGGTGAGCGCGCGCGCATGGCGGCGCAGATAGGGCAGCTCCTGCGCGATCAGGGCGGCCCTGTCGCCCGCGCTGTCCGGGGTCGCGCCCCGGGAAAAATCGTCCGTCCCCGTCATTGCATCCCCCCTTTTTTGACCATTCAATGGAACAGAACGCGCGCCGCGGCGTTTTGTTCCCGGGCAGATGCACAAATTCGGTGTCAGGACAGAAGGCTTCACCATGGCACGACGCGATCCAGGAGACGACGCCGACCCCAACACCCCCGAAGAGGTCCCCCCCGCGATCGAACAGCAAATCGATGCGAACCTGCGCCGGCTCTACCGGGCGTCGCTCGACGATGAGCTTCCCGACCACCTGCGCGATCTGCTCGAGCGGCTGAAGGCACAGGAGCAGCGCGATGACTGACCCGGCCCCCGTCACCGCGCCGCGCGATGCGCTCGTCGCGTCGGTGCCCGAGCTGCGCGCCTTCGCGCTGAGCCTCGCGCGCAACCCGGCCACCGCGGACGACCTCGTGCAGGATACGGTTCTCAAGGCGTGGAGCAAGCTCGACCATTTCACACCGGGCACGAGCATGCGCGCCTGGCTGTTCACGATCCTGCGCAACAGCTATTACTCCATGCAGCGCAAGGGGCGGCGCGAAACTGCGGATGTCGACGGCGCGTTCGCCGCGCGGCTGTCGCAGGCACCCGATCATGACGGCCGCCTCGCGCTGCGCGATTTCGCTGGCGCCTTCGCACAGCTTCCCGACGATCAGCGCGAGGTGCTGATCCTGATCGGGGCGTCGGGGTTCTCCTACGAGGAAGCGGCGCAGACCTGCGGCTGCGCGATCGGCACGATCAAGAGCCGCGCCAATCGCGGGCGCGCCCGGCTCGCCGAGATGCTGCAACTCGGCCCCGACGAGCACCCCGCGATCAGCGATCCGACCGCGAACGGGATTGCGCCCGCCAAGCCCGCGACGTCGCGGTGACGCGATGCTGACGCGGCTGGTGGCGCGGCTGCGGGCGATGTCGGGCGGGCTCGGATTCCGGCTCCTGATCATGCTGACGCTGGCGCTGGTGCCGCTTGGAATGATCGCGGTGATGCAGAACAACCGCGCCGAAAGCGAGGCGCGCCGCAGCGCCGAGACCGCGCTGCTCGGTCTGACATTCGAGTCGATCTCCGGCGAGCTTGCGCTGATCCAGAGCGCGTTCGGCTCGGCGGATGCGCTGGGGTCGGCGGCCCTCGACAATCGCGACGAGCCGGAGGAATGCGACAAGGCGCTGGCGGATTTCATCGACGGTGCGGGGCTGTTCATCTTCGCGGGCTTCACCGATCCCGACGGCGCGATGCTGTGTGCCTCCGAGGAGACCGACGCGGATCTGTCAGACGCGGATCTGCTGGAACGCGTGCGCGATCGCGACGAGCCGGTGATCGAGCTCGATCCCGACTGGGAGATCACCGACCGCTCCGCGCTGGTGATCGCGAGCCCCATCGAGGAGGATGACGAACTCGCCGGGTTCGTGATCTTCGCGCTGCCGCTCTACGCGATGGATTTCGTGCGCGAATTCGGCCAGGAGCGGGAGCCGAGCCACAGCATCCTGTTCACCCGCAGCGGCGATGTCATCAGCACGGCCCCCGGTGACGAAGACATCACCGACGAGCTCCCCGCCGGGCGTGACCTCGACTCCTTCGCCGGTGGCGAGCGCACCGTGCTGCGACAGACCAGCGCCGGCGGCGATGGGCGCACCTACACGGTGGTGCCGCTGATCGAGGAGCGGCTTTACGCGCTCGGCATCTGGTCCGACGAAGATCTTCCGTCGCGCGATCAACCCCCGGCGTCGAGCACGCTCGGCTTTGCCGTGCTCGTCTGGCTGGTCAGCCTCGGCGTGGCCTATTTCGCGGCGCACCGGCTCGTGATCCGCCATGTGCGCACGCTGGGCGCGCAGATGCACAGCTTCGCGCACACCGAACGCAGTGAACCGCCCGAGATCCTCGAGCGCGCACCCGACGAGATCCGCGAGCTGAGCGCCACCTTCCGCGAGCTCGCCGAGGTGCTCGCGCGCGACGAGGCGCAGCTCGAGGCATCGGTGAGCGAAAAGACGGTCCTGCTGCGCGAGGTGCATCACCGCGTGAAGAACAACCTGCAGCTCATCGCCTCGATCATCAGCATCCAGGCGCGCCAGGTGGAGAGCACCGAAGCGCGCGCGCTGCTGCACGGTCTGCACGAGCGGGTGATGACGCTCGCCACGATCCATGAGAGCCTCTACCGGTCCGAGCGGCTGTCCGCCCTGCGCGCCGACGAGCTCCTCGGCGGGATCGTCAGCAAGCTCGTCTCCATGAGCACGCTGCCGGGCAGCGACATCGCCGTCGAAACGAAGTTCGATCCGGTCACGCTGGACCCGGACCAGGTGGTGCCGCTGTCGCTGCTCGCGACCGAGGCGCTGATCAACGCGCTCAAATATGTCGGGCAGCCGGTGGGCGGCACGGCGCGCATCGATGTGCGACTGACCGAGACGGCCGAGGGCGATGTCGTCCTCGAGATCGTCAACACCTGCGCCGCCCCGGTGGAGCCGGGCGAGGGCGCCGACGGGCAGCTCGGCCACCGGCTGATCCACGCCTTCAGCACGCAGCTCGACACCGAGGCCGAGCAGGGTCCGATCGAGACGGATGACGGCCCCGCCTTCCGCGTCGCGCTTCGGTTTCGCGGCGCGCGCGGGGGCGCCGCGGAAGGCTGATCGCTCGACGCGACGAGTTTCAGGAACATCGGCGCGCGTCGCGCGTTGTGTCGTCGCGAAGCAAAGGACCGCGTCGCGAAACACGAATACGAAGGATATCCGTCATGCTCTCATGGGCCGTCACGTTTCTCATCATCGCGCTGATCGCCGCCGCCTTCGGCTTCGGCGGCATCGCCTCCGCCTCGGCCGGGATCGCGCAGATCCTGTTCGTGCTGTTTCTCGCGCTGTTCGTGCTCGCGCTGGTCGCGCGGGCGCTGCAGGGCCGTGGCCCGCCGTGAGCGCGCCAAGGGCGGCCGCGCTGGCAGGGGCGCTTCGGCTCCTGCGCTGTCGTTCGGACGAGACCGGACCGCCTTATCGAGACCGGGGACAGACGCATCGGCGCGCTGTGCGCCGCTGCCGGGCAGGCAGCGCCGCGCGCCGGCGGCGGTGTCTGCCGGGTCCGGACGAACGGGCCGAGACCGATACGCCGCACACCGATTTCAGCTCCTGCAGGCAGCGCGTCCAGTCGGCGCGGCCGATGCGCCCATAGCGCCAAGAAACCCATCCCATCCGCCATCAGCGCCGCCGCCCCTTGGGCCGCGCCCCGCGCGTTGGTGCGGTGGGACCTTGCACGCCGGAAAGGATCCAGTATGCCCCGCCCGCAAGCCCACCAGAGCGGTGCACCTCCAACTGACAGCACCGCCGCGATCCGCGAGCTGCGGCGGCGAACGCTCGATACGCGCGCCGGGTTCGAAGCGGTGCTCGACAATGCCGAGATGGAGTTCCGGCCGATCGCGCAGCGCTTTCTCGGCCTTCACATGGCGCATGTCGCAGCGCTTGACGCGATCCTGGCCGCACGCGGCGTTGACCCCGAGCACACGGACAGCATCACGGCACGCATCAACAGGGCGGCCGTGAGCGCTCGCGCGCTCTTCGATCCCGTGGATGCGCGCATCCTCGACCGTGTCAGAAACGGCGAGTGGCATGTCATGGAGGCGTTCGACGCGGTTCTGGCAACCGATCTGAGCGACGAGGAGCGCGACCGCATCGCGGGAATGCGCGGCGGGCTCGACAGGCTCCTGGCGGGCGTGGCGTCACGCCGCTGAACCGTGCAGTGGCGCATGCCATCCTGACGGGGACGCGCCGCGCCGCAGGATCGGCCGGCAAGTCCGCCCGGCGCTGCCGGACATGAAAAGAGCCCGCGGATCGCGGGCTCTTGACAGGAGGGTGTCGCGGCGCGTCACTCCTCGTATTCGGGCAGCTCCTCGATCTGCTCTTCGCTCAGATCCAGCTGCACCTGCAGTTCATCATCGACCTCGAGGATCTCGAAATCCTCGACGCCGACCTCGACGGTCTGCGCCCCGATCCCGAGAAAGCCGCCGACATCGAAGAGGATCGACTCGATCGTGCCCTCGCCATCGAGCAGGACATCATCGACATCGCCGACCCGCTCGTCATCGGACGACATCACGTCGGCGCCCATCAGATCGTCGGCGGAGAGATCCGCGACATCGACGGCCGCACCGGCTTCGGCCTCGGCATCGGCTTCAGCCTCGACTTCGGCGTCGGTATCCGTCGCGTCACCGTTCTCGGTGACCATGTCATCGTCGCCGTTGTCATTGTCATGCGAATCGGCGAACCCGGGAACCGCCATCAGGCCGATGATCGCGGTGGTCAGCAGAATTTTTTTCATCGCGTGCTTCCTCAGTTTGACGCGCCTCACTTGCGAGACGTGGCGGATCAACGCCGCCGCCACGGTCGGGTTCCATGGCCCAGCGGCAAAAGAGTCCTGACTTTGGACGGAACCTATCCGGCCTTGTCGCGTTGCGGTGCCTGCGATCAGGCGGGTCGGGCAGGAAGATGGCGGCGAGCCCGGCCCGGCCCGCGGCACTTGCGCCGCCCCTTGCCGGCACGGCCATGCATCGGCCCCGTGCGCGCATGGACGAACCCGAGCGCCGGCGGGGTGCTGACCGCCCTGCGCCCGCCTCGGAGCGGATCGGGCCATCTTTCCGGTCGCTGTGCCGCGGACGGGCCGGGTTGCGCGAGGGACGGCGGGCCGTCCGGCGGGTTGCGCCGAAGCGCATTTGTCTGAATGCTGCATGCTGAAAGGCACCCTGCGCGCCGCTGACATTTGTGGGCCACCACCGCGAGCCAGCGGGCGCGGCGGTTTCCGGCGGGGAAGACGAGAGCCGACCGCGCAATCGCGCGCCAGTGACGCGCAGGGCGGGCCGGCCGCGAACCGAGCAGGGACAGGACCATGACGAATGCGACGACCCCCTATTGCGGTCCGGTTCCCCTGCCGGAGAAGCTGCTTGGAAGCTGGAACCTCGACCCGGCGCTGCTGGCGCTGCTCGCGGCCGCGATGCTGGCCGGAGCCGTCGCTCTGCGCCGCGTCCGGGCGGGGCGGCGGCGCGAAGGCGCCTTCGGCGTGGCGGCGCTGGCGGCCCTGATCGCCTTCGTCGCACCGCTCTGCGCGCTGACCGTCGCGCTCTTTGCGGCGCGCTCGCTGCATCATCTGGTGCTGCTCGGGGTGATCGCGCCCGCGCTCGCCGTGGCGCTGCCCTGGCGCGGGGCGCCGGGCGCGGCGGCGTTCGTCGCGCTCTCGGCGGCGCTGTGGGGGTGGCATGTGCCTGCTGTCTATGCGGCTGCGTGGGACAGCACCGCGATCTACTGGGCGATGCAGGCCGCGCTGATCCTGCCCGGCTGGGTGTTCTGGAGCGCGGTGCTCGCCGCGCGCAGGGACGCGATGGCGATGTTCGCCTCGGCCACCATGGTTGCGGGGCTCGCAGGGCAGATGGGGCTGATCGGCGCCATACTGACCTTCGCACCGCGCGCGCTCTACCCCGAACATCTGGTCGGCGCCGAGGCGTTCGGGCTTTCCATGATGGCCGATCAGCAGCTTGCCGGGCTGATCATGTGGGTGCCGGGGATGCTGCCGCTCGCGCTGATCGGCGCGCTCCTGCTGCGCCGGGGCTGGCGCGACGGGCTGGCCGCATGATCGCCGCGCTCAAGGCGACCCATATCGCCGCATTGGCGGTCTGGTGCGCGGGGCTGCTCCTGCTGCCGGTGCTGCTGCATCTGCACGGGCGCGGCGCGGCGGTCGCGAGCCAGGACGGCTTTGCGCGGTTCCGCCGGCTGAGCCATTACAGCTACACGCGCATCATCTCGCCGGCCGCGGTCATCGCGGTGGCGGCGGGCACGGTGCTGATCCTGCTGCTCGAACTGGTCACGCCGTGGATGCTCACCAAGCTCGCCGCGGTGGCGGGGATGGTGCTGGTGCATGCCTGGATGGGTTATCTGATCTCGCAGACCGGCGAGCGGCCGCGCAGCTACCGCATGCCGCCGCCGCTTCTGGGGCTGGCCTTCGCGGTCCCGCTCATGCTCGCGGTGCTGTGGCTCGTGCTCGCCAAGCCCGACCTCGCCCCCCTCGTCGAGGGTCTGCCGGGCTGGATGCGCAGCCCTCAGGACCGCGAATTGCCCCCCGGGCTGACGCCGATCTGATAGTCGAAGACGAGCTTGCCCCCATGCCATCCGGTCACCGCCGTCAGCCCCGCCGCGATCAGCGAAAGCGCCAGCCCCCAGGGCAGCACGGCGCCCTCGGGATCGCCGATGCGCAACACCCAGTTGGCGCCGAGGATCGACAGCAGCATCACCGCGAGGATGAAATGCGTCCAGCTCGCCGAGCGGTTGCGGATGCCCGGCACGATCAGCAGCTCGACCGTGCCCGTCACCCCGGCGACCACCCCCAGCGCGAAGCCGCCGAAGGCCGCCCAGCCCGCAGCGCGGGTCCAGAAATCGTCGCCCGTCCACCAGTAGAGCAGATCGGCGCCGAGCACGCACATCGTCAGCGCGATCGGAAAGGCGACCAGCATCGCATGCAGCGGGTGGCCGTGAATCGCGATGCGCGATTCGGTTTCCTGAAGCGCGCGCTTTTCCTCGATCGGATCGATCATCGGATCTTCGTCGCGGGGCATGGGCGGTCTCCTTTCGCGGCACGCTATCAGAAGCTGCGCCGGTCTGCACCGGTGGCGATGGTGCTGCTGCTCGCGGGGTGCGACGGCCCGCTCTCGACCCTCGCCCCGGCGGGGCCGGCGGCCGGCGACATCGCGCTGTTGTGGTGGGGGATGCTGATCGGCTCGGCGGCGATCACGCTGCTCGTGGGGGTGCTGCTGGCGCTGAGTTTCGGCCCGCCGCGGGTGCGCCCGGCGCGCTACTGGACGCATGGCTGGGGGCTGGGGTTTTCGCTCGTGGTGCTCACGACGGTGCTGGTTGCGGGGCTGTGGGTCGGCGAGCGGATCCTGCCGCGCGATGACGGCGCGGTCGAGGTGCGCGCGCACGCCTATCAATGGGGCTGGCGCTTTGCCCAGCCCGATGCCGAGGGCGGAATGGTGGAGACCGACGACACGCTTTATATCCCCGCCGGCCGCCCCGTGGACGTGATCGTCACAGCCGAGGACGTGATTCACGCCTTCTGGGTGCCGCAGCTTGCGGGAAAGGTCGACGCGATCCCGGGCCGGCGCAACCTGCTGCGGATCGAGGCCGACCGGCCCGGCACGCATGAGGGGCTCTGCGCCGAGTTCTGCGGGCTGGGTCATGCCGCGATGCGCTTCGAGCTCGTGGCCTACGACGCCGACGCGCCGCCCGACGCGCTCGCGGACGCCCCGCCTGCCGAGGAGTTCGCCGATGACTGACGCCACCATTGGCGCCGCGGCCGGCACAGGCGCCGCCGCGGGCGAGATCGCCGCCAATGCGCCGCAGCGCGCGCTCGGGCTGCACCGCGAGCTCGACCGCGCCTGGGCTAACGCGCCGGGCTGGCGCGGCCAGATCACCGCCGTCAGTCACACCACGCTGGGGCTGCGCTTCATGGCCACGGCGCTGGTGTTCTTCGCAATCGGCGGCATCCTCGCGATGCTGATCCGCGCCCAGCTCGCCACGCCCGAGGGCGCCTTTCTCGATACCGAGATCTACAACCAGATCTTCACGATGCATGGCAGCATCATGATGTTCCTCTTTGCCATCCCGATGCTGGAGGGGCTGGCGATCTACATCCTGCCCAAGATCCTCGGCACGCGCGACCTCGCCTTCCCGCGGCTCACGGCGCTGGGTTACTGGTGCTACCTGTTCGGCGGGCTGATCCTGATCTTCGCGCTTCTGGGCGGGGTGGCGCCGCATGACGGCTGGTTCATGTACACCCCGCTCTCGGGGGCGAACTATTCGCCCGGGGTGAACGCTGATGTCTGGCTGCTCGGCGTGACCTTCGTGGAGATTTCGGCGCTCGCCGCCGCGGTCGAGATCACGGTGACGATCCTGCGCCAGCGCGCGCCGGGCATGAAGCTCACCGAGATGCCGCTTTTCGCATGGTACATGCTGGGCACGAGCGTGATGATGCTGGTGGGGTTCCCGCCGCTGATCCTGGCCTCGGTGCTGCTCGAGATCGAGCGCGCCTTCGGCTGGCCCTTCTTCGAGGTCGCGCGCGGCGGCGACCCGCTGCTGTGGCAGCATCTGTTCTGGCTGTTCGGCCATCCGGAGGTCTATATTATCTTCCTGCCCGCCGCCGGGGCGCTTTCGACGATCATCCCGGTGATGTGCCGCACCACGATCCTCGGCTACGGCGCGATCGTCGCGGCGATCGTGGCGTTGGTGTTCCTGTCCTTCGGGCTGTGGGTGCATCATATGTTCACGGTCGGCATCCCGCATATGGCGCTGGCCTTCTTCTCGGCGGCCTCGGTGCTCGTGGCGGTGCCCACCGCGGTGCAGGTCTTTGCCTGGATCGGGACGATGTGGAAGGGCCGGCCCGAGATGCACCTGCCGATGTATCACGTCATGGGGTTCTTCCTGACCTTCGTGATGGGCGGGCTGACGGGCGTGATGCTGGCCATCGTGCCCTTCAACTGGCAGGCGCATGACACGCATTTCGTGGTCGCGCATCTGCATTACGTCCTGATCGGGGGCTTCGTCTTTCCGATGATGGCGGCGGCGGCCTACTGGATGCCGCAGATCACCGGGCGCGCGCGCATCAAGGGGCTGGGCGAGACCGCCTTCTGGACGATCCTTATCGGGTTTCACGGCACCTTCTTCCTGATGCACCTGACCGGGCTGATGGGGATGCCGCGGCGGATCGACGTCTATCCGGACAATCCCGAATGGATCTGGCTGAACCTGACCTCGTCGCTCTTCGGTTTCGTGATGACGATCGGCTTTGCGCTCTTTGCGCTCGACCTGGTGCTTCAGGCCTGGCTCGGACCGCGCAGCCCGCGGGATCCGTGGCGCGCGCCCGGGCTCGACTGGGCGATGCGCCTGCCTCCGCCGAGCTACAATTTCGCCTCGCTGCCCGGCCCCGGACGGCTTGACGGCGGCGCGCAGGCGGCGCAGGGTCTCGCGCGCGGCGAGGGGCTGCTGCCCGGCGCGCCGCGCGGACGGCGCGAAGTGCTCGTCACCGGGGTCGGCAGCGCGCGGCCCGAATTCGTCGCGATCCTTCCGGGCAATACGGCGCTGCCGCTCGGCCTCGCCGGCGCGATCGGCGTCTTCGTGCTGATGATGCTGAGCGGGCTCTACTGGCTGACGCTGCCCGCACTCGCCCTCGTTGCGGCGCTGATCTGGGTCTGGGCGCGCGGCATGGCGCGGGGGCGCGATGCGGCACCCGTGGAAGTCGCGCCGGGTCTGACCCTGCCGGTCCACACCCATCGCCAGGACACGCTGGGGCGCACCGGCGCGGTCTGCCTGCTGCTGGCCGATGGCACGCTCTTTGCCGCGCTGCTCTTCGGGGTTGGGTTTCTCAGCGTCGTCGCCCCGGGCTGGCCGCCGCCCGAACTCACCGGGGATCCGGAACTCGGCGCGGGGCTGATCGCGGGGCTCTTGGCCGGGCTCGGCCTTGGCGTGGTCGCGGTGCGGCTCGGGCTGCGCGCACAGGGCCGCGGCGGGGCCGTGCTGCCCGCGGCGGCGGGGCTCCTGGCCAATCTCGTGGCGCTCGCCTGCCTCGGCTGGCTAGCGGCCGCCGTGCTCGACGATCCGACCCGGCACGCGCGCGACGCGCTGCGCGGCGTGCTCACGGGCTATGTCGGCCTGCACGCGCTGATCGCGGCGGGCATGGCGGCCTTCGCGCTCGACCAGGCGAGGCGCGGCGAGATCGTCGGTGCGCGCGCCGGCTGCCTGCCCGCCTGGCGGCTCTGGCAGGACTTCGCCGCCGTCACGGCGCTGATCGCGGGGGCCATCCTGCTCGCGCAGGGGGCGGGCGGATGAGCTTTCTCGCGCGCAGCATCGCCGGGCCGATGATCTGGGCGGTCACCTTTTCGGTGGTGTATGCGCTGCACGGTGCGGGCTGCGCGCTCGGCTGGGACGGGGTTGTGGCGGGCCCGGTCTCGCTGCAGCGGGCCGCGCTCGTGGGAAGCTGGGCGCTGGGGCTGATCGCCGGGGCGGCGCTGCTGCAGCGGCTGCCGGCCTCGGGCGGGATGCGCGCGGGACTTCCGCGCGCCGGCGCCTGGACCGGGCTGGTGGCGACGCTCTTCACGCTCTTTCCCGTGCTCGTCACAAGCTCGTGCGATGCCGCGCGTGCGCCCGCAATCCACCTGTTCACCCCGGCCTGAGAGGCCCCGGGGACACTCCGCATGCGAGCGCCCCGATACCGCCGAGCCGGCGTGCGCGGCTGTTCGAGACGCTTGCCGACCGCCGCCAGACCGTCGTGGCCCTTGCGCATGTCAACCGGCCCGGCGGCATGGGCGATCCGAACCGATTGCCCGGCAGGGATCATGCCGCCGCGCGCAGCGCCGGGGCGGCCGCCCGCTTCGCATCCGTCGTCCCCGCTATACGCAGGATGATCGATCCGGCGACGATCCCGATGCGGTCCGTCGCGTTGGCAGGGCGACCGTCAGGTCAATGCGCGAACGGGATTGCCTGCCTTCCAGGCCTGGATCGCCTCGACCATCTGCCCGTAAGCGAGGCGGAAGTTCTGCTCGGTCGCGTAGCCCAGATGGGGGGTCAGCAGGAGCCGGCCTTCGGCGATCAGCGGCTCGTCGCGCAGCGGATGGTCCTTGGGCAGTGGCTCCGTGTCGAAGACATCGAGAGCCGCGACCTGTATTTGACCCGCCCGCAACCCTTTGAGAAGCGCCGCATTATCCACGATCGGCCCGCGCGAGGTATTCACGAACACTGCGCCGGGACGCATCGCGGCGAAAGCGTCGGCGCCGATGAGTCCCGTTGTCCGCTCGGAGAGCAGCAGATGCACCGACACCACATCGGCGCAGCCCATCAATTCGGTCAGCGAGGCACATTGCTGCACCCCGAGTTCGGCGCAGCGCGCCTCGGTCAGGTTCTGCGACCAGGCGGCGATCTCCATTCCGAAGGCGCGGCCAAGTCCGGCCATCTGCGCCCCGATCCGCCCGAGGCCGACCAGGCCCAGTGTCAGCCCTGCAAGCTCCCGTCCGAGCGCAACCTGCCAGCCCCCGGCGCGCAGGCTTTCAGCCTCGGGCAGGAGGCGGCGATTGGCCGCGAGAATGAGCGCCATGGTCAGCTCGGATGTGTTGGTCTTGCCGAGCTCCGTTCCGCAGACCGTGATCCCGCAGGCGCGCGCCGCCTCGAGGTCGATGGCCTTGTTGCGCATCCCGGAGGTCACGATGAGCTTCAGGTTCGGCAGCGCGGCGATAAGCTCGGCAGGCAGCGGCGTGCGTTCGCGCATCGCGCAGATGACCTCGAAGGGACGCAGACGCTCGATCAGCGCTGCCCTGTCGGTGAGCGTATCGTGAAATACGGTGATCTCGCCGGTGTCCGACCAGTTCGCAGCCGGGATCGCGGTGTCAGTGTAGTCGTCGAGTATGGCGATGCGCATGTCGCGTTCCCTCTTCAGCGGCCGGCGCCGGAATCGTCCGACCAGTCCAGCGGACCGTCGGCGTAGGACAGCCCCCGTTCGGCGAGTCTGTCGCGCAGGTCAAGCAGGTCGAGCGTTGCCTCACCGGCGCGGATCCGCTCGCGCATCGCGTCCTCCTTGGCGATGCGGGCCTGCGCCGCGGCCAGGACCTCCGCCGCGCGCGGGCGCGCAACGACCACGACCCCGTCATCATCCCCCACGACCGCATCGCCCGGCACCACGCGCACGCCCGCGCAGGTGACGGGAACATTCACCGCGCCGACCGTCTCCTTGATCGTGCTCTGCGCCGAGATGGCCCGTGCCCAGACGGGGAGCCCCTGGGCGGCGAGGTCCGCGATGTCGCGCACACCGGTATCGAGGACAACGGCCTGTCCGCCGCGCGCGGCCACGAACTCGCCGAGCAGATCGCCGAAATAGCCGTCGGTGCACCGCGACGTGGTGGCCACCACGAGGACATCGCCGGGGCCCATGAGCTCGATCGCAACATGCAGCATCCAGTTGTCGCCCGGCGTGCAGAGCGCGGTCACGGCGCTGCCGGCCATCCTCTGACCCGCCGCGATCGGGCGCATCACGGGCTCCATGAGCCCCCTGCGGCCTTGCGCCTCGTGCACGGTGGCCACGCCGGCCTGGCTGAGGCCATCGAGTGTGGAAGTGTCGGCGCGCTCGATCCGGCGCACGGCGATGGGCTGGGTCATCGTGTCTGGTCCTCGGTGTCTGCTGTGTCAGTGGTTTCGGCGTCGGCCCGGCGCCGGGCGCGCAACGCCGTGTAGCCGGTCCAGAGGAGCATCAGCAGCGCCAGCGTCAGAAAGCCCGCGCTGATCGGACGCTCGAGAAAGATCATGAAGTCGCCGCGGCTGACGCGCAGGGCGCGGCGCATGTTCTCCTCGATCATCGGCCCGAGAATGAAGCCCAGCAGCATCGCCGCCGGATCGAAGCCGAGCCGGATCAGGAGATACCCCGCCCCGGCGAGGCCGGCGACCAGCATCACGTCCACAGGCGAGCGGCTGACGCTGTAGACGCCGAGGCAGATCAGCAGAATGATGCTGGGGAAGAGATACCGATAGGGTATCTGCAGGATCCGCACCCAGATCTGGATCAGCGGAATGTTCAGGACCAGCAGGATCAGGTTGCCGATCAGGAAGCTGACGATCAGGCCCCAGAACAGGTCCGGGCTGTCGGTGACCACCCGCGGGCCGGGCTGGATGCCGTGGATCAGGAGTGCCCCGAGCATGAGCGCCATGATCGCGTCGCCCGGGATGCCCAGCGTCAGCGTCGGCACGAAGGCCGATTGCGCGGCGGCGTTGTTGGCGCTCTCGGGCGCGGAGATGCCGGGGATCGCGCCCTTGCCGAAGCGCTCGGGCGTGCGGGAGCGGCGTTTTTCCACCGCGTAGGCCATGAAGGAGGCCATCGACCCGCCCCCGGTTCCGGGCAGCACGCCGATCCCCGTGCCCACGCCGGCACCGCGCAGCATCGGCGCGAGGCTTTCGCGAAACTCCGCGCGCGACGGCAAAAGCCCGCGGAAGGTGATGCGCGTCTTCGCCGCGGCGCCGGTCGACGGCTGCCCGATCGACGAGATCACCTCCACCACCCCGAAGAGCGCCATCGCCAGCACGATGATGCTCAGCCCCTCGAAAAGTTCGGGGACACCGAAGGTAAAGCGCATCGCGCCGGTGTTGAGATCGATCCCGATGAGCGCCAGGATCAGCCCGATGAGCACGCTCGCGAGCCCGATGAGGGGTTTTCCAGAGGCGACTGACCCCGCCGCCACGAGCCCGAGAATCATCATCGCGAAGTAATCCGCTGAATGGAAGGCGAGCGCGAGCTGGGCGAGCGGCGGGGCCAGCAGCACGAGCACGAGGATCGCCACGCAGCTTCCGAAGAAGGATGCGATGGTGGTGATCAGGAGCGCCGGCCCCGCGCGGCCCTGCTGCGTCATCGGGTAGCCATCGAGGCATAACACCGCCGATGAGGCCGTCCCGGGCAGGTTCAGCAGGATCGAGGCGATCGAGCCGCCGTATTGCGCGCCGTAATAGATACCCGCCAGCATCACCAAAGCCGCCGTGGTTGGCACGTGGAAGGTCAGCGGCATCAGCAGGGAAATCGCGGCAAGATGCCCGACCCCGGGCAGGACGCCAACCACCATGCCGACGGTCACGCCGAGCAGACAGTAGAGCAGGTTCTCCATCGTCAGCGCGGTGGCAAAGCCGAGCTGCAGGCTCTCGAGAAGCCCCATCAGATCCTCCAGACCAGAAAGTTGAGCGGAATCCCGAGTCCCTGCGAGAACAGCGCCCAGCTCACCGGAACGAGCACCGCGACGAGCAACAGAAGTCCGGGCAGCGCGGGGCGCCGCTCGGCGAATGCGGCCACGATCATCGCCACGACGCCTGCAGGGCCGAATCCCGCCCGCGGCAGGAGCAGCGCGAAGGCGAGGATGGCCAGCGGGATGACCACCCACGGGCGCGGGTTGAGCCTGGGCAAGGGCGCCCCGCCCTTGAGGCTGGTCGCGGTCAGGATGACGCCTATGAACACCAGAAGGCTTCCAAGCCCGACCGGAAAGAAGCCCGGCCCCATGCTTCGCGGGGTTCCGACCGAGTAGCTGGAGAGCGAGTAAGCGACCACGACCGCGCCGAGCGCCGTGGCGACAAGACCCGCAGCCGCATCGGCATTCAACATATTCCGCATAGCATCCTCCCGAGGCCGTGCAGTAGTGCGACCGCTGGTCCGGCGGGCGCCGGCGGCGCCTGCGTCGGTCGCGCACCGGGCCTGGAGCGCGTCGCCTTCATTCGCATTCGCGCGACGCGCTCTGACCTTCTGAAGTCGCATGTCGCAGGAGCGCAAAACCGGTCCCCACTTTTGCGCAACATGCGCTCATATCGGCCCGGTGCACCAGGTTCAGCCTGCCGGCCGGATCAGTCCGGCGTGATCCCGGCGCCCTCGATGACCCCGGAATACTGGTCCCGCAGCTCTTCGAGGAGTTCGGCGAAATCCGACGAGCTCATCGGCGAGACGATCGCCCCGCGTTCGCCGAAGGTCTCGGCCGCGTCGTCGGTCTCGAGGAACGCGGTCACATCGGCCTCGATCTGCTCGGCGATCTCGTCGGAGACGGCCGATGGCGCGAAAAGCCCCGCCCATTGACCGGCTGCGACGTCGATGCCGGCCTCCATGAGGGTCGGCAGGTCCGGGTGGCTTCCGACGCGATCCTCGCGCGCCAGCCCGAGCAGCTTCACCTCGCCGCTGTCGACATAGGGTCCGACCGAGGAAAGGGCGAGCACACCGACCTCGACCTCGCCAGATGCGAGCGCGGTGGCCGCCGGCGCGCCGCCGTCATAGGGGATGTGCTCGACATCGATACCGGCTTCGAGGTTGATCCATTCCGGCACGATGTGGTTGAGCGAGCCGATGCCCGCCGAGCCGAAGCTGAGTTCGCCGGGGTTTTCGATCGCGTATTCGACGAATTCCTCGGTGGTGTCGAACGGGGCGTCGACATTGGCCGACAGGACCAGCGGCGTGTCACTGATCATGGTGATCGGCCGAAAATCGGCTTCGGGATCGTAGGGGACATCGTCGAAGAGGAAGGGGTTGACGACGTTCACGCCGGCATCGGCTACGAACAGAGTGTGTCCGTCGGGGTCGGCGCGTGCGACGGCGGTGGCGGCAACGAAGCCGGCGCCCCCGGTGCGGTTGTCGACCACGACCTCCTGGCCCCATTCGCGCGACATCGCGTCACCCACGGTGCGCGCCGCGATGTCGGCGATGCCGCCGGGCGCGTAGGGCACGATGATGGTGACGGTCTGGGTGGGCCAGTCATCGGCGAGTGCGGGGGTAGCGCCCACCATGAGGGCGCCGAGTGCGGTAGCGAGCTTCCTGGTCATTGTGTCCTCCCTTGCCGCCGAGCCGGCCGCGTTGGTGGGCGGGCCCGGACATGCGGTTTCCTCCGTTCGCGTCCCGATCTCCCCCGGGCGCGGCGAGTCCGGTCCATCTCCGCCGAACACGCCGTATTGGTATGACCAATTTGAGGGATTGGTCAAGAACGAACTTGCGAAGCCGTGAAATAGGGGCTAAAAGGCTAAAGCGGGAGGCGAATTGATCAAAGAAGGGCGTCATGGGCAACCATCATGGCACATTGGTTCAGATGCGCGCCTTTCTGTCGCAGCAGGATCTGAAGCCCGGCGACCGGCTCCCGCCCGAGCGGGAGCTGTGCCGCCAGGTCGGCGCCACGCGCGGCGAGCTGCGCAAGGCGCTGGCCGTGCTCGAAGCGGAGGGCATGCTTTGGCGCCATGTCGGCAAGGGCACCTTCGTGGGTGGCAGCCACGCCATCGACAGTATCAATCTCGGCGAAGTCGCGCGCCGCGCGAGCCCCGCGGAGGTGATGCGTGCGCGCCTCGCGATCGAACCGGCGCTGGCCGGTGAGGCAGCGCTGCATGGCAGCTCGCTCGATGTCGAGGCGATGCGCGCCTGCACCGCCCAGAGCCGCGCCGCCGGCAGCTGGCGCGAATACGAGGCCTGCGACAATCATTTCCACAAGCTCGTTGCCGAGGCTTCGGGCAACTGCGTGATCGCCACGCTCTACGACTGTCTCGCCGGCATCCGCCGCACCGTGGTCTGGGCGCGCCGGCGCGACGACAGCGTGCGCCCGCCGCGCGACCACCATTCCTTCGGCGAGCATGATGCGATCATCGACGCCATTGCACAGCGCGACCGCGGCGCCGCGACCGCGGCAATGCTGCGTCACCTGGAGTCGGTCGAGCGATACCTGTTCGGTGCCGAGCGTGCGCGCGCCCATGGCGCGCACGAAACCACGAGCTGATCAGGCCCGAGGATTGCAAGGTAGAGGAGGAGCGACGCCCATGACCGATCACGACCGACTGTCGGACGACACGCTCGCGCGCTTTCGCGCGATGTCGAGTTCCGCGATTGCCGATGCGCTGGACAAGCACGGGCTGCACGGCGCAGTCGAGGGGTTGCAACCGCTGGAGCCCGGGGCATCGGTGGCCGGTCAGGCCGTGACGCTTGCCTACATGCCGGTGCGCCCGGAGGGCGGGTCGGTCGGCGACTACATCGACGAGATCGCCCCGGGCGACGTGGTCGTGATCGACAATCGCGGGCGCACCGACTGCACTGTCTGGGGCAACATCCTGACCGAGGTCGCCAAGGCCCGCGGCGTGGCCGCCACCGTCATCGACGGCGTCAACCGCGACCTCGCGGAGAGCCGCGCCATCGGGTATCCGATCTGGTCGCGCCGCGGACACATGCGCACCGGCAAGGACCGGGTGATGCTAGAGGCGATGGGCGTGCCGGTCTGCCTCGGCAGCGTCCGGGTCGAGCCCGGTGACGTGATCCGCGCCGATGGCAACGGCGTCGTGGTCGTTCCGCGCGCCCATGCCGAAAGCGTGCTCGCCACCGCCGAGGGCATCGAGGGGCGCGAGGATGCCATTCTCGCCGAGGTCCGCCGTGGCCGGTCGCTCACCGAGGCGCGCGAAAGCCATGGCTACCACACGCTGCAGACCCCCGAGACGTCGCGCTGATCGCCAACGCTTGCTAAAAGGAGAAGAACATGAAGGATCCCGCGCCCGAACTGGTCATCCCCGCGCCAGGACCCGTCACCCTTCCCGTCGCCGGGGCGACGGCCCGCTTTCCCGTCCATCGCGTGTATTGCGTCGGGCGCAACTATGCCGCCCATGCCGTGGAGATGGGGCACGATCCGGACCGCGACCCGCCATTCTTCTTTCAGAAGAATCCGTCGAACCTCGCGAGTGATGGAGCCGATTTCCCCTACCCGCCGATGACCGGGGACGTCCATCACGAGATCGAGCTCATGGTCGCGCTCGGCGCCGGGGGCAGCGACATCCCCGTGGAACGCGCCCGCGACTGCGTCTGGGGCTACGGCGTGGGCATCGACATGACCCGCCGCGACCTTCAGGCCGAGGCCAAGAAGCTCGGCCGTCCCTGGGAGTCGGCAAAGGCGTTCGAGCACTCCGCCCCCTGCGGCCCGATCATCCCGACCGCCGAGATCGGGCACCCCGACGAGGGCGCCATCTGGCTGAAGGTCGACGGGGCGATGCGCCAGGAGGGTGACCTGGCCCAGCTCATCTGGAAGGTGCCCGAGGTCATCGCCGAACTCTCGCGCCTCTTCGAGCTGCGCGCCGGTGACATCATCATGACGGGCACGCCCGCCGGCGTCGGGCCGGTCCAGCGCGGCGAGGTCCTCGAAGGCAACATCGACGGCGTCGGCACGCTGACCACCCGCGTGGTCTGAACGCGGTCGGGCCGGCAGTGGCGCCGGGGCGCTGTCGGCGCCCGGGCGACCGCATGAGAGGTCGCGCAAGGCCGGCGGGCCCGGGCGGCAGCGCGGGAGCATCGCATGAGTGGTGAAATCATCGCGCTGGTCTCGGCGGCCTGTTTCGGTCTGTCCGGGGCGGCCATCGCCAAGGGCGCCGAGCACGGCCGGCGCGGCGACAACGGTGCCTTCCTCTCGATCCTGATCACGGCCGCGCTGGCCGGGCTGCTCTGGGCGGCGATGGGCGAGGCTGATCTGGGCGCGCTCGACGCCGGACCCCTTCTGCTCGCAATCGGCTGGTTCGTTCTGGCCGGCATCCTGGCGACCGTGCTCGGCCGCCTGGCGATGTTCCGGTCGGTCGAACTCGCCGGGGCGATAACCGCGTCGCTGTTTCGCCGGCTCGTGCCGGTCTTCGCCGGCATTCTCGGCTTTCTCTTGCTGGGCGAGACCATCGGCCTGGTCGCCGCGATCGGCATGGCGGTGATCATGGGGAGCGTCCTGGCGGTCATGCGCACCAGCCTCGGCGCCGCACTCGGCGGGACGGCCGCGGATGCCGCGGCGCACCGGCGCGGCCAGGCCCTTGGCGCGGCATCGGCAGGCCTTTACGGCGGAGCCTACGTGACCCGCAAGCTCGGGCTGATGCATGTGGCCGACCCTGCGTTCGGGGCCTTCGTCGGCGCGGTTACCGGGATCATCTGGTACGCCCTGCGCGCGCCGTTCAGCAGCGCCACACGCGCGATGCTCAACGGGATGATCGGCAATACCGGGCGCTGGCAGGTTCTCGCGGCCGCCTCGATGTCGCTCGGACAGACACTGCAATTCTTTGCGCTGGCCCGGGCCGATGTCGCTGCGGTCGCGGTGATCGGCGCGCTCGAGGTCTTCGTTAGCATCTATCTTGCCGCCTATGTCTTTCGCACGGAACCGCCGCCCGGGCTCGGCGTCACGCTCGCGGCGCTGGCCGCCTGCGGCGGGGTCGCGCTCGTCGCCTTCGGATAGCACCAACGCACGGGCAAGCGAAACGAGCGCTGCAGACGCGCAGCGATCCCTTGCGCAGACAAGTCGGGGAATGTCCGACCCCGGTCCCGCCCGCTCCGGCACATGCGCTCGCGACGCGTTCTCCCGACCCCGCTGCGGCCGGAGTCTTGCGGCTTTCTTGAGGGTGATGCGGGCGGCGCTTTCGCGTGCCCCGGCGCCAAGAGGCCCGGATCCGGATCGAAAGCCGGCGTCGCCACTACGATACCGATCGCCTGCATGGATCGCTTGCTTATGGTCCGCCGGCGCCCGAGGTCGTCGTTCCGGCGCGCGCCGCGGTGCTGTCTTCGCGAACTCGCCGCGCCGCGACGGCCAAGCTCCCGCTGGCCCTGACGCCAGTGATACACTAACATCCGCCCTCAGCCACCCGGTCGCGCGCGAGCAGCACGCGCACGAGACCTGGGCCACCCTCGGTGGCAGGGCAATCCGTTCTGATGGAAGGCGATGCCATGCCGGAGCTCAAACTGTATCATGGGGTGTCAAGCGTCTGTTCGGTGAAAGTTCGTATCGGACTGGCAGAGATCGGGCTCGGCTATGACGAAGTAATCCTCGATCTTCAGGCCGGTGATCAGCACGCGCCGGAGTATCTTGCGCTGAATCCCGACGGCGTCGTGCCGACGCTGATCGACCGCGATCTGGTCTTGCGCGAGTCGAGCCTGATAATCGAATATCTCGATCGGGAGTATAATGACGGCCTGCTGATGCCGCGTGGCCGCGCGGCCGAGGCCACCGCGAGACATTGGCTGGTGCGATGTCTGGCGGTCCATTCGGCGATCAACACGCTGACCTATGCCACCGTAATGCGTCAGCGAATTCGCGAAACGAAGGATCAGCACGAGATCGACGGCATGCTTTCACGCATTCCCGATCCGGTGGCGCGCGAAAAGCGCAGAGTGCTGATCGAGCAGGGCCTCGACACCCCGCACTCGGCGCAGGCGCTGGGTATTCTGCGGCGCACCTTCAGCGACATGGATCGGGCGTTGCGGCAAGGAGACTGGGTCAGCGGGCCGGCGTTCGGACTGAGCGACATCGCCCTCGTCTCCTTCATCGACCGGCTGTGGCGCCTTGGCCTGGAGGGTTTCTGGAGCCATGACCGCCCCTCGATCGGTCACTGGCTCGCGGCCATGCAGGCACGGCCGAGCTACGAAAGCGAGGTCACAGGGAGGATACCAGAGGCCGCCGCCGACGAAATGCGCGAACAGGGCGCATGCCACTGGCCGAAACTGGAGGCGTTCTGGAAGAGGCTCGAGAATTGACCAAGTTCTTGAATTAGAGCATGGCGCGCAAAAGTGGGGACCGGTTTTACGCTCCTCGGACATGCGATTTCAAGAGGTTAGAGGGCGGCGCGTGAATGCGAATGAACGCGACGCGCTCTAGCGACCACATTGGTGCCATTCACCGACTCTGTTTCGCAAATCGATTGATGGCGGGACTCCTCCTTGCCCGGACGAACTCACCCCACCGCCTCGGTGACGGGTGTGGCGAACGCGGTGAAGCCGTTGCGCACGGCTATCCGGTTCCCGAACCCGGCGACCGGACGGTCGAAGTCGCGCGCCGAGTGGCGTTGGCCCGGGAGCCTGACGCAGTGAGTCTTCGTTTCCGCGCGGCTTGGGCGGTGGTCTTCGCTGCATCGTCGCCAGAGCGTATGGCCCGGGCACTTCGAGGTCCGCAATGCCGCGTTGCGGGTCCGCGCTCCCGGCATCGCTGGCCTCCGGGGTCTGGCGTTCCTTCCCGGTGGTCGTGAGGGCACGAACGCCACCGATTCGCGGAGAGTTTCGTCGGACTGCCGGCCGCGCTTGCCGGTTGTCACAGCCTCCCAGATCATCTCGGGGTCGCACCGGACCGTCGGCGACCCCCGGCGCTTCCTTGCAGGTCTGCCAGTTCCCGGTCTTGTAGGTTGGGGGTGCCAGTCTGCTCATGCCCCCAGCTACCATGCTGGATTCAATATATGAATCCCATCAGATCCGCCACTTGCAACAAAGCCGCGCCGCTGCGCCGGGCGCGCGCGGCGCTGGAGTGAGCCGGCGCCCGGTTCAGTGCCACGGCGAGAGGTGCTGCCAGAGATGGCGCATCCGCACCTCGGTGCGTCCGCCATCCTCGCCGAGCTCAACCTGCGCGCCGCGAGCGATCAGGGTGGGCTCGTTGCCCGCGCCGAAGCGCACCGGCAGCGTGGTGAAGCGCTCGCCAGTGCCGCGCACCGCCAGCGCGCGCCCGCCCTCCACGGGTTGCGCATCCTCGGGCAGCCCGGCGCCATAGGAGCGCGTCACGCTGCGGTCATGGATCATTTCGGCGCGCCAGCCGACGCGGAACCGGTCCTCGACGCGGGTCTGCTCGGCCGAATGGATATGCGTCAGGCTCACCGTGGCGCCGGGATAGACCACGCGGCTCCAGCCTCCGGCACCGTTCTGAACCGTGACGACGGGCAACATCAGCGCGCCGGCCACCACCGGCACGGTGATCACCCCGGCCCCGGTGAGCGCGCGCGCGGCCACGCCCGGCGTGACCGGTCCCTCCGGCCCCTCGCGCGCGAGCTTGAAACGCTGCCAGCCATAGACCAGCGCCATCAGCCCGAAGCCCGCCGCATCCACGATCAGGCTCGGCTGAATCAGCAGCACCGCGGCGAAGGTCATCACGATGCGCTCCACCGCGCTGGCGCGGGTCAGCCACCAGCCCTCCTTCATCACCGCGAGCGCATAGACCCCGATCAGCCCCGACGCCACCAGCCAGCCGAGCTCCAGCGGGTTGACGTCCCCGATCATCAGGAGCGTCGGGTTGTAGACGAACATGAACGGGATGATGAAGGCGGTGATGGAGAACTTGAAACCCTCCACCGAGGTGCGGATCGGCCCGGCCCGCGCGATGCCCGCGGCGACATAGGCCCCGAGCCCCACCGGGGGCGTCGTGTCGGCGAGGATGCCGAAATAGAACACGAACATGTGCGCCGCCAGCAGCGGCACGTCGAGCTGCACCAGCGCCGGCGCCATCAGCGTCGCCATGATGATGTAGTTGGCCGTGGTCGGCACCCCGAGGCCGAGGATGATCGAGCCGATCGCGGTGAAGATCAGCGCCGCCCAGAGCTCGCCGCCCGACAGCGCCATCAGGATCGACTGCATCCGCAGACCGAGCCCGGTCAGGGTGATGATGCCGATAATGATGCCCGCCGTCGCGCAGGCCGCCGAGATCGGGATCGCCTGGCGCGCCCCGTCGCCGAGCGCGAGCAGCATGTCGCGCACCCAGTCGCCCCAGGTGCGGGTGAGCGCGCCGCCCCAGCTCTTGAGGGCGGGGCGCTCGGCGGAGGTCTTCTGCGCCTCCGAGGAGCGTTCGCGGTCGATCGCCTCCTGCACGCCGGCGAACGGGTCGATGCCCTGCGCCTGTGCGCGCAGCGCGCGCGCGATCAGGATCGTGTTGCGCGCCACCAGCGAGACCGCGACCGCGATCGGAATCGCGAGGAAGGCCGAGCGCGTCGGCGTGAACTGTACCACCACGAGCAGGATCACGAGGATCGCCACCGGGATGAGCAGATGCAGCTGGCGCAGCAGCGTGGGCAGGAAGCGCGGCAGCTCGCTGCGCGGCAGGCCGTGGATCGAGTGCTTCTTCGCGTGCATGTGCACGCAGAACATGATGCCGAACAGATCGAGGATCGCCGGCAGCAGCGCGGCCTGGATGATCTGGGCGTAGGGGATGCCGGTGATCTCGACCATCACGAAGGCCGCCGCCCCCATCACCGGCGGGACGAACTGCCCCGTGGTCGAGGCCGCGGTCTCGATGCCGCCGGCCGAATGCGGCTTGAAGCCCACGCGCTTCATCAGCGGGATGGTCAGCGTGCCGGTGGTGGCGACATTGGCCGTCGAGCTGCCCGAGAACGAGCCCATGAACGCGCTCGCCAGCACCGCCGATTTCGCCGGCCCGCCCTGGTAGTGGCCGAGCCCGCCCATCGCCATGCGGGTGAGGTAGTCGCTGATGCCGGTGCGCTGCATCACCGCGCCGAACACCACGAACAGGAACACGAAGGTCGAGGCCACGGCGAGCGGGATGCCGAAGATCCCCTCGGTGGTGGGGTAGAGATGCGAGACGATGCGACGGAACGAGTAGCCCCGATGCGAGATCAGGTCGGGCATCATGGGGCCGAAATAGGCGTAGAGCAGGAAGCCCAGCGCGATGATGGGCAGAACCGGCCCGATGGCGCGCCGCGCCGCCTCGAGAAGCGCGGCGATGGTCAGCGCGCCCATGAACAGGTCGAGCTGTGTCTCCGCGCCGGCGCGCATCACCATGTCGCGGAAGTTGAAGTAATAATAGAGCGGCCCGGCCACCGCGACGGCGGCGAGGACGATATCGATGATCGCGATGCGGTCGCGCCGGTCGCCGCCGGGGAAGGTGGGGTAGAGCAGGAAGATCAGTGCGAGCGCGAAGGCGAGGTGGACCGCGCGCAAATTCTGCGCCGGCATCAGCCCGATCCCGGTCTGGAACAGCTGGAACAGCGAAAAGACGATGGCGAGGGCGAGCACGCTCAGCCCGGCGAGTCCGCTGTACTGGCGTTGTGCGGCGGATTCGTCGGCGGGCGGGGCGGAAGTCTGGCTCATCGGGCGATCCCGCATTGCAGGCGCACCGCGGCAGGGCAGCGCGCAAGAGTTGGCCGGCGGGCATGCTGCGCCCGCCGGCCGCGCCGGTCAAGTCGCCCGGTTCACTGATGCGCGTCGTAGAACGCTTCCGCGCCCGGGTGCAGGTCGATGGGCATCGCCTCGGTCGCGGTGTCGAGCGTGATGTCGCAGCCGCGCGCATGGGTGTCGCACAGCGTCTCGAGCGTGCCCTCGTCGAACAGCACGGTGAGCATCTGCTCGACAGCGTCGGCCTCGAGATCGGCGCTCGCGGTGAGCATGGCGAGCACCGTGACGGTGTCTACGTCTTCGTCGATTCCGGAATAGGTCCCGCCCTCGATGGTGATCGGGCTGTAGAACGGGTATGCGTCGGCGATCGCCTCGGCGTTTTCGGCCTCGATCGGAACGATGGAGATGTCCTCGGTGGAGCCGAGATCGACGACCGAGCCGGTCGGGATCCCCGCCGTCAGGAACGCCGCGTCGATGCGCCCGTCGCGCAGCGCGTCGACCGCCTCGCCGAAGGGCAGGAACTGCTCGGAGATGTCGTCATAGGAGATCCCGTGCACCTCCATGATCTGGCGGGCATTGGCCTCGGTGCCGCTGCCCGGCGCGCCGACGGCGACGTTGGTGCCGGCGAGATCCTCGACCGATTCGATGCCGCTGTCGGCGAGGGTGACGATCTGGATCAGCTCGGGATAGAGCATCGCCATGCCGAGATTGCGCTCCATCGGGTCGTCGCCGTCGAACATCTCGGCGGCGTTAACGGCATAGTTGACGATGTCGTTCTGGATCATCGCGAGATCCGACTCGCCGTCCTCGATCAGCCGCGCGTTCACCACGCTCGCGCCGGTCGACTCGGCCGTTACGGTCAGCCCGTCGACGCCCTGCGTCCAGGCCTCGGCCATCGCGCCGCCGAGCGGGAAATACACCCCGCCGGTGCCGCCGGTGGCCAGCGACAACGAGAGCTCATCGGCCTGCGCGGCGCCCGCGCCCAGCGGCAGCGCCGCGCCCACGATACCGGCCGTCAGGATCTTTCTGGAATACGTCATGGTCAACCTCCGCTCGCTGGTACATTTCACCGGAGGCGCGGGCGCGCAGCGCCGGCCCCGGCGCGTCGTGATTGTCCGCGGACCGATCGGTGATCCGCCTTTGGTCAGTAGCTTACACGATAATGTGAGCCGCATATGCCTTCAAGCCCCGCCGGTGCGCGGATTTCCGGACGCGAGGGCGACCAGCGCGGCCGCGGCGCTCTTGCAGCGCGGCCACTCTCACCCGAACCGCCAGTGCCTCGACGTCCCTCTCCTCGTTCGTCAGGAACGCGAAGACCTTGCCGTTACGCTGAATGTCGGTCTCTCGTCCGAGCTTGCCGACCGCCTTCTCGATCCGGCGTCGCTCGACCCGGTCTTGATGTCGAACCCGCCCGGCAGCACCGCGATGTTGCGCACCGACGGCTTGAACCGGGAGCATTTCGGAAAAAATTGGTTCCTGGAACGCGTCGCGTTCATTCGCATTCACGCGATGCGCACTAAACTACTGAAATCGCTTGCTCAAAGTGCGCATAACCGGTCCCCACTGCTTGCGCAGAATGCTCCTGTGCCCGGCATACCCATCACCGCGGCCGCCTTGGTCCCGCGATCGCCGGGCCTCGGGACGCGGCGAACGTCACGCTCAGCGATTGTCGCGCGCCGGCGCCGCCGCGGGCAGGTCCGGCAGGTCCGGTGCGAGCATTGCGCGCGGCAGCGACCAGACGGAAAACCGCGCGTCATCGGGGTAGATTGCGGCGCAGGGGCGGGCCGCGTCGATCAGGACCGTGGCGCCTTTGCCAAGCGGGGTTTCGTCGTTCGCATCGTCGCTGTGGAGCGAGCGGCCCGCGCGGTGGAGGGCGAGGTGCAGGCAGGCTGCGCGATCAGGGCGCACCGCCGGGCCGGGCCGGTGCCCCGGCCCCCTTCGGGGTCGCCCGCCCTCGATCCCCGGCTCTGGCGATCCGCAACGGCGACGCATTGACCCTGAGGAGCTGCGCCGGGCCGACATGGTTGAGGTCGAGCCGGGCTATGCCCCCCGGCTTGAGATATTCAATGGTCTTATCGGGGATCGCACTGCGGATGTCCGGCCCGGTCCACCCACGGTGCGCGTCGGCATCCCCGCGGTCCGAGCCAGCCGCTTGTCGGCGCGATCCTTCCCGCATCGCGGCACCTCCCTGTCCGAGTTACCCCGTCTGAAATTCGCATGTCCACGGACAGCACGCGAATAAGCCGCGAAGGAGGATCTCCTGGCCGTGAGGCCGCGGTGTCGCGAGCGCACCGGGAGACGTCGGCGAGCGGCTCATGCGGGCTGCGAAATGCCGAGTTCGGCAGCAGTGCTGGTGGTCGTCCGATTGCCCATCATCGCGCCGAATTTCTCGAGCAGCCTGAGTGACAGATCTTTCCCGCGCCTGTTACGCCCGCGCGCCGGCATCGGCGCACCACTGTCCGAGCGCCATTGCCGTCGCCGCCTGGGTCGGGTCGATCACCGGAACCCCGAGCGCGTCTTCGAGCCGGCCGCGCAGCCAGGCCAGCCCGGCGCATCCCAGCAGGATCGCCCCGGCCCCGTCATCGACCAGCGCCGCCCCCACCTCGTGCAGGCGCGCGAAGGTGGCTTCGCCGCCGGCGGCGGTGTCGGCCACGCTCATGTCGAGTGCCCGCTCGCCGGCGAGGCGGTCGAGAACGCCCATCCGGCGCATGTAGCGGCGGTGGCGCACCACCGACGCCGCGCTGATCGCGGCCACGCCGAACAGGTCGGCGCGCGCCATCGCGGTGAGCACGCCGGACTCCTGCATGCCGTAGACGGGCGCGCGGGTCACGCCGCGGCAGGCGTCGAGCCCCGGATCCGAGTAGCAGGCGATCACCACCGCGACCGCGTCGGCCCGGCGCTCCACGAGGTCGAGCAGCGGTGCGACGACGCGGTCGCTGTCGGCCTGGCTCTCGATGCCGAACGGGCCCTCGGCGAGGGTGACGCACTCGATCGGCGGGCCACCCGCGAGGCGAAAGCCGTCGAGCGCGGCATCGAGCCCCGACGTCACCGCGGTGTTCGAATTGGGGTTGATGACGAGGATCGGGCCGCTCATCCGCGCCGCTCCGGGGCGATGCGGGCGCCGAAATTGCGCGCCGGGTCGAGCTCGGGGATGTCGGCGCCGGGATAGCCGGTCAGGTCAATCGGGTCGCGCGCCGTGAAGCGCCCGTGCCCCGGCGCGGCCACCAGCGCGCCGCCATCGACCACGCGCACGCCGCGGCTGAGCACGGTGACCGGCCAGCCGCGCAGCTCGCGGCCCTCATAGGGGGTGTAATCCATCGCGTCGTGCTGATCGGCCTGGCGCACGGTGCGCACCTCCTCGGGGTCCCAGATCGCGATATCGGCATCGGCGCCCACGGCGATGGTACCCTTGCGCCCGGCAAGCCCGTAAAGCCGCGCGGCGTTCGCGGCACTCAGCGCCACGAACTGCTGCAGCGTGATGCGTCCGGCATTGACGCCCTCGCTGAACAGCAGCGGCAGCCGCGTGGCCAGCCCCGGCATGCCGTTGGCGATGCGCCGGAACGGCGCGTCGGGGCCGTTGGAAAGCTTGCCGGAGGCGTCGAAGCGGTAGGGCGCGTGATCGGAGGAAAACAGGCTGAAGGTGCCCGCCTGGAGGTCGCGCCAGAGCGCGGCCTGCGTCGCCGCGTCGCGCAGCGGCGGCGAGCACATGAACTTTGCGCCCTCCATGCCCGGACGGTCGAGATCGTCGCGCGTCAGGAACAGGTATTGCGGGCATGTCTCGGCAAAGATCGCCGCCCCTTCGCGGCGCGCATCCGCGACGAGCCGCGCGCCCTCCTCGGTGGAGACATGCACGATCATCAGCGCCGCCCCCGCGAGCCGGGCGAGCGCGACGGCGCGATTGATCGCCTCGGCCTCGGCCAGTGCGGGGTGGCTCGGCGCGTGGTAGCGTGGCGCGGTGTACCCGCCCGCCTCGAGGCGCGCGGACATCCACTTGATCATGTCGTTGTTCTCGGCATGCACCATGGTGAGCGCGCCATGCGCCTTCGCCACCGACAGGATGTCGAGAAACTGCCCGTCATCGATGCGCATCAGATCGTAGGTCATGAAGACCTTGAACGAGCTCACCCCGCGCGCGAAGGCCGCGGGCAGCTCCTCGGCGAGCACCGCCTCGGTCGGATCGGCCACGATCAGGTGATAGCTGTAATCGATCACCGACTGCCCCGAAGCGCGGCTGTCATAAAGGTCGAGTGTCTCGCTCACCCCCATGCCGCGATGCTGCGCGGCGAAGGGGATGAAGCTCGAGTTGCCGCCGAAGGCCGCGCTGATCGAGCCGGTGCGGTAGTCATCGGCGGTCATGCCACCCGACGCGCTTTCCTGGGCAATGTGGCAATGCGCTTCGATGCCGCCGGGCAGTACCAGCTTGCCACGTGCATCGATCACCTCGGCGCCGTCGAGCCCGGTGCCGAGGGTTGCGATCCGCCCGTCGGTGATGCCCACATCGGCCGTGAAGGTATCGGCCGCGGTCGCACAGGTGCCGCCGCGGATGACGAGATCATGCGTCATGCGCCATTCTCCTTCTCGCGGCAGGTCCGGCGGTGGGGCCCGGCCGGGGTGCGGTCACTGCGTTGCGTCATCGGCCCCCCTTTCATCCCGGCACCGGCGGGATGCTGCGGCGTTCGATCTCGACAAGGCGGGCGTAGCGATCGGCGAAGAGCCGGGCAACCGGAAACGCGCCGCCCCAGTCGACATGGTTGCGCGCCGTATCGATCAGCCCGTCCCGCGCGGCGAGCCCCAGCGCCTCGCCCACCAGTATCTCGCGCTCCGCGCTGAAGGCCAGCGCGACGGTGCGCCGGCATTCGAGCGCCACCGGCGCATCGGCCAGCCGCGGCACCGCCACCTGCGCCGACGGCGCGAGCGCGAGGCCGAGCGCCTCCGGCTCGCCGGTGTCCGCGCCGTAGGACGCGGCGGTAGCGACCATCGTCTCGACGAGCTCGGGGGTGGCGATGTTGACGACGAATTCGCCGGTCTCGCGGATGTTGCGCGTGGTGTCCTTGGGCTGCCCGCCGGCGCGGTGCTCGAGCCCGAGGATCACCAGCGCCGGGTCCTGGCCGAACAGGTTGAAGAAGCTGTAGGGCGCGGCGTTGACCACCCCCGCCGCGCTCACCGTCGTCACCCACGCCACCGGGCGCGGGATCACCACCGCGGTGAGCAGCTTGTAGCGCTCGGCCGGCGGCAGCGCGCTCAGATCGATGCTCATGCCCCGCTGTCCGGGTGGATCACGCCGGTCTGCGCGGTGATCGGGCCGTAATGCTCGACGCGGCGGTGGCGCGCGAAGTCGAAGATGGTGGACTTGCCGAAATTGCACGCATCCATGTCGCAGCCATGCACCAGAAGCTCGTCGCCCTCGGTCTCGGCGCGTGCGACGACGATGCCGTCCGGGTCGATGATGACGCTGCCGGCCATCAGGTGGTGGCCGTCCTCGTCGCCCGCCTTGGCCACGCCCACGACCCAGGCCGCGTTCTGATACGCGCCCGCGGCCATCGACAGCTCGGAGTGATAGAGCCGCCGCTCCAGCCCCTCGCGGCCGTCCTGGCTGTTGACCGAGGGGGTGTTGTAGCCGAGCATGATCAGCTCGACCCCCTGCAGCCCCATCACCCGGTAGACCTCGGGCCAGCGCCGGTCGTTGCAGATGCACATCCCCATCCAGGCATCGAGGTTGCGCCAAACCGGAAAGCCGAGATCGCCGGGCTCGAAATAGCGCTTCTCGAGATGCTGGAAGCTGCGCTCGGGATCGTATTCGGCGTGGCCGGGCAGGTGCACCTTGCGGTATTTGCCGACGATCCGCCCGGCCTTGTCGGTCACGATCGCGGTGTTGAAGCGCCGGCCCTCGGGCGTGAGCTCGGCGTAGCCGAAGCTCATAGCGACGCCGCGTGCGCGCGCGGCCTCGAACAGCGGCGCCGTTTCGGGGCCGGGCATCTCGCGCTCGAACCACCGGTCGATCTCGGCGGCGTCCTCCATGAAGTGGCGCGGAAAGAAGGTCGTCAGGCAAAGCTCGGGATAGACGATCACGTCGCAGCCGCGCGCCGCGGCCTGCTCGAGCAGCGCGATCATGCGCGCCACGACGGCCTTGCGTGGCTCGTCCTTCTGGATCGGCCCCATCTGGGCCGCACCGATAACGATCTGTCGCAATATGTCCTCCTCGGTCAGGTTGATCAGGCACTCACGCGGCGCTCGAAGCGGCTCACCAGACGCAGGAGCGGCCACAGCATCGCAAGGCAGATCCCGGCGACAAGGATCATCGGCGCGGCGTTACAGGTGCGCGAGCGTGTCATCCCGGCCGTATAGAGCATCTTGCCGAGGCTGACTACCGAGGCGAGCGCCGTCAGCTTGACGACCTCGACGGTGTTCGAAATCAGGGCGAGCAGCACGTTGCGCACCGCCTGCGGCAGCACGTCGTGCAGCATCGTCTGGGCGCGCACCCGGCCCGGTCGAACGCCCGGCCTCCCATTGCCCCTTCTCCAGCGAGGCGATCCCCGCCCAGATGATCTCCTCGGCGACCGCGGCGCGCACGAGCGGCAGCACCACGAGGAGCACCAGATAGGCCGACAGCGATGCAGCCGGTGTTCAAGACCGACCTGCGCAAGATCTGATGGGCCGACACCCGGGCCGCGGCCGAGACTGCCATGGACACCTTCGCCGGGAAATACAGTGCCAAATACGAGAAGGCTGTGACGAGCCTGACCAAGGACCGGGACGCATTGCTCACCTTCTACGGGTCTGCGACCGTTCTCGCCTCAAGCGATCCCCCGGATCGTCTGTCGCCTGCGGCGAACCGGCGCGAACTCCCCGCCGAGCATTGGGATCACCTGCGCACCGGCAACCCGGTCGAGAGAGTCCTTGCCACCGTCCGGCACCGGACCGTGCGCACCAAAGGTGCGCTGTCGCAGAAAACGGCGAAGCTGATGGTGTTCAAGCTCGATCAGTCCGCAGTGAAGACGTGGCGGCGGCTGAGGGGTGTGAACAAGTTGCCAATGGTCATCGAAGGCGTCACGTTTACATACGGCGTCGCCGAAACCGACACCGCAAACCGCGCCGCCTGATCAAGCCGCGTCACCCGAAATCGCGCGTAGCTCCTCTGAGCCCGGCGGCCACAACAAGCACGATTAGCAGCGTGTTCAAAAGCGGCTGCGGCCTAGTCTAGAATGTTACAAGCTGCAGCGGCGGGTCGCAGCACACCATTCAGTGACCCAGCACTTGCTCGAGAAACAGCCGGCTGCGCTCCGATTTGGGGTTATGGAAGAAGGTTTCGGGGTCGTTCTGCTCGATGATCTGGCCTTGGTCCATGAATACGATGCGGTTGGCCACGCGCCGGGCGAAGCCCATTTCGTGGGTGACACAGATCATCGTCATCCCCTCCTCGGCGAGTGCGATCATGGTGTCGAGCACCTCCTTGATCATCTCCGGATCGAGCGCCGAGGTCGGCTCGTCGAAGAGCATGATGCGCGGGCGCATGCACAGCGCGCGCGCGATCGCGACGCGCTGCTGCTGACCGCCGGAGAGCTGGCCGGGGTATTTCTGCGCCTGCTCGGGGATGCGGACCTTTTCGAGGAAATGCATCGCGGTCGCGACCGCCTCGTGCTCGGGCGTCTTGCGCACCCAGATCGGTGCAAGGGTGCAGTTCTCCAGGATCGTCAGATGCGGGAACAGGTTGAAATGCTGAAACACCATCCCGACCTCGGAGCGCACCTTGTCGATGTTCTTGAGGTCGGCGTTGAGCTCGACACCGTCGACACGGATCGTGCCAGCCTGGTGCTCCTCGAGCCGGTTGATGCAGCGGATCAGCGTCGACTTGCCTGACCCGGACGGCCCGCACACCACGATGCGCTCGCCCTCATAGATCGTCATGTCGATGTCGCGCAGCGCGTGGAACTCGCCGAACCACTTGTTCATGCCCTCGATCTCGATGGCGACCTTGTCGCTGACCTTGAGCGCACTGCGCTGCGGCGCCGGGTCGGTGCTGGCGTCGGTCATGGCGTTTCCTCAGTTGTGGCCCCGGGTCAGCTTGCGCTCGAGATACATCGAATAGCGCGAGATGCCGAAGCAGAAGACGAAGAAGAACGCCCCGATGAACACGAACAGCTCCCAGTAGATGCCGGTCCACGCGGTGTCGGAGCGGATGGAATTGGACAGCCCGACCGGATCGAGCAGCCCGATGAAAACCACCAGCGTGGTGTCCTTGAACAGCCCGATGAAGGTGTTGACGATGCCGGGGATCGAGACCTTGAGCGCCTGCGGCATGATGATCTTGCGCTGCGCCTGCCAGTAGGTCAGCCCCAGCGCGTCCGCCGCCTCGTATTGCCCCCGCGGCAGCGAGGCGAGCCCGCCGCGCACCACCTCGGCGATATAGGCCGCGGCGAAGAAGGTCACCATGATGATGACGCGCAGGATCAGATCGAAGCTGGTGCCGGGCGGCAGGAAATAGTTGAGCAGCAGCGAGGCCGTGAAGAGCAGCGTGATCAGCGGCACGCCGCGGATGAACTCGATGAACACGATGCACGACATCCGCACGATCAGCAGATCCGATTGCCGCCCGAGCGCCAGCAATATGCCCATCGGCAGCGAAATCGAGATCGCCGTCAGCCCGAGCACGAGCGACAAAAGGAACCCCCCGAAGCGATCCGAACGCACGAACTGAAGCTCGACCGGGGCGATCCAGGAGAGATCCTCGGCCACCGGTGCGGCCAGGGTCAGCCACCAGATGAGCGCGACGAGCACCGCGCCCACCGGCGCGACAAGCGGCAGCAACCGGCGCAGGATCACGAAGGCGAGCGCGGCGAAGACGAAACCCGCCGCCGCCGTCACCGGGATCCAGATGCTGCCCCCCCAGAGCAGGAAATAGGCGAGGAACGGATAGACCGCCGAGAACCAGAGCATCCGGCGCGGAAGGCCGGTGAACAGGATCGGCGCGATCGCCACGAGAAACAGTGCCGCGGTCAGGGTCGGGCGCCAGTAGAGCGCGCGGGGATAAAAGCCGAACATGAGCTGGTTCCAGCGCTCGGTGATGACCGCGAAGCAGGCGCCGCGCGCGCCGTCGAGGATCTCGCGGCATTGGCTCAGGCTGCCCGCCTGCCAGACCGAATTGGTGAACCAGGGCGCGAAACCGGTCACCACCGAGTAGATCACATAGATCGACAGCGCCGTGACGATGGCGTTGAACCAGCTCGAGAACAGGTTCTCGCGCATCCATTTCCACACCCCCGACTCGGTGACCGGGGGCGCCCTTTCGGGGACGATGGCGTCGCGCACGAAGGCCTTGTCGTGGCGGGTCACGTCAGCGCTCCTTGAGCTTGATGCGGGAATTGTAGACATTCATGAGGCTCGAGATCGTCAGGCTGATGAGCAGGTAGATCAGCATCATCAGCAGCATCCCCTCGAGCGCGCGCCCCGTCTGGTTGATGGTGATGCCGCCCAGCGTGGAGCGCAGATCCATGTAGCCGACCGCGAGGCCGAGCGAGGTGTTCTTGGTCAGGTTGAGATACTGCGAGATCAGCGGCGGCACGATCACGCGCAGCGCCTGCGGCAGCACCACCAGCCGCATCGTCAGCGTCGGGCGCATCCCGAGCGACGCGGCGGCCTCGGTCTGCCCCTTCGAGACGGCGAGGATGCCGGCGCGCACGATTTCGGCAACGAAGGCGGAGGTGTAGATCCCCAGCCCGAACCACAGCGCCACCAGCGAGCTGCGCAGATGCACGCCGCCCTGGAAGTTGAAGCCGGCAAGCTCGGCGTTCTCGGTGTGAAAGCCGAGCGCGAGCAGCGCCAATATGACCGGCAGGAAGAGGATCAGCATGCTCTTCCACCATGTCACTGGCCGGATACCGGTCGTGGCCTGGCGCGCGCTGGCGCGGTCGAGCAGCTTCTTGTTGGCGTAGAGGCTCGCGATGATGACGACGACGAGCGCGGCGAAATCGAGGCTGACATCGAACAGCCCGAGGCTGACCGAGCCGAGGCTGTTGGCAAACAGCGGCTCGGGGATATAGACGCCGCGATTGGTGATCACCACGGCGCCGCCGAACCACGCCGCGGCGAGCGGGACGTCGCCGGCGAAATCGCGCGGGGCCGGTGCGTCGATGGTGACGAGCGTGTAGAAGATGATGATCCACAACAGCGTCGGGATGTTGCGGAAGATCTCGACATAGACGGCCATGATCTGGCTGACGAGCCAGTTCGTCGACAGCCGCAGCACGCCCACGATGACCCCCGCCACCGTGGCGAGCACGCAGCCGAGCACCGCCACGAGCAGCGTGTTGAGCAGCCCCACGAACATCGCACGGGCATGGGTCATGTTGCTGTCATAGGCGACGAGGGTCTGGTTGATGTCATAGCCCGCGCGCTGCCAGAGGAAGCGGTAGCTGAAATCCTGCCCCTGCGCGCGCAGGTTGGTGATGACATTGTCCACGAGCCAGGCCGCGAAGCCCATCAGCAGCATCATGAACACGATCTGGATCGTTAGGGAGCGGTAGCGCTGATCGTAGATCAGCATGCTGAGGCGGAACCGCTCCTGCGGCGGGCCGGGGCTGGGCGGGCTCATGGCGGCTGCTCGCTCGATATTGGCGTGGGATCCCGGCCGAAGGCCGGAGGGCCGGGGCGGCGCGAACCGCCCCGGCCGGGAAGGCTATGCCTCAGCGAAACGGCGGCGAATACAGGATGCCGCCATTGTCATACTGCGCGTTGAGCCCGCGCTCGATCCCGATCGGGGTGTCCACGCCGATGTGGCGATCGAAGATCTCGCCGTAGTTGCCGACCTGCGCGATCGCGTTGACCGCCCAGTCATTCTCGAGCCCGATCAGCTCGCCGAAATCGCCCGACCGGCCCACGAGCCGCTCGACCTCGGGCACATCCGACCCCTCTTCGGCGATCTCCTCGACATTCTCGGAGGTCACGTCGAGCTCCTCGGCGGTGATCAGCGCGAACAGCGTCCACTGCACGATCCCGGCCCAGTCCTCGTCGCCCTTGCGCACCACGGGGCCGAGCGGCTCCTTGGAGATCGTTTCGGGCAGGACCATGTGATCGTCCGGGTTCTCGAACGACGCGCGCGTCGCCGCGAGGCCCGACCGGTCGGTCGTGTAGGTGTCGCAGGAGCCGGCGAGATACTGCTCCTGGGCCTCGGCGTTGGTCTCCACCGGGTTGGGCTCATAGCTCATGTCGTTGGCGCTGAAGAAGTCCGACAGGTTGAGCTCGGTGGTGGTCCCGGTCTGGATGCAGACCGTCGCGCCGTCGAGCTCGAGGGCCGACTCGACGCCGAGATCCGTCGGCACGATGAAGCCCTGCCCGTCATAGTAATTCGTCCCCACGAAGCGGTAGCCGAGATCCATGTCCCGCGTGAAGGTCCAGGTGGTGTTGCGCGAAAGAACGTCGATCTCGCCCGAGCCGAGCGGGTCGAAACGCCGCTCCGGCGAGAGCGGCGTGTAGTTGACGGCATCCGCGTCGCCGAACACCGCCGCGGCGATCGCACGGCAGAAATCGACGTCGAAGCCCTGCCAGTCGCCATCGGCATCCGGCGCCGAGAACCCCGCAAGCCCCGTCGAGACCCCGCAATTGAGCTCGCCGCGCGCCATGACTTCGTCAAGCGTTTGCGCCGAGGCTCCGGCAGTCCCCGCGGCCAGTGCTGACATACCGAACAGTGCGTACTTGTACATTATGAAAACTCCCTGATGCGCTTCATTTGTCGATTGCACTCACTACCCCGTGAAGGTGCAAGCGCCTGCAAGCTCCACGCACTCCGGAAGTGACGCGTGATGCTCTTTTGTGCAGTGCCTTCGAGTCAAGCACTGATATTGCACCAGGTCGCGAAACTGGCGACAGCAGGCGGCGTCCGGGGCATGCCGAAAGAGGCCGGCAGCCGGCATTGTGGGCAAGCCAATGCTGTTTCGTACGGCCCGGTGCAGGCCCGCGAGAGCGGCTGGCGCCACCGTGCAATCGCGATCGGGTCACCCGCGAACTTGACCGGCGCTCAGCCCGGAGACCTTGAGCCCTTCGACTTCCGCTCCGGCGACATCTGTAGAAGCATCGCGTCCAGCCCGAGAGGCCTATCAGTCCTGGGCGCGTTGCGGCGCAGCGACTCTGTAGCTATGCCCGCCTCGCAGCCTTATGTTGCCGCATCGATCTCGCGCGCGGTCGGGCGCGGGCGCCGTCAAGTGTCGCGGTCACCGGCGCTCTCGCCGCGGTGCCACCGTGCGAGGGTGCGCCGCAATTCGGCGGTTGGCCCGGTTCCGGTTGACGCGATCAGCTTCTCCGCTGCTCCGGGCAGCGTTGGTTCGGCGCGGCGCGGTGGCGCGGCTGACGGCTTAGCGTGCCGCGCGCAGGGCGCCGAAGTCTTGGCAGTCGTTTGCATTGGGTCCTCCGTCGTTTCGGGTGCTTCGCGGACCGCAGAGCGCCGAATTACCGATGAGCCCGCATCCGCGTTGTCGCCCGTCCGCGTCATGGTGCGCGCGGGCCGGTTTGCTGGCCGTGTCAATGGGCGTGGTCGCCCGGCGTCTCGATGCCGCATTGCTCGTCGAGGGCCGCGGCCTCGTCGCCCTCGAGCGGTAGGGTCAGTCCGCCCTCGGCGGGGGCGCCGATAATGGTGGCGATGACGATCGTGGGCACTTCACCGGGGTTATGGGCGGAATGCGGCTCGTCGCCCGGATCGACGATCGCGGTCCCCGGTTCGAGCCGGCGTTCGGTGCAATCCTCGGCGAAGATGAAGTCGAGCTCGCCCTCGGCGAGGCTGACCAGCACGGTTCCGGGATGGGTGTGCCAGGGGAAGGTCGCGCCCGGCTGGATGGTGAACTCGATGACGGCGAGCGACGAGGCATCGGCCATCTCAACCTCGTGCGCATCGAGCCCGTCGAGGCGCTGGGTCAGGCTGAGCGCGACCTCGCCCGAGAAGCTGTGGCGCTCGATCAACGGCTCGGCAGTGATCGGATCGGGCTCGGCTGCTGCGCCGCCGGCGAGGGTCAGCGCCGCGATGGACAGGGCCGCGAGCGGGGCAATCGTGCAACGGGCGCGGCGGTGGGAAGGTACATTGGCAAACATTTCGGCCTCCTGTCATTCGCTTGGTTGGGTCCGGCAATTGAGGCCGTCCTGCGCCGGAATGCTTGATGCGTTTCTGAAGTTTTCCTCCAGAGAGTCACTTTTCTGCGGTATGATCTTGCGTGGTGTGGAGCTTTGGGAATTTCACGCTCGATCCGGAGCGTTTCGAACTCGCACGCGGGGGTGCGGCGAAGCGGGTCGAACCTCAGGTCCTGACCCTCCTCATCCACCTGATCCGCAATCGCGACCGGATGGTCAGCAAGGACGAAATCGCGCGCGTTGTCTGGAACGGCGGGCCGGTCTCTGACGCCAGCATCTCCAGCCGCATCCGCTCTGCACGTGAGGCCGTCGGCGACACCGGAAAGACCCAATCGGTCATCCGGACAGTTCACGGACGCGGCTTCCGTTTCATAGCCGATGCGACCGAACTCCCCGCCGCCCAACCTGCACGCGTCGCGCAACCCGCGGGCCCGGACAGCGCGGAGCTGTCGCGTCCGTCTGTTGCGGTGCTGCCCTTCCGACCGCTCGGCGCGACGCCCGAGGCGGAGATCCTCGCAGAGGCAATCCCGCACGAGATCATCCAGGCGCTGTCGCGGATGCGCTGGCTGGCGGTGATCGCGCGCGGCTCCTCGTTTCGCTTTCGCATGGCCGAACCCGATCTCCAGCAGGTTCGCGCGACACTTGATGCGGGGTATGTGCTCTCGGGCACGATCGAGATCCGCGATGGCGCCGTCATCGTCATTTTCGAACTTGCCGACTCCGGGCGCGGCGAAGTGATCTGGGGCGACCGCCTGACGGCGCCGATGGCCGAGATCGAGGATCTGCGAGCGCGCATCGCCTCCCGTGTCGTGGCGGCCCTCGACCTGCATGTCCCGCAGAGCGAGGCGCGGCTGGCGGGTCTGGCCGGTTCCGACCGGCTTGATGCCTGGTCGAATTTTCATCTCGGGCTGAACCAGCTATACCGCTTTACCCCCGATGCGAACCGCAAGGCGCACGGCTATTTCGACCGCGCGGTGGAGCTCGATCCCCGCTTCGCCCGCGCCCATGCCGGCCTGTCATTCACGCGGTTCCTCGACGCCTTTCTTCACCTCGGGCCGGACGGCCGGGAAGCCACCGCGGATGCAAGGCGCCATGCCGAGCGGGGTATGGAACTCGATCCGCTCGACCCTTTCACGCATTTCACGATGGGCCGCACCTTCTGGCTGACCGGCGAGCCCGAAACCGCGGCCGGCTGGCTGAAGCGCGCCGTGGATCTCAACCCGAACTACGCCCAAGGCTATTACGCAAGCGCCCTGACTGCCGCGATGACTGGCAATATCCCCGCCGTCGACACCTCCCTCGACGCTGCGCTCAATCTCAGCCCGCTCGATCCGCTGCTTTATGGAATGCACGGCACGCGTGCGCTGTCCCTGATCCATACCGGCGACTTTCATGCGGCGGCCCGCTGGGCCGATCGCGCCGCGACCACGCCGGGCGCACATCACCTGATCGCGATGATCGCGGCGGTGGCGAGCGGTCTCGCAGGCCGCCATCAACAGGCCGCCGGCTGGCGACAGGCGGTGCGCAGACACAAGCCCGACGCCTGCGCCGAACAATTCTTCGCTGCATTCCCGATGGTGGATGGTGACATGCGCGCCCGGATCACGGATGAGTTGCGGCGGCAGGGATTCTGAGCGGCGGATCGTCAACGCGCACCCGAACACCGCCGCGGCACCGGGCGAGGACCACGAACGCGGCCGTTGCCTGCGCGAACAAGGTCCGCTCAATCGGGATCGCCATGGCAAGGACCGGGCCGAGGATCGGCAATGAGATGAATGAGCTGGCGCGCCCGCGCGGGGCGCGAGCCGCACAGCGCCATGGCCCCAGAGCCCGAAGGCGCGCACCGAGGGGAGGACGACGATATGAGCCAGCGCACCGAATGGAGTGTTTTAGAGCGTGTCGCGGTTAATCGGCCTCATAGCCTGCTGCCTTGAAGAAGTTTTAGCACTCCTCGTCTGAGAACAGGTCGCAGACCTGGCCGACGGCTGCCCAGAGTTGATCGTAGGTTCGCGCAGCGGCCTTTCTGATCAGCGACTTCAGTTTCGAGAAAGCCATCTCTATGGGGTTCA
>LFCJ01000131.1_pt1 | contig 40683 bp, 32 predicted proteins | sample 643141 | NCBI WGS metagenome assembly LFCJ01 (sample SAMN03766243, study PRJNA286221) | soda lake metagenome | biome: soda lake; feature: Kulunda steppe; material: water; isolation source: sample B1-Br-g2 brine of Lake Bitter-1 | place: Russia: Kulunda steppe | collected 2010-07
CCACGCACGAACAGAAGTGTTCGTTGCGCTGTGTCTTCGGATCGTCATTGCAATCACCAACTACGAGCGAGGACACGATCCGGGACGTGAGATGCTCAAGCTATGAGTTGGATTCTATGACACGCTCTCGTTAATACGCTAAAGAAACTCCATTTGGAAGTCACCTCATACGGTTCAACCGAACCGAAGACATTCAACGAGCTGATTGCACGCGACGAGCGATTAGTCGATCTGGTCGGTGTCTGTGACTGGATTGTGTGCCGTCGACAAGAGTTTCTGCATACAGATACCAACCTGGGTGTCCGTCGATACAAGTTTTTAAAGTACCTTTACCGAAATTGCTCATTCAGGTTACCTGTACTGTTAGCCGTCGCAAACATCGGTCGCGAAATTCGGACACTTCGTCGAGAAATCGTGACTGAAGTATTGAAATACTAATCCTGACAGGTTGTCTGGTCAGCAAGCATCTATAGAGTATTCAGTCTAAGAATGATCTTGGCGATCTTCGTCATACTATATCTCGGTGGCCATATACCGGACCACTGACAACATCTGACAAAAAGCCTCGTAAATAATGTAGAATTGAATATGGGGGTACGGTTCCTGACGCAACCCGATACACGCCGAAAGCTACCGAGTAGGTGTACTTGTGGAGTAACGATGAACCACATACTCCTTTGTACTTTGCATGAATAGAGGGTGGTGATGTCTTTCAAGAACAGCGGCGAAATTCGCGAGCAGATTGAATCAAATTTGGACGAACACATTGAGCGTATCCAGGAGGCTGTTCGTCAGCCGAGCGTGAGCGTGGAAGGAAAAGGTCTCCAAGAAATCGCTGAGCTAGCTCGGGACTACCTGCGTGAACTGGGCTGTGAGGAAGCGCACTTGGTCGAGACGGACGGCGCACCCGGTGTCTGGGGATACTACGACGCAAATGCGGAGAAAACTATTGTCAATTACGGGATGTTAGACACTCGTCCCGTAGGAGATCCTGATGAGTGGACGTATGACCCATTTGGTGGGGAACTCGTCGAGACCGACGAGTATGGGCGCGTCATCTACGGTCGCGGGGCAGTCAAAGTCAAAGGGGGGTACGTCGCGTGGCTGAACTCCCTCCTAGCACTCAAGCGTGCGTTGGGTGAACTACCGGTGAATATTATGTTTCTTTTGGAGGCTGAGGAAATCAATGGGAGCCCTCACTACTACGAGATGCTCGACGAGTACGAGAACCGGATCCAGGACGCTGAAGCTTGCCTCTGTCCGTTGGCAGGGCAGGGGAGTGACGGAAATGTTACTGGCTCTCTCGGTTATAAGTCGGCGCTGTACTTCACGCTGAAAGTTTCTGGTAGGCAATGGAGTCGGGGCCCGGCAGGTGGCGATATCCACGCAATGAGTAATGCAACTGTTGATAGTCCGGCGTGGAGACTTGTCGATGCTCTCTCTACGCTGGCCGGAAAGAACGGCACCGAAATTAAAATCGACGGATTCTACGACCAGTACGAGCCGCCGACGGAACAGGAGCGCGAGGAGGTTCGGGCATTCGTTGACCGGTTAGACGAACGGACTGATACACCCCGGAAAGAGCTTTGGAAGCACCTACCGGGGCTTTCCCGCGGTGATGGCGAAGTCTCGCGATTGAAAGATGACCTGCAGGATAACGTTATTGAGGCGTTCGTTCAACACTTTTACGGGGCGGAATCGTTCAACATCCAGGGAATCAATACCGGGTATCTCGGTCCGGGAACGGGAACGAAGCCGTTCATTCTCCCGGGAGAGGGTTATGCAACATTCGACCTGCGCATGCCGCGTGGGTACGACCCTGATGTTGCCCATCAACAACTCCGTGAACACCTTGACAATCATGGATTCGACGATGTGGAACTCGACGTCTCCGGAAAGCATACTTGGTGCAAGACAGACCCGGACTCGGAGCTAGTCAAGGCTGTCCGCCAGGTTATCGAGGGACACGGCGCAGACCTGACATTGTGGCCGTTCTCAGCTGGAGGCGTTCCTTGGGCCGTATTCGGCACACGATTCGACATTCCCGTCCTATACGGGGTGGGGCTTGGGTACGGTGCCAACTCTGAGGGGGCCGACGAATACTTCGTCGTTGACGGAAACGAGACCGTGGATGGGCTCGTAGACTGTGAACTCTCTCACGCGGAGATGCTATTGGCGTACGCCGACCGATAATCCGCGGCCCGGTTTGGGGACGGCAGCCAATACTTTGATAACTTCGGCTGCCGACGTCAAGAATGCAGATGTCTATCGAAGTGATTCAGACTGACAACGCGTTCGAGAGCAGTGCACCACTCTCACAGGCTATCAGACACGGCGATACACTGTACGTGTCTGGGAATGTTCCCATTGATCCGGAGACTGGGGAACTCGTTGAGGGGGACGTCGGTGCACAGACTGAACAAGTCATGGAAAACATTGAAGCGATTCTCAACGAAGCGGGCACGTCTATGGATAATGTGATTCGTGCGGGTGTCTTCCTCACCAACATGGACGCGTTTGACGAGTTAAATGAGGTTTATCAAGAGTATTTGTCGGAGCCGTATCCGGCCCGAACAGCCATCAAAGCAGAGATGGCAAGCCCGGACATTCTGGTCGAAATCGACGTCATCGCTGCAATCGAGTAACGACGTTGTGCTCCCCGTCATCGTGCGGTGTACGAGGGAGCTGCATCGTACTTAATTATTCTAGAAATACTACAAATGATGGGAGGATTTCGTTAAAAATGATATATTAGATCGCAGAGTATCTCTAAAAATACTACTGGTTGCTCTCAGACGTATGAGGCATTTATCCCGATAACTTTCGCGGCGTTCTGGACAAGTTCCTGAACTTCGTTTTGGTGGCGTTCGTCGTTCATCCTGCTAACGGGGCCAGCGACGCTGACAGAACCCAATACTTCCCCCTGGTTGGTCAGCACGGGGGCTGCAAGACAACAGACACCGTTGGCTCGCTCTTGGTTGTCTAAGGCGTATCCCTGTTCCCTGATTGTGGCAAGTTCGTCGAAGAGCTCGTCTCGGTTCGTTATCGTATTTGGTGTGGTCTCGGGGAGACCGTACTGATCGACGATCTTCTCGACTCGTCGAGACGGCAAGTGGGCGAGGATCGCTTTCCCGAGCGCGGTATTGTGTAAATGAACTCGGGAACCAACCTCTGTGTCCAGATGTAACGCTTGCTCACCGCGCGCACGATACAAATAGATACCACGTCCATGTTCTTCGATCAACATGCTCCCGATATCTCCGGTCTCTTCTGCCAGCTTGTCCACCTCTGATGTTCCAATCTCGTAGATGGTTTTTTGCTTTCTAATGGCCTCTCCAATTTCGAAATACCTAATTCCTAGCTGAAATTCATTATCGTCCTTGACCACAAAGTGGTTCTCCTCTAGCGTAGCCAGGTGACTGTGAATCGTTCCGACTGTGTAATCGAGCTCATCGGCAAGAGTCGTAATTGTTGCCCGGTTGAGGTCCTTGAGCTTGGTTATTATCTCAATCGATGTTTCGACGGTTTTGACCGGGTTCTTTGCTTGTTTCATTATTGACTTCTTTTCGCTCACCAGTCTAAAATCTTTTGCTATTTCTAAATAGACTGGCGTGAGTTATTCGTAGTAATTCGTGGCGTCGTCGCAACTGTTCTCTTTGCTGGCGATTTCGTTACACAAATTATTCAATCTCGTCAAAACCTCATTTCCAACGGCTTGTCAACTTCGGTCGGAATCGGTCACACGACACGCATGATCGCGCTTGAAACTGACGAGGTCGACGGCTTCACCGACGTTCCCCACAGATCTGGAAAACTGGTGTAAAGAGGGACAACAGTTACGTCGAGGATGTCGTCGGACTGTATCACGGATGGTTGGATTCAACATGGCGAAGGGACCTGCTACAGACCGGCGAGTTAACCTACTACTTCAGCGTCGACAACGTCGTCGAATCGTTCACCGGACCGGCCGGTTTCCGCGCGAATAGCGTTATACCCGAACCACTGGTCCGGGTCAGGGACCTGCCCTACGACGAGTGGGCGGACATGTGGCACGACCGCGATATCGACGAGGCGCGTGCGCTCTTCGAGATGGCGGGCGTCCTGAACGACTATCAGTTCACAATTATCATCCCTCTGAACGAGTAGTTCGCTCCGTGTGAAGGACCGTCCAAGAGTTGATGGTTCATCTGGTCGCCTCGCTCAATTCGGTGCTGTTTTTCGAACGACACGCATCGTTTTCCGGGGTCTTCTGATAACTAAGTCTGGACCGACAGGGATGGACAGCAGCGCTGCCAGAGCACGGATTAGGTTCTATTAATTGTCACTTCCCGAAACGGTTTTCACTTAGGACTGTGACAAGTGAGTCGTTATGGATTTAGAACTCGACGGTAACGTTGCACTGGTTACTGCATCGAGCAGCGGACTTGGCTACGCCTCGGCGAAAGCGCTCGTTCGAGAGGCTGCACACATTGTAATCAACGGCCGTGACGCCGACGAACTCAAATCGGCAGCAGAAGATCTACGTGAGGTGGCGGCTGGTAACGCCCAAGTCGTCCCTATTCAAGCTGATTTGACTCAACCGGACGATATCACAAAGCTTGTCACAGAAACGGTGGAGGAGTTCGGTCGCCTCGACCATCTCGTGACGTCGGCTGGAGGACCACCGAGCGGTGCGTTCCTCGACACCGACGATGAGGATTGGTATGCCGCCTATGAGCTTCTGGTAATGAGCGTCGTTCGACTTTGTCGAGAGGCGGTCGATCCGCTTGCGGACGATGGCGGCGGAACTATCGTAAACATCACATCAAGAAGTGTCAAAGAGGCAATTGACTCGCTGGTGCTGTCGAACTCTGTGCGGATGTCGGTAATTGGTCTCGAAAAAACACTCTCGAAAGAGTACGCACCCGACATCCGCGCTAACGCAGTTTTGCCAGGACCGCACGAAACGAGCCGTATCGAGGACCTGATTCACCAGGCAATCGAACGCGGTGAATACAATTCCTACAAGGAAGGGCTTGCCGCTCGCGGGGAAGGAATCCCGATCGAACGAATTGGCGACCCGATTGAGCTGGGTAACACCGTCGCTTTCCTCTCTTCGCCGAAATCTGGATATATAAACGGTCAGGCCATCGTTATCGACGGCGGGGCCGGCAGCTCGAACCTCTGAGGACGTGGGAATAAAAATGATATACATTGCCAAACAACAGGATGGAACACCCTTACTGGGTAACGAAGATGGTATCCGACCGCTCGCTGCATCGGATTCAGAACTACGCACCATGGACGATGCGTTACGAGCTGCTGCCTCGGGATCACTTCCGGACCCCGGGGATGCGACAGCCGCACCATGCCCAATCGATTCTGTGACGCTCAGTGTCCCGCTCGAGACGCCGGGGAAGCTGTGGGGCATCGGATTGAATTACGCAGAACACGCCTCGGACCTGAAGGAGGAGCGACCGGACGAACCGGCGAGTTTCATGAAACCGGCATCAACGGTCGTAGGTCCCGGCGGACCAATACGGCTTCCATCATCCAAACTCACAGAGCGCGTCACCGCGGAAGCCGAAATTGGAGTCGTAATCGGGCGCCGCTGCTACGGCGTCGATGCGGACGAAGTCGATCGGGTGATTGCGGGATACGTACCGATTATCGATATGACTGCGGAAGACATCCTAGAGCGCAATCCGCGCTATCTCACGCGCGCCAAAAGCTTCGATACGTTTCTCGTCATTGGTCCAAGGATAGTCACACCGTCGTCTATTGGGTCCCTCGCTGGTATTTCCGTACGAACGAGCATCAACGACCGAACTATTGCGGAAAACACCGTAGACAACATGATGATGCCCCCGCGTGAACTGGTCTCCTTCCACTCGCAGGTGATGACGCTCGAAGTTGGCGATATCATCTCAACAGGAACTCCTGGAGCAGGTGTGATCAAGACCGATGATACCGTCACGGCATCCATCGATCGAATCGGGACAGTATCGGCCGACGTCGTCGAATAATCTCTATATTGAGACTTCGCCTTACACTTTCAAATGAATTATAACGGTTGATGTTGTGGTAGCGCTCGTGAGCGAACTTATCGACCTGACTCAACGACTCGTTCGAATCCCGAGTCACGAGGACGAGACAGCAGCGGGAAATGCAGTCGAAACATGGCTCGAACAGCACACGGATGCCACGGTCATCCGAGACGAAACCGGGAACGTAATTGCACGACGAAATACGGGTGCCGAGGAGTCACTCGCATTAGTAGGACACCACGATGTTGTCCCCCCGGCAGAATCACAAGTCGTTGGCGATCCCAATGATCCGGACCAATACACGATCGAGGACCGAGACGGGCGCCTCTACGGTCGTGGAACGGCAGACATGAAAGGGGCGTTGGCAGCGTGTATGCTCGCCTTCCGTGACGCTGATCCGAACTGCGAACTTGTATTTGCCTCGTTTGTCGGTGAGGAAACCGGCGGAACTGGAGCGAAGGCCGCCGTTGACGCAGGGTTTGCCCCCGATTATGCGGTCGTTGCGGAGGGATCGACGAATTACTCCTCGACGGGTGTCACCGATGTCGTTATCGCACACAAGGGGCGCCGCGCCAGCACAATACTGGCGACCGGGGAGGCGACGCATGCTTCGATTCCCGAGGAAGGTGAGAATGCCGTCTATCGCGCCTGTGATGCAATCGAGGTTGTTCGGAACCTTTCCGTTCCCGATGTCCAACTTTTCGGAACGCAACTCTCTGGGAGTACCGTCGTCACCGAAATTGAGGGAGGGACAGCCGGAAACGTGATTCCCGAGGGCTGTTCGGTGACGGTTGACGAACGAACAATCCCCGGCGAACGCGCCGAACTGGAGCACGTTGAGGAGTTGCCGGGCATCGAACTGCAGATCGACCAAGATCATCCGCCCATGGTTTGTGATGACAAGGCGTTCGCCGACACCGTTCAAGCGGCCGCCCGCGAGTCACAGCTAGGAACACCACAGCAGGTAACGAAACCACACGCAACGGACGCCGGACACCTCGCTCAGGCCGGCACTGCGTGTGTGATCTGTGGACCGGCGGAATCTGGGGAGGCACACACAGACTCCGAGAGCGTCTCAATCGAGGTGCTGGAACGGTGTCGGCGAATCTATCAGCGATTACCCGAACAGATGTGACCAGTTCACCGCCTGTATACTCTCTATTTTCATCTTACCTGTGATTGGGTGCCGAAAGTGCTGCACACCGAACATTTCTACATAGTCGTTAGGATATCGCTGATTGTGTGCCAGTTCAAACACTTTCGGGTATTCCATCAGTGTAGTCCATATGAAGCAGAAGGCGATGCCGGGCGTCCTATCCCATATTTTATGACCTCGGTGATCGTTTAATGAGACGACAGTGCCTGAAGTGACAAGACCAACCGACGAACGAACCTACTTTGGGTATTCCGAACGGATACTTCTCCTCGTCGGTGCCGGAACGCTCGCGACACATCTTGGTTGGTTCGTGCTGTCTCCCCTTCTGCCGTCAATCATCGCGGAGCTAGATATCTCAGCAACACAAGGTGGAATCGCTCTTTCGCTACTGACGCTGTTCGCGGCAATAAGCCGGTACCCTGGAGGAAAGCTCTCGGACGAACTCTCTGAAAAAACGGTAATTGCGTTCGGTCTAGGAATCTCCCTTTTCGGGGTCGTAGCTCTCGCCAAATCACCGAACTATCCACTTTTCGTTCTTGGTGTCGTGCTCCTCGGGATTGGATTGGGGACCTATGTGCCGAGTTCAGTCGTACAGATATCCGAGTTGTTTCACACGAAGCAGGGGCGAGCGCTGGGATTAAACAACGCAGCCTCCAATTTGGGTGGAATCTGTGCGTCGGGATTGGCCTCGCTTGTCCTGCTGGTTGGCCCGTGGCGACTTGCCTTCGTTCCAATCATCGGGATGTTACTCGTTTTATTGTTGTTGTGGCATGTCTGGAATCGTGATACGTATCAGCTGAGGGGTTTCGAAATAAGATTTAGAAAAGTCGTGAAACGATTACTCTTCAGTCAGCAGATTAGACTGGTAATCGTGATTGTTGCATTGTTGGCGTTTGTCTGGAATGGTGCGCTCAGCTTTCTTCCAGTCTTTCTAGAAAGTGAACGGGGATTCTCGGTTCAGCTGGCCAGCTTAGCGTTCGGGAGTATATTCGCACTGGGTATCTTTACGACGCCGTTGACCGGAGCCGCTGGTGACAAATTCGGATATCTCAGAACACTGCTTGTGTTGATTTGTTGTTGTATTGTTGGCTTGCTTGTCATCATTACCGCGACCAATGTCTCGGCAGTCATTCTGGGTATTCTGGTGTTCGCTGTCGGTCTCACCGGCTACTTACCGGTCGCGACCGCATATCTGATGGACATACTTGACGACGCAAAAAAAGGTGGAGACTACGGAATGATCGGGGCGATCAATATGGGTATTGGGAGTGCCGGACCGACCTATGTTGGAGTCGTGGGAGATACTTTCCATTTTACCGCCGCCTATACTGGACTCGGTATCTGTCTCATTGTGTGTCTCGTCGTCGTCTCGTGGCTCTTTCTTAATCAGTGACCGCCAGCCGCACCCGACTGGCAGAACTGAGAACCGATTCAGTTGTCCGCCCGATCTTTTACCGGCAATAATTGATATCTCCCACATGTATAAATTTGATATCTTTGATGCTACTGTATGGCAATACAGGTGTCCCCTAACCAGGCTTATAACGAATTGTTGGACAGATATTCGAAGATTGCTGACCTCGAATCCGCTGCAGAGGTTTTGCGGTGGGACCAGGATACGAAGATGCCGGCGGACGGCAATACAGTCCGGTCACGACAACTGGCCCGGCTATCGTCACTCGGTCACAACCTGTTTACGGATGAGCGAACCGGTAAGCTACTTGACGTTCTCGAGGACAGTGACCTCTCGCCAGAGCAGGAAGCTGTCGTGCGCGAACTCCGGTTCCGATACGACCGTAAAACGAGCGTTCCCGAAGAGCTGGTTGACGAACTTACCACGGCGAAAAGTGAAACACGCATGGTTTGGGAGGAAGCCAAAGCCGAAAGCGACTTTGACAAGTTTGCGCCCGCACTAGAAAATCTCCGAAACCTCCACGTCGAACGCGCTCAGCATATCGACCCTGACAAGAGCCCGTTCGAAGTCATGCACGAGGGAAAAGCCTACACGGACCCCATGCGGGACATCCCACTCGAGATCGTCGAGGACATTTTCGACCAACTACGCGAGGAAATCGTCCCGTTTGTGGACGAAATCCAACGAAATGGTTCGGAGCTTCCGGACCGCTTCGCAGAGTTAGGTCCGTACGATACCCAGACGCAGTATGAATTGTGCGAGGAGGCACTTGATGTCGTCCAGTACGACAAGGACCGCGGACGGCTCGACACCTCTGCTCACCCGTTCACTTCTGGGAACCAGTTTGACTGCCGGATTACGACCCGATTCGACGAACAGACCTTCGCTAGCGGACTGAGTTCGGCAATTCACGAGTTCGGTCACGCGACCTACTACCACGGTATACCGCAAGAAAACTACGGGAGTCCGTTGGGCGAGGCTCGAGGACCAGGCGTACACGAGTCCCAGTCGCGCTTCTGGGAGAACCACATTGGCCGAAGCAGGGCCTTCTGGGAACTGTTTCTTCCGACGGCCAAGGAGTATTTCCCACAACTTGAAGAAGTTACCGTCGACGAAGCGTACCAAGCTGTAAACCGAGTCTATCCCGAGAACCGTATCCGGGTGGAAGCTGACGAACTCACGTATCACTTACATATTATGTTGCGCTACGAGATTGGGCGCGCATTTGTTGAGGGTGACATTGATGTCGAGGAGATCCCTGAGGTGTGGAACGACAAGATGGATTCGTATCTCGGTGTCCGACCGGAAACGGACGCGGAGGGGTGTCTTCAAGACATCCACTGGTCTGGCGGGTTCGCCTCATTCGAGAACTACACTGTCGGCAGTGTACTCGCGGCCCAGCTTGACGCGACGATGCGTGACGAACTCGGCGACGTAGACGAGTTGATTCGGAACGGTGAGTTCGAACCGATTCACGAATGGATGACTGAGAACATCCATCAACATGGTCAACGATACCGAACCGACGAACTCATCGAGCGCGCGACTGGCGAACCGCTGACTGCCGATTACTTCATCGAGTACGTGAGAGAGAAGTATTCGGAATTGTACGACCTCTGACCGACAAAAGAAACCAGACTAAGCTTGGTTCGCGGTGACAGATTTAGGCAACCTCTATAACGAGGTAACCGAACTGGTCGGTTCCAGTGCTGATCAGGTTGTGCGGTACCTCTGCGGGCACGTGCATCGCCGTTCCCGCAGTCAGCTCATGTTCTGATCCATCGATTGTTAACTTCCCTTCCCCTCTGATAAGATAGCTGATCTCCTCGTCGTGAGAATGTTCGCCGAGTTCATCGTCTGAGGCGAGTGCCTGGTAACCCGCGAGCGCGAGACGCTTGCACCCCTCAACGTCGTACCCCTTCCAAACATCGTTGTATCTCGACTCCGTAGTCACGGAGCCAAGCTTCAGTATTTCCCCGTCCGTTGACTCGTAGTTGCCGTCCGTGCCGCAAGATACGGCCAGACAGCGAAGGGGAGCCTCCCCCGTGTTTTCGAACCGATGAGTGCGGGTGCCGGGAAACCACCCACCGGTGTTAGCCTCGAGCAAAACAGGTTCGGAATCATCCGCTGTCACGCCGTGGAGAAGACCGTTCCCGGCCAGTACGTGGTAGAACACCTCTCCTTCGAAATGTTCGGGTTCAAACTCCGCACCGATGTCGATGGTCAGCACGCGGACCCTGAGTCGGTCCGCAACTGACTTCTCCGTATCGAGCAGCAGGTACTCCGTTACTCCCGATGAGAGCGTTTCTGATTTCGATCCCTTCCAATTTCTCACAGTCTCTGTTGTCTCAGGCATCGTTCGTTATTTTGCTTATCGTAAAATAAATACTATGGTACAGAACCGGAGAGATTGCCCTGCGTTGACTGTTCGCTATCATAGTTAACTTTGGTGTCGCGGATAACTACCGGATCCGATGAAAAGATATTTACTCCGGCCTTGTGAGTTGTTGAGTGATGACATACCGAGCAGGCGTCATTGGAGCGGGTCGAATCGGACGGATTCACGCGGATATGTATCGAAATACTGATGGAGTTGAGCTTGCCGCACTCGCGGAGATCGATTCCAATTTGCTCTCGGAACGGGCGGACATGTGGGAGGTTGACGACGAGAACCGATATCGAGATTACAGTGACATGCTGGCAAACGAAGACCTGGATGTGGTCTCCGTGTCGACGCCTTCCGCGTTCCATTACGAGCCGGTCATCGCAGCGGCGCAATCAGAGGCGGATCCTGGCGTCATCTTCTGTGAGAAACCGGTGGCGAACAGCCCAGCGGAGGCTTACGAGATGGCGCAGGTCTGTGGGGAAGCCGGCACCGAACTGGTCGTCGACCACACGCTTCGGTTCTCGGAGACGTTCAGGTCGCTTCGACGATTACTCCACGAGGAGCAGATTATTGGCGATATTCAGTCGATCCAGATTCACGCTAGTGGAAGCCTCATGCGTCTTGGCACCCACTACGTGGACCTTCTCCAGTATCTGCTTGATGCCAGTCCCGTCAGTGTTCGCGGGGGATATCTCGTCGAGTCAGACGACACGGACGACGACTTCGACGATCAGGACGGCGCCGGAACGATTGTCTTCGACGATGGAACGGTCGCGATGCTTGATGAAACCCGCTCGAGTCCAGTCGCAAACTCGATTTTGCTCGTTGGAACCGAGGGGATGATTTCGGCGCGGGGATCGGACGCGTCTTCGATTTACAGTCGGACGTTCGAGTGGCGATACTGGGCGACGGAAGACCGCGAGCACGTGGAGCAGGAGCTTCCGGAATCCTTGGAACAGTGCTGGGAACAGGACATGAGTACCAATACCAGCGGGTTCGATAGCGACGCCGGTATGTACGGAGCCCAACAGATGTTTAACGAGGTAGCCGAGCACATCGTCGCGTTACTCGATGGCGAGGAATCTAACCGCTCGTCCGGTCACGAGGCTGCAGTAGTCGTCGAAACGCTCGCAGCTATCTTCCTGTCACACGATACGGATAGTCACGTCAGCCTTCCCCTTTCGGACCGACTCCGGAGTGTACGTATCCGCTCAGAATAACTGGTGGTAATGACATTGATTTTCAATTCTGAATTAGTTACGCTGTGAATGATTGCACCTCAAAGACGAATGCACGCTCCAGTGAGTGTAATCTGGATCGGGGACTCTTGCGTCTTTCCACCAGAGCAGTCCCCTTCCAGAGACGGATCAATTGCTACTTCGTTGCGGTAAGTGTAGACCAGATTCTAAACGATTTTGCAACGCAACAACCTACTCGGACTCCCTAGATCGTGCTGGTGAGTAGCAATCGATCCACTCGTAGGTGATTTCGAGGTTCTCGACGACGTGTTTCGGTTCTCCGCTGCTGTGAGGGAGGAAGTGACCGTCACGTGGGAATACCACGAGTTCCGTCTCGACACCTGCCTTTTTCAGGTAGCGGTACAGCATCTCGCTGGTATCTACCGGCGTATTGTAGTCGTGTTCACAGGCTATGATCAGTATCGGGGTGTTGATGTTGTCGACGTGTGCGACCGGTGAATGTTTCCAGTATAGTTCCGGATTCTCCCAGGGCGCGACGCCGTAGTACCTGGATTCGAGACTGGTTCCGATCGACGAGGTGCCATAGGACGTCTGTAAGTCGTAGTTGCCGCGTCGAGCGACGGCCGCCGAGAACCGGTCGGTCTGACCGATCACCCAGCCCGTCATGTAGCCGCCGTAACTCCCCCCTGTGACGAACAGCGCGTCCTCGTCGATAAAGTCGTACTCCACAATGTGGTCTACAACTGCCATCAGGTCCTTGTGACAGGGATTCGGTTTGTCACCGGCGACTTCTCGCAAGAATTCCTCACCGTAGCCGATCGAACCGCGCGGGTTTGTGAACACGACGACGTATCCGCGCGCCGCGACCGCCTGGAAGCGGTGCCATCTCGATCCCTTGGTGTACTTGTTCGGCGGGCCGCCGTGGATGTGGAGGATCATGGGATACGTCTCGTCCGGATCGAAATCTGGGGGTGTAATTATCCAGCCGTGGACGCCCATTCCGTTGCGTTCGACCCAGAACTCCTCCGGTTCACTGAGCTCGAGATCTGCGAGATACTCCTCGTTGATGTTCGTGAGCCGCTTGAGTGAGTCCCCATCCGTGACGAATACGTTTCCGGGGTGGTTCCATTCGGCTTGCGTGATGGCTACTCGCCCCCCTCCGACTGACGCGCCGTTGATCAGCGATCCGTCCGCGACTCGCTCGGGGGGTTCGTCTCTGAAGGGCTGTGTGCGACAGATTGCCATCGCTCCCTGATCGTTGATCCCGAAGTAGAGGTACGCCTCGTCGTCACCCCACATCACCCCCGTAGCATTGCTCGGATATCGATCGAGGTCCGCCCCCGCGTGAACGATCTCTCCAGTCTCCCTGTCGAGAACGCGGACCTCAGCTTGGGGATACAGCCGTTCGTCGTACGGGTCACACAGGTACGCGACGCGGTCGTCGGTAGTCGCAGCGAGTGTGTTCCGTGACGGCGGCTGAATCGTCGTCTCCGCGAGCACGTCGGGGTCCGACCGTTGATCAGTGACGCAGACCTCGAAGGACGTCGTGTCGTTGAGTTCGCCGGCAGCCCGGATGAAGTAGAGTTCCTCGTTCATACCCCATGCTGGTTCGAAGTGATCAACGACGGTTTCGGTTACGCGGCTGACTGACGACTTCTCGAGATCGACCACATACACCTGGCTCGTCGCGCCGTCGAAGTAGTGGCTGTTCCCACGTGCAGTTCGTTGCGCCGCTTCCATCCGGTAGACGGTCTGGGTGATCCGCCGTGGATCGGGATCGTCGACGCTGTAGGCCGGGTCGACCTCAGCGTCCAGCCCTTCGTCGAGTTCCTCCGGGAGCGGTTCCTGGAGGAACGCGATTGCGTTGCCGTCCGGTCGCCAGGCGAGACTGCTCACGCCGCCAGGAACAGCGGTAACGGGCTCCGCGCCGCCGGACTCGAGGTCCCTGACCCACACCTGGGAGCGGCCCGTCTCACCCCGGGAACTGATGAAGGCGATGCGGTCCCCGGACGGGCTCCACGTGGGACTGGCATCGGATCCGTGGGGTGGTGTGATTCGCTCTGATGAGCCTGTCTCGACGTCGACGACGTAGATACTGTTGCGGTGTGACCTGTCGTTGACAGGTTCTCGATCTTGGTACGCGACCTGTGTTCCGTCGGACGAAACGGCCGGATTCGATACGTGACAAATGTCGTAATAGTTCTTAAATTTAACCTTTGACATATTCGGTGAACACCACCGTTTGTTATAGGTGTTATTTGTTTTATGGGATAGACTCTATCGGTCTACCCAGACGTTTCTGCCTTCGATCCCGGCTAACGGTTCCCGCCGGGCAGTGAACAGCGGCGGATTTATGCTATCGACTGAATGCATTGTGAAGGCGTTGACCCGATCATTCGCGGCAGCTGTGATTGCCCTGTTGTGGGTGGGAATATGAAGTCGATCCTCAATATACGTGTCGATGATATCCAAATACAACTCAAATCGCTCATCCTCATCGACCGTTTGTCGAGCTTGGTCGATTTTGTCGTGGAACTCCGGATTCTCGTAGTTCATCGGTTGGTACCAGTTCCCTTCAGTGTGAAGCAGTCGGTAGATGAATAGGTCTGGATCGGGACCCTGAATAAGTCCACTGAGATAGACATTAATTTCGTCAGGGTCCATCCGTTCACGGATTTCGCTAAGGGCACCCCGATCGAGCCGCTGAACCTGCGCGTCATAGCCGGCTTCCTGAATCCCGTTACTGATCGACACGGCGAAGTCTTCCCGAGCGTCACCACCTGGGGTGAGAATGTCGAATGTGTAGTCAGTAGAGACGCCAGCCTCTTCAAAGAGGTCCCGTGCCTGATCTATGTCTCGGTCGTGCCACCGGTCACCCCCTTCATCGTAGGGGAAGCCCCACTCACGGGCGAGCGGTTCCGGGAGGATACTATGTGTTCGTTCACCCGCGGGCTCGACGAATGCCTCCACGCCGTCTTCGATGCTGAAGCAGTAGTCGATGGCGTGCCGGACGCGAGCGTCAGCGGTCGGTCCCCCCTCGAAATTGAAGCCAGCATAGAAGTAGGTAAGTCCAGTGGTGTCAATGACCTCTGCGTCTTCCGCCTGTTCGACGGTGTCCCATAGCTGTGGCGGCACGGTCGCGAACGCATCGACATCGTCGGTTTCGAGGGCCGTGGCTCGAGTGGTATCTTCCTCGATTGGCGTATATTCCACTTCCGCCAGATACGGATCTACATCGTTCCAGTAGTCGTCCCACCGTTCGATAACGGCGCGTTCCCCTTCTTCGAACTCGCCTAGCTCGAATGGGCCCGAACCGACCTCCGCTCGACATCCACCCCGAACGCTTCCGGGTCCTCTTCGTGCAAGTCCTTGGGCACAACTTGATAATCTACAAGACTTTGCAGGACCGGTGGATACGGCTCGTCGAGGTCGATTTGCACCGTCGTTTCGTCGAGGGCCGTAATCTCGCTCATCATCTCGACAGTTGGCAACGCACCCGTGTCGTACATCATCGGGGCTTCGAGTGAGTACTTGACGTCCTCGGCGGTGACGGGTTCGCCGTGGTGGAACTCCGCGTGATCGACGATTTCGAAGATGTACCGTGTGCCATTACGCTCAACCTCCGGGAGATCAGTCGCGAGGTGTGGTACGACTTCAGTCCCCTCTCCGTGATTCAGAATAGGCGAGAAGATAAGATTGTACACCTCCTGTTCTGCGAGTACAATCGGATCCGTCGGATCGAACGAGACTGGCGCCGAGTCTTGTCCGAAGAACAGTTTACTGTCCCGAGGGATATCGTCCGCCGGCGTGTCGTCCGTGCCGTCGTCGGTCGGGTCCGTGTCGTCGTCTCCCAGACAGCCTGCGAGGACGCCGGCCGCAACCAGTCCCGATGTCGTTTTGATGAACGTTCTCCTGTTTGCCGGTCGCTTGTTCTGCCAAGTCATGTCACCCAGTAACAATGTTGGTGGATTTAAATGTTTGGCCGTATCCCAAACTTGTCTAAAGTTGCAACTGGATCCTGTGGAAACAGGATCTCCTCTGGTATCCACCCCAAAGTGACCCACATACGCCACAATCAATGCGCAATTTACAGTTAGTCTCGAGCCAGACAAAACGTACCGGTTACTACGCTCGCTGAATCTCTTACCGAGACTCAGATTGAGTCCACTATCCTCGAGGAGACCGTCAGAACCCTCGACGAGGCGCTCGTCGAGGCGTGGTGAGAAAAACGCACGCGGAAACGGCGACTGCCGTTTCCAGCGTGCCGGAACCACAACACGGACAGCTGTGACAACCGCGGGAGAACACGAATCACCCTCCACCACGTCAAAGCTACCGCTGCTACTGACGACGATTCGATCTTCTTCCGTCCTCTTTTATTGTCTATCGACCCAGACATTTGGTCCTTCGAATCCACTCATCTCCAGCCGCTCTCGGAATAGCGGCGGATTGAGCGAGCCGTTAGGATGGAGGCTGAAGTTCTGCACTCGGTCATGGACGCCTGCCGAGTTGCTCAGCGAATAGAGCTGTATCTGGAGCCGCTCCTCGATCGACGTGGTGATGATCTCTTCGTAAAGGTCGCGGCGTTCGGGTTGGTCGGTGGTGGATCGAGCGTCTTCAATTTGCTGATATAGTTCGTCGCTTCCGGGTCCATCCCAGAACATGACCGGTGCCTGTTCGTGTATCAGCCGCCACAGATACAGGTCTGGGTCCGGCCCCTGCAGAAGGCCACTGAGCATCATGTCCCACCGCTCGTGGTCGCCACTGTCGCGTGTTTCGATGAGTGCACCCCAGTCTAGCCGCTGAACCTCACCGTCCCAACCCGCCTCCTGAATTCCATTGGTGATCGAAACAGCGATGTTTTCGCGAATATCGTCCGGGGGGACGATGATCGTGAACTGATAGTCGTCCGGAACGCCCGCCTCCTCGAAGAGCGCACGCGCCTCGTCGATGTCGCGGTCGTGCCACATATCCGCCCACTCGTCGTAGGGCAGGTCCCAGTCTCGGGCCAGCGCCTCTGGAATCGGAGCGTGTACCCGTTCACCAGCCTGCTGAACGAACGAGTCGATTGCTTCGTCTAGATCTACACAGTAATCGATCGCGTGTCGTACTTCTTGGTCGACCGTCGGCCCACCATTCATGTTGAAGTGGGCGTAGTACACCGAAATCCCAGTTGCGTCGTAGACTTGGGCCTCCGCGCCCTGTTCGACGTTTTCCCAGAGCTGTGGTGGAACGTCGGTGAAGCCATCGACTTCGTCGGTTTCGAGCGCGGTTACGCGCGTCGAATCTTCGTCGATTGGGCGATAATGGACTTCCTCAAGGTAAGGTTCGGTCGGGCCCCAGTAGTCATCCCAGCGACGAATTGTCGCTGACTCGCCCTCCTCGAACTCCACGAGTTCGAATGGCCCTGAACCGACTGTCCGTTCGACGTCTTGTCCGAACGCGTCTGGGTCCTCCTCGTGGAGGTCCTGCGGCACTACCTGGTAATCAGCTAAACTGTGTAATGCTGCCGCGTACGGTTCGTCGAGGTTCACTTCCACCGTGTGATCATCGATGACGTTAATCTCGGTGAACATGTCCACGCCCGAAGCCGCCGGGGTGTCGTACATGAGGGGGGCTTCGAGAGAGTACTTGACGTCCTCGGCAGTGACAGGTTCGCCGTTCTGGAACATCGCTTCCTCGCGTAGCTCCAGCACATACTGCGTGCCGTCCTCCTGAGGCTCCGGAACCTCCGTAGCCAAGTGAGGGATCGGCGTTGTCCCCTCGTCATAGTTCAAGATCGGCGTGAACATCAGATTGTAGACTTCCTGCTCCGCCACCACCTGAGGATCCGTCGGATCGAACATCACAGGAGCCACCGGCTGTCCCCAGTAAAGTTCACTATCTAGTGGAACGTCGGTGGTTTCGTCTGTATCATCTTCACCTGGATCTTCATCGCCGGTACATCCGGCGATGAGTCCTGCTGCAATCACCCCAGATGTTGTTTTTAGGAAGCTTCTTCGCTTGGATTGTTGACCCATATCACAGTGAATATACGTAAGCGTCTTAAGGTTTTCGCTTCCTGTAGAAATTATAAGGTTAGATCGTCACATTGTGGGAAGCTACAAAGGCTGTCCGCCAAGAGACTCTTCAACACCGAATATTCACAGGGCGTTATAATTGATCACCGCCCAGATATAACATCTCCCCGCCGTCGACGAGACGAAAGGCAAAGTCGGCGTTGATCTTCTATCGATTTCGCTGGTCAACTCAAACAGGTATCTGGATCGATGAAACCACAGCCTGATCGGCTTATATGATCAACCAACGACCCGTTCGGTTCGACGAGAAGACAGACCAGCATAGTACAAAAACACCGTGACGACCCGCCTATGAAGAGGGTTCCTCAAGGCAAAATAATCCTTGTTGGCACCCCCTCTCAACCGGTTGGTTGAACCTTCTCATAGGGATCAGCAGACTAGTTCATAGTTTCTCTCGTCGTACGGTTTCCCCAGTCGGCTGTTTTTCTCGTGAGAACCTCCGAATATCCACGCTGAACCCTATCAATATGCACTTGATTTACACGCCCGATTACTGACATCTGAGGACGGGGCCCCACCGCTGTTACTCCTACCCCGTGGGAATTCGGAGTTATCTCACTGACCGAGACACCACAAGGGTTCGAGATAGGGTGTCTCAAACGTGCTGGTTCTCGGAGTCTCGATATCGTCCGAGTAGACGGGCGGAGCGTGCCGTCTCGGCGCATGTCATGCTACGGACCGACTCTACCTCAATATCCGCATTGGAAGCAGAACCCTGTGAACGGTCGAATTTTCTCCTCGAAGAGAGATAGCATTGATAGCATCCGTCAGATTTTCTAAATACCGAAGATTGTATATAGATGTAGTATAATATGTTGGATAGACTTCCAAAACACATGAGTTTATTACGATATACGGCCTGGAGATTACTACAAGCGGTCCCGGTGGTGATTGGAATTCTCACCATCACATTCCTCTTGACAAATCGGATCCCGGGAGATCCGGTGCAAATCATGCTCGCGGAACGGGCTGCTGACCCAGAGCTGGTGGAACAGATACAGGCACGTTACGGACTGGACAGACCGCTTTACGAACGGTACATCAATTATCTGGTTGGCGTAGTACAGGGTGACCTCGGTTATAGTATTTATTACAGCCGACCTGTTATTGATCCAATTATGCAACGCTTGCCGGTCACGGCGTATTTGGTCTTTTCTGCATTTGCTTTCGCTATTATCACGGCGATTCCCCTTGGTGTCATCTCCGCAAAGCGGCGGAACAAACCTGTCGATCACGTCTCCCGGATTGTTTCCCTGATCGGTGTATCAACCCCATCTTTCTGGATTGGTCTGATGCTTATCATCATATTTGCCTACCATCTCGACTTTCTCCCCGCTCAAGGGCTTCCCCTTCCGACAGACGACCCCAACAACGTACGACATGCTGAAACTCAATTCGAGGTGGTTAGAGAATCCATCAAACACCTCATCCTTCCGATGATAGCGCTCGGAACACTACAAATGGCATCAATAGCTCGTATCGAACGCTCCTCAATGGTGGAGTCGCTACAAAAGGAGTACGTAACTCTGGCGAGAGCGTACGGTGCCAGCGAGCGCAGCGTCGTCTGGCGGGACGCGTTCCGTCCCGCCCAGTTGCCGGTGATTACTATCGTCGGGCTTGGGTTATCGACTGCACTTGGTGGCGCAGTGCTTATCGAAACGGTTTTCGAAATCAATGGAATGGGGAGACTGATTATTACAGCGATTGAAACGCAAGATTATGAACTTGTGATGGGTACGACGTTCCTATTCGGACTTATGTACGTCATCGGGGTTATTATCACCGATATAGCATATGCGTACATCGATCCGAGAGTGTCATATGGTGAACAATAATGGCAACGAGCGAAACACTCAGTGAAAGCGGAACAGACGACGAGACGTTATCGGACGACGAGGTTGAAGCACAGGTCGGATTGCGGTACACAATCAGGCAGGTAAAACAGGATGCGACTGCCCGCGCAGGTCTGCTGGTGATCGGGCTCGTAACGGCTATCGCAGTGTACGCGTGGATTGATTACTTGATGCTGGATTACGCCATTGCTGAACGGTTCCTTTACCATCCAGAACGGGATGGCACTAATCAATTGCTGCCACCAATTGGAATGGAAAATCAGTTCGGCGAAGGGGTGCTCCACCATCCCTTGGGCACCGACCATCGCGGTCGTGATATTGCTGTCCGTATTCTCTACGGGACACGGATTGCAATCACTGTTGGATTCATTGCAACGACTATTGGGTTCATTGGCGGAACTCTCATCGGTGCCGTGTCTGGGTACTACGGTGGATGGGTGGACGACGTTCTGCAGCGCATCACGGAGACTATATACGCCATTCCATTCCTGGTGCTGGTTATCGCGTTCATGGCTGCCTTCGGACGCGACCTAACGTTTGCGATGATCGGTGTCGGAATTATTTCAATACCCGTCTTCAACCGTCTCATACGGTCACGGGTGTTTTCGGTTCGCGAAGAGGAGTATATTGAAGCCGCCAAAGCAGCCGGGGTCAAGGATTATAAAATCATACTTCGCCACATTATTCCGAACAGCTTTGCTCCCGTGCTCGTACAGGCGACACTCCAGATTGGTTTCAGCATCTTAGTGGTTGCCGGCCTGTCGTTCCTCGGGTTCGGGGCCCAGCCGCCGACCCCATCGTGGGGGCAAATGTTAGCACAGTCGAGAGGGTACATGTTGCCGGCACCGACGTTCAGTATCTGGCCAGGATTAGCAATCTTGATTACAGTCGTTGCATTCAACCTATTTGGTGACGGTTTGCAAGATGCACTCGACCCGCGTATCAATAACTAGTTATGAGTGAACCACTACTCGAAGTCAACGATTTGAAGACGCAGTTCTTTACCGACGCAGGTACTGTTCGCGCCGTCGACGGTATTTCCTTCGAAATCTATCCGGGGGAAACCGTCGGACTTGTCGGTGAATCGGGGGCTGGAAAAAGCGTGGCAGGCCGGAGTATCCTTCGACTTGTTGACGATCCCGGCGAGATTGTTGATGGAGAAATTCGATTGAACGGTCGACCAATTGTCGATTTCGCGGAGGGTCCGAACGGTGAACTCGTTCCAGGCGAAGAGATGCTGTCCGACGAGGAGATGCGCAAAGAGATACGCGGTAATGAAATTGCGATCATCTTCCAGGATCCAATGGAAGCGCTCAATCCCGTGTATACGGTAGGGTCACAGATTACTCGGTTCATTACGCTGAACCGTAATATATCTGACAAAGAAGCGAGAAATGAGGCGATCGAGATACTCCGAGACGTCGGTATCCCGAACGCCGAAAATCGGTTCGATCAGTACCCGCATCAGTTCTCCGGCGGAATGCGTCAGCGGGTCTTGATTGCGATTGCGTTGGCGTGTGAGCCATCGTTAATAGTCGCTGACGAACCAACAACTGCTCTCGACGTAACGGTTGAAGGACAGATCCTGGACATGATCAGCGATCTACAAGATAAGTACGGGACTGCTTTCCTGTGGATTACGCACGATCTGGGCGTTGTCGCCGAGATTTGCGACCGAGTAAATGTGATGTATCTGGGAGAAATTGTCGAACAAGCAAATACTGACGATATCTTCTACGAAACCCAGCACCCGTACACACAGGCGCTGTTGGAATCGATTCCCCATCCCGAAAAGGCGGAGAAAGAACTGAATCCGATTAGTGGTATCATGCCAGAAGCAATTCACCCTCCATCCGGATGCCGATTCCATCCCCGATGTCCAGATGCACGGAAAGTCTGTCAGAAGGTCAATCCGGACGCGCTGACGGTTCGGACCGACAGCGAGAAGCGGGCCCACCAAGCAGCATGTCTCAAACACGAAGATGTATTCGAAAGCGGGTATTCGGAAAGTCAGCCAATCGAAACGCAAGACAAGAGTGGATTCGATGTCGAGTTAACTGGAGGTGGAGACGATGAGTGAATCCGACAAAGTAGACGCTGATCCGAGCGAGGATCCCATCATTGAAGCACGAGGGCTCACGAAACACTTCTCTGACGGGGGCCGGTTGTTTAGCGGGTTCAAACTGCAACGGAACGGGAGACTCCCGAAGATTACGCACGATCCGGAGATAGTTCGAGCCGTTGAGGACGTTTCCTTTGAAATTCAACCGGGGGAGACGCTGGGGCTCGTCGGTGAATCTGGTTGTGGAAAGAGTACCCTCGCTAGAACGTTGATACGGTTGCTTGAACCTACCGACGGTGACCTCTATTTCAAAGGAGAAAACTTGGCTGAGATGAGTAGCGAGGATCTCCGGAAGAAACGGTCGGATATCCAGATGATCTTCCAAGATCCACAATCCTCGTTGGACCCGCGGATGAAGGTCGGCCAGATCATCGAGGAGCCGATGCAAGCCCACAAGATGCTCGATGCGGACGGGCGAGAAAAAAGAGCAAAAGAACTCCTCGAACGTGTGGGGTTGGATCCCAGCCATTATAATCGGTATCCACACGAGTTCTCCGGCGGACAGCGTCAGCGCGTCAACCTCGCGCGAGCGCTCTCCGTGAATCCGGATCTGGTGGTCTGTGACGAACCAGTCTCGGCGCTTGACGTCTCGATTCAGGCTCAGGTGCTTAACACCATGAAAGACCTCCAGTCCGAATTTGACCTCACGTTTCTCTTTATTTCTCACGACTTATCCGTGATACGCCACATCTCCGACCGCATCGCGGTGATGTACCTGGGCCACATAGTCGAAGTCGCTGACTCGGACGAGTTATATAAAAACCCGAAACATCCGTATACGCAGGCGCTTCTCGACTCGATTCCAGTCCCTGACCCTCGGTCGACCGACGTGCGAGCCACCCTAGAGGGGGATGTACCCTCCCCGATTAACCCGCCCTCAGGCTGTCGGTTTCGAACGAGATGCCCTCAGCTCATTGCACCAGAACAGTTCGAATTCAGTGAAGAAGAGTGGGCGAACGTCCGGCGTTTTTCCCGAGCAGTCAAGCGGCGGACGTTTGCTTCGGCTGATCCTACAAAAATCAAGAACGAGTTCTTCGATGGACGTCTCCCGACAGGCGACGCCAAACCAATACTCGAGAAGGCGATTGCATTGGTCGGTGAGGAGGAGTTTGAGGAGGCAAGCACAATGCTAACCGAGAATTTCGAGGACATGAGTATCTGCGCCGAAGAGGTTCCGGAGTACGAGGTCCCTTCGGAGTACGGCATGGACCGTCACATCGCGAACTGTCACCTCTACTGCGACGAGTACTGAGCGACTGGCTGACGCCAGTTCACGTAATCTGTATTGTTGTTTCCGCACTCGGTGAGCTATCGTCGTCACGAGTCGCGACAAATGCCGTGATACGGTGTGTACCTTGTTCGATTGGCTCGAACTTGTCTGGGCCGTGATTCTGCTGACGATGGATTCGGCCGTCCCAATTGAGGACGATTGATTTCCGCTCACGGGCTCGGAACTCGAACGTTGACGACGTTTCACGGACGTGCCGCTTTTCGTCACTAGCCTCCAGATATTCATCGACTTTCCATCCCCATCGCCGATTGCGTGGCGTGGGGACCTTCACGGGGACAGGTAGTCGGTTCTTGAACTCGATCTGTATCTTAATTGGCTCGCCGGGTGCATATGTCTCGCGGTCAGTAGTAACGTTAACCGTCACGGCACGTTTAGCGACAGCGTTTGGAACCAACCTTGCGAGAACTGGGGCGATGTAGTTCGTTGTTTCGTCGAATCCAAGTTGATCACCCGTTTTGTCGAACGTGTCCCGGTTCTTGATCGTCATCAGGCTGATTAAGGCAGCCGATGTTTTAAATACCTTGTTGAAGTCCAATCACTCGTCTTTGAAGTGCCATCGACCGGCGACGTTCAGTTCGCGGGCATACCCATCAGGAAGCTTGTCATGTATCGTTTCGCGGGTTCGGCTCTCGAACCGGTCCTCAGCATCCACAGCGGCGAGTATACCTTCTGCAATGAGGACGGCGAGGTCGCGGAGGTCCCGCCGATCGACTTTATCAAGCGTGTCCGCGTGCGTGTGTGCCCAACTCGATCCCTGAGGACCCGTATACTCCGAACTGACAAACGCACCGGGGATTCCGTGTTCGACGAACGGCCACTGATCACCGTGGGGGCTAACGGTTTGGTCGAGTTTCAGCGGCACGTCGAAGGCGTCAGTGACTTCACGGAACGTCGTTTCCAGTTCTTCGAACCCATTGGTTCCGATGCTAAGCGTCCGGGACTGTCCCGCCCCGTCAACGTTGAGTACGCATTGTACGTCATCCAGGTCGTGGGTTTTGGCGTACTGGTAAGAACCGTAGAGGCCGATTTCCTCGGAACCGAAGGTGACGAACCGCAACTGGGTCGTTAGATCGTCTTCAACGGGTTTGAGCAGCCGAGCCACCTCTGCGATCAAGGCACAGCCAGCACCGTTGTCGACCGCGCCTTCGGCGATATCATGGTTGTCGACGTGAGCGGTCACGAGTATCTCGTTACCATCCGACGGACCGAGCACTCCTTCGACGTTTCGAGAGGTCGTCGGCTCGTTCGTACAGTCGACATTCAATTTGATTGATACTGGGCCACGGTTGCACCGGCGGCGGAGATTCTCGCCGACCTCCGAGGAGACGCCGACCGCTGGAATCGGCCCAGGACGGGAATGATAACCGATTTCGCCGGTTGGCGGTAGGCACCCCTCGCGGTCGTTCCGGAACACGAAGCCGGCCGCGCCCGTCTCGTATACGTTCGCGTACTTTTCCATCCGGTGGAGCCACCGATCGTACCCGTCGGGAGACCCGTTGGAGACCATCACGATGTTTCCCTCTGTGTCGACGTCCTGGAGATCCTCGGGCGTTCCGCAGCCGCCGTCGACGAGCTCTGCGGTGACCGTGCCGGCTGGCGTACCGGGGAGGGAAAGAAGCTGATGGGACTTAGCCCACACTGTCGGAGGATTCTCATCCGCCACACTCATGCTGGTGCTGCCGCGCCACCAGCCGGGAATGTCGAACTCCAAGATTTGTACGTCGCGTAGGCCAGCCGTTTCAAAGGCTTCACTCATTATCTCGGCGCCGCGTCGTTCACCGTCTTGGCCGGCCATTCGCGATCCGATAGCGGTGAGGTCGGAAAGCACGGACCAGCAGAAATCACTCGTGTAGGCGTTACCGATCGTCGACTTCGAAAGTTGAGGCATACCCCAATAACGAGCGAGGGGGGTGAATAATTTATGGAATTGTGGAGTTTTCGAGGCAATACTAAATAGACTTGAACATAATAGTTCACTATGGAATCCTCATCCGGTGGCGACGGATTCACGCTGGTTGCGGCAGGAGACGCTATCCAGATGCGCCCCCTCGAGGTGTTGAATCACGACGGGATTGATCCGTTGATCCGACGGATACGCGACGCCGACGCATCCTTTGTGAATGTGGAACAGGTTATCGCGAACTACGACGATGGGTATCCGACGGGTCTCCCCGGGGGTGGGGAGAAGGTAGCAAATCCAAGGATAGTTGACGATTTCGAGTGGGCTGGGTTCAACCTCTTCGGACTCGCGAACAACCATTCGAATGACCTCCTGCACGGGGGAATGCTGGCAACGATGCAGGCGTTCGAGGAGCGGAACCTGACCCATGCCGGCTTAGGAACGAATCTGGGTGAGGCGCGCGCGCCCGGGTTTCTGGAGTGTGCCGCGGGGCGCGTCGCGCTGATTTCTGGAGTCGCAACGCCGACACCAGGAAGCTCCGCCGGTCGTGCGCGGCAGGATTTCCCCGGTCGGCCCGGTGTCAATCCACTCCGAACGCGTACCAAGTACATCGTCGAAGATCGTCACCTTGAGTGGCTGCGGAAACTGAGCGAGGATATCGGATTAGAGAAAATCCGTCGTCGCCGCGAGGAACTGGACACCCTCTCGGTCCCGCCCGACACCGACGATGACGAGTTCGCCCTGTTGACTTCGCATGCCGAAGGTCTCACTGGTATCGGACCACTTCGGTTCGAACAAGGAAAAGAACCTGGAATCGATATCTGCCTCGATTCGGAAGACGCCGAGGAGTACATCCGTCACATCGCGTCTGCCAGCGAACATAGCGACTGGGTCATTGCCAGTCTGCATCTACACGAAGGTTCAAATGGACGGATGAACCACTGGCCGCCGGAGTACAACCAAGAGTTCGCCCGTAACTGCATCGACGCCGGAGCTGACGCGGTCGTCGGCCACGGTCCTCACCAGCTTCGCGGAATCGAACTCTATGACGGAAAGCCGATTTTCTACAGTTTGAACAGCTGGGCACAGCAGGTCGGCGGAATGCCTCGACTGTCCCAGGAGTCGTACCGACAGTCGGACCTGGAAATCGACGCCCTTCCAGGGGACGTGTACCGCGCGACCGCCGACGAAGACGGGTATCACGGTCGCTTTCCTGATGCGACGTGGTGGGAGAGCGTTTTAGCGACATGTGAGTATAGCGCCGAAGGAGAACTTGAACGGATTGAACTCGTTCCCATCGACCTCCAGCAACACGAACCGATACACAGGTGTGGGACGCCCGTGCGTGCGACCAGTAGAGCCGCTGAGGGTATAATAGATAATCTTATCCAGTATTCGGAACCGTACGGAACGCAGATCAAATTCGAGGACGATATCGGAGTAATCGACTGCTGACCGAATAATGGGCACTCGACGAAGGTGGAACTTCCGAGAAGCTCAAAGTAGACAGTAATCTTATTTTTGTTAGTGAAATAGTTATTGAATTTCATCGCAACTATAATAGCTACTGAAAGTCATTGCACACATCCTCGCGATCCAACGGCTCAGGACCGGCAGTTCGTCGGTCCTGAGCCGTCTCGCTGCGAGGGTGTGTAAATCGTTTCACTTGTGACTATAGCAATCCCGCTCTCGGATAGGCATTCGACAACTGCGTCAAGTGTTCGATGCTCACCTGCATGTTTGGCCAGACTCTAATCCAGCCAAGCCTCTGCTGTTCCAGGTGACGAAGAGACCTTCACAGAAATCACCAAACAAGCAGGAATTCAGGGTCCCGCCTGGACGCTGACAGCGCCCACTGCGGATTTCACTGGAAACAGCTATCCAGACATCCACAATGGAAATGATTTCGGTGCAGACATCATCTACGCGAACGCGGAATGGGACGTTCTATCGGTGAACGTCGTGGCGGTGTTTCTACTTCTCGCTGAGTATTACTTCACCGACGCCGACTCAGAAATATCATTTAGTTTATATTTGGGCTGGGGTTTTTTACCCCGGGCCGTGTGCTACCGCTATGACCCTTGCAGCAACAAGTAACGTTCTGCTACTTCCTCGAGATAGTAAACCAGTATACACTAACTGGACGCGAACAGCGATCCAGGCGACCATTGAGCAGGAGAATCTGTTCGGCGGCACCATCATGCTTCCAGCGTTCATCTGTCAGGACAGCTTCGAACCGCTGTTCGAACGGTGTGACCTTACTCCCGTCTTTGTTGATATCGAACCCGCGACTTATCACATGGATCTCGAACTTGCCGAGGAGCGAATCAGCGAAGTCGACGCTGTCATCTTCGTCCATGCGTTTGGCTTGCCGGCCGCGATGGACGCATGGGTCGACCTCTGTGACGAACACGATGTGGTGCTCATTGAGGACTGCGCACGAGCGCTAGGTGCACGGTGTAACGGGCACCCAGTCGGTTTGGATGGCTCCTACGCAACGTATTCACTGACGAAGGTCTCGCCCGTCTCCAAGGGAGGACTGCTCGTCATGCCGGAGTCGTCCCCAGAACCGAAGCTTAGACGGCCCACCTACGGCGTCGACGCGTGGTACAATCTGTTCCCGACCCGGATTCGTGAGTCGCTTTCGACTAACTACCCGTACGAGATAGAAGATCGTCACCTCGACGCCATCACGCGCCGAATGTTCAAGCGGTACGCCCGGGCCCAGTATTTGGACGATATGGCAGAGAACCGCAGGTACGCTGAGTGTCTCCGTGAGGCGCTCGAACCACTGGGATTCGAATTTCAGCGGGACGCTGATGGACGTGTCTATCCGCTCGTTCCAGTAACCACACCCTGTGATCGTGACGCGCTGTCCCATTTTCTCGGCTCGTATCACGTTCCACATAAGACGTTATGGGGAAACCCGTGGGCCAAGACGTGGACTGGCAGGCAGTTCGAGGACCAGTTCCCAAGCGCTGCCCGTCTCGCGGACCAGTGTCTGCAGTTCGACGTCCTTCATATGAGTGATGAAGACGTGGAGTTTGCTATCGACCGGACCCGGGAGTTCGTCGAGACGTTTTGACTGCTCCCAAAGCCTGGCAGCACCCTCCGTGGACGACTTTCCCGTCGAGTGTGTGGTACAAACCGACATACTTTATAACCCGGGGAACACCTTCATGGGCATGGCGATTGACACGGTGATAACCGGCGGAACAGTCGTGACAGCGGACGACGCCTTCCAGGCCAGCGTCGGCATAGACGGGGAGAAGATTGTAGCTCTGGGCCATGCCGATACGATGCCTGAAGCAAACGAGACGGTCGACGCAGCCGGACTGTATGTGATGCCGGGATTGATGGACGCCCAGACGCACATTCATGACCGGTCCTCGATTGACACCCATGAGACGGCTGGTATGGCGGCCGCAGCGGGTGGGATCACTACCTACATGGATTTCGGATGGATGTACGAGGATCACCAGCCACACAAACCTTCCCAGTCCCTCATGGACGGTATCCGCGAAAAACAGGAGAAGGCTGATGGAAAAGCTATCGTCGATTACGCTCTCCACGGTGGGATAACCGACAACGACGAGACCGTATTGGATGAACTTGAGACGGCTCAGGAGGCGGGCGTAACCTCCTTCAAGATGTTCACTGGTGGAACATTTCCGGTCTCGTACGGACTCATCAACCTGGTCATGGAGCGGCTCGCCGAACTCGGCGGAGTTGGTGTATTTCATACTGAACAGGTGGACGTCTGTAACAAGCTCACGGAGCGGCTCAAACGTGAGGGCAAGAGCGAACCGAAGTACTGGGCCGAGTCCCGACCTGACTACGCTGAAGCAATGGCGGTTGACAACGTCCTCCGGCTTGCACAGGAACACGGCGCGAAGTACTTCGGCATCCACACCACCTCACGGGCGGCGGCTGACGTGATTGACAGCTACCGAGACGACGGGTCACTCGTGCGCGCCGAGACATGTACTCATTATACCATCTACGACGAATCGGAGTTCGACCGCCGAGGCAATCTGGTGAAGATCGCCCCGCCGCTTCGGAAAGAGGACGACGTGGAGGCTATGTTCGAGTACTTGGACAAGGGAACGTTAGACCTCATCTCGACAGACCACTGCTCGTACAAGCGAGTCGACAAGGAGGTCGAAAACTGGTGGGACTCCACGTCGGGAGCGAATCAGTTGCAGACGTCTGTTCCAGTGTTTTTCGACGAAGCTGTCAACAGACGTGGATACTCGCCGTCTTTTGTTGTTGATGTTATGAGTACGAGTATCGCTGACACCTATGGAATGCCAAATAAGGGAACGCTGGAGCCTGGCACTGACGCCGACATTGTCCTGTACGATCCGACGGAGACGTACACCATCAGTGCCGACGAGAACTTCTCGAAAGCGGACTTCAGTATCTACGAAGGACGAGAAATCACCGGGCGAGTCAAGCAAACATACGTCCGCGGCAATTGTGTGTACGAGGACGGAACGATCCTTGCCGGACCGGGCCACGGCGACTTCGTCGCTCGAGAAGTTCCGAACTGGACCAACAAAGAATAGCCCGATATCGAACTGGTTTCGTCTACCTGGTTTCATGATTTCTCTGGGCTCAAATGGACGCAGCCAACAGTATCGTCCTGTCGAAATAGTCGATTCTCTGTCACAACCAACCAATAAATATAGGTGAAAGAGTGGTCAAGAGGTTGCGTATGGAACTGCAAACCGTTCCACTAGGAGAGACTGGGCTTCGAGTGAGTGAACTCGCTTTGGGTACTGCTAGATTCGGAGCCAAACGTGAAGACGGAAGTGAGGAGATAGACCGAGAAACCGCCTACGAGTTGCTCAATCGATATGCCGAAGTCGGTGGGAACTTCATTGACATGGCGGACGCCTACGCTGACGGCACTGCGGAGACATACGTGGGCGATTGGCTGGAGGACAGAGAGCGAGAGAATTTCGTTCTCACGTCGAAGATTTACTGGCCCTCCCGAGACGATCCGAACGCATCCGGACTCAATCGGAAGCATCTGCGTCACCAGTTAGATACGATTCTGGACCGGCTAGGGACGGAGTACTTGGACGTATTGTACATCCATCGCTGGGACGATGAGACGCCGCCGGCTGAGTTCATGCGGACGCTTGACGAGTTCGTCTCTGACGGTCGGGTTCACTATCTTGGTGCCTCCAACCGTGAGCCGAACGCGTGGCAGGTCGTAAAGGCGAACGAACTTGCACGCCGGCGGGGTTACGAACCGTTCACCTGCGCACAGATAATCTATAATCTCGTCGATCGCCAAATCGAGCCGGAGTATCTCCCGATGGTCCAGGATTACGGACTTGGATTGACGACGTTTTCTCCGCTCGCCAGAGGCTTCCTGACTGGAAAGTACGAGCGGGGGGAAGACCCGCCCAGCGGCTCGCGCGGCGCTCGCGAGGACCGGTTCTGGGACGAGTACCTCACCGAAGAGAACTTCGATTTGCTTGAGGAACTCGAACGGGCTGCGGATTCACTCGGTGCATCAACCGTGCAGGCGGCAATCGCGTGGTTACTGACGCATCCGGACGTGACATCACCAGTTATCGGTCCGCGAACCCCTGAACAGCTGGAAGAAAATCTCATGGCCGCGGAAGTGAACATGTCGAGTGAAACCTTTGAACGATTAGCAAATCTCGCTCGGTAGCCCGGATTTGCGCCGGTTGCACGGACATGATCAGTGTATACGGTGATGACGGTACAGGACAACACTTTCGGCAGCGGAACATTTTTAATATCGCTGTGTGATTACTCCTGTGATGGTTTCCCACACACAACAGACGGTAGTTCAAATGGAGGACGTATGACAGACCGCGAAGAGCTGTTCACGCTCGTCGATAAAGAGTTCTCACCGGAGAACGCGTACGAAATCGCGGTCGAGATGACCGATTACTACCGGGCCCCGGGAACATCGGGCTATCACGCCGCGATGGACACTGTAGAGTCCCATCTCAAGGAAGCTGGTCTCGAAGTGAGCGTCGAGCGTCCGGTGGCTGAAAACATCTGGGAACCGAACGCGGCAGAGCTCTCAATAGTTGAACCCGACAGAACCCATCTAACAGATTTCGAGTCAGCACCGAGTTCGATCGCATGGACATCCTCCTCGACTGACGGTCCCGAGCAGTTTGAAGTCGTAGATGTCGGGACGGGCGAGGAACCGTCCGACTTCGAGGACGTAGAAGGAAAGGCGGTGTTTATCCACGGCACTAAACGTCGCCCGGGATGGTGGCACGCTGCCAAAAACGCTGTAGAAGCGGGCGCTCAGGGAATTATCACCGATTATATGCTCTATCAGACTCCCGACGTTCGCGAACCGGAACGCGTTCCGGAGGCGACCCAACTCCTTCGACTTCGACCGAAGGAATGGTTTGCCGAGAAGGACATCTGGGCGTTTTCAATTTCTCATAAAGCGATGGAAGCGCTCAAGGACAGACTGGTCGAGGGGGAAGTGGTCATCGAGGCGAATGTCGATGCAGAAATGCGGGATGATGAAGTCCCATACATCGAAGCGTCGATTGAAGGGAACGAGAAATCGGACCAGACGATTCTATTTTGCGGGCACGCATCAGGAATCAAACCCGGGGCTAACTGTGCCGAGGGAACCGGCTTGGTCGTGGAACTTGCCAGAGCGATCAACTCGCTCGCCGAGTCCGGAACAATCGACCAGAACAGAACAATTACGTTCATTCTCGGTTCGGAAGGGCCTGTTTCGGAACGGTACCTATCGAACCATCCGGATGCGTCAGAGAACGTCCTTGCTGCCTTATCGTATTGTTCTACGGGGCACGGACAAGAAAAGACAGGGTCGTGTTTGATGTTGTCGTCGTCACCCGATTCGGTGCCACATTACATCAACGACTACCTAGCTGAACTCGCGGAACAGTCGCCCAAAGAAGCAGACTGGATCGGAAAGGAAGGCGGACAGGAACTCCCGCAACTCAGCTTCAAACAACACTATTACACGCCTTGGAGCGACAATACACGCTTCGCGCCCGAGGGAATTCCGGCGCCGCTTTTCATGTCTTGGCCGGACCGGTGTTTTCACAGTCAATTGCTGACAGAGGACGTTATTGACCCTGCTGCCCTGCGTCGAACCGGGCTCATCTCCGGCGTTGCGGCTCTCGAACTCGCGGCAGCCGAGTCGCCAGAAGCCGAGTCGATTGCTCGTATCGTCGCGGGGCGTTCCCTCAACCGAATTCACGGCGTTGCTGCAGACATTGACCACGAGAACGCGAGGGCACGCGATTGGCGGCACCTCGAATATCTCGCCAACCGGGACGTTCAGGCGATCCGCTCGGTACAGGAACTCGCTGACGGCACCCTTGACGACGTCGTGGCTCATCTAGAGGACTCGATCCGAACCGCTGTCGAACGCGAGCAGACCGCTCTTCCCTCCCCCGGATCGGACCCTCGTGATGGGAACGCCGACTTTGTTCCGGTTCAGACCACCGATTCTTCCAATGCGCCTCGGTGGGCCGGACTTGAATACGAGGACCTTCTGGAGATTGCCGACATGCTTTCCGACGCTGACAAAGACGCGGGGTGGCGTTCTTTGCGCATCATCTCGGACGAAGCGTGGAACTTCGTTGATGGCCGTCGTACCGTAGGGGAAATCGCTGATGCGGTCGGGTTCGAGTTCGACCTTCACATCGAACCCGAGCCGGTATACCGGATACTGAGCGGCCACGCCGAGGCGGGTAACCTGCACTTCGAGGAAGCATAGCTACGTCCATCGACACCCCCTCGGTACATTACCAGAGAGTCGCTTCCATTGAGTTTGAATTTGTCCTAACCGAATGCATTAATAGGTATGAATGGAGATTATAGAGCCATGTCTACAGCGTACGACTCTCTCGTAGATCAGTATCAAAAGATGTTCACTGTCGGTACGATTGGCGATCTGCTAGACTGGGATCAACAGGTGATGATGCCGGAGAGTGGGAGTCAATTGCGAACAAAACAGAACTCGTTAATTTCCTCACTTCGTCACGACCTATTAACCGACGACCGAATCGCACGTGACCTCAACCGGATAGACGAACAAGAACTCGACGATGGCCAGCAGGCGGTCGTGAGAGAGATACGTCGCCAACACGAGCGCGCTGTCGACGTCCCAGAGACGCTTGTCGACGAACTCTCGACGATACAGTCGGAGGCACAGCAGACGTGGCAAAAAGCAAAATCGAACAACGATTTCGAGTACTTTGCCCCGACGCTGAAGCGGATACGGGATAAGAACGTCGAGCGGGCAGAATATATCGATCCGGACACCGAACCGTTTGTCGTCATGCATCATGACCATCGGTGGTTGCCATACATCGGAATGGACACTGTCGAAAAAATATTCGATGAACTGAAAGGCGCTCTCATACCCCTTCTCGATGACGTCAGGGACGTGAACGCTGACCTCGCGACGCCGTTCGAGGCGGGTATGTATCCGGACGACAGGCAGATGTCTCTTTCGAGGCGGGTTCTTGATGTAGTTGGCTACGACTGGGACCGAGGGCGACTCGATCTTGCGCCGCACCCGTTCATTTCTGGAAACCAGTACGATTGCCGGTTGACTACCCGCTTCAAGTCACACCCGCTCAAGGGTCTGATGGCAACGATCCATGAATTCGGACATACGACGTATCAGCACGGCCTTCCCAAGGAGCACTTCGGGACGCCTCTCGGTGAATCGTTCGGGATGACCGTCCACGAATCTCAGGCACGGTTCTGGGAGAATCATATTGGGCGAAGTCGAGCGTTCTGGGAGTTATTCCTTCCGGACGTGAAGGCGGAGTTCCCCCATCTCGATGGGATAACTGTGGATGAAGCCTACGAAGCGGTTAATCAGATTGACCCGGAGAACCCGATTAGAGTAGAAGCTGACGAACTAACATACCATCTCCATATCATGCTGCGGTTCGAAATCGGTCGGGAGTTCGTTCGTGGGGAGATCGACGTAAGCGAAATTCCGAAGGTGTGGAACGACCGAATGGAGAAGTACCTCGGTATTGTCCCCGAAACAGATGCAGATGGCTGTCTACAGGATATTCACTGGACGAGACGATTTGCGTCGTTCCACGGATACACGATCGGCAGCGTTCTTGCAGCCCAGCTCAATGCAGCAATGCGGGAAGATCTGGATGATGTCGACGAAAAGATACGGAACGGCGAGTTCGAACCGCTACAGAAGTGGATGCACGAGCGGATTCATCAGCACGGTCGACGGTATCCCACCGACGAGTTAATCGAACGCGCAACCGGTGAATCGCTGACGGCTGAGTACTTCATCGAGCACGTCGAGAATAAGTTCTCCGAACTATACGACCTGTAGCAGTCAAAGGCGGATACCAGCAGGATTATTTGATTTTGTCGCGGAGTGTCTCAGCTTTGTCGAGTGGATCTCCGATAACATCGCGGAAGTGTTCGGCAATCGATTCCGGCGTCCACCCTTCAGGATTGACCGCAGTCTGTTTTAGTTCAGGACTTGAAACGATTCCAATCTGATTTCCTGACGCCCGCACCGTACAGCCCGTAATACCCATTGCAGCGTCGCTGCAGAGGAACCCGACAAGTGGAGCTACTTTCGATGGGTCGGGCGGCGACGACGTTTCGTCGTGGTTGGGGAAATGCGAATTCTGTCGGCTGCGGCCGGCTGGGAGAAGCGCATTTACGCGAATGTTATGTGTGTGCAGTTCCTGAGCTGCAGCGCGGCAGAATCCAAGCACGCCTGCTTTTGCCGAAGAGTAGTTAATTTGATTGCGTCCGCCCAGCGCCGAACGGCTGGAAACCCCGAGAAATGAGCGTTCTTTCTCGAGACCGCTAGCTTCTGCTCGCTGTTTCCAGTAGGTTGCTACCGATTTCAAAAGCGAGAAATGACCGCCCAGGTGGACTGTAAGCACTGCGTCCCAGTCTTCCCAGGACATCTCGGTGAGCGGTCGATTGCGTACAATTCCAGCGAAATTAACCACTGCATCGAGTCGTCCGTACTCCTCGACAGCGTCGTCGACCAGTTGGGCGGTGTATTCGAGGTCCGTCACGTCTCCGACATGCGCCATCGCCGTTCCGCCTTGATCACGAATCTCTGCAGCTGTTTCAGCGGCTGGCGACTCGCTTTGCCCGCCACCCTCGGGTGACGTTCCTAGGTCGTTCACGATTATTGTCGCCCCGTGTGTTCCGAGTTTGATGGCGACCGCCTCTCCAATTCCGTGGCCACCACCGGTAATCAAAACGGTCTTTTCTGAAAGCATACTTGAGAGTAAACCTATCGAATCAAAAGTGCACCGTTCACTTGGATTGTCCTCCAGGGACCGCTTCGGCTTTCCACCGGGTAGCTAACACCAGCGGAACGACTGCGATGGACAATTTTACGAGTCTATGACGATGAAAGAAGTGGGATAAAACCTTCCGATAGAATAAAGTGTACCTTCTACCATGAAGGTACTGTGAGTATTGCATGAGCAAAGATGGTCACATGAGAATCTCGAGTAAAGACGGGGTTCTACGTAGACTCGAAGAAAACTCGTATCTGAATCGTTCCACACCACCGGTGACGGAGGATTCAAGTGGCGATCTGCGGAGAGAACAACCTACACAATCCCTACCTCAATCGGCAGTGGACAAAACATACGACGCGTTGCTCGATGGAAACACCCATTACGTCGATGTCCCCGGCATAGAAGACCTTCGTGAAGCTCTTGCCGATCACTTAAATGGGTCGTATGGTACCGAATATACGGAGGGAGAAACACTGGTCACAGCGGGTGTTCAGGAAGCGCGCTTCCTCACAATTCAGAAAATTGGGGAGCAATTCGATGCTATCGGCCTGCCGGAAGTCGTCCACCCTGGGGTGCGACGCGTAATCGGTGTACGTGACCAAGACGTACACACGATTGGTGCCGAGCAGGACCGGGGATACCTTCCAGCAGTCTCTGATATCCGCGATGCCTTAGAACAGGGTTGTGAACTCCTGTACCTCGAATCACCGTCTCGACTTAGTGGTGCGGTCTACGATACGGAGGAAGTTGAGTACATTGTCGACTTGCTTCAGAGTCATGACGCGTATGCAATCGTGGATCAGGGACAGGCTGTCTGGCTTCCCGGAGAGTACGATTCCTTGAGCGCGCAGACCGGGATATCCGACCGGGTCGCTCTTCTCGGGGAAGCATGGCCAGGAAAAGGGCTCGAAAGTCTGTCCATTGGGTACGTTGCGACAGCAAACGATGACTGGTACGAGCCGATGGAGTCCGAAAAGCAAACGATCTCAATCTGTACGAGTACACCCTCGCAGTTTGCAGCGCTCGAGGTCGGGTCGGAATTTGAGGAAACGCACCCTGACCAGCTACAGACGTTTGCTGATGCTCAGTCCGAAGCTATTGAGGCAGCAACGAATGCTGGCCTCGAGCCGATAGCTGGGGATGTGGTTACACAACTGGCCGTCTCGCTGTCGTCAACGCAGCGAAAACGTTTGGAAGAGAACGGAATCGAGTTCGTCGATGGGGGCACTTTCGGAGCTCCCGAAGTTGTCCGACTGGCTGTCACCGCTGATGGGTCAACCGCAACGGCGTTCAAACACCTCCAATAAGCACGTAAAAATGACAGAAGAAGAAGAAAAAGAAGGGACTGACCTTCTGTACGATCTCATCGCACAGACGAAAGAATACGACGACTCAATTGTATTGGGTCGGGGAGACCCGGACTTCGACACCCCTGAACATATCATCGATGCTGCACGGGAAGCAATGGAAGAGCACTCGGCGGACCCACTCCCTCCAGAAGGAATACTGCCGCTTCGAAAAGCAATTGCGGACCGTGTCGAACGGGTAAATGGCATCAATGTCGACCCGGAAACGGAAGTGGTTGTTACGAATGGTGGCCAGGAAGCGCTGTTTCTCATGGTCCTGACGGCTCTGGGACCAGGTGATGAGATGGTCGTTCCCGAGCCGAACTACAACACTTACATTGATGCGCTGAATTTCGCTAAGGCGGAAAAAGCCAGCGTGGAGACGTATCCCGACGAGGACTTCCGTATCGAACCGGACCGCGTTCGCGACGCGATTACCGAACGCACGCGGGCACTTCTGATGGTCTCCCCAAACAACCCAACCGCGAACGTCATTTCGCCCGAGACAGCTCAGGAACTCGTCGAAATCGCGGAGGAGCACGACCTACTCATTCTCGCGGATGACATCTACGACCACTTCGTGTACGACGATCACGAACACTGTAGTCCCGCCTCTCTCCCGGGCGCACACGAACGCACACTGACTTTGAACGCGTTGTCGAAGGCATACTCAATGACCGGTTGGCGTACCGGTTGGATTGTTGGTCCTGAGGACTTGGTATCTCAGACTAAGAAAATCAAAGCATCCCTTTCGGCAGGTTCGATCGTCTCGCAGTACGCCGCTTTGGAAGCACTCACCGGACCGCAGGAACCATTGGAAGACATGCGGGATGCGTACGTGAAACGCCGACAGATTGTGATGGATACCCTCGACGAAATCGGTCTAGACTACGGCATGCCACAGGGAGGACAGTTCGTGTACGCCGATATCGGATTTACCGGAATGACATCTGGCGAACTTGCCAGACGAATCTTGGAGGAAGAACATGTCCTCGCGTATCCCGGTTCCGGGTTTGCGGAGGACCAGGAGTATCTCCGACTAACGTTCCTCCAGCCCGAACCCAAACTCCGTGAAGGACTGGACCGGCTGCAAGAGGCTATGGAAACTATCGGGGTAGCAGAATGAGCAACGGCGAGGAGAACGACGGGGTTCGTGTTCTTGTCGCCGATCCAATGTACGCTGACGTCGTCTCGAGTGTTGATTCCACCTACGAGGAGTTAGATATCGTCTGTGCAGACGCGGAGAACTCGGTGAAAGACCTCGCCTCAGACACGGTCGTCGGGATCGTTGCCCAGGATGAATCTATCGACGCGGATCTGCTTAACCAGTTACCCGGCCTTGAAGTCGTCCTCAGCCTCGGACGAAATTATCAACATGTCGACGTAGACGCGGTTCGAGACCGTGATGTGACATTTGCGTCTGTTCCTCGGAAGGGGCCGAACTGCGTAGCTGAACTAGCCCTCACGTTCGTCCTCTCGCTCAGCAAAGACCTGCTCACCTCCCACGACAGCGTCGCAAGCGGCGCGTATCGTATGCGGGGATTGAAGCCTGAAGTCACCGCACAGTGGGAGATGGCATATCACTGGATGAAAAACACACAGGTACACGAGGTCCGCCACAAGACGCTGGGTATTGTCGGCATGGGTGAGATTGGCTGTGAGCTTGCGCGCCGAGCCAGTGTTATGGGAATGCACTCCCTGTACCACAAGCGTACGCCGCTCTCGCCCGAACTAGAGCGGCGGTTCGACGCGAGTTACCGAGACCTGGACTCGCTGTTAAAAGAGAGTGACTACGTGTGTCTGGCGGTCCCGCATACGCCAGAAACAGAGGATATGATCGGTGAACGGGAGTTGGAGCTGATGAAAGAAGACGCGTTCCTGGTCAACGTTTGCCGGGGAGGCGTCGTCGACGAGGATGCTCTCATCACGGCGCTTGAGAAAAAACGCATCGCCGGAGCCGGGTTGGACGTATTCGAGTACGAGCCCCTTCCCGAAGACAGTCCCCTGTGCACGCTCGACAACGTGATTCTAACGCCACACATGGGCGGCGGTACGGGAACCTCGCCAGAGCTCGAATTGCAGGAAGCGCTCGTCGAGATCGGCCGAATCCTCTCGGGAGAACAGCCGACGAATGACCTGAGCGAATCCTTATAACACAAACAATGGCATACTCACTGGAACGATCAGAAGACGTGAACCGCTACCCTGAAGAGGTTATCCGTGAGTTCGTAGATGACTTTATGCAGAGCTTGGGCGCGACGGAAGCCGAAGCGTCTACCATCGCAGATGGCCTCACGACAGCGTCACTCTGGTGGCATCCCGGACAGGGACAAGGGCTCGAAAAGCTGTTCCGGTATCACAGACGGGTCGGTAACGGTGGTATCGTTCCCGACGCGCCAATGGAATGGGTGCGGGAAGGCCCGACCTACGCACTACTGGATGCGTCCAAAGGTTTCGGATATGTGGCTGCAAATCGCGCGATGGAACGGGCTATCGACCTCGCAAGCGACGCCGGCGTCGCGATGGTCGGCGTTCGAGATAGCAACCACTTCGGTATCGCCGGGTACCACGCACTCCAGGCTGCAAAGAACGACCTCATCGGATGGTCATTTACCAACGCAAAAGCAGAGATGGCCCCGTGGGGAGCGACAGAACCGGTGCTGGGGACGAACCCGTGGGGAATTGCCGTTCCTCGACGGGATACCCATCCAATACTCTTAGACATGGCTCTCACCATGTCTGGGAAGGGTATGATGCGGTGGTACGAAGAAGCAGGCAAGGAAATCCCAGAGAACTGGGCGCTTACGCCGAAAGGTCAGAGAACGACCGATCCGTCGGAGGCCATGGACGGGCCACTACTCCCGATCGGCGAATACAAGGGATACGGTCTCAGCCTGGTCACTGACGTCCTGACTGGTGTCATGACTGGCGCTCTATTCGGGAAGTCGGTCTTCCAGGATGACGAACACTTTGACGTCGGTCACATGATGCTGGCCATTGACCCTGGCGTCTTCCTCAAGCGTGAGCGGTTCGACGAGCGACTTGAACACCTCGTGGACGAGGTGAAGAATGCGTCACCGATCGATGCGGATTCACCGGTCAATCTGCCGGGCGAAGCCGAGTTCGAACGGATGGAACATCGACGCGAGGAAGGCGTTCCTGTCGCGAAGGAAACCGTGGTAGACTTACAGCCGCTGGCCGAAGACGTCGGTGCTGATTTCCCTCTGTAGGATCCCGTTTTATCTTCCGTCGCTAGTTCGTTTTCCTGAGGGACACCGCGCACTCATCATTCGGGGAACCGGTCTCCGATGAAATTAAGTGCTCCCGGTTCGCCTATTGCTACGCTAGGTGATGACAGTGTCCAAGCACACGTGCAGAGTTCAACGAACTACCAGTATAGCGACCTGCTCGACATCGAATCAGCAGAGGGTTCCGAATAGACAAGGAACATGCTGGCATCAATCGGGGTGGATATGATGTTAGAAGTAGGTGAGTTGACAGCTGAGCGGGGAGAGCAGACGTTCGGCTATCTCGAGGTGACGGCTTCACGCTCAGGGATGCAACCGGACATCCCGGTACACCTCGTTGCGGGCGCCGAACCCG
>LFCJ01000132.1_pt1 | contig 40454 bp, 42 predicted proteins | sample 643141 | NCBI WGS metagenome assembly LFCJ01 (sample SAMN03766243, study PRJNA286221) | soda lake metagenome | biome: soda lake; feature: Kulunda steppe; material: water; isolation source: sample B1-Br-g2 brine of Lake Bitter-1 | place: Russia: Kulunda steppe | collected 2010-07
GCACCTGGAATCAGTGGCCGGTCTCCACTGTCGGGTACTCTTCTACAGCAACATTGCAATAACCGCAAAGTGCAGAATAATGATGATGGCAATGGCGACCAGCATCTCATCAGAGAGACCGTCGTCTTTGTCTGGGTCGTCTTTGTCCGTCATATCCTCGGCTGTAGTGTCGGCAGTCGACTTGCCATCAGCACTCACGTCCTCGTCGGTTGTTGTCTGGTCGGCTGATTCGGCGTCTTCGTTTCCATTGTCGGTTGCCGTCGGTTCGTCAACCGAGCCGGTGTCAGTAGTTGTCTCAGCTCCTTGCTTGCTTACATCGGCGACTCGCAGCGTATCTCGAACGAGTGGAATCCTCGAGGCTGTTTGCTCGGCGAGTTCGGCAATAGAGGCCTCCTCGTTCTCCGTGGCGGCTACAATGATTTGCTGTTGTTTCTCGGTAAACGTTGGTTCCGCTGTCGAACTCCTCGAGGCCGTCTCATCGCTGTCGTCTTCAGCGAGTTCAACGCCGTCTTCGTAGGTGTCTCGAGTGTCTCGGACGAGCGGCAGACGTCCACCCGTCCGGTCGGCGATTTCGCGGTTGGTTAATTCGGGGTTCTCGAGGGCAGTCTCCAAGATTGCTCGCTGGCGGTCGGAAAACACATCCGAGGCAGTGGTATCGGGAAGCTCGATCTCGTCGTCATCATCGACGATGATTGCTGTGTCTTCGGCTTCGCCGTCTTCGTTGTCCTTGTCGTCGGTTTGTTCTTCAACGTTGCCGACCCATGGCTTTTCGTCGTACTCATGTTCGTAGATTGTATCCCGCACGAGCGTGATTCGAGTGTCCGTTTTGGCGGCGATTTCAGCAGTTGTCAACTCGGGATTCGAGAGTGCGGCCTCGAGAATCCGGATCTGCGTTCCTGAAAACGCGGCTGTGTCGACTGCTTCCAACACAGCCGGTTCGCCGTCGCTGTCACCGCTGGAGTCGTCGGTCGTCTCTGTGTCGTCCGATTCGTATGCTGCCAGCGTATCTCGGACGAGGGTGATTCGCGACCAGGTCTGTCTGGCAATCTCGCGGTTGGTCGCCTCCGGGTTGGCCGCTGCGGCCTCGAGAATCTCAAGTTGTGCGTCCGACCAGTTTTCGGTATCGATCTCTGCGGTCTGGTCGGCTGTCGTCTCCTCGCCAGTGTCGCTTGGAACGTCGTACTGATCAAGCGTATCTCGAACCAGTGTCACTCGAGCGTTTGTTTGGTCGGCAATGTCTGCGTTTGACAATGACGAATCCTCGGCGGCGACTTCGAGAATGTCTTGTTGGACAGCCGACGGCTCGTCGGGGACGCTTGGTGGTGAGTCGGGGTCAGTATCGTCAGTCTCGGTACTATCGGTGTTGGCCTGTTGGGTATCAATTAGATGTCCGTACACATCGCGGGTGTCTCGAACCAATGTGAGACGTGCACCTGTTTGTTCGGCGAGTTCAGCGTTCGTTATTTGTGGGTTTTCAGCGACGAGCTCCAAAATCACTTGTTGTGTTTTACTGAGGGGTTCGCTGCTGTCGTCAGTTGAGCCTTCTTCTGTCGCGGCTTCAGCAAGATCTTCTGGGAGTGTGACATCGTCTTCGTACTGCTGACGCGTGTCTCTGATGAGTGTAAGACGATATCCAGTCTGCTCGGCGATTTCGCTGTTTGACAGTTCGGGCTTCTGTAATGCGAGTTCCAGAATCTCACGTTCGGCATCTGAAAAAATAACCGAATTCGTTGTTTTTCCCATTACTGAACCCTCTGTGTGGTCGGAACACGGTTGGTTGACTGGCCAACGATACTCGCAGTGATGGATTCTACCCCACTGAATCCGGTTATCATATGACTTACTTACTTTGACCTACAGTAATTAATCTACCCCTTCTTATATACCGCAAGGAGAATACCCGCGTCTTTAGCCGCGAGATGAATCCGACAACTCCACAGCCGTGAGTGATCTGGTGGATAAACCGGTGTGCGTGTCTCTCCACGGCGTGGCCGAGGGTTGATATAGGTCGGCCAGCAACTATCAAATACTTGTCTATGTACACACAGGGTGACCAATGACAACCGACCAGCCGATTGCTGACAGTGACGACCATCCAATTTTACTGTTCGACGGCGTTTGTAACCTCTGTAACGGCTCGATACAGTTTATTATCCCGCGCGATCCTGACGGCACGCTTAGATTTGCGCCGCTGCAGTCCGATATAGGCCATCGTGTTCGAGAGGCGACGGGGCTGTCGACTGACGATCTCGAGACGGTCGTACTGATCGACGATGGGATGGCCTACACCAAATCCGACGCAGCAATCCGGGTTGCCGAACATCTCGGGGGAATCTACCGGCTGCTATCGGTCGGCCGACTCGTTCCACGGAGCGTTCGTGACCAGATATATGATTTTGTTGCGGCCAACCGATACGACTGGTTCGGCCGAAAAGACCAGTGTATGCTCCCTGATGAGGATGTTAGTGATCGGTTCCTCGAGTAGTAGGAGCCATGCCGATTCGTTCATAACTAAAACAGAACGTTCAGTATCGTTGGCGGCAACACGTAATTCATGTCTCGGTCGATTCGAGTGCTCTACGTCGACGACGATCCTCAGTCGCTCGATGTGATCCCCAACCGGTGTGAAGCAGTCTCGGAGCTCCGATTCGAAACCGAATCGCATCCTCGAACCGTTATCGAGCAAATTCATTCGGACCTTGATTGTCTCATTACTGACTACCGGATGCCGACAATGGACGGTATCGAACTGCTCACGGAGGTCTCCGAACAGCAGCCAGATCTTCCGATCTTGTTGCTGACCGGACATGGTGGTGGCGAAATCGCCTCCGAAGCTCTCCAGAAAGGTGCGACCGAGTATATGGAAAAATCGACTGCCATCGAACAGCCGGATCTGTTGGCCAACCGGGTGCGGAACGCAGTCGAACAGATGCGCCGCGAGCAGACGAACCGTGCGCTGGCAGCCGACGCCAACCGATTTATTCGAGCGGCCTCGCCGACAGCCGTCTACGAGGCGGCTATCGATCTGACCTGTGAGACGCTTGGCTTCGAAGACGCTGCTGTCATCGAACATACACAGGACGGCTGGGCGGTTGTCGCTCACAGCGGCCTCTCGGAGTCAGTTCGAACAACACTACCAAGTCTCGACGTTCTTCAGGAGGCACGTGAGGCCACCAACCCCGTCGTCGTCGATGCCGGTGTTATTGAGTCACTCGAGACCGCGAGCTGCTGGGTCTCGCTTGGGTCCGACAGTGTGCTTGTCGGTCGAACTGCTGTTTCCGATACGGCTGTCGAGTATCTCCGGGATGCGATCTTGATTTTGGCTCGCAACGCCGAAAGCGCACTTACTCGACTCGAACAGGCTGCTTTGCTTGATGAGCGCAAACGCGAACTCAAGCGTCAGCGGAACGAACTCGCCTCACTGCGGCAGACCAACGAAGTGATCCGCTCAGTTAACCGCGCAATCACCAGTGTGAGTTCACAACGAGAGATTGAACGACTCGTCTGTGAACGACTCGTCGGGACGGATCGATACGAGTACGCCTGGGTCGGCGAGTACGACCTCGAGACCAATCTGGTTACCCCACGAGCCAAAGCTGGAGTCGGTCCAACTGTGACTATCGACTCGCCGGTCTCGTTGTCGGATCGGTTTCGACCCGAAACTCTCGAGACCGTTATTGACCACCGACAGGTAGCGGTCGAAACAACCGACCGTACTGACCAACTGGAGACGAACCTCCGGTATGCTCATCCAACAGGGGCCGAGACGGACACTGGAACAGCGGCACTTGTCCCAATTGTCCATAACAACGTACTGTACGATGTGTTGATTGTGTATGCTGCAGATCACGCCTCGATTGGCCACCGTGAACAGGATGTATTGGCCGAACTCGGCGAGACCATCGGCTATGCACTCCGAGCGGCCGAACAGCGACGCGCGCTGGTCGGAGATGCGACGACAGAGGTCGTTTTTGAGATTGACTGTCCGGACGAACCGTTGATTGAACTGTCGGCAGTCGCCGACTGCACAGTCAGCCTCGAGAGTCTAAGCGCACGCTCAGATGGCCGGCTCCGACAGTTCATTCTCATCGAAGGCGCTGGCCCTGAGGCGTTCAGAGAGTACGCCGAACGCATCCATATAGACCAACCGACAGTACTGGTCGAACGAGACGACTGTTTCGTTGCGACACTGACGACCGACAGTAGTCCAGTCGTTGACTGCATTGCCGAACAGGGGGCCTCGTTGTCGGCGTTCAGCGCAACCGAAGGTCGTGGAACGATTTCGATGACAGTTCCCAAAACAACTGATATTCGAACGCTGGCCGAGCAGTTCAATGCAGCATTTTTATGGGCGGAACTGCGCGCAAAACGACAGCTCGATTCAACTGCTGATACACCACAAGGATTCCGACAACAACTTGAAGCAACACTCACCGACCGGCAACACGAAACACTGCAAGCTGCCTATCATTCTGGCTTTTTCGCATGGCCTCGAGACAACACCGGCGAAGCAATCGCCGACAGACTCGGCATCAGTGGGCCGACGTTTCTCCAACATCTCCGTGCTGGCGAACGAAAACTGCTCGAGGCACTGTTCAAGCAGGATCAAACCGTCTACAATTGATTTTTGTTCTACTGTCACCGGAATCCCGCTGTTGGAGTTCAAGCCGACTGCGGCCTTTCGCGTTCAACACCTAGCCGTTATACACGCCCGTTGATATGTGTCAACATCGTCTAGTTAGCCACGAGCAACGGCACCGTTCGTTGCGGACGTCTGTGACTGTCGCTGTATGCACACTTGTGGAAAAACCTTGCTCAGTGGCGCTGTAAAGACTATTCAGTGTTTGAACCTATGTGAATAGGAAAACTCATAGAACAAAACCTATCTACATAGGTATAATCGTTAATTACATGGGCGGCTTGGTGATGAATGTGTCAAAAGCGGCGGGCCGCAGTTTGGCAGATTACTGCCACAGCGGGTTCCGTCGTTCAGTCGACACATGCAATCCCACCACAACCCACACACCGACCGCCAGATAGCTCATCCACCCACCCACCACCCACCCACTCTGGCCGTGTTACGCCCACGGCTAGGATGAGCAGCGGCGGTCTTTGCTGTTAGTTGGTTACCGCTGTCACTTCTGCCCTCCATACCACACTTCAGCCTGTGAGGCTGTAGGCTACCAGTGCGATGCGGTTTTACCTCACAGGCCACTAAGAGCGACAATGAGCAAACCGAGCCCTGAAGTGTACGAAGATGGGCGCGGAATGGACGCACACAATGCAGTGATGCGTGAAATCCGCGGTCTCAAAGAGAAACACTACGATCCTCACGAACCTACACGCGTCTGGGTTGATGAGGATAACACCCCCGATGGCGTCTATGAGTCGCTGACGATTATTCTCAACACTGGTGGCTGTCGGTGGGCCCGTGCGGGCGGCTGTACGATGTGTGGCTATGTTGCCGAAAGTGTCGAAGGCGGCACAGTCGAACACAGTGCACTGATGGATCAGATCCAGGCCTGTCTGGATCACGAAGCCGAACACACTGACGAGCCCGCAGAGCTAATCAAAATCTACACCTCGGGGTCGTTTCTCGACGAGCGTGAAGTTCCAGCCGAGACTCGCCGAGCCATTGCTGAGACCTTTGGTGATCGAAAGCGGATCGTCCTCGAGTCGCTCCCTGATTTCGTCGCCGCCGAGAAACTTGCTGATTTCACCGACGAGGGACTCAGCGTTGACATTGCCATCGGCCTCGAAACTGCCACGGACAGAATCCGCCATGACTGTGTGAACAAATACTTCGATTTCGCCGACTTTGAGGACGCCTGCGCGACTGCCAAAGATGCGGGAGCCGGCGTAAAAGCCTATCTCCTGATGAAACCGCCGTTCCTCTCAGAACGCGAGGCACGCGACGATATGATCGAGTCGATCCGGCGGTGTGCGGCGGTTGAGGGCTGTCATACAGTGTCGATGAACCCCTGTAACGTCCAGCAGTATACGATGGTCAACGAGCTGTTCCGCGAAGGCGGCTACCGGCCACCGTGGCTCTGGTCAGTCGCGGACGTACTCGAACAGACAGCGGATGTTGAAGCTATCGTCATCTCCGATCCGGTCGGCCACGGCTCGGATCGGGGCGCGCACAACTGCGGCGAGTGCGACGACAGAGTCCAGAAAGCGATCAAGGACTTCGATCTCCGGCAAGACGAGAGTGTGTTCGGCCAAGTAAGTTGCGAGTGCAAACGCACGTGGGAACTAGTCATCGAAGAAGAAACGAGCTATGCGATGCCGTTGGCGCGCTGAAAAAGTGCCCTAATCGTCACCTGATTTGTAGACACCGGATCGATGTTCAATCGGGTAGACATCTACAATCCGTTCGCGGTGATTACAGTCGGCACCAAATCGAAACTGACCGATCCAAAGCTTCGAGTGCGGGAAACCAGCGAGGGTTTGAGGCATCGAGTCTCCGCTACTGGTCAGCCGCGATCTCGTCGAGTTTGTCGGTGATTCGCGTCTGTGGGTGACTATCCAGATCATCGTAGCTCCGCTTTGCGGGCGCACGAAACTGCCACGTCCACTCGCTGTCTTCACTCATTGCGGATTTCGTCGCGGCTAAACACCTCGCTGTCGTCTGTTCGGCGAGCGTATTCGACTGCAGCGATCTCTTTCCAGCTTTCGCGCGTTAGACCTGGATGTTTAACCGCATCACGAAGCGCGTTGCGGACGAACTCACTGCGACTGTTGTATCCTTCCTCCTGCCATGTCGCGTCGACGTCTTCGAGAAACGATTCGATCAGGCGAATATTGATGTTCGCTTTCTCCGGCTCGTCGGTCGATGTATCTGTACTCGACATACACGTGAATTACACATAACGGATAAAACGCGTTGTCCAGCCGAAACAGCAGCTCCGTCGTCAGGACTGAAACCCGGCTAAAATTCCCTGTCCGTCAGTGCCACCGATATCCGGCAACGTCGACCGCTCTGGGTGCGGCATCAACACAGCCACCGAATCGGTCTTGCCGAGAATCCCGGCGACGTTGTGCGTCGATCCGTTCGGATTCGCCTCCTCGGTCAGGTTGCCGTCTTCGTCGCAGTACCGAAAGAGGATCTGGTCGTTTTGTTCTAGATCCTCGTATCGTTCGTCAGTGATCTCGAAGCGACCCTCGCCGTGGGCAATCGGGATCTCGATGATGTCGCCTTCGTCGAACGCCTCAGTCCAGGGTGTGTCAGCGTTTTCGACCCGCAGATGGACGTGTTCGCACTGAAACCGCGCGCTTTTGTTGGTCGTAAACGCGCCGGCAGTCAGTCTCGACTCCGAGCCGACCTGCGCGCCGTTGCAGACGCCGAGAACAGGGGTGCCGTCGTCGGTAGCCGCGCGAACTTCGTCCATAATCGGCGAGCGGGCAGCCATCGCCCCCGCACGCAGGTAATCGCCGTACGAAAACCCGCCGGGAAGCATGATGCCCGTGGTGTCTTCGGGAAGGCCGTCTTCGTGCCAGATGCGTTCGGCGTCGACGCCGAGGTAGTCTAACGCACGAACGGCGTCCCGATCGCAGTTCGAGCCACCGAACTGAATGACGGCGACGGTCATTTTGCGTTCGCTGCCTCCGCTACCGAAACCTCATAGTCGTGAATGGTCGGGTTCGCCAGCAGGCGTTCGGCCATCTCTTCGGCACGCTCGGTGGCCTCATCGGCGCTGTCGGCCTCGAGGTCGAGTTCGTACTGGTCGGCTGCCCGGAGGGCCGACAGCTCAAAGCCGAGTCGCTGGAGGGCTCCTTTCGTTGTTTCGGCTTCCGGATCGAGCACGCCGCCTTTCAGCCGAACAGTTACGGTCGCGGTGTAGGTACTCATAGCCGAACCTCTGCAAGCGTGGTCAAAAGCTCTTTTGAAACCCACCCCAGCGGTTCGGGTCATCTCAACGGATTGTCGACCATTCGCCGGATGGACACGTTTTTGCTTGCGGCTTGCTTTCGGCCGGTAATGACCGCACTCGACTGCAGCCTGGAGGTGTTCCGATGACGACTGAGCGCACCGAGATCACCGTTATTGGTGGAGATAAAACCGGACTCATCGCTCGAGTCACAACGCTCTTGTTCGAGCGCGGAATCAATATCGAAGACCTCGATCAGGCAGTTCGCGATGGGCTCTTTCGGATGTCGATGCGCGTCGATACCGGCGAGATGACTACCGAACGTGACGAACTCCGGGAGGCGCTCTCGGAGTTGGGCCGGGAACTCGGCGTCGAAATCCAAGTGCGGTTTCCAAGCGATCGGCAAACCCGCCGCATCGCAGTGTTTGTCACCAAAGAATCTCACTGTCTGGAAGCACTGCTCGAGGCCGAAGACACAGCGGAACTAGACGCCGAAATCGCCGCTGTTATCGGCAACCGTGGCACGCTCCGTGAGGTGGCCGAAGCCCACGATGTCCCGTTTTATGACGTTGGCGACGGCAAGGGATCGCCGGACGAAGACCGGATGCTCGATATTCTGGCCGAACACGACGTTGATTTAATCGTGTTAGCTCGCTATATGCGGATTCTCGGCCCGAAGATCGTCTTCCGCTACGAAGACCGGATTATCAACATTCATCCCAGCCTGCTGCCGGCGTTCCCCGGCGCAGCCGCCTATCGGCAGGCCAAAGAAGAAGGTGTCAGGATCGCCGGTGTCACCGCCCACTATGTAACAACGGATCTCGACCAGGGACCGATTATTGCCCAGCGCGCGTTTGATGTGCCGGATGATGCGCTCATCGACGAAATCAAAGCTCGCGGCCAGCCACTCGAGGCCGAAGCGCTTCTTGAGGCGGTCGAACTCCATTTGGACGATGCGGTCTCGGTTCACCGTGGTCGAACCAGTCTCCGAGACGGAGCCGATCGGTCGGCGTATCAACTCGGACTCTCCGAAGCGGCCCAAAACGCCAATCCGACCGAACCAGTTGATGATGCCATCGAACAACGCGATGCACCGACCGTAGCCGACGACTAACGTCTCTTTTAGCTCAGAAAACCCTCGCAGCTACGCGGTTGTTACAGTTCTGTAAGTCGTTCGACCGCATCGACAACTGCTGGTGCCTCGAACCATTCGTCGTCGGTGTAGGCGTTGGCACCAGCGGTGTACATCGCCGAGACGGCCTCGATGACTTCGTCGGGCAACTGGATTGGTTCATGCTCACAAAGCGGTCGCCAGTCAGCGACCTCGGCGGTTTCGACAGCACGTTTGGCATCGCTAACCGACGCAACCCATTCGGGCTGTTCGCGCTTGTAGTATTGTCGAATGACCTCTTTCGAGAGCTGTCGGTCGCCGACTGCAAACCGGTTTTCGTCAAACGTTCCGACAACGTCGGCAACCTGTAGCATCCCGCCGTGGTACAGACACTCTATTTTGCCATCCTCGTGTCGAAAGCCGACTGAGTCGGCGTGTTCGGTGATGAGTTCGTTGACACTCAACGCAAGTGACTCGAGTGCCTCAATCGAGGCTTCGCCTGCGATCTCGTCGGCTTCCTGGCGTGTGAGATATCGATCCTGTTCTTCGTACTTACTCGAGAACTCAACAACCGGTTCGGGCAGTTCGACGGCTTCGTCGGGCCATGAGTCGCTTTCGAGGCCGTAGTCGGCTGGTTCGCCGCGCGTCCGGAGACTCGAGCCAACGGGGACGGTGTTTCGAAACACAACTTCCAGTGGGATAAGAAAGTTCTCGCCGGCTGCTTCGTGGTAGGTTTCATAGTCGTACCCCCCGTTGCTGTCGTAGGGGAGATCAGGAACCTGCGTGAGTGCGATTGTCATTTCGGTTGGTGGGTTCTGACAGTCCGAGAGATTACCGATCTCGTCGCTTTCAGGATCGACGACGCCACGGTAGTGGGTCGGAACACCGTGGGCCTCGAGCAGCTCGAAGTTGAACGCACCCATCGTACAGAGGCTTTGGCCTTTCTGTGGGATGGCATCGGGCATCTGGCCCCAATCGAAAACGGAGTAGGCATCAGTAAAGACGAATCGGCCCGCACCAAGAGCGTTCGCCGTCGGCTTGTGGTCGACACGGAATTCCTTTACGCTCGTCATGGTCGTATCGGCGGCTGCCGGCCGTATCAATGTTTCAGTTTCACGTTTCGATACCCCCATGGGGGGCCGCGACCGACCCCTTTTTACTCGGCACTCTCTTTCTGTTGGTAATGACGCGCCGGTCGGCCGCTGGGCTCTCAGCCGAGGATATCGAGTTCGAACACGTTGCTGAGACCGATCAGTCCTTCGAGAATGCCTTGGCGAAAGCCCGAGACGGCACTCGCTTGGCGATTGACGATGCAGTCGAGTTGTTGACAACCGGTACTGACCGAGAGGAAATCGATCTTCGACGCAAAGAACAGGTACTCGAGATCGCCGACCGCAGACGGGCCGAACGCGTCGGCGAGGACGTGACGTTCGTCGCTAACCTCAACAACAACGTTACGACCGCCTGCAACGTGGGTTGTTTGTTCTGTAATTTCAAAGACTCCGCACATGCCTTCGAGGCAACAAGCGACCTCGAGCATGCGGGGTTTACCAGAACGCCGACCGAGTCCAGACGAATCGTCGATGAGACTCTCGAGAGGGGTATCTCGGAGGTCTGTTCGGTCTCGGGACTCCATCCTGCGTTCGCACTTGACGACGAACACCACGAGATCTTGGCAACCTACGACGACCCAGCCAGTACGGTCAACTACAAGCCGCCCGAACAGTACAGCACTGATCCAGGTACATACCTCGAACAGATGCGGGCGATGTCGCTCGAGGGCGTTCATCTACACTCGATGACTCCCGAAGAGGCCTACCACGCCCGCCGTGGAACCGACTGGTCTTACGAGGACGTCTACCGCCGACTCCGCAAGGCAGGAGTTGATACCGCACCGGGAACTGCCGCCGAGATTCTCGTCGATGAGGTTCGGGACGTGATTTGTCCGGGCAAAATCACCACTGCGGGTTGGCTCGAGGCAATGGAAGGGGCGATGGCCGCCGGGTTGGGAACAACGGCGACGATCATGTACGGCCACGTCGAAACCGAGATGCACCGGGCGATCCACCTAAAAAAGGTTCGCGACCTCCAAGACCGAACGGGTGGAATCAGCGAGTTCGTTCCGCTTTCGTTTGTCCACCAGAATACGCCGTTGTATACACACGGCGTGGTTGACGGCGGAGCGAGCGATGCCGAAGACGAACTGATGGTCGCTGTCTCGAGGCTCTTTCTCGACAACATTGAAAACATCCAAAGCTCGTGGGTCAAATACGGCAACGCCAAAGGACTCAAACTCCTCAACTGCGGAGCGAACGATTTTATGGGGACGATTCTTTCCGAGGAGATCACCAAACGTGCCGGCGGCAGCTACGGCGAGTTCCGCAGCGTCGCAGAGTACGTCGAGATGATCACCGCAATTGGCCGCCGACCAGTCGAGCGATCGACCGACTACGAAACCAGACGGCCCATCGAGATCGACGGTGGCCCCTACGGACCAACAATCGGCCCACGAGCGGATGGCACTCCGCTGTTGGCTCCAGTCGACCAAACCGAACCGTTGGCGGCCGACGACTGACGCCTCGACGCACTCGTTTTAGCTGATTTGGGCTACTGCGTCGCAGCCGGCCGTTCGCGGGTAGCGACCGCCCGGTACCGCTGGCCGGCTGCGGAACGCTCAAAGAGCGCCGAGCGGATTCGCTTCGAGAGCCACCCCTCGCCGGCTGCAGCCTTAGGTGGCTGTCTGGCAGCCTCGAGTCTCTCGCGCCGAAGTGACTCGGGCAAATAGCGTCCGTACACCGGCAGGCGCTCGAACAGTGGGACGCCAGCGTCTTCGGCAATCGACTGTAGTTCCTCGAGAGCAGGCCAAGCATACTCGGGGTTGATGTAATCGTCGGTGATCGGCGAAACGCCGCCCAGATCATCGATGCCACACTCGAGCAATGCTCGAGTCGGCGAGAGGTTTGGTGGTACCTGTACGGAAACCGACTCAGGCAGTGCGAAGCGAGCCATCGCTACGATACGCCGCATCGTCTCGACCGGGGGCGTCTCGAACGACGAGCGGTCGTTCGGGACGACGTTCTGGATAATGACTTCTTGGATGTGGTCATATCGGGCGTGGAGTTCAGCAATCGCCAGCAGGCTCTCGGCACGGTCGTGCCATGTTTCGCCGATTCCGACCAGCAGGCCAGTCGTAAAGGCAACTCCCTCCCGTCCAGCCGCCCGAATCGTATTGAGCCGCTGGCCGGGGGTTTTCCGCCGCGAGCCGGCGTGGGCCGCAACATCGGCGGTGGTCTCGAGCATCACGCCCATCGAACAGTTGACTTCCCGAAGCCGACGGAACTCCGCTTGGGTCAGATCCCCTGGATTCGAGTGTGCAAGCAACCCCTCTTCGAGTGCCATCTCACAGGCTGCATACAGATATTCGGTAATTGAGTCATAGCCCCACTCCTCGAGTTGGTTGTGAATTGCCGTATAGCGCTCGTCGGGTTTATCCCCGAAGGTAAACAGCGCCTCCGTACAGCCTGCATCGGCCCCTGTCTGGAGTATGCTCCGAATTTCGTCGGGGCTCATCAGTGTGGCCTCGCCGGGTACATCGTAGTATGTACAGTAGCTACAGGTATAGCGGCAGGCAGTCGTCAGCGGAACGAATACGTTCCGCGAAAAGGTGAGTTCGGCCGCCGGATTAACATCTACGGGCCGCACTGCCAGCAGCCTTTGGCGGGCCTGCTCGTCGATCGAGATATCGATGTCATACTGGTCGGCCGCAGGAAACATACGCTCGACTCAGCGAGCGACAGGCAAAAACCGCTCGGCTCCCGACGCTTTCGGCCGCCGACTCCGCTACTCGCGGACAACGCTGACGCGCCCGTCGGTCGTCTCGAGGTCGAAGCCAGCCGAAGAAAGCCAACTGGCGGCCCCTCGAGTGCTGTGGATCAACACTTCGGCGAGATCCGCCGGCTCGTCGATATCAGTTGCCAACCGGCGTGAATCAATCGTCTCAACATTCGCTTGGATCTGGGTGGCCGCCCGGCAGTGATCGAGAAACGAAAGGCCGTGGTAGTCGACCCGAAACGCTGGTTCACGGACAACGAGTGCGTTGGTACCACCGCCTAACCCTGGGGCGATTGTTACCCCCGCGTCGCTTTCGGTGAGCCGCCGGACGTCTGTTGGCTTGACCAACGGGAGGTCTGCCATTACAACGAGCGTGGGCTCGCCGTCGGCCAGCCGGGCGTTGATTGCTGCGGTGAGCGGTCGGTCGTCGACTGCAACTGTCGTCCGGTCGGGGAGGGTTTCATCGTCAATACGAGCGGTTGCCACTACCGTGGGCTGACAATCGGCTGCAGTAAGCGTCGAGACAACATCTTCGAGCATCGCGCGGGCAAACGCCTGTCGCTCGGTCGGCGACAACACGGCAGCCAGTCGGCTCTTTGGAGCCTCGAGATCAACAGGGACCAAACAGCGCATGGGGAAAACAGCCCGCCTAGAACGATTAGAACAGCGATTCGAGTTCGTCGCTGTCTTCGTTGACGAGATTGCTGAGGTTTTCTTCGCTTTCGTCACGAATCTCGTCGATGTTATCTTGGGCCTCGATGGCGACCTGCTGGAGTTCTTTGATCCGTGGGACGTTGGTGACTCCCGAAAGCAACACGACACTCGAGACGCGTCCAGAGCCGTCTGTCGGGTAGTCCCCGCCGCGGACTTCCATACTGCCGGTTTGCTCTTCGAGCCATTTGCGGCCGCGTTCGATTCCTTTGCGGTTGAGATACTTCGAGGGGCCGGCCATCACGAGCAGTGCACGTTCGGTGCCTTCGACCTCACACGGGAGTGTGAGCCGACCGAGCGTCGCTTTGCGAACCAGGCTGGTAATTCGGTTGGTCGTATGTGCGCTGTCTGCGGTATCCGGATCGCTCCCGCCGCCGCGGAATCGCGAGAGTAGCCCACCGCTTGAGGTTTCTTCGACTTCTTCTTCGGCAAACCCAACCGTCGAGACACCGCCGCCGGCGAGCGTGTTGATGATTTCGGAGGAATCAACAACCGATTCGGCGACTTCTTGGCCTCGTTGGACTTCACCGGCACCGAACAGGATCCCAAAGCGGCGGACGATCTCGCTGTTGATTTCGTCGTAACCACTCTGGACGGATTCGCCGGTTTTGCGCCACGAGTCGTTGTCGAACACCAACAGATTGTCTACCTCTCGGACGAACGTCTGGAACGAGCGAGCGGCGTTGAGCGTATAAATGCCTCCTTCGTCGCTGCCAGGCAGTACGCCGAGCCCATAGACGGGTTCAGTATAAATCCGTTTGAGGTGTTTCGAGATTACTGGTGCGCCACCGGATCCAGTGCCGCCGCCGAGGCCGGCGACCACAAGAAAGGCATCGACCTCGTGGACGGGAATCGAATCAATCGAACCTTGGATCTCGTCGATGTCTTCTTCGGCAATTTCTGCGCCGAGTTCGTTGTCCGCACCGACACCGTGGCCCTTGACGCGCGATTGGCCGATCAGTACGCGATTTTCTTCTGGGATCTGTTGTAATCCCATGAGATCGGCTTTTGCAGAGTTGACCGCGACAGCCGCTCGAACGATGTTCGAACCGGTTTCGGCATCGTACTCGAGGAACTTATCAACGATCTTGCCGCCGGCCTGCCCGAAGCCGATCATTGCGAGTTTCATATATTGTCTCCCCTTGCCATTGCCAAAAGTACAGTGGGAAGGTGAATATAAGCTTTATGATCAGGTAAGTTTTCAGGAGTATATAGCCAGTGGCTAATCGCATGACAGTAACCTGTCGTCTCGAAAACGCGATTTTATTGGAAGACACTCCCTACTACTGATAACTACCACCACGGAGGCGTCTACGTGTGGTTTCGGCCCCATTCTGACCGGTTTGCCGTGCGCTCACGTTCTCGCGCGCGGTGTATCTCCATGTTGGTATTTCGACCACACGTCGAAAAAGATACGAAAAGACGGACAGAACCTCGCCGTTCAGCCGGGCTACTCGAGGCCGAGATATGATGCCAACGAGGTGAGTTCGGATTCCTCGAGGCCGAACGCCGAGACAGCGTTGTCGGTGGTCGTGTTGTCGAACTTCAGTGATCGATACTGATCAGCACCCATCGGGAACCCCGGAACTTTTCCGGCAACCGACAGCCCAACGCCAGCCAACCCCATCGGTACTGGTAGCACAGTAACGGATCGGCCATCTGCTCGGTGGGCCAACTCTGCGACATCGGCCAGTGTGAGGACGGCCGGTCCGCCGAGTTCGTAGGTTTGGCCGATGTGTTCGTTGGCCTCGAGAGAATCAGCGAGCATCGCCACGAGATCACCAACCCAGATTGGCTGGAACCGTGTTTTGCCGCCGCCGGGAAGCGGCGTGAGGAATGGTGGGGCGAGTTTCTTCGTAAAGGAGACGAACTCACCGCCCTCTCCGAACACAACTGACGGTCGGATGAGTACCCACTCGAGATCCGACTCACGGACGTGCGTTTCGGCTTGGCCTTTCGCCCGAATGTAAGCGGTCGCCCCGTTGGGGTCTGCACCCAGCGCACTCATCTGGACAAAGCGTTCGACACCACTTTCTTCGGCGGCTCGGACGAGATTTTCGGTACCGTGACGATGAATTTCATCGTGCATTTTGTTGCCGCCTTTCGGTTTGAAAAGCGGCGAGAGCGCAACGAGATTAACGACAGCATCGTGGCTCTCGAGTGCTGATTCGATCGACTCGTAGGCAGTAATATCACCACTGACAGTTTCGACAGTCTCAGGCAAGTTCGTCGCATTCGGGTTGCGTGCCAGTACCGTTACCGCATGACCGCGGTCACATAGCTCCTCGACGAGATTGGTGCCGATAAAGCCGTTTCCACCGGCTACTAAGACGTCCATACCATAATCTTGCACTGGATTGACCTAAAGGTAGCGTGAACAGAGAGCGAACGGTTCATACCTCGCCGCTCGGAGGCTATGATATGCTCGTTACCCTCGAGGGTCTCGACGGCAGCGGCAAAACGACTGTCCGCAAGGCGTTAGCCGACGACTACCCTGAAGCAGTCTTTACGCGAGAGCCAACCGAATCGTGGTATGGCGAGGCAGTCTACCGGTCTATCGGCGAGGAGTCAGCTAATGCGCTCGCTGAGTTGTTTTTGTATACTGCTGATCATGCCGACCATCTCTCGCGAGTGATTCGGCCCGCGCTCGCTGCTGGAAAACTCGTGATTTCGGATCGCTACAGTGACTCACGGTACGCCTATCAGGGCGCAACGCTTGCTGAGGAACTCGACGAGCCAATCAACTACATCCAATCAGTCCACGAACCGTTTACGCACAAACCGGATCTGACGTTTTATCTGGATATCGACCCCGAGACAGCCGCCGAACGCAGCGGAAAAACCAACAAGTTCGAACAGTCGACGTATCTCCAGGCGGTCAAAGCCAACTACGAACAGTTGATCGAAGCCGACCCCGAGCGGTTCGTCCGAATTGATGCGACACGGTCGCCAGAGGCTGTCTACGAGCAGATTCGGAATCAACTAACCACCACACTTGAGCAATAGCCACTGACAAGTCGCTACTGTGTTTCCGGGAGTTCGACTTCATCGGGTTGGGCGACATACAACAGATCAACGGTGATCCCAACCGCCATCGGGAGGCCGATCATCACACCGAAGACGACAACCGGCGAGCCGAGGTTCGGGCCGATTCCCAACACGCCAGAGACGACCAGTGTCGAGGCCAACAGAATCACCGGCGGAATAAACAACGCATATATGACCCAGCCGATCTGTGTCTCGAGCCGAAGGCGGAAAAACCGGGTGCAGACGGCCGCAATAAGCGTGTGGACGACCAACACAATCCCGAACAACACTAACCCGATAATCGAGAGCATACCTGCTGTAGGTACCGGTGGCTTTTTGACGTATCGCTCTGGAGTCGGTCTCGTCGGGTTAGTCGTCCAGTGAGATGTACGTCTTTGTCTCTAAGATGCCCTCGAGCGACTGGATGTCTGTGGTTGTCGTCCCGAGGATGTCATACACCTCCCGTGCACTGAGTTCGACGATAAGATCGTACGCTCCCGCGACAATATGTGCCTCAGCGACGGCCGGCAACTCCCGTATGTCGGCGAGCAGCGACTCAGAGGCAGCCACATCCGTTTTAACCATGACGAACGCGTGAACCATGTGTTATACTCACACACCAGCGACAAAAGCGTTCCCACGCCGGGGATACAGTTATCTGCGCCGAGCGTGTTACATTTTCACATGCGCGTACTGATCATTGGTGCCGGTCGAGTGGGGCTCCGCACTGCTCGCGTCCTTCGAGAGGAAGGCCACGAGGTAACGATACTCGAGTGTGACCGCGAACGGGGCGACCGCGCCCGTGAGTTGACGTTCGATGTGGTCGACGGTGATGGTTCTCGCGAAGAGACACTCGAAGCCGCAGGTGTTGACGAGGCTGATGCGGTCGGCGCACTGACGGGAGATCTCAATGCCAACTTCGCGGCCTGTCTGATTGCCAAACAACACGGCTGCTGGACGGTGATGCGGATCGACGAAGACTACCGCGAAGAGATCTACCAGCAGTACGCCGACGAGGTCGATGAAGTCGTCTACCCTGAGCGACTGGGAGCTATTGGTGCGAAAAACGCAATGCTCGGCGGCTCAATTCAGGCGATTGCTGATGTCGCACAGAGTCTACAGATCCTGTTGATTACGATCACCGAACAGTCGCCGATGCGGGGCTATACGTTGAGTGAGGTCACACTGCCGTCCAATGCCCGTATTCTGGCGTTCGGTAAACAACACGAATCGTTGGGGATTCCGCTTCCGGATGATTCTCTGGAGGCTGGCGATCGGGTCGCTGTGCTCGCAGAGTTCTCGGAACTCGAGGATGTTAGACAACTACTGGTTGGCGATGAAAGCCCAGCGGCCGCCGTTGCCGGAGGTGAGTGAGTGTGGTAACTGGCTACATTCTCGTCAAAGCAAACACTAGCGAAGCCGATCGGCTCAACAGTGCAATCGCAGAACTCGACGGTGTCGTCCAGACGAACATCGTCGCGGGCGATGTCGACGTTATCACGAAAATCAACGTCGAGACGCCGTCTGCAGTGAAAGATATTGCTGCAAGTGGGATTCAGACAATCGATGGTGTCGAAACCACCCAGACCTACATCGCCATGGAGTAACGCTCAGCGACCGCCGGCAGCATCGCGAGCGCGCTCGAGGATGCCAGCGACCGGATCAGTGTACGTATAGCCAGGAATCACTCCTTGGACGAACGTGCCTTCGACGTAATCGATGACGGCTGCAGCGTCGTCGATCCCGCGTCGAGGGTTGGAATCTTCAAGTGTTACCTCGACTGCGGCAGTCTCTGCATACCGGGTTACTGTCGGTGATAGCTCGCGGTCGATGCGAAAAATCCCGCCGATATCGCGAACACGAAGTTCGAACGTTTCGAACCAGCCGTTTTCGACCACTTCGGCGACTTCCTCTTCGGTTACCGCCTGCAGTAGTGGAACTTTGCTTTCAACAGTAAAGACGAACTGCGGTTCGGTTTCGGTTACATCGACTGTCCCCTCAAACGTCGTCGTTGTCGAAATAAACTGGTCATCAGCAGTTCGTTCGAACGCCGAGTGGTTTCTGAATGCACGTATGAGTCTGCTAGGGAGTTCGCTCATAGGTTTATTGAGGTGCCGAGTTCGGAAAAGCGTCGCTGTTTTGACTTGTGTGTGATGGGTTGTCACTACGGTGATGCCTCAGTGATTGCGTTGGTGGCTAGGTTCCGGAATGATACTCCGCACCCCTAATCATTAAGTAAAACCGACCTATAGAGTAACGTGACGCTTCGCTTTGGAGGGCCGAAGCGTCAGCGGGGACCAATCTGAGGCAGCTGGCCTACGCGAGACCTTTTTTCTCGTGTGGGCGAGCTAGCCTTTTTCTACGCATGTGCTGAACACTAGGTTATTGCTGTAGAGGCGTGGCTCTTCGTCCGTGGGACACCGATGGCTCTTTGATTAGTCTATGCACCCTCGAGGCAACGAAAGCAGTATGCGAGGGCTGGGATTCGAACCCAGGGACCCCTACGGGAGCGGGTCTTAAGCCCGCCGCTTTTGGCCTGGCTCAGCCACCCTCGCGCAGTTGGAGTTTACCTATCTCACAAAAGTGGGTTTCGATATCGAGGCCTACCAGTCGACGCTCAGCGAGCCATCGCCGTGTGGGTTCGGTGTGAGTTCGATATCTTCGCGGCGGTCGATGATGTGAATCACGCCGTCGCCCTTTTTCGCCGGACAGAGTTCGGCGGCCTCGATGTTTTCTTCAAGCTCCGAGTCGTCCAGAAAGTAGGATTTTGGCCGGGCAACGCCGGTCTCGAGATCTAACTCCCAGTTCCGGGAGGCTTCGGCACACCGGCCCGCCCCGAAGCAGTTGTTCGCCTCGAAGATGATTTTGTACGGCTTTTCGTCGACCGGCGGGGCGTCGTCGGCGGTTCCGTACTCGCTGGGTTTCGGCCGCTTGTCGCTCATAGGTGGTCGTGTGGGCTACGCGAGCTTTCATTTGTCGGTCGACACAGCTTCGGGCCAGTTTGACCGCCAACAGGAGCCTTTTGCGCGCCAGCGTATAACGAATTTCAATGACCCAGTCGACTGATTCGTTCGGAGAGTGGCCGCTCAAACGTCTGATGACCGAGGTCTGTGGCTCCGGGCATAAATCTGCAGAAGACCTGACACGCGAGCAGGCAGCCGAAGCCTTCGAGCGGATTATCGCCGGCAAACCCGACCCTACTACCCTTGGGGCGTTTTGGCTCTCGAACCGCTGGAAGCGCAACACGCCCACCGAGTTGGCAGCCTACACCGATATTATGTGTGAACACGTCGATTATGCCGCTCCCGATTGCGATCCAGTTGACTGTGGAGCCAATTACGATGGTAAAGGCACAAGCGCAATTTTCGGCGTCGCTGCGGGTGTCGTCGCTGCCGCTGTAGGGACGCCTGTTGTCGTCCACTCCGGTGATCGTATACCGACCCAAAAACAGGACGCCTACAAACACGTTCTCGAGGAGTTGGGCGTCCGAACCCAACTCACCCCTCAAAAGTCTGCAGAGATGGTCGACGAAACGGGGTTCGGTTTTTACTATCAACCCGCGTTTAACCCCGTTGTTGACGAACTGTTCGACCGCCGGGATCAGATGGGCGTTCGAACGTTTCTCAACACGATCGAGACGCTAGCAAACCCGGCAGCGGCTACGGTTCATCTCGGCTCGTTTTATCATCTCGCGTTTGCCAAAAAGGTAGTCGACACCCTCACCGAGAGCACTCATCACGACATGGAACGTGTGATTATGTTCCAGGGAATGGAAGGCTACGACGACATCCGGCCCGGATTTACGAAGGTCGCCGAGTGGGACGCCAACGGCGGCGACGGCGAGCCGAGCTTCGATGATTACGGCATCGAAACCGCCGACTACGGCATGGATTTCGAGGCCGATGATCTCGCGGTCGACAATATCGCGGTCGATTCGGCGGCGATCACCGAGGACGTTATCGCTGGCGACCGTACAGATCAGTTTGCCGATGCCGTTGCGCTCAACGCTGCCCTGCGGATCTATGCGCGAAAGGATGCCGACAGCCTCGAGGAAGGCCTCGAAGCTGCCCGCGAGGCTATCGACGACGGCAGTGCGGCCGCAGTACTAAGGGACTTACAGGCGTACTAACCAACGGCCTGTGAATCGTTTTTACGGTCTCTAAGAGATTTCAGGATAGACCGCAGAAGCTAAACGGTGTTCGCCGCTATAAGTCAGTGATGCAACGTCTCCGGCGTCGGACGCCCCAAGAGTTCGACTGCGTGCTTTCGTCGATGTGTACGGTTCCGCACCCCGCTGCGCACGACGAGGCCGTTCGTTTTCTGTCATCGAACCCCGGCGATCCAGCAACCTACCAGACAATCGCCAAACTAGAGGATGAGGCCGTCGAGTTGCTCGGCGAAATCACTGATCTCGACGAGCCGTATGGATACATTACCAGTGGCGGCACCGAGGCCAACATTCAGGCAGTTCATGCCGCTCGAAATCTCGCCGAGACGGATTCTCCCAACCTTGTTGCGCCCGAAAGTGGTCATTTCAGTCTAACGAAGGCCGCAGAGATGTTGGGTGTCGAACTCCGGACGGTTCCGGTCGACGACGACTATCGCGCTGATCTCGAGGCACTCGAGGCCGCAGTTGATTCCGATACGGTCGTCGTGGTTGGCGTCGCCGGCACCACCGAGTACGGCCGCGTCGACCCAATCGCGGCGATGACAGACATCGCCCACGATGCTGGCGCACGGATGCACGTCGACGCCTCGTGGGGTGGGTTTATTCTTCCCTTTACGGAGTACGAATGGTCGTTTGCTGATGCGCCAATCGATTCGATGGCCATCGACCCGCACAAGTTCGGCCAGGCACCCGTCCCCGCGGGTGGCCTACTGGCGCGTGATCGGGCGACCGTCGACGCGCTGGCGGTCGATACACCGTATCTCGAGACGACCTCACAGGCAACGCTCACCGGCACCCGCAGCGGGGCGGGCGTTGCCGGCGCACTGGCGGCCATGGAGTCGTTGTGGTCGGCGGGCTACCGCCAGCAGTACCGCGACCAGCAGGCCAACGCCGAGTATCTGGCCAGTGAGTTGCAGGCGCGTGGGATCGAGACAGTCGAGCCGACGCTGCCGTTGGTGGCCGCTGAGTTGGCTCCTGGGACGTTTGAGTCACTCCGCGAGGTCGACTGGCGGATTTCGCGGACGGCCAGCGGCGAGTTGCGGGTCGTCTGCATGCCGCACGTGACACGCGAGGGGTTGGAGTCATTTGTGAGTGACCTCGACCGAATTCGCTCGTAAATAAATATAAGCGGATTAGTGCTTAACTCGGCCGCTAACGGCAGCTTTGTACTTGTAGGTCGGAACACTACAGAAATCCTCAGCAGGATATTCATTAGCCAAATCATTTTATGCTGATACGTATGGATGCACTGTTTGTGGTACGACCAAAGAGCCACATTACGAGTCAACTCCAGCTGTTGACATCCACGGTAGCATAAAGCGGCCCGATGGGGGAACTAAAGAGGTCAATTCAACTGCAACTACGGACTACACTGGTATCGTTTCACGAGTAGTATTTTAGTTTCGGTGATAGATCAGGTTAGTCGGCGGTGATTATTTTTCTAGATGACAACCGCTTTTTGCAACGCCCGTCCTGAATACCAATATGGCAATCCTCATCCCCTATGACGGCTCCGAGCCCGCACAGCAGGCAGTCCGCCACGCCCTCGACCACTGGGGCGGCCACAAACTCGTTTTCCTCCGGGTGGTCGAAGCCGCCGATGGCTCGCTGGAAGCCGGCGTCGACCTGATCAAAGAACGCCTCAAGGAGTCCCGCCAGGAGGGTGCCGTCGAGCTACCCGACGACCTCCTCGAGCGGCTGGCCGACGTTGAGTACGAACTCGAGACCGTCGTCGGCAAATCCGCCCGCGAGATCGTCGCCTTCGCCGAAGACAACGACATCGACCACATCGTCATCGGGAGCCACGGCCGCAGCGGCCCCTCTCGGGTGCTGTTGGGTAGTGTCGCCGAGCGCGTCGTCCGGCGCGCGCCGACGCCGGTGACAGTTGTTCGCTAAGCGGTGCCAGCCGTCGGCCACAAATCAGCGGCTTTTAGACCGTCTTGGCCAACTCGTAGGTAATGAGTCACGACGAGTTTCCAACCGAGACCCCTGCGGTGGTGACCTGCGGGCTGCCGTATGCTAACGGTGATTTACACGTCGGCCACCTTCGAACCTACGTTGGCGGCGATGTGTACTCTCGAGCCCTCAAACGCCTCGGCCAACAGACGGCCTTTGTCTGTGGGTCTGATATGCACGGTACGCCCGTTGCGGTCAACGCCGAAAAACAGGGCGTCTCCCCTGAGGAGTTCGCCTTAGAGTGGCACGAGACATACAAAGAGACGTTTCCCCGCTTCGATGTCGAGTTCGACAACTACGGTCATACACACGACGAGACCAACACCGAACTCACCAAGCAGATCGTCAGCGAACTCGAGGCCAACGGCCACATCTACAAAAAGGAGATCATGGTCGCCTACGACCCAGCAGAAGACCAGCATCTCCCCGACAGATACGTTGAGGGAACCTGTCCGTACTGCGGAGAAAAAGCCCGCGGCGACGAGTGCGATGAGGGCTGTCAACGCCACTTAGAACCGGGCGAAATCGAAGATCCCGTTTCGTCGATCACCGGCAACCCCGCCGAATACCACGAACGCACGCACAAATTTTTCGAGGTCTCGGCGTTCACCGACTACCTTTCGGAATTCCTTGACCGACTCGAGGGGACCTCAAACGCCCAAAACCAGCCGCGCGAGTGGATCGAATCCGGTCTTCAGGACTGGTGTATCACCCGCGATATGGACTGGGGGATAGATTATCCCGCCGAGGCTGACGAGAACGCAAGCACTGCGGAGTTGGTGCTGTACGTCTGGGTTGATGCGCCAATCGAATACATCTCTTCGACGAAACAGTACACCGACCGCGTCGGCAGCGAGACCTACGACTGGGAAGAACCCTGGAAAGAAGACGGCGAAATCGTCCACGTCATTGGTCGGGACATTATCCAGCACCACTCGATTTTCTGGCCCGCGATGCTCTGCGGTGCGGGCTACAACGAGCCACGGGCGATTATGGCCTCCGGCTTTGTCACGCTGGGCGGCAAAGGGTTCTCGACGAGCCGTGATCGGGCCGTCTGGGCCGACGAGTATCTCGAGGAGGGCTTCCATCCAGATCTGCTGCGTTATTATCTGGCCACCAACGGCGGTTTCCAGCAGGACGTAGACTTTTCGTGGGATAAGTTCCGTGACCGCGTCAACACCGAACTGGTCGGGACGCTCGGAAACTTCGTCTACCGGTCGCTGCTGTTTGCAGCCCGCAACTACGAGGGCGCACCTGATGCGACCGTCTCCGAGGAGGTAGACGACCGAATCGCCGAAGCAACCGAGGCGTTCGAAGCGGCAATCAACGACTACTCGATCCGGAAGGCGGGCAACGCCGCCATCCGACTCGCCCAGTTCGGCAACGAGTACATCCAGCGCAACGAACCCTGGAAGCTCACCGATGACGACCCAGACCGGGCCGCTCAGGTCATCTATGACTGTGTACAACTCGCCAAGGCACTCGCGGTGATCTTTCAGCCAATTGCCCCCGAGACCTGCCAGCGACTCTGGGAACAACTCAGCGAGGAGGGGCGGGTCAGCGAGACGACCATCGAGGCCGCTCGCAAAGCTCCACAGGGGACGTTCGGCGAACCTGACGAACTGTTCGAAAAGATCGAAGCAGAGCGTGTCGACGAACTGAACGAAAAACTCGAATCACGGGTTGCTGAAGCGACTGAGAACGACCAAGACGCAGACGAATCTATGACAGACGACACCGACACAGACGAATCTATGACAGACGACAGTAGCGACCTCGAGCCACTCGTAGACGACCGAATCAGCTTCGGAGACTTTCAGGATCTCGACCTCCGGGTCGGTGAGGTCGTCTCGGCTGAATCGGTCGAAGACGCCGACAAACTCGCCAAACTCGAAGTCGATATCGGCCACGAGGTTCGACAACTGGTTGCGGGAATCAAACAGTTGCATGATCTCGAGGCGCTACCGGGCATGCGCGTGATCATCGTCGCCAACATGGAGAAAGCCGAGCTGTTCGGCGTCGAATCCAACGGGATGCTGTTGGCCGCAGGCGAGCAGGCCGACATTCTAACGACCCACGGCGACGCCGAGGTCGGCACACGCGTTCAGTAGTCAGTCGATTTCGACTGTCGTCCCTTTTAGTTGGAGAATCTCGACGGCTTCTTCGAGTGCCTTTTGATCGCGGGCGGTGAGGGTGGTTTCGTGTACGCCATCGTCGGCCTCATACATGACGGTAAGTTCGGTGTCCTCGACGGTGATGCGGTTGATATCGTAGACCGGGATTGTCGCCGACTGCTCGAGTGTTGACCAGAGAATCGTTCCGGGAACAACAAAAATAAAAAGAGTGAGCAGCAGCGAGCCGACAGCACTCAGCACGGCTGCGAGTGACTGCTCAACGAGTACCGCCTGGACAACCTCATGAAATGGGCTAACTAACCCAACAAAACCACCACCAATAATCAGTACTTGGAGCCACGACTGCCGGCCTGCATGCGACGTACCGCCGACGAGTCCACGAGGCGTGTGACGAACGCGCAATCGACCGTTGACAACGCGGGCGATACCCGTCCGTGTGCGAAAGCTCCAGACGCCAGTCTCTTTTATGCCAATTAGTTGTCGAGTGCCGATAAAATAGATTCGCTGGCGCTTCGTTGGGCTATCCGCAAAACTGCAAACGCCGAGGTACCAACAAGCGACTGCGTGGTCGGCGGGCCGCTGGAGAATCCATATGTTTATTATCGGGTGTAACTACAGGTGAATAGACTCAGTAGCCTCCCGGGTTCCATCTCTCCCCGCTGGCAGCCCCCACCTACCCTTCAAGCCCCCATCGGTAGTGTCGTCGGAACACCGAACGACTACTGAGTCGCCTGTTTCGTCTTCCTAACGGTCGGTGTCACCCATTGTGCCCGGTAGGGATTTGTACCTGCCGCTGGTTAGTATGGTATACGATGACACAACCTTTCGGTGACTCCCCCAAACCGGTGTGTACCGTCCAGCGAGACGGTGAGAAACCACCGGGAGCAAAGCACTTATCCCCGGACCGACCCGACTTACGCCCAATAGTGGCGAGCCAACTATGAACGAAGTTCAACTCGAAGTGGCGAAGGCGTACCCAAACGATTCGGGACGTGGTATCGCTCGCCTCGACCCTGATACACTGTTGCATCTCAAGCTCTCTCCCGGAGACATTATTGAGATTGAGGGTGGCGAAACAACGGCCGCGAAAGTCTGGCGGGCCGACCGGCAAGACTGGAACACCGACACCGTCCGTATTGACGGTTTTACCCGCCAGAATGCGGATGTCGGCATCGGCGAGCGCGTGACGATCCGGAAAGCCGAGGCAGAAAAGGCCGACAAACTGGTGCTTGCACCCCCCGAAGAGGCGAGCGTCCAGTTTGGCTCTGATGCCGCCGGGATGGTCAAACGACAGATCCTCAAACGTCCGGTTGTCGAACGCGATATCGTCCCTGTGATGAGTTCGACGAACCATCCGTTTATGCGCTCGCCGGGCCAGGCGATCCCCCTGATCGCCGTCGAGACCGAGCCGGATGGCGTCTGTCTCATTACCGAAGACACCGAGGTCGAACTCCGCGAAGAACCAATCAGTGGGTTCGAAAAGACCGGCGGCGGCATTACCTACGAAGATATCGGTGGGCTCCAAAGCGAGATCCAGCGTGTCCGCGAGATGGTCGAACTGCCGATGAAACATCCCCAGATCTTCAAGAAACTGGGAATCGAACCACCGCAAGGTGTCTTGCTTCACGGTCCGCCCGGAACAGGTAAAACGCTGCTTGCGAAGGCGGTGGCCAACGAGACCTCTGCGAGTTTCTTCTCGATTGCCGGCCCCGAGATTATCTCGAAATACTACGGAGAGAGCGAACAACAGCTCCGCGAGATCTTCGAGGACGCCAAAGAAGAATCACCCGCGATCATCTTTATTGACGAACTCGACTCGATTGCGCCCAAACGTGAAGACGTAACGGGCGAGGTCGAACGCCGTGTTGTCGCCCAACTACTGACGATGATGGACGGCCTCGAGGCCCGCGGCCAGGTCATTGTTATCGCTGCGACCAACCGTGTCGACAGCGTCGATCCAGCACTCCGTCGCCCTGGTCGGTTCGACCGCGAGATAGAAATCGGCGTCCCCGACGAAGTCGGCCGCAAAGAGATCCTCCAGATCCACACCCGCGGCATGCCGCTTTCGGACGATGTCTCGTTGGATCACCTGGCCGACGAAACCCACGGCTTCGTGGGTGCTGACATTGAGAGCCTCACTAAAGAGGCTGCAATGAAAGCTCTGCGGCGGTATCTACCTGAGATCGATCTCGACGAAGAGGACATCCCACCGAGTTTGATCGACCGAATGATCGTCAAACGCAACGACTTCAGCGGCGCGCTCAACGAGGTCGAACCCTCTGCGATGCGCGAAGTGCTGGTCGAACTCCCCAAAATCACCTGGGACGATGTGGGCGGACTCGAATCACCCAAACAACAGGTCAAAGAGAGCGTCGAGTGGCCACTCACATCCCCCGAGAAGTTCGAACGGATGGGTGTCGAAGCACCGAAAGGTGTCCTGCTGTACGGCCCGCCCGGTACCGGCAAAACGCTAATGGCGAAAGCAGTCGCCAGTGAAACGAACGCGAATTTCATCTCAGTGCGTGGCCCACAACTGCTAAGCAAGTGGGTCGGTGAATCCGAAAAGGCGATCCGCCAGACCTTCCGGAAAGCCCGGCAGGTCAGTCCGACAATCATCTTCTTCGATGAACTCGATAGCCTTGCGCCCGCTCGCGGCCAAGATATGGGTAACAACGTCTCTGAGCGTGTTGTCAACCAACTCCTCACAGAACTCGATGGCCTCGAGGAAATGGGCAACGTGATGGTGATCGGTGCGACCAACCGGCCGGATATGATCGACCCCGCACTGATTCGCTCAGGGCGGTTCGACCGGTTGGTAATGATCGGCCAACCCGACGAGGAGGGACGAGAACAAATTCTCAAAATCCATACCGGCGAGACGCCACTCGCGCCGGATGTGAGCCTCCGAGAGATCGCCGAAATAACGGATGGCTACGTCGGGTCGGATCTCGAGTCGATTGCTCGAGAGTCGGCCATCGAGGCGCTGCGTGACGACGACGATGCTACCGAAGTCGAGATGCAGCACTTCCGGCGTGCCATGGAGTCAGTGCGACCAACAGTAACCGAAGACATCATGAACTACTACGAGGAGATCGAAGACCAGTTCCGCGGCGGCGGCCGCGACCAGCTGGGCGAACGCCGCGACGGCCGAATCGGCTTCCAGTAAGCCGCCGACCTGTATATCTGTTCAGTAGATCAACTTGTCGTTGTTTTCGATCATGTACAACGAACGGGCAGCGATGTTGACAGCGTGATCGCCGATGCGTTCGAGATCGCGGATCGTCAATAAAAACCGAGAGACATCTTCCATGAACTGCTCGATATTATCATCGGGGTTCATCTGTTCGCTTTCGATCAACTCGCGGACGACAGTATCGCTGGCCTGTTCAGACAGATAATCGAGATCGTCATCACGGTCGTCGACCGCATAACACAACTCGGTGTCATCTTCGGCGTAGGCAGTCATCGCTTCGTCCAGCATCTCGAGTGTGACCGTTCCAAGCTCTTGGATGTCGATCTGTGGAAAGATGTTGGTCTCGCCGTCGGTAACATAGCCGCCGAGGTTTGTAGCCAGATCAGCGATGCGCTCGAGGTCGGTGATAATTTTGAACGAGGCCGCAATAAACCGGAGGTCACCAGCGACCGGCTGCTGGAGGGCGATCAGATCCGTACACTGTTTTTCGAGATCGAGATACTGCTGGTTGATTTCGCTGTCGCCGTCGATCACCTGCTGGGCGAGTTCGTGGTCGTTGGTTTCGAGCGCCCGGAGTGCCATCTCGAGGCGTTCGGCGACCAACTCGCTCATCTCGAGCACCTCAGTTCGTAGATCTGCAAGCTGTGATTGATACTCGTTTCTGGGCATACCCCTGTATGAGGCAAGCCCATAGAAAAGAATTACCCACCAAAAGTATGTAATGAACGTCTCTCAACTACTCGCCGGCTGCGAATCACGCGGTGGTCAGCTTACCCGAATTTACCGGTAATATAGTCTTCGACGCGCTGGTTGTCGGGGTTCTCGAAAATCTTTTGGGTGTCGTCGAACTCGACGAGCTCACCGCCGGTCAAAAAGACGGCTGTTTTATCCGAGATGCGGGCGGCCTGCTGCATGTTGTGGGTGACGATGACGACTGTATACTGCTCGGAGATGTCAGCGATCAGATCCTCTATTTGAGAGGTCGCCACTGGATCCAGTGCGCTTGCGGGTTCGTCCATTAAGATGACTTCCGGGTCGGGAGCGATTGCTCGCGCAATACAGAGTCGCTGTTGTTGGCCACCCGAGAGCTCGAGGCCGGATTCATCAAGTTGGTCTTTGACCTCGTCCCACAGTGCTGCACCTTTCAGTGCTTCTTCGACGCGCTGGTCGATATCGCCCTCGTAGCCCTGAATATTCAGCCCGTAGGCGACGTTATCGTAGATCGATTTCGGAAACGGATTGGGCTGTTGGAACACCATCCCGATTTTACGACGCAGGGCGACCGGATCGACATCGTCGTCGTAGACGTTTTTATTCGAAAACAGGAGTTCGCCCTCGATGCGGGCCGCTGGGATGAGATCGTTCATTCGGTTGATACACCGCAGGAAGGTAGATTTCCCACAGCCTGAGGGGCCGATAAGTGCGGTGACCTGTTTTTCAGGGATATCCATCGTGATATCCTCGAGCGCCTGCGTCTCGTTGTAAAAGACGTTGACGTTGCGGGATTTGATGATCGGTTCGTCGATGAGCGAGCCCGAAGCGGTGTTTCCGGCAGACAGATTCGAACCCGGCGTGGGCGAGGCGACGGTCTCGGTGCTGTCGGTATCAGTCTCGGGTTCACTCATGAATGTATCACGTTGTTATCTCGGCGGCAAATAGCTGTTGCGGAACCCCTCTGGCTGTCGGTCACACTCGTGGGGACGAAACACGAACCATTCAAAAGGATGGTTATCCAAGGTCGAATATGATTCCACTCGAATCCGCACCTATTCCAATCGAAGCGACCGCCGCAGCGGTGCTCGTCGTCAGTATCGCACTGTCGGTTCTTTGGGTTTTCTCGCTGTTCCGGTGACGACGCTCATCCATCCGTCCGGAGATTCGCACGCGCTTCAAACCATTCGGCGGCGGCTGCAACGGCCTCGCTGTCAGTGCTGCTGAAGCTCACCCGGACGTACTCGCCAGGATAGCTGCCGACGCTCACTGCAAAGCGTTCGTCGGCCTGTTTTAGTCGCTCGAGCAGCGCGCTTTCGGGTTCGTCGACGACAACCGTCTGTGTATACACCTGCTGGCCGGTGAACTCGGAGGCAACCGACTCGAACATCGCTTTCATTTCGCTGGGAACGCCCGGCAGTACGTAGATTCCCTTGATGACTGCCCCCGGAGCAACGCCGACCTCGTTGGGAAGCATGCGCGCGCCAGCAGGCAGATCAGTTGTGCCATCGTCCAACTCTGCGGCCGCATATCCTCCGTGAGTGGTGAGCCACTCGTGGGCCGCCTCGTGGTGGGTCACGTCGCGGCCGACCGCCGCGGCAACACCTGCCATTGTCACGTCATCGAGCGTTGGCCCCAACCCGCCGGTGACGACGACCGCATCGTAGGCCGTCTGGTAGTCGCCAACGACCTCGGCGATCGTTTCGGTTCGGTCGGGAACTGTCGTGATTCGTTTGACCCGACAGCCGCGGTCGGTCAGTTGCTCGGCGAGCCACGTGGCGTTGGTGTTGACCGTCTGGCCGACCAGCAACTCATCGCCGACAGTAACAATTGCGACGTTCATCGCTTTTCGTCGTCGTCTTCGGTATCTAATCCCATCGAAACTCGGACATCGTGCAGCCGGTCGATCTGCCGACGGTAATAATAGAGCCCACCGGCCCCAATCATCGAGAGAATGACAACCGCGCCACCGAAGATGTACAGATCCCGCTCGAGATAGTACTGGGCAACAATCGTGCCGCCGGTAACTTCATCCCAGGTAATATGTACTCGGTTGTCGATGATTTCAGTCTCGCCGCCACGCGGGGCAACGTTGCTAAATAAGAAAAAGTCCATCCGGTAGTCCTCGGGGAGGACGACTTCATAGGAGCCCTCAACGAAGACGGGCACTGCGAGTCGGCGTGGGGTCGCACCCGCTGAGAAAGCCAACTGGCCGTCTGCTGGGGCGGTCACATAGACCTCGTCGGGCGTCTGGTCGACGTCCCCATCCTCGCTGTCGCGGAGTTCGGTGCCGTTGAGTTGTGTACCGTCTTCATACTGGAACCGAACCGCAGAGATATCCAGCGGCCCTTCAGTGCCGAGACCGGTCGATTGATACAGCCGGAGCGTCTGGCCCTCCTCGACACGATAGACGGCCTGTACTTCGTCGGCAGTATGCAGACTCAGGTGGCCGTCGCGGTCAGTCTCCCACTCATAGGGTTCGGCAGGCTCGCGATCCAACACCTCGTCGTCGATCTCGCCGCCGCCGGTCGCCCAAGCCAGACACCCCGCGCTCATCGCAAGCAGCGCGAGTGCAACAACAGCAAGGACGAGTCTACGATTCATTGTCCCTCCGGTGGTCTGGCTCTCTGGGGCGGTGCGGCGCGGCGGTCTCACACAGTACTGTCATATCCATAGCGGCGTGTGATTGTCTCAACTAGTCAGTACTGCCGAGGACTGTTGAGCCTATCGCAACGGGCGCGACGGCTAAGTCAGTCGACAGCGAACAGTTGGTATGCCCCCGTCGCTCGAGACGCCCATCGATATCGGCGGTCACACCGTCAAAAACCGACTCTACCGCGCACCGCTTTTGGAGTGTGCGGGCAACGGGCCGGACGCCGTCGAGACACTCATTGCCGACCTCGAGCCAGCCGCTGTCTCGGGAGCCGGCCTCGTCTGTCAGGGGGCGACCATCGTCCGGTCGCCGGGCGGCTGTGCTGCGCCGAATATGACCTATGTCGATGACCCGGCGTTTGTCGAGACTCTCTCAGCGCTCACCGAGGCAATCCACAGCCACGGCGCGGCGATTGCAATTCAACTCGAGGCCGGCGGTCTGCGGAGCATGGAAACCTGGCACCGAAGCTACCGTACGGCGAATCCGGGACTCCAACAGTGTGCAGTCTCGCAGCCGCCGTGGCCCCTCCGGCTGCTCGAGCGCTTCGGTGTTCTCTCGTATAATCCGCACGTCCTTTCGACCGAGGAGGTCTACGAACTGGCAGCGGATTTCGGCCGGTCGGCCGCCTGGGCTACCGACGCAGGCTACGATATCATCCATCTCGCCGGAGCCAACATGGGAATCATCCAGCAGTTTCTCTCGCCGTTTTACAATCAGCGTCGCGACGAGTTCAGCGATGGCGTCCGGTTTCTCGAGGTCATCGCCGACGAAATCCGCCAGCGGTGTGGCAACGTCCCGCTGATGACGAAAATCCCGGCCGAGACAGCCACTCCGCCAGGTGTTGGCCCGCACCTCTCTGTATCCGACGCCCTCGAGATTGCCGACCGCCTCGAGCAGGCTGGTTTTGACGCGCTGGTGCCTGTTTCTGGGTCTGTTGTCTGGGATATGAGCATCATCAAAGGCGAGTACCCCGGATGGGCGTGGGCTGACGATCAGTTCACAGATGGGTATGCTGAGGCGTTCGGCGGGCCACTGCGCCGTCGACTTCTTCGGTTCGGCAACTGGCTCGAGTCTTTTTATTACGATTTCGAGCCGGCCTGGAACAGCGGGCTGTCGCGGGCAGTCGGCAAGCGCGTTGACATCCCGGTGCTCGCAGAGGGCGGTATTCGGACGCGCGGCCAGATTGACAAACTCCTTGGTTCGAACTGCGAGATGGTCGGGTTGGGTCGGCCCTTCTATGCTGAGCCGCGATTGCCTGCACGATTACTCGATGCGGATCCCGAGACGGCCGTAGTTTGTGAGAACTGCAACAACTGTACGGTTCCACAGGCAACCGGCGCAGCAGGCGTCTGTCGGACACCGAGTGTGCTTCGGGAGGCAGGTCGCCTTCGCAAAGCCGGAGCCTACGAGACGGCCTCTGGCGATAACTCCCGTGTTGACTGATAGATCAACTACCTCGATTGTCTGACATCGGCGAGTATGTTTTATATGCCGAGGTAAACAGAGAGGTATGAATCGGGCAACAACGTTCGTCACCGGTGTGCTTGCTGGGCTGGCGACTGTCGCGGGGCTACGGTATTATCGGTCGCGAGCAACCGAGACTGTCGCCTATGAGCGTCGGCAACTCGGCGACTGCGAGATCAGACAGTATCCGTCGGTCGTACTCGCCGAAACCGTCGCCAAAACCGAAACCGCTGCCAGAAAGCGACTCGAGCAGTATCTCGCTGGTGCCAACACGGCCGCCGAGCGGATTCCACCGACAACACCCATCCGAGCCAAACACAGGCCGCTCGAGGTAACGACACCACAGAAGGACACAGCGACTGCCGCGCCCGTTCGTGTCTGTACGTATCTACCCCCACAGTACAGCCCACAGACTGCTCCAGAACCGACCGACCACACGGTTCAGTTGACCGTCGAGACGCCCCGGACGGTCGCAGTGCAGTCTGTCTCGCTGTATCCCTCTGCTGGCCGACTCAAGCGAACACGAGACCGGCTGTTTGCGAGTCTCGAAGACACTGACTGGGTGGCAATTGGCTCGCCGTTTGTCTTTCGGTACGACAACTCACTTGTCGGCTCGCTGACCGGCCGCACCGAGGTCGGCATCGAAATCGCCTGAAACAGCGGTCAATTATGCCTTTTCAGCGACGGTTAGTGCTGTCGAGCCCTCGATAGCGATCAACCGGTCGTCTTGATTGACTAACCGAATCGAACCGATGGTTACTGACTCGTTGCGATCCGGCAGCCGAAGAGGTTCTGAATCCGCTGGATCTGTCGGCTCTTCGATCACGATATCCGTCTCGGGTATCTCGCGGTTGGTTTCGTTCGTTCCCGAAGGCGCTGTCTCGTTCGCCGGCGTGTCGGCCTCGACCGCCTCGAGCGAGACGAAGAAGGCCTCCTCGGTGGCATTGATCGAGACGCGATGGCCCCCAACAATGGGGTCTGCTGTCGCCGGCTCGGCGGCAAACGGTGTCTCCGTGTCGTTGTTGTGGGTCAACGAGACACGATAGGTTGAGCCACCGCCAACTGTACTCCAGGCTTCGCGGTCGATTTCGACTGTCTCGCTCCAGCCCAGCCCGCCAACTCGGAGCGTCGTCTCGCCGCTGTCGGCCAGCCGGCCTGCAGAAGTCTCGGTCGACCAGATGTGTCGGTCGGTGTTTCTGACGATCACCCCCGAGGTGTTGAGCTCGGTCGTCTCGCCAAAGCCTTCCAGTGGAATCACACTGCGTTGGCCGTCAGGAACGTCTTCGCCGTAGGTGAGTTCATAGCCGTTGATCTCGATTGGATCGCCCGGCAGGTCGGCCTCACCGGCAGTCGTGAGATTCACTGGAACTGCCGGCGCGGCGACAACCAGTGCGCCACCGAGCAGCACAATCAGTCCGAACTGCCGGTAGGTCATCGAATCGAACTGTTCGGTGATCGTCCGAGGATTGGGCGTCGCCTGTGTGGGTACCATCGGCTCGTCGCGGGCGACAACCGCGTAGGTGACGATGGCAACCAACACGAACACCAACGCGAGTCCGAGTGCGCGGTACAGCACGTACACATCGTTGCCACGGAACCAGTAGATAGCCCACAGTGACCTCGAGACGGCGAACAACAACACCCCAACCCAGAGATAACTCGCTGGGGGATGCGGTTCATTACGATACCACAGCAGTGCCAGGCCGACTAAGACACCCAACAGCAGTCCAATCGCATGCCCCTGGACGGCAATCGAGGCGAACCACGGCGTGCTGAAGCTGCTTTCGGCGACTGCAATCTGCTGGGGCACTAACGCCGCATCGAGCAGGCGGCTCAACACTCCCTGGCCGACACTGGCGAGTACGACCACGAGCGGATACCGGACGAGCCCGAAGCCAGCAAATGCGAACACAACCGTCGAAAAGCCAATGACAGGCCCCAGCGCGAGCATCGTACCGACAATACCGATGAGAATCGTTATCGCCGGAAAAATGACGATTGCACGGACGGTGGGTGTCGTCCAGAGCTGTTGGGCTGTGCTCGAAGCGCGGTCACTGTCAGTGTAGTGGCCCCACCAGTATTCGGCCAACGAACCGAACGCCAGCGTTCCGAGCAGGTTCCCTGTGAGGTGGCTAAACCCGGCATGCGAAAAGCCAGCAAACAGCATTCCAAACGGATCCAGATAGCTCCAGGCTCGAAACGGCAAGACGATCGGGTCGTTTGGATCCGCACGGCCATCCTGGAGGCCGTAGTAGACGACCACCAGTAACACACAGACAATCAACGTCCCCCACGGAACGCCTCCGACGAGCCGGCGTTTGAGCTGGGAGACGAACCGCTCTGGGTGAGTAAGCTGTACGAGTATGCCAACCGACAACAGCATACACAACGCCAAGGCTAGCCGCTGTAGTGGCAGTGCCGCCAGCGTTGTCTCTACGGCTTCGGCAACCAACAGCGTACCACCACCAACCGACAGCATTTAGCGGTGGGAAACCAGTCGGTCTCGAGCCACAGCTACAGTTTGCTCTCGGCGTCGTCGGCCAACTCTTTCATACGTTTTCCGACTCGACCGGCGTTCGAAAACTCGTCTTCGCTCATCGCAGTCGCCAAGGCGTTGCCCAACACGAACACAGCGTGTTTGTGTTCGCTTTTCGATTTATGAACGTGTGAGGGATCGACGCTCAGTTCTTCGTAGGGATCAAACAGCGACGAATCAACTGACTCTTGGGCCCGGAAGCTCTCCATGATGGTTACCATCTGTTCGTGGAGCTCCAACAGTTCGTCTTTGTGCATGGCTGTTCGTATGAACGGTTGTAATTTAAGCGTTGTTGGCGGACTGTTCGAACTTTCGAGGGGTTAGAAGACGTACTCGTCTTCGTGGCCCATCATGCCGTCGTCTTCGAAGCCCGAACCGGAGCCACCCACCGGGTCGTTATCCATCGGTCCACTGGTCTTGTAGGCTTTCATCCCTGTCGAAAGCAGGTTTTCTATCGCTTCTTCTCGGTTAAGGAACTCCCCCTGTTCGACAAGCTGTGTGATCTGCATCTCTAGATGTTCGGGGATGTTGATCTCGACTTTCGGCATCTGAACAGTCGAGGATTACCGGAGTGCCCATTTAAAACTGCCGGCGTTGTCGATCCGATTACCCACAGCCGCGTGCGGTATATATACAGTTCCCGGCCGCCTGTGTGTGAGATAATGAACGATGTGACCGAGCTGTACCGTGAGTTCGGCGACAACCGACTGCCACCAGGCCAGCGCGAAACCGACGGCTTTCCTGTGCTTTCGAAAAGTGGGACGCCCGCAGTCGATCCCGCCGAGTGGCGCCTGGAGGTCTTCGGCGCGGTCGAAACCGAACTCAGCATTTCGCTCGAGGAGTTTCGGGCGCTGCCAAGCGAGACGCAAATTCAGGATTTTCACTGTGTCACCGGCTGGAGCAAGTTCGACTGTCAGTTCACCGGCGTTCGATTTCCGAGTCTCCTCGAGCGTGCAGGCGTGAGGAACGATGCAGTCCACGTGATGTTTCATTCGGCGGACGGCTACACCACAGATCTCGCCTTAGCAGACTGCATGCGCGATGAGGTTCTTTTGGCCTACGGCTACGACGGCGAGTCGTTGCCCGCCGACCACGGCGGTCCGGTACGCGTCGTCACGCCGCACAAGTACGCCTACAAAGGCGCAAAGTGGGTCACGGGCCTCGAGCTACTCACCGAGCCTGAACGCGGCTACTGGGAACAGCGCGGCTACTCACAGACGGCCAACCCCTGGGACGAACAACGCTATGGGTAGACCGATCCCGTCGACCGATAGTCACCCTAAAGAGTGCCGAGTTCCGAACAGTTCCTAATGGACTCGCCGCCTGCGGCCGACCAGCCACGACTCGTCAGCCGGTCGGTTCGGCTTGACGGCGAGCTACCTCCGTTTCGTGACCTTTTGAGCGCGATGGACTCACCCCGAACTGTGTGGGATGGCCCAACCGAGCCGACGGTGATCGCCGGCGGCGCGGCTGCAACGCTCACTGCCGAGGGCCCCGAACGGTTCGAACACATCAAAGACGCCGCCGAACGGTTGTTTTCTTCAGGAGATGTTCACGCCGGCACCGAAGCCGCCTGTCCTCGATTGTTCGGCGGCTTTAGGTTTCACGCAACTGAGCCGAGTGCGGCCAACAGCGCAACGGTTGATACCGACGGCGGCCAACCCTCTGAGGCCGAACCCACACCCTGGGCGTCGTTTCCCGACGCCAGGTTTGTGTTTCCCAGACTCCAGGTGACGCTCACCGACCGCGGGCCGTGGCTAACGGTGAACGCTGTCGGGACTACGGCCTCTATCGAGGCGGTCGAAACACGACTCGAGGCCGAACGCGAACGACTTGCTTCGCTGCCGACAGCCGACCCTGAGACTCCCCAGCCGGGGATTGCCGCCCGTCGGCGTACTACCACTCCTGAGTCGTGGCGGGCGGGTGTCACTGCCGCTACCGACCGTATCACCGACGGCATCCTCCAAAAGGTCGTGTTGGCCCAGGCGCTGGAAGTTGATGTTGCGGCGGACCTCGAAGTTGGTGATATCCTCTCGCGGCTCGGCACAAAGTATCCTTCCTGCAATCGGTTTTTGACCGAACCTGCCGGCCGACAACCGCCGGCGTTTTTTGGAGCGACACCCGAACGCCTCGTTTCTCTCCGCGGTCGAACTGTCGAGACTGATGCGCTGGCCGGTACGACAGGACGAGGTGAAACGCCCGCTGAAGACGAGTGGCTTGCTCGCGAGTTACTCGAGGACGACAAAAACGTCCACGAACACCAGTTGGTCGCCGAGACCATCTGCGAACAGCTCGAGCCGTTTGCGGCCTCGATTTCGGTCGGCGACCGTCAGATTCGTCGGCTCGCAACCGTCCAGCATATCCACACCCCAATTACGGCCGAACTCGCCGCCGACAGCCACGTACTGGATCTCGTCGAGGCACTCCATCCGACGCCCGCGGTCGGTGGGCTACCGCCGGATCTGGCACTTGAAACAATCGGCGAGACCGAACCGTTTGATCGCGGCTGGTATGCCGCACCAATCGGCTGGATCGACGCCGCCGGCAACGGGACGTTTGCGGTCGGCCTCCGGTCGGCGGTAGCGACGCGTCGACGGGCCACCCTGTTTGCGGGTGTGGGTATCGTCGCCGACAGCGATCCAGATCGCGAGTGGGACGAAATCGAGTTGAAGTTCCGGCCGATTCTCGACGAGCTCGAATCGACCGACAGCGCGTTGAGTGGCCAGTAGCCCGGTTGGTTACGGCGCGCCGGCAAGCACGAACATGCTTTCGTCGTCGGCTTCGATCTGGCGTTCGCTGTCGGGATCGATCCGGAGGGCCTCACCAGGAGTCATCGAAACCGCCTCATCGTCGACGGTTACAGTGGCCGACCCCTCGACGAGGACGTACACTTCTTCTTGATCGTTTTCGGCGTGATCGTGCGGTTTGCCTTCCCAGCCCGGCTCGCAAGTGAGTACCGAGATACCGAGTTGTTCGCAGTCGAGTTCGTCGCGCAGGAAATGCAGGCCACCGCCGGCCGGCTCAACGTCTTCGTAGTTGGCTTTGGTGTACGACATCACCAGAGAGTAGCCTGCCGACCCGCAAATGTACTGTGGCCGTCGACGAGAATCCGGTGGGTGGCCCACAGGCACGAACCTGCAGTCGACACCTAATCGTCGGATTCGGCTTCGGCATCCGCACCCGTCTGTGCGCTGGTCGCGGCATCAACACGCGATGGCTCGGCGAGCCCGTGGACGAGGGCGTTTTCAGTCTGATTGTCGAACAGATGAAGACTCGTTTTGTCAAACACCACCGAAAGTGCTTCGTCCGTCTCGAGTGGGGTTTCGGGGCCGACACTCATCAGGATCTGACCGCTCGCGCTGGGGTCTTCCATGTCGACGGTCGCACCGCGAGAGGTGACAAGATAGACGAAGATCTCATCGCCCATCGGCTCGGTGACATCGGTGTAGGTCTCGACCGGCGCGGTCACCTCGCCGGTAGCGTTTTCGGCTGGAATTACGTGTTCGGGTCGCACGCCGAGAGTCACCGCTTGGCCGGGCGAGACCCCGATCTCTGAGGGATCGAACTCGACGTCGACGGAGCCCGATTCGGAGCTGAACCCCTCGGTGGTGATCTCACCGGTCATGAAGTTCATCGCGGGCGAACCGATAAAGCCAGCCACAAACCGGTTGGCTGGCTCGTGGTAACACTCCAGTGGGGGATCGATCTGTTTGAGTGTACCGCCGTCGAGAACGGCGACCCGGTTCGACATCGTCATCGCCTGGGCCTGGTCGTGGGTGACGTAGACGATGGTCGTATCCAGTTTGTTGTGGAGTCGCTGGAGCTGGGTTCGCATATGGACCCGGAGTTCAGCGTCGAGATTTGCCAGCGGTTCGTCCATCAGAAACACGTCGGGTTCCCGAACGATAGCGCGGGCGATGGCGACGCGCTGTCGCTGGCCGCCCGACATCTCGGTGGGCATTCGATCCAGCATGCCGGTGAGCTGGACGGTGTCGGCGGCCTCCTCGACACGCCGATCCATCTCTTCTTTCTCGAACTTCCGCAGCTGGAGGCCAAACGAGATGTTGTCGTAGACGTCTTTGTGGGGAAACAGCGCGATGTTCTGGAAGACCATCGCGATCCCCCGGTCTTTCGGGGGGAGGTTCGTCACATCGCGGTCGCCGATCTCGATGGTGCCGCTGGTGGGTTTGGTGAGGCCTGCGATCATCTCGATTGTGGTCGATTTTCCACAGCCCGAGGGGCCGACGAGCGTGACGAACTCGCCGTCTCGGATGTCGAGATCCATGTTTTCTATTGCGACGTTGCTACCGTACTCTTTTCTGATGTTTCGGAGGGTGATGGTTGCCATTATTCTTTCAGTGCTCCGGAGGTGAGTCCGCTGACGATTTTTTCCTGAGCGACGACAACCAGAATGGCCACGGGAACAACCGCGACGATGCTGGCTGCGGCCATCAGGTCATACCGAACCTGAAACTGCGACTGGTAGGAGATGATACCGTCGACAATTGGTGCCCAGTCCTGGGCAGCCGTACCGGTCAGCAGAAACGAGAAGAAAAACTCGTTGTAAACTGCGATGAACGTGAGGATGCCGGCGGTGGCGACGCCGGGCGCAGACAGCGGCACGATCACACGAAACAGCGCGCCGAGTCGCGTGGTGCCTTCGATTCGGGCAGCGTCTTCGAGCCCATCGGGGATCTGACTGTAGAACGTTGTCAGAATGAAGATCGCCAGCGGCATGAAGATCGCACTCAGCGGGATGACCACGCCGGGGGGCGTGCTGTACAGCTCGGGTGGCGTCAGCCCCAAAAAGGCTATCTGCTGGCTAAACAGCTGGAACAGTGGAATAAAGAACGACGCCGGTGGGAAAAAGCTGATTATGAGGACGGTCAACAGCAGCGTCCGCTTGCCGCGGAACTCGAGTCGACCGAACGCGTAGCCAGCGAGGCTGGCGACGACCAGTACGAAGACGGTCGTCAGCGCGGCAAACACGAAGCTGTTGAACAGATACAGATGCAGCGGGATCTGCTGGAAGATCTCGACAAAGGAGCTGGGATCGAAGCCAACCGGCAGGAGCCCAACCCCCTCAC
>LFCJ01000133.1_pt1 | contig 40389 bp, 30 predicted proteins | sample 643141 | NCBI WGS metagenome assembly LFCJ01 (sample SAMN03766243, study PRJNA286221) | soda lake metagenome | biome: soda lake; feature: Kulunda steppe; material: water; isolation source: sample B1-Br-g2 brine of Lake Bitter-1 | place: Russia: Kulunda steppe | collected 2010-07
ACGTGGCAGGGAGGGATGGCTGGCATCGCTGGCGGAATCATCGTCGCCGGGCTCGCCTATGGCCTCTTTCCGGAAGTAACGCTCCTCGGTGCAGTAATTATCGCCGCGGCCGGCGTCGTCGGGATGACCGTCGATAGCATCCTCGGGGCGACACTCGAAGGGACGCTGATCAGCAACCAGGGCGTCAACTTCCTCGCGACGCTGTCTGGTGCAGTGATCTGTGCGTTGCTCGTGGTCTCGTTTGCGGCCCTCGGCTGAGACGGACCCCTGTCCGTCGGGAGCGCCGATCGAACTTCGAGGCTCGATCGACAGTCCGCCGAGAAACCGACCCGTCGGCGTCGTCCGGGCGATCGCGATCGTATTTTCCAATGGAGAAAACACGTCGTAGAATTTACATCGACGTATCGACGAAACAACCACATGGTATCGCGACGATCGGTCGTGCGGCAGACGGCAGGCGTCGGCGCTGGCCTGTTGGCGCTGTTCGGCCAGGCTACGGCACGTGAGAGCAGAGACGGCCGAAAAAAAGGGGAGATGGGTCCGGCCGCCAGATCGGTGACGGCCGTCACTGCCACCGGGAACCGGACTGCGATCCGGGCGAGCCGGCGCCCGAATCAGTCCGGTCCGCTTGTGAACGCACTCGACAGTCGGCTCGAGACAGTCTCGATCGAACACTGCACCGGCGTCGGCGGACGTGGGGCAGTCAACGGCCCCAGACTCGTTGCCGGCTCGGCGGTCGTCACGGGCCGGTTCGAGGGCGACGAGGTCCGCCAGGAGTGTCGCTCTCGGTACACCGCCGCTGACGGGAGTCAAAGCGGGGCTGAGCGATTTCTCACCGACGACGGTGTCGCGATCGCACCGACCGACGGTGCAGTCGTTGTCGGCTACGCCGGCCAGGATCGCGACGGCGCGCTCGCACGGATCGATCGGGAACTCGACGATCGGCCGACGCGTGACCCATCGACCCGACACGGGACGGGACTCGCCTCGGCACTCGATGGGGATGCGGTCGTCACGGCGGCCCTCGGGGAGACGACGCGGCGGTACCTCCGTGAGGCCGCCACAGGAGCCGCGGGTCCACTCCCGGCCGTCGTCGATGCCGCCGCCGAACTCGGCGTAGCAGTGACGGTCGATGACCCCGATCGGGCCAGCGTCACCTACGGCGTCGTCGCGGATTCCGAAGCGCTGTCGACCGAGACCGTCCGCTCGGTGATCCGAGAGGCAGATACCGGCTCGGATACCGTCGATACCGTTCGCCTCGCCCGCTCCGGCCGGACCGTCCTCGTCGATGCGACGCTCCCGATCGAACGGGCGTTCGAGGCCCAGGCAGCGGCGGTGGGACACGAGACGTCGATCGACGACCGCAACTGAGGCGGACTGTCGTCCGTCTCGGTGGAGACGATCGCTCAGCGAACGCGAGCCGACTCGACTCCCTCATCGTGGCGATCACCGATCGGTTCGTCTCGCCGGGCTGCTCGCTGCTGATCGCTTCCCGCCTGGTTCGACACCGCAAACAGGACCAGAATCCAGCACGCAAGCAACAGCAGGGCAACCATCGGTGGCGGAGACGTCATATCCCGCTCTCATGGCCAGTCGGCTATCAACTTCTCGGATCCGGTCACTCTCTCGACTCCGTCGACGGTGGTCGCTTTGCGATGTCGTCGATCGCGTGAATTCGGACGGTCGTCGGCCGTTTCGTAAACTGGCCGAGCGATCGCGCGACGATCCGATCGACGCCCAGATCAGCGGCGAGATCGAGCAGCCGCTGGTCGACGATCTCATCGAGTATTACGGTCGCTGGAATCGACTCGAGTTCATCGAGTGCGTCGTAGGCATCACTCGCTGGGGCGTCATCGATCACGCTGTCCTCAGCGTCGAGAAACCGCACCCGACCGGTCCCGGTGCGGATGATCGCAGTTGCGTGATCGTAGACTGTGTCGGCCTGGTCTTCCGACTCGGCCCCGTCAGCATCCGCCGGGTCGGACACGTCATCGACAGCCGCCGCGGCGTCCGTCTCTGGCTCCAGGGTCGACTCCGGTGTCGCCTTGACGCCGCCATCGGTATCGGTCGTCGACACCCGCTCTCTCCCCTCCGCTGACTCGCCATCGTCGATCGGCTTCGGCGACGCGGGCGTACTCTCGTCGGGCTGTGGAGCCAGCGTGGTCCCGGTTTCGGTCGCAGCGACGGCCTCGCGGGGGTCGTCCATCCCGGCGACGGTGTCGTATGGGACCTTGTTTCGGAGGGCGGCAAACAGCTGGTGGTGGTCGAGTTCCTCGACGGACTCTTCGGAGGGCGCAAACGTGACGTAATCGAGATCGCCCACCTGTGCAAGCTCTTCGAGGATCAGGTCGCCACCGCGGTCACCGTCGAGAAAGGCAGTCACCGTTCGATGGCGAGTCAGCTCTGCCACTGGGTCGGGGACGTTCGTTCCTTCGACCGCGATCGCGTTCTTGATCCCGTATTTGAGCAGCGTGAGGACGTCAGATCGACCCTCGACGATAATGATGGCGTCGCTGTCGGTCACACGCGGGCCGGCAGGCAGCCCCTCGTACTCGGTGATATCCTCGACGCGGACGTGCTGGCGGACCTCCGCTAAGATCTCTTCGGAGGACATCACGCTGTCGTCGAAGCCAGTTCGGAGAAGCTCCTTCGCGCGATCGACGACTTCGCGACGTTTGGCCGCCCTGACGTCCTCGATTTCGGTGACTTCGAGATCGGCGCGGCAGGGCCCAACGCGGGTGATCGTCTCCAGTGAGGCGGCAAGCGTCGCCGTCTCGACCTTGTCGAGGCTGGTCGCGATCGTCAGATGGCCGTGTGATTGGCCGCCGGTGCTTGCGATTTCGACGTCGATACGACCGACTTTCTGTGATTGGCGGAGATCACGAAGATCGAGTTCGTCGCCGAGCAGCCCTTCGGTCTGCCCGAAGATCGCACCGACGACGTCGCTTCGCTCGACGATTCCGTCAGCAACCACGTCGGCGTGAATGAGGTATTTCGAGGTGTCTTCCATGGGGGATCTGTGCCGTGGGTGGACGCGTGTGTCCGGACCGGTTTAGCTAGAATGTGGATCGTGACGGGCAAATAGCTGTTGACCTGTCGACGAGATCTCGGGGTTAGTAGGTCGATCGGTACCAGTACCAGTAGATCGTCACCGCGAGGAGCACGACGAACCCGCCAAGAAAGAAGAGCAGCCCCGGTGGAACCGTCGCAAAGACGGTATCGGCTGTCTCGACACCGCCGTCGGTCCCCTCGGCCCCACCAGTTGCGATTTCCACTGTGTCGTCTTCGATGGTGTCGTCGCTTCTGTCCTCGGCATCGGTATCCGTCTCCTCGGCGAGTTCGTCGCCGGACGCCTCTTCGACTCCCTCCTCTTCGGCCGTCTCCGCGGTCGAATCGTCTTCGTGGTCGCCACTGAGGTCCTCGTCGTCGGACTCCGCATCCGGCTCGTCGTCCCGCGCTGTGGAGTCGTCGTCACTCTTGGCGTCGTCGGCCGCCTCCTGTCTGTCCCGTTCGCCATCGGGCTCTGCAGTTCCAGTCGGGGCCGTTTCGTCGGCTGCTGGCGACCCAGTGGCGTCGAGGCCGAACTGTCGCGTGAGACCATACTGAACGAGCAGGCTCCCACCTGCCAGTGCACCGATCCCACCGAGCAGCCGCGAGAGCGCCGCCTTCACCTGCGAGCCCGTCGACTCGTCGCTCGTGACAATCAACGGCCCGTCCGTGGCCGCGTAGACGCTCATCTCGTTGCCACGCGAGGAGTACCAGGTGTCGACGACCTCGACGAGGCCGGCGTTTTCGAGTTTCTCCAGGTGGTAGCGGACGTTCTGGATCGAGGAATCGATCGCCTCGGCGACGTCGCTTGGCGTGCCGGGCTCGTCGGCGAGTCGCACGTAGATCTCGCGGGCAGTCGTCGACGAGAGCGCACCGAACACGGCGTCGGCGTCGTCACCCTCCAGGTCGACGACGCGGGGTTGCCCGTCCTGTGGCGGGGGCTCGGATCGGAACGGAAACAGGCGGGCCATGCTGGTCGGTTCCCACTCGCGATCGAATCCCTATACGTTTTGTCGTTGGTACAATCGTTCTGTTTGTCACGACTGCCGATCGCGAAAGCGGGTGAGCGAGGGCCGGCGACCGCCGGAGAAGCAGGCCACTGATCGATACCGGGGGCGGGATGCGATCGGCGACCGGGAAGCGGTCGTCAGGCGGAAATGATTAGCGACGCGAGTGCAGACGACTTTCTATGAGCCGTCTGGAATACTGGGGGTGGATCGCGATCGGACTCGTCCTTGCCGCGCTGACGATTCCGTGGTTCCTCTGGGGGTCAGCGACGATCGTCGCCGGACTCCCGCTGTGGCTCTGGTGGCACATTGGCTGGATGCTGCTGGCGTCGCTCGTCTTCTGGCTGTTTACGAAGCGAGCGTGGGGAATCGGGATCGAATCGAGAGAGCCCTCGGGCCATGAGGAGACCAGTGGAGACGCGATCGAAACCGACGGCGGTCACGATACCGATGGGAAGGCAACCGAAACCGACGGCGATCACGACGCCGGACATGGAGGTGAGACGCAGTGAGTCTGGCACTCCAACTGGGGATCATCGTCGGCTATCTCCTCGTGGCGCTTGCGATCGGGCTGGTCGCCTACCGGCTCACCGATCGTACGGCCGAGGACTTCTATCTCGCCAGTCGAACCTTCGGGACGATCGTGCTCCTGTTTACGACGTTTGCGACGCTGCTATCGGCGTTTACCTTCTTCGCTGGACCGAACATTGCCTACCACGAAGGACCCGAGTGGGTCCTCGTGATGGGGCTGATGGATGGGATCATTTTCGCGATCCTCTGGTACGTGATCGGCTACAAGCAGTGGCTGCTCGGCCAGGAGTACGGCTTCGTGACGCTGGGTGAGATGCTCGGCGATCGGTTCGCGTCGAGATGGCTCCGCGGGCTGGTGGCTGGCGTGAGCCTGCTGTGGCTGTTTCCGTACGTCATGTTACAGCAGGTCGGTGCAGGGACGGCACTCCAGGCGCTGACCGAGGGAGCCGTCCCATACGCGGCCGGTGCGGGGCTGATTACGGCGTTTATGATCCTCTACGTCGTCGTCGCCGGCATGCGCGGAATCGCCTGGACGGACACGCTCCAGGGCGCGTTCATGCTCATCACGACGTGGATCGCGATCGTCTGGGTGCTCGCCGTCGTCGGCGGGCCAAGCGTCGCGACGGGGGCACTCGAAGCGGAGGCCGCACAGCATCTCGCACTGGGAAGTGAGTACTACACCGTTCAGTGGATGCTCTCGACGGCGATTACGATCGGCTTCGGCGTCGCAATGTTTCCACAGGTTAACCAGCGGTTTTTCGTGGCGGGCTCGAAAACGGTGCTGAAGCGATCGTTCGCGCTCTGGCCGATCCTCTGTGTCCTGCTCTTTGTTCCCTCGTTCATGCTCGGTGCGTGGGCGCGGGGGCTCGACGTCGCAGTACCCGAGGGAGGGAACGTCCTTCCGGCTGTTCTGGGCGAGTTTACCCCCGTCTGGTTCGCTGCACTGGTCATCGCCGGCGCGATGGCCGCGATGATGTCTTCCTCTGACTCGATGTTGCTCTCGGGATCGTCGTACTTTACCCGGGACCTCTACCGGCCGTTCGTCGACCGATCGCTCTCCGATCGACGCGAGGACTTGCTCGCCCGTGTCGGTGTCGTCGTCTTCGCGACTGCATCGTTCGGTGCGAGTCTCGTCACGCCGGCGACGCTGTTCGAACTCGGCGACGCCGCGTTCAGCGGCTTTGCACAGCTTGCACTCCCGGTGATGGTCGCTCTCTACTGGCGACGGACGACCCGGACCGGGATCACTGCCGGGATTCTGGTCAGTCAGGCCTTTTACCTCTCGAGTATCTTTCTCGCCGCCGTGCCGGAGGCGTACGCCGGCTGGACCGCCGGCATCGTCGGCATGGTCCTCGGGCTCGTCGTCACCGTCGGGGTCTCACTCGTCACCGCGCCCGCGGCCGACGAACGCCGCACGATCTACTTCGACGGGCTGGGTGCAGACTGAGACGGATTAGTGTCCGTCCGAGGCGATCGGTGTCCAGTGGGGCCGACGATCGCTCCCCCACCGGCACACCAAAAGGGGTCGAGAGCGTATCCGTCCGGTATGACGACTGCGCTGCCGGAGTCGCTGTCCGATCGCTGGCGAGCCGCTGGGACCCGGACCGGAACGTCGACGGTGATGGTGATCTCGATCAGCGCCGAGACGACCCTGTACGAACCGATCGAGACCGCAGCCTCCCTCGCCGAACTCGGTGCGAGCGACGTTCCGGTTCGATCGCTGTTTACCGTCGATATGACGTTCGCGCCGTCGCTATCGGCGTTCGGCGTCACCCCGAAGGGCGTCTTCTCGATGGCGGCACCGAAGGCGAAAGCCCAGTTCGTCGAGATAGTCGAAGCGGAGGGACTCGTCGTCGATGGGACCCGAGAGACACACGCCTTCGAGGCCGCGACCGGAACCAAGGGCAAGTGGTACGTCCTCGACGTCTCCTATCCGATCGCCGACGAGCTGGCGACGGAGGCCGATCGACTCGCAGCCGAGACACACATCGCTATCTGGCCCACGGAGACGACCTACGGGATGGCAGGCGGGACAGTTCCGCTCGAGCTCCCGGCCGGCGTCGTCGATACAGTCGAGGCGTCGATCGCCGTGGATCCGGCAGCCGACCGCGAGCGGATCGCGGAACTGATTCGGTCGATCGATCCCGAGCCGGCCGGCGAGGAGTGAGACGGACAGGTGTCTTCATCGGGAGTGTCGTCACTTCGTCCCACTGATCACAACGAAAACAACTGCAACGAGTTACACAGTGTCAGTTGTTGCGATAGTGCAGACGAGGATTCAACACCGCCCGACAACGCCATCGTATCAGCCACGCTAACGACGAGCATCCCGCCTGTACAACGTTCGGTCGAGGCTGCGATCGCAACCGGTCAGCCGTCCACCGACGGCCGCAGTACGGAATAATAATAATTGGTACTAAAGTGAAATAGGGTTTTTGTAGTACGTATCGAAACTCAGGTAGCACACAATATGGATATTGATCTAACACAAAGCTTTAATACCAAACATACGTATAATCTGTTTGTGAGGTGATCAAGACGAAACCCACCCCTCCGATACCCGATCGATAACCCCTGTGGCTGTACCCTGTGACCACACATCTAGTGTGCTCATGGTCTACATGTTTTGGCTCGTCGACCGCCGACGATGCCATCGTGGCCGTCCTCATACCCCGGGACGGCTACGGGCGTACTTTTGTTCTGTGCCAAACCGTCTACCAGCGGTGCTCGTACGAACCGCCGTCCGTCAGTACCACCGATGCTCGTACGAACCGCCGTCCGTCAGTACCACCGATCGATGATCCGATAACCGACCGGCAGCCACCGAGTCCACAGTCCGTCTCGCCAGGTCGCGCCGGAAGCGCCGTTCGGATCGCACGACGCCGCCAGGCCGGTCGCGAGTCTGGTGATTTTTATACCCATCGGCCCGCTGTTGGACGTATGCAGACCCACATCGTCCCGGTCGGCTTCGATTACGATCGGCTGATCGCGCCACTGGTCCGCGATCAACTCGACGTCGACAGCGTTATTCTGCTCGAGGGAGCGGTCGGCAGCGAAGCGAACGTCGAATACTCGCGGCATCTCTCGAAAAAGCTCGAAACCGACTTCCGGAACTTGCTCGGTGCCGAGACCGAACGGTTCGTCCTCGAAGACGTCTACGATTACGACGAGGCGTTCGAGCAGGCATACAACCTGATCACCGCCGAACTCGATCGAGGCAACGAGGTCTGGGTCAACGTCGCCGCGATGCCCCGAACCGTCAGCTTCGCGTTCGCGACGGCTGCGAACTCCCTGATGGTCGAACGCGAGGAGGAACGCGAGCAGATCCACACCTACTACACCGCTCCCGAGAAGTACCTCGAGACGGAACTCGCCGAAGAGTTGCGCGGCCAGATCGACCTTCTCGAAGACCTGCAAGCGGGATCGATCGAGGACGATCGGATCGATGACCGCCTCGAGAGTGCCCAGACACTGCTCTCGGAGTTCGACGAGCGCGGGACGACGATCGGCGCCAAAGAGATCGACGGCAACCACATCGTCGAACTCCCCGTCACCTCCTTTTCGAACGTCAAACCCTTCGAGGAGCTCATCCTGTTCAAACTCGGGGAAGACGGCGAGTTCGACTCCGTCTCCGAACTGGCCGAATCGCTCGCTCGCGAACTGAACGAGGAGTACACCGACAGCTTCCGCTCGAAAGTCATCTACAACGTCGATCGGCTCGGTCCCGGCGGCAAGGGGTACATCGAACGCGAGGAACACGGCAAGTCGTATCGGACGCGCCTCTCGCGGATCGGGGAGCTCTGGGTGCGGGCACACTCGGATAACTGAAGAGATCCCGTTGCCGATCGATCCGGATTACCAGTCGACAGTCGAGAGGAACCACTCCCGGATTACCAGTCGACAGTCGAGAGGAACCGCTCTCGGAGAACCAGTAGACACGGCAGGACTGACAGACAGGCAATAAATGCGAAAATAATGCTCATCCCAGTGACGAGACCAAACCGCTGGAGCGGCGGGGCCAGTGCGAGCGCGAGGACGCCAAAGCCGGCAGCCGTCGTGAGTGCACTCCCGAGCAGCGCTCCACCGGTACCGGTGACGGTCGCCCCCAGCGCGTCTGCGAGCGTGTCCCGCCGATCGCGTTCGTCGACGAACCGCTCACCGACGTGGATACTGTAGTCGACGCCCAGCCCGATCGCGAGGCTGGTGATGACGGCCGTCTCGCTGTTGAACGGGATATCGAGCAACGCCATCGCCCCCAGCAGCCAGGCGAGTGCGGCGACGACCGGCGCGAGCGTCACCGCCCCGAGGGTGAGCGATCGGTAGCGGACCCAGTAGAGGACGGTCAGGAACGCGAGGATGACGACCAGCGTGACCGCGAAGGCCTGGATAAGCGTCTCCAGCAGGGCATCCTGGATGACGGCCGTCGTGACCGGACCGCCGGCCGCGATTGCCGTCACGGCCCCGTCGGAGTCGGATTCGATCGCCGTCGCGATCGATCGGGTGTCGTCGGCGACGTCCTGGGCGGCCGCATCACCCTGGACGCTGACGAGCAGTCGGGCCGACTCGTAGGTGACGTCGCCGCCGTCATCGGTGCGGTAGAGCACGTCTGAAGCGGCCTCCTCGTCGGCTGCGTACAGCTCGTCGTACAGCCCTTCGACGTCGTCGTCCGGCAGACCGTTGCCCGTCGTGTCGCGTTCCTCGAGTGCAGCGGCGACGGATTCGTTTTCCCCAGCCACGTCCCGGAGTACCGTCACCGGACTCTCGATCGCTGCCTGGCCGTCCGCTCGAACGACGATCGTCCCGCGATCGCCCTCGCCGGCGTCAGTCGTCGCCTCGTCGGTCGCCGCGAGCGTCTCCGGATCGGTCACGTCGTCTCGTATCAGGATCTGTGTCTGGCTTCCCTCGCCACGTTCCAGGAAGTTCTCGCCGAGGTATTCAGCGTCGTCGCTGATCGTGTACGTCTCCGGTTCGAGCGGGCCGGGGAGTGATTTGGCCCACTCTGGAGCGTCCTCGGGCAGGAAGTCGGCCTCGTTGAACTCCGTATCGATCCCCGTTGCGCCGTAGGCTCCGCCGACTGCGAGCAGGAATGCGACGAGGACGACGGCGATCGGGGCCCGACGAACGAACGAGGCACCGCCGGAAAGGGCCCGATTGACGACGCCCGTTCCCGTCCCAAACGGCTGTTTGCGGCGATCGCGTCCGAACCGATTCTCGAGCAGGTCGTCGGCCTCGACTTTCAGCGCCGGGACGAGGACGGCGAAGGCGACGAACGTCGCAAAAATGCCACCAGCCGAGAGGATCGCGAAGTCCTGAATCGCCGACAGCGGGCTCACGACGTTCGAGAGAAACCCGATGCCGGTCGAGAACGTCGCCGCCGCCAGTGCGAGGACGACACCGGTGAGGCCGAGTGCCATCCCGCCACGGACGCCCTGATTGGGCCTATCCGGGTAGCCGCGACGATTATCGTCGCGATCGGTGGCGGCCGATCGATCGCCATCGAGCAGTCCCGCCCTGGCCTCCCGGGCGCGCATGACGACGTGTAACGAGTAGTCGATGCTCAGCCCGATCAACAGGAAGGGGACGGCGATCAACAGCTGACTCATTGGAATCTCGAGCCAGCCCATGATGCCTGCGAGCCAGCCCATCACGGTCGCAATCCCAACGAGTGCAACCAGCACGTCGACGACGTCGCGGTAGGCTATCCCGAGTGCAAACAAAACGAGGACGAGCGCGACGGGCGTGATGATCGCGAAACTGTCGCCGACCGCGTTGGCCGAAGCCTCGTCGGTGATCCCCTGGCCGAAAGCGAACGCGTCGTCGAACCGATCGTCGACGAGTGCGTCGATCGCGACCTGTGCGTCGTAGGCCGCCTGGGGATCCTCGTCGGGGCCGCTGTCGTCGGCCTGGAAGATGAAGACGATGCGTGCGTCGGCCGTCGTCGACCCAGGTTCGTACGCCGTCGGGAGGAACTCGGCCGGATCGCCGTCCTGTGGGCCGGGCTGCTCACTTTCGGCGTCTGGGTCGAGCACGTCCGCCAGAAGGGCCTCGACCTCCTCGTCCGATCGGTCTTCGAGGGCCTCGATTTGAGCGTCGATCGCGGGGGGCTCGTCACCGCCCTCCTCGAACTCCTGTCGAGCGTCCTGGAGCGCCGCGGCGTCGTCTGCGAGCTGGTCGTACTCCGCCCCGAGAACGCCACGTGTCGCGTCCCGCTCGACCTCCGCCAGCCCGGCCGTCAGCGCCTGGTAGTCGGAATCGGCTTCGGGCGTCTCGGTCTCCTGTTCGATCGCCCACCGCTCGGACTCGATCTCCCGGGCCTCCTCGATCAGCGCCCGGTACTCCTCGGCCTGTCTCTCGGTGAGTTCGGCGGCAGCCACCGTTTCGTTGACGACGGTCTCGATCTCTGTCTGGGCTACAGCGGTTTCCTCTCCGACAGTGGCCAACGTCTCCGACTCGCGCTGGAGCGCGATCGACTCGTTGAGTCCCTCCGCAAGCACCTCGCTTCTGGCGTCGAGTGCCGCCTCACGTCGATCGAGTGCAGCCGCTTCGGCCTCGATCGCTTCGATTCTGTCCGTGGTGACCGCGAATATCGCGACGATGTTCTCGATCCCGACGATCGATTCGTTCTCGGCGAGCGTCTCATTGATCGATTCGTCCGCACGGAGCTCCGCTTGGAGTCTGAGTCCCTCGAGCAAGGAGTCTCGCGTCAGGACGTCACCACCCTCGTCCCTGATAACAACCTGGGTAACGACGTCGTCGTCGGTCTCATAGGTCGCTTCGATCTCGTCTAGGGCCGCCGTTTCCTCAGTGTCGACGTCGAACTGGCCGATCCCCTCGTCTTCGGTGTCGCCGATCGCTGCGCCAGCGGCGACGACGGCGGTCACGAGGAGGACGCACACGACGACGAGACGGCTGTGTGAGACGATCGCGTTCGCATACCGAGCCCGGACGTCGCCACTCATCGGGCTGTCACCCGCCAGCGTGGGGACATCAGCCCTATATAACGCGACAGCCTCAATAGTGGTTCGGATACGGTTCACTCCGAGATACTCTCGTGTCCGGTACCAGGTTTTTCCGGCGAGGGAGCACGTCCACCTGGGGGTCGCGTTCGGCGACGGCGATCGGCTCCTTTCTGGGCCCGGCGATCGGCTGGGGACACGGCACGGATGACGAAACACCTAACATCGATCCGGGCAGTACAGTCGCGTATGTCCGACACCGTCGCGACCAGTGCGTCTGCCGGCCTGGACGACGCGGTTTTTGTAGGGGCGACCTAGCCCCATCTCACCGACCCCGTTTCGACGGATGTATTGTCGGCGACCAGCATTCACCGAACAACGACCGGTATTTACAATGGACGATCACAGGTTCCGCGACACGACGATGTACCGACGACGCCCACAGCGGGCAGTGAGACCATGAGCACGGACACACCGAAACAGGACGACGAACAGGACCAGGACCTCGACGGCGAGCCGAGCCTCGAGGGCGGCTACGACCCCGAGACCGTCGAGCCACGCTGGCAACAGCGGTGGGTCGACGAGGCGGTCTACGCCTACGACGGCGATCCAAAGCGAGATCCAAACACCGTCTACGCGATCGACACGCCGCCGCCGACGGTGTCGGGCAGCCTCCACATGGGCCATCTGTATGGTTCTACCCTGCAGGACTTCGCTGCCCGCTTCCAGCGAATGCACGACGGCGACGTGCTCTTTCCCTTTGGCTACGACGACAACGGGATCGCAAGCGAACGCCTCACCGAGTCGGAACTCGATATCCGCCACCAGGACTACGAACGCCGGGAGTTCCAGGAACTCTGCCGTGAGGTCTGTACGGAGTATGAAGCGGAGTTTACGGAGAAAATGCAGGCGCTTGGCACCTCGATCGACTGGTCGAACACCTACAAGACGATCGAGCCCCGTGTCCAGCGCATCTCCCAGCTCTCTTTTCTCGATCTCTACGAGAAGGGACGCGAGTACCGCAAGAACGCGCCGGCAATCTGGTGTCCCGAGTGTGAGACGGCGATCTCACAGGTCGAGACTGAAGACGACGAACGGCACTCCCACTTCAACGATATTGCGTTCGAAGTCGCAAGAGAAAACCCACCGCGCGAGGAGTTCGTCATCTCGACGACCCGACCCGAACTGATTCCAGCGTGTGTCTCCGTCTTCGTCCACCCCGACGACGAGGCCAATCAGGACCTCGTTGGCGAATCGGCCGTCATCCCGATCTTCGGCCACGAAGTCCCGATCATCGCCGACGAGCGTGTCGACATGGAAACTGGCTCGGGCATCGTCATGTGCTGTACGTTCGGCGACCAGAACGACATCGAGTGGTACCAGGCCCACGACCTGCCGCTCCGGGTCGCGATCGACGAAACCGCGACAATGACCGAACTCGCCGGCGATTACGAGGGGCTTTCGACCGAAGAAGCCCGGGAGGCGATCGTCGAGGATTTAGACGAGGCCGGCTCCCTCCGCGATCGGCGCGATCACGTCCACGACGTTGGGGTCCACGAACGCTGTGACACGCCCGTCGAGTACCGCGTTTCCAAACAGTGGTACGTCGAGATTTTAGATCACAAAGAAGAGTATCTCGAGGCCGGAAAAGAGATGGACTGGTACCCCGAGAAGATGTTCACTCGGTACCGTCACTGGATCGAGGGGCTCGAATGGGACTGGCTCATCTCCCGCCAGCGCGACTCGGGAATCCCGTTCCCGGTCTGGTACTGCACCGACTGCGATCACCCGATCATGGCCGATCGGGAGGAGCTCCCCGTCGATCCGCTGTCGGACGAGCCGCCCGTCGATGCCTGTCCGGAGTGTGGCAACGAGGGGCCCGACGCCTTCGAGCCCGAAGAGGACGTCTTCGACACCTGGGCGACCTCCTCGCTGACGCCGCTGATCAACGCCGGCTGGGACTGGGACGCCGATGCGGAGGCGTTCACGATGGACAACCCCGAACTCTACCCGTTCGATCTTCGCCCACAGGGCCACGACATCATCTCCTTCTGGCTGTTCCACACGATCGTCAAGTGTTACGAACACACCGGCGAGGTGCCATTCGACGCGACGATGATCAACGGCCACGTGCTGGACGAAAACCGCGAGAAGATGTCCAAGTCCAGGGGGAACGTCGTCGAACCCGACGAAGTGCTCGCCGACTACCCCGTCGATGCGGTCCGTTTCTGGGCGGCGAGTGCGGCAGTCGGTGACGACTTCCCATACCAGGAGAAGGATCTCCGGGCCGGCGAAAAGCTCCTGCGCAAGCTCTGGAACGCCTCGAAGCTCACCGACAGTCTCGCACCCGCAGATCCCGACGACCCCGCGGAACTCGACGCGATCGATCGCTGGCTGCTCGCCGAACTCGACGACGCGATCGAAGCGCTCACCGACCAGTTCGAGAACTACGAGTTCGCCAAAGCCCGCGATCAGCTCCGGACGTTCTTCTGGAACACCTTCTGTGACGACTATCTCGAGATCGCCAAGGGACGCGAGGACAACCCCTCGACGCAGTACGCGCTGCGAACGGCCCACCGGACGTTTCTCGAACTGTGGGCACCGTTCTTGCCCCACGTGACCGAAGAGATCTGGCAGGCAGCGTACAGTGATTCGGGCACTGACGGCGAGCCACAAGACAGCAGCCTCGAGGACACCAGCATCCACACTCGTGACTGGCCTACACCACAGGGGTACGATGCCGACCTCAACGCCGGCGAGACCGCAATGGAGGTCATCTCCGCACTTCGACGCTACAAGAGCGAACAGCAACTCCCGCTGAACGCCGAACTCGATTCGGTCGCCGTCTACGGACAGATCGAGGGCTTCGAGGATGCGATCGAGAACGTGATGCACGTCCAGGAGCTTTCGGTGCTCGACGACGAGCCCGAGATCGCAACCGAGGTCGCCGCGATCGATCTCGACTACGCGACGCTCGGGCCGAAATACGGCTCGAAAGTCGGGGAGATCGATGCCGGCATCGAGAGCGGTGAGTACGAGATCGACGAGGACGCGGGCGTTCTCCGCGTGGCTGGCGAAGAACTCGCCGACGAGCTGTTCGAGGTCGAACTCGAACGAACGTACTCGGGCGATAGAGAGATGATCGAGACCGAGTCGGCGGTCGTTATCCTAGAGTAACGCCCCATCGTCGATTCGTCGCCGTTCCGGACGAACACAGTATCACGCCGCCGCTTTGGAGCCACTGCGGGCTGACGGTTCCCAACGCCGTCGGTCCGTGCCCGTCCCGGAGACAGCTCCCGCGATCAGTCGACCGCCGCACCCTCTTCTCGATACGTCGCCGTTGCGGTTACCAGCTCGCCGTCGACCGTGACCGACTGGTCGTCACCAGATGTACCGAGCAGTGCGTCGAGCGCCGCCTCGTCGGGGTCGTCGACGATCGCTGCGAACTCGCCGGCCGACGTCTCGTCGTCGACGACGGACAGCGAGGAGACGATCGCCTCGGCGTCCTCGAGTTCCTCGAACCCGAAGTCGACGACGCCGTCGTCGCCCACCCTGTCGCCGTACTGGCCAACGGTGAGATCGCCGTCGCCAGCGATTCCGAGGAGTTCGTCGAGTGCTGGGGCGTCGTCCGCTGCCCGGTCGACGGTCCCGCCTGCAGCGCCGATCGTTCGCTCGAGAACCGCCAGTGGCTCCTCCCCGGGGCTGAGTTCCTCACCGTCGACGACGACGAGTGCGTCGCTGTCGGTAGCGATCGCCGCCTCGACGTCACCCTCGACCGGTGTGTAGACGTCGAAGCCGTCGATCTCGTCCGTCCGTTCGAGTTGGGTAAAAAACTCGGCTTCGGCCTCGGCGGTGAGTCGATCGTCGAGTTCGTCGGGGATCATGTTGCCGGTCAGAGCGAACGCATCGTTGACCAGGAGTAGTTCCTCGACGGTCGACTCGAAGGCCTCGTCGTCGTCGAGGAGCCTGCCGAGTCTGTACTGACCGAGATCGATCCCGACGAAGAAAAACGCCCAGAGCAGCCCATCAGAGGGGGCAGCGATCATCGGGTCCGCGTCGTACTCCGCCGGCACCTCGACAGTGTCAGGAGATTCGTCTGCGAGGTCGTCGAGGACGAACGCTTCGAGTGTCGCCCAGTCAACGTAGACGAACTCCAGTCCGTCGTCGTCCAGTGTCAGCCAGCGGCTGTACGCCGGGAGTTCGTCGGTGTCGTCCTGTGCTGTGGCCGTGGGAGCTTCCACAGCGCCGACGGTCGCCATCAGTGCCGTCGTGCCTGCAACCGTGAGTACGTCCCGCCGGGTTGGCGTCATTCAGACGCAGTATGCGATCGAGATCGATATAGCCCGCCCCTTCGTTCGGTTCGAGATGACTGTCGCGTACCGTCGATCGGGTGACGGTGACAGTGATTTTGAGACGGTGACCGGCCCGCTCAGATATCTCGGCGGGTGAACACGAGGGTGGCGACCCCCAGCAAGACGAGAAACACCACCAGGAGAAGCCCGGCGTCGAGGAACGCATACTCCTCGCGAACGAGGATTTTCGTCTCATCGTAGTACCGACTCGGCGTGAGGGCACCAACCCACTCGAACTCCGCGTCGAGTCTGGAGGCGCTGTCGATCAGCCACAGGAGCAACACCGTCGACAGGGCCGCTGCCCTGGCGGTTCGCACCCGATCGACGAGTACGGAGGCCATGAGTCCGATCCCGGCACAGACCAGCAAGTAGGGAACTGAGAGCAGGTGGACCATCGCCAGGGCGATGGGGTTAATCGATTCGCCGATCGCGATCGCCCCGGCGTAGACCACGATCGCCACGCCGACGTTCAATACGACCAGGGGGACCCAGAGTGCGGCAACCTTCTGAAGCAGGACCGACTCGCGAGAGACCGGGTTCGAGAGGGTGAGATCCAGCGTCCGATCGGAGACCTCCCCCGCGATCATCCCGGCACCGAGAGCGGCGAAGTAGATCCCGACGAAGACGACCCAGAAGAACGAGTAGAGTTCGGCGGCAATGAAGCCCTCGATCGTATGCAGCGCCTCGATGCCGAAAAAATCGAACAGAAACGCCGGGAACGCCTCCTCGATGCGTTCGGCGTCCGCTGCAAACTCAGGAAAGATCGAGTAGTAGAGGGCTGCAAGCAGCGCAAACACACCGACGAGAACGGCCGGCCCACGGAGCCGTATTCGGGATTCGAGGCGGAGAATCGCTGTCATGAGAGATCCCTCCGGACGAAGACGAGGATCGCAGTCCCCACCAGAACAAGAAACGCCACGACCAGCGTCCCGGCATCGAGGAGGGCATACTCCTGGGAGACGAGAATCGCCGACGGGTCGTAATACCGACTCGGCGCCACGATACCAACCCGCTCGAACTCGGGATCTAACTCGCCCATTCCTTCGACCAGCCAGAGAACGAACACGAGACCCACGGCAGTTATCTGGGCGCGTTCGACCCGATCGAGGGCGGTCGAGAGCACGATTCCGATCCCACCACACACTAACAGGTAGGGAATCCCGAGCAGGTGGGCCATCGCAAGGGCGACTGGGTCGAGTGACTCGCCGATGGCGATCGCACCAGCGTAAATCACGACGAACAGCCCACTGCTCACTGCGACCAGGGGGACCCACAGGGCGGCGATCTTCTGGATGACGATCGACTCCCGAGAGACTGGTGTCGAGAGGATGAGATCCATCCGGCGCGTGCGGATATCCGCCGCGATCATCCCGGCGCTGACGGACGCGACGTAGATGCCTGCAAAGAGGATCCAGATGATCGGGAACAGATAGCCGGCGACGAACCCCTCGATCGTATGCAACTCCTCGAACCCCAGTAGCCCCATCAAAAATGCCGGAAACGCGTCCTCGACGAGTTCCGCCTCGTCTGCAAAGCCCGGGAAGACAGCGAGAAAAAACGTCGAAAGCAACACGAACAGGCCAGTGAGCAGTAGTGACCCACGAAGCAGGTTTCGCGATTCGATGCGGAAGATGGCAGTCATGCTGACTATAGAGCGGCGTCGTCACCGTAGTAGTGTTTGAAAATATCGTCGAGTTGTGGGTTTCCGATCTCGATGTCTTCGATATCGAATGTTCCGAGGTGTGAAATGAGTGTATTGTACTCGCCAGTGTAGGTGAACTGAACCGCAGTGTCGACGATCTCGACGTCGATCATGTCCTCGGTCACAAACTGCGCGTCGTCGACTGGCTCGGCCAGGTGAACCCGGACGTCTTTCCCGCCCCGATCGAGCAGGGTATCGATCTGTTCGAGAGCGACCAACTGGCCCGATCGAATGATGCCCACGCGATCGCAGACGCGCTGGACTTCGCTCAAGATATGTGAGGAAAAGAAAATCGTCGTGCCAGCAGCACATTCCTCTTCGAGGAACTGATACAGGCGGTCTTGCTTGAGCGGGTCCAGTCCCGCCGTCGGCTCGTCCATAATGACGAGCGCCGGATCGTGCATGAACGCCTGGACGATCCCGAGCATTCGTTTGTTCCCGTGTGAGTAGGTCTCGACCGGTTTATCAAGCGGGGGATGAAACAGGTCGAGTAACTCCTCGCGGCGACCGTCGCCGCGCATCCGGGCGAAATGGTCGAGGATCTGGTGGCCGGTGAGTCGCTCCTCGAAGCCGAGCGTGTCCGGAAGATAGCCAACGTCAGCTTTCGTCTCGGTGAGGGCCCGCCGATCGCGAATATCCGTCCCGAGCACTGTCGCCGTCCCGGCTGTCGGTTTGAGCAGGCCGAGTAACAGCCGAATCGTGGTCGTCTTGCCCGCTCCGTTCGGGCCGAGATAGCCGAATATTTCGCCAGGGTTGACCGCGAAGCTGATCTCGTCGTTGGCGGTAACGTCGCCGTAGCGTTTGGTGAGGCTGTCCAGCCTCATCGCGGACTGCTCGTCGATCGGCTCGGCATCGCTAGCAGTAGTCTGGGCACACATACGTTGTCACCTCCAATCATGCAGTAGTCGACACTTCGATCGAATATAAAATACTGTCCCCGTGACACACACAGTCTCGGCGAGAAGGGGAACTGACGCCGTCGTTCGAGCGGACACCCCGCGACTGGTAGATTGCGTTTGCGTGGCGCGACAGTGAGCAGTGCCGAGCGAGTAGACTCCGGAGAGACTGTGACAGACCGTCGATCGATCGGATGCGTTGGTTCGACACTACTGCTTCGTGCCTGCTTCGACACTCCCGCTTGGCGAATCGACTTTTTGCTGGAGTTTCTTACTATGTGTCGCAAGCGCGAGGAACAGCGCCAGCAGGGTAAACGTCACCTCACCCGCCGCAACGAGGCCAAGCGCATCGGCTCCGAGAAACATCGGTTCGTCCCGTGGGACGGGAATCGCGGTGTGGTGGGGTTCGCCGACGATCGGGACGAAGTAGTCGACGATCACGTTGCTGGTGTACCAGGCGAGGGCAACGGCGACCCCCCGGACGGGAAAGTCCGTGATCCGGTGGAGGACGAACGCCTGGACGACCATTCCCAGATGGCTCCAGAAGAGGAACTGGTACATGAGCGGGTGGGTCTGGGCCGTGTAGGTCTCAGCGAAGACCAGCAAGGTGTAGGGCGTCCACAGGCCGAGAATGATGTTTCCAAAAAAGGCAAGCGCGGTCAGCCACGGCAGTTCGTAGCCGAGTTTCCAGGCGCCAAGCGCAAGTGCGATCAGCAGCGTCGCCAGCGGGCTATCGGGCACCCAGGGCCACATCACGGGTGCCGTCCGCGCGAACTGCCCCGAGTAGTACCAGAAGCCAAACGCCGTCCCCACGAGGTTGATCGCGACGATGAGCCACGCAAAGCGAAGGCCGAAATCCTCGATCGCCTTCGGCAGCGGCGCGAGATAGCGCGGCAGTGGGTCGCGATCGGGGAGTTCGGTCGACACGGACATCGTGTGTCCGACGCGACGAACGGCATCGGCAAAACGATAGCGGTTGTGGAGACGAGCGGAATAGCGGTCACGGGGACGTCAGGGTTGCTCGACGCAAGCGCGATCGAGTGGGCGCGATCGAGTGGAGCCGAGTGGTGTACCAGCCACCCCTGCGGGCAGAGAGCAGACCACCGTCAAGCAGTCTCGACGCCAAATATCCGCAAAGGACACTCGTAAGTACAGTCGCTCCTAACGCCCGCTTATGGCAGATACAACCGATCTCGAGGAACTGCGGCGTGGGACGGACCTCGTCAAACGAGGGTTCGCCCGGATGCAGAAAGGCGGCGTCATCATGGACGTCGTCAACGCCGAGCAGGCACGCATCGCCGAGGAGGCCGGCGCGGTCGCAGTCATGTCACTCGAGGCAGTCCCCGCTGATATCAGAAAACGGGGCGGTGTCGCTCGAATGGCAGACCCCGCGGACGCAGAAGAGATCCTCGACGCGGTCTCGATTCCCGTGATGGGCAAGTCCCGCATCGGACACACGAAAGAAGCTCAGATCCTCGAAGCGATCGGCGTCGACATGATCGACGAAAGCGAGGTCCTGACGCCAGCAGACGACGCCTACCACATCGACAAACGCGAGTTTACCTCGCCCTTTGTCTGTGGCGCACGGAACCTCGGTGAAGCGCTACGCCGGATCGGCGAGGGCGCGGCGATGATCCGGACCAAAGGCGAGGCTGGCACGGGCGACGTCAACCAGGCCGTCCACCACCAGCGGACGATCAAAAGCGAGATCCGGAAGATCGAGGGGATGAAACATGAAGAGCGCGAGGCCTACGCCCGCGAGATCGAAGCCCCCGCAGAACTGGTCCACGAGACCGCCGAAATGGGCCGCCTTCCGGTCGTGAACTTTGCCGCTGGCGGTATCGCAACGCCCGCCGACGCCGCGCTCATGATGCACCACGAGTGCGACGGCATCTTCGTCGGCAGCGGGATCTTCGGCGCCGAAAACCCGGTCGAGATGGGAGAGGCGATCGTCGAGGCGACGAACAACTGGGACGACCCCGAGACGCTCGCCGAAATCTCGAAAAACCTCGGCAAGAGCATGAAAGGCGACGCAAACGCCGATCTGGCGGAAGAGGAGAAACTGCAGGGTCGGGGCGTCTGACTGGCGGCTGGTTCGAACTGGCGACGGCCGTTCGTCCAATACGTTCTCGAATCGCGCTAATCGGCAAGCACGTTCGCGTTCTCCACGTACCGGCTCTCTGTGGTATGCGTGACACGACGTCCCGTCTCCCGACCCTCGAATGGGTGTCCGATCGGATCGGGGCGGGAGCCAAGCGGTTGTTACGGAAACCGACGTTGGTTCCGCTGTATCGGACGAGGCGCTCCGACACGCCATCAGACTCCGAGAGCGCTGGAACTTTCGCTGGTACCGAATCATCACAGACCGCCTCACTCGTCGATCGAGAGCTCGGAGACGGTCACGTCGAGGTACTCGAGGGGCAACTCGAGACTGGGAGCGACCTCGACGCCTGCGATCCGATCGTCGTAGGCGACTCCACCGGGACGGATGTTATCGATCTCTACATCTTGGGCAACGATGCTCCCGTCAACTGTGGGATTTCCCTGGAGGGCGACCGTCGAATCCGGTGCGTAAACCAGCGCTGCGATCGTCGGGTCGCCGTTTGCCGTTGTCACAGAACTGTCGTCCGAGAACAGGAGCCGCGTCTGTGAGGGATCAGTATCGTTCCCGATCACGGCGTTTCCGCGTGCGTCGAGATCACCGTCGACGACGATTGTCAGGTCGTTGTCACCCTCGACGTCGAGTTGGTCCTGATAGTTCGGCTCCCCAATCGAGTCACGAACGACAACCTCGATATCGCCCGCAGACGTGTCGAAGGTGTGACTGTCGTCGATCGTCTCGACGCAGTACTGCCCGGGCTCGTCGACCTGCGCCGGAAGGGTGTTGTTCCACTCGCCGTCGCAGTCGTCGACTGCGGTAGCGATCTGTGTATCGATCGACGGATAGTCGTACCCCGAATCGACCACGGTCCCGGTAACCAGCTCTTCGTCGACGGAGTTGGTTCTGACGTCGCCCTCGATTGGCGGCGCGCTCGAATGAATATCGACCTCGGGAGCGATGATGGCGCTATCGATGGTGCCGATCGTCGGAGGAACGGAGAGTTCGAACTGCACGCGACCGTCCGCTCCCTCCGAACACCCTTCGGTGATCGTCCCTGGAACCGTCGTCTCGATCGATCGCGCCCAGCCGTCACAGTACGCGCTCTCGATTTCGATCCGGAGTTCGCCGGGTGCGGGGCCGCCGGCGCGGTGTCCAGCTTCCTGAAGATCGATCCTGGTCGGGGATCCGGTCCGATGGACGCTCCCGTCGATCGCACCGGAGTGTTGTGGTCCGTCCAGACGAGCGATCGAGAACGACAGCGTTCCGTCCCGATAGTCGAGTGTGGGCGAGGAGACCATCGCGGAGCCGTCGTCGTCGGATCGCCACACGCCCCCGCCCTGATACGCGATGTTGGTGTCGCCAGCGGTGTACTCGACCGTCCCGAGAGAGTCGCTGTACAGCTCCTCGGTCCCCGACTCGGTCGTCTGGACGAGACGCACCTGTCCGGCATCGTCGCGTGTTTCGACGTTGCCCCGATCGAACGGACCGATGGCAACGGGAACTCCCGCATCGGGGGTGGTTTGTGTCGTTTCAGCTGCGTGGGCGAACGCGACGAGCGACCCCTCTGCGTGTTCGATCGCCGACGCCGACTGGTGTGCATCGAGGCCGCTCGAACCGATCATGACGATCGAGACGGCACCGATCCCGACGATAGCGACCAGAAGCAGGAAGCCAAAGACAGCCGTCTGTCCTCGGTGAGACTCGCCGATCGTTCCAGACGACTGCCCCTGCTGCTCGCCCCCCGCCAACTCCCCCGGTCTCGCTCCGAAATACTCCCCCACCATACGGTCATCAGTTCCTGACTATCACGCATAGTTATCTGACGAGTTCTCGGCGTTACAGCTGTCCTAACGGCCACTAGGCCGTCGTTACCGGACCGATGGGAGAAGCCACCAGAGCGCCAATACTGGACCGATGGGAGAAGCCACCAGAGCGCCAATACTGGACCGATGGAAGAAGCCACCAGAGCGCCAATACTGGACCGATGGAAGAAGCCACCAGAGCGCCAATACCGGACCGATGGGAGAACCGCCACCGAGACAAGGTGACGGACCGCTGCCAGGGGAAGACACCCAGCTACTGAGAAACGACGGAGCGGATCGATCGTACCCCCGGCTACTAGGTGACGACGGGGCGGATCGATCTTACCGAACCACGAGAACGATCGCGAGAACGAGCAGATAGGTGACCAACGCCCCGATCCCCGCAGAGAGGACGATCGCAGGCGCGGTGAGGGCACCGAAAACGGCGATCGCGACTGCGCCGACGAGCGCCACAGCCTGGACGGCCGATCGCTCCCAGACGCGACGAACGGACGCTGCGTACTGGACGGCAACGAGTTCGAACCCGATCGTTCCGACGCCGCCGACGACCAGTGCAGGTATCGACAGCGAGGCCGCTGTGAAGACGAACGCAGCGAGGAAGACGGCGAGTGCGAGCACGGCCAGTCCGGCATCTCTCCGAACAGCCATGACCACTCAGTCCCGGTAGAGTCGCGCGCCCTCGCTGACGGACGTCTGGTAGGCCCGGCTCTCGATCCCAGTGTCGTCGAAGGCGTCGATCATCGCGGCCGCAACCTGCCGCTGGTCGGGTTCGTGGCAGACGGCGAGGATTCCCGGGCCTGCACCGCTTACCGTGACGCCGGTCGCCCCGGCGTCGAGGGCGGCCGCACGGACCTCGTCGTAGCCGTCGATAAGCGCCGTGCGTTTGGGCGTGACGATCGCATCGTCCATGCCGCGACCGACGAGCGTCGGATCGTTTCGGGTCATGCCGACGCTGAGTGTCGCGGCGTTGCCGACGGTGTCGACGACGTCCGTCATCGCTGTCGATTGGGGGACGACGCCGCGTGCGTCTCGGGTCGAAACGGTCGTTTCGGGGAGACAGACGACGACCGGGAGCTGAGTGTCGACCTGAGTCACGCCGTCGTCCGTGACGATCGTAAAGCCCCCGAGGAGGGAGGGGGCGACGTTGTCGGCGTGGGCCTCTCCGGAGACGAGCGCCTCGCCCTCGGCGGCGATGGGAACGAGTTCCTCGCGCGTGAGGCCGCGGTCGTACAGCGCGTTCAGTGCGACAGCAGCGCCGGCCGCACTCGCGGCCGAGGATCCAAGTCCCGAGGACGGGCGGACGCCTTTGTCGATCTTGATGTGGGCCGGCGCATCGAGGGCGTCCGCGACGGCGCCGACAGTGTTCTTCTCCGGGTCTTCCGGGATGTACTGGCTGCCGGCTCCAGTGACTGTTATCCGCGTTTCCGGGGCTCGTTCGACGCGAATGACGTCTGCGGGCGTCCCGAGAGCAACGCCGAACACGTCGAAGCCACTCCCGAGGTTCGCACTCGTCGCAGGTGCCCGCACGGTGAGCATGGCGAGTGCTTTCCAGAGTGTACGCAAAAAGGTAGCGAACGACGCCGATCAGTCTTCGGCCTCCACACTCCCGACGGGCCGGGTCTCGTCTTCGAAGCGTCGATCGAGGCCGACGAGCAGCCCGATCGACAGGAGACCGCCGGCAGCGGCAAAGCCGGCGAGGAGCAGGAAAAACGCCGACAACGGGAAGCCACCGAGGACGAACCCACCGATCGCGATGCTCGCGGAGCCAAGACCGAACTCACCCAGATAGGTGTAGCCATACGAGAGGCCGCGACTCTCCGGAGGGGTGTAGATCGCGACGGCGTTCTGGTAGAACGGCTGGATCGCAAAAAGAAAGAAGCCGAAGACGCCACAGAGGACCGCGATCGCGCCCAGTCCCATGGTCGTCACGGGAACGAAGGCGATCGCCAGCACGGCCAGCACAGCGAAAATCGCCGCCAGGCCGCGGGCGGGCGACACCCGGCTGATCAACTTGCCGCCGGCGTACTGGCCGGCCATCCCGACGACCAGCAGGCCGACGTAGATGTAGTCGGCTGGCTCGATTCCCTCCAGACGATCGGGAACGACAAGCGTGTCCATCGCGGGCAGCCCGTGGAGGATCTCGGGGAGGTAGGTGAGCATCCCTCGGTAGTAGAGTCCCTCGAAGATGACGATGACGAAGACGATCGCGAACGCGCTCGTAAACAGCGCCCGGGAGTTGCGACCCAGATCCGACAGGGAGAGCGCCTCGTCGGGGCCAGCGTCGGCACCGTCCTCGACAGCTGCGGTCGCGTCGAACTCCGCAGAGAGGCCATAGAGAACCGCAAGCAGACCGGGGAGGGCGAGCAACGCGGCCACGAGCTGCCACTCGAGGACGATCAGCAGGGTCGCGGCGACGAACGGTCCGAGTGCGATCCCGGCGTTGCCGGCGATCCCGTGCCAGGCGAAGACAGTACCGCGATCCTCAACGCCGGTGCTGATGAGCGCGAGTCCGGCCGGGTGGTAGATGCTCGCGGCGATCCCCCACAGCAGGAGACCAACGGCGATCGAACCGATCGAGTTTCCGATCGCCAGGACGAGAAAGGCGGCGCTCATCCCGGCGAGACAGACGAGAATGAGTCGTCTGGTGCCAAACCGATCGGCGAGGATGCCACCCGGAAGCGCCCCGAGTCCAAAGGGCGCGTAGCCGAGTGCAACGACGAGACCAAACAGCGCAACGCTCACGTCGAACTCGGCGAGCCAGACGACGAGGAAGATCGGAATCGACGTCTCGAACCAGTGGACCAGCGCGTGGCCGGTCATGGTAAACCCCGCGATCGACCGATCGTTTGGCGTGAGTGTCATACAAGACAGGCGTCGGTACCGAAACCGAACGCACTGAGATACTTATACTGTTGGCCGCCAATGGTCGCGACGGCTGTGATACGGATTCGTGTCCGTCTGAGAAGTCGTTACTCGTCGTCGTGATCGTCGACGCCGACGGCCTTCGAGACGTCGACGTCCTCGGGTTCGTCCTGTCCTCCGACGATCAACTCGCCGTCTTCGGTCTCGACGTAGACGTCGTCCGCAAACCCGCCTTCGGCGTGTGGATGGGTGGGATCGTCGAGTTTCTCGGGCGTCGATGGGGCGGCCGGAAGCCCCTCCGGTGGCCCAAATTGGCCGAGTGGATCGGCGATCGTGATCCCCCAGGTCTCGAAAAAGTCCCGGTAGCGCTCGTAGTGGTCCTCGAGCTCGTCGCCGGGGAACTCCATCATTTCGGTCCAGCCGTGGTTGTAAAAGTCGAAGTTTGCCTGGATGTGGGTGATCTCGCGGGCCTCGGCCTCGGAGTACCCTTCCTGGAGCGCACGGAGGTAGGTGTCCATCGTCGCATCGAAAAATGCGTCGAGGCGATCGGCACGCTCCTCGGCGTGAGCAGGGTCTGCTTTGTCGGTGAAAATCTTTGTGTGGAGGCGAACCAGTCCCGACTTGGTGACCGATCGAACGCCAGGGATCTCCAAGGCTTTCCGCGAGGCGAAGTGACGTGCATTTTGGCGGATCTTCATACGCGCTCGTACGGAATCCCTACTCAAGAACGGTTCGGAGGGGGCGAACGACGCTGCAATCGGACGGATGCTGTCCGTCAGGGCCGATCGATCCCAATGGATTACTGTTTATCGCACTCGTCTGACATTATCGGAAACCGATAGAACGATGCTTACCGTTCCGATACCGGGACCAGCGTCCGTAACTGGCGGACAACTGTTTGCACAGTTCAGCCAGACGGGTGAAAATGAGCGAGATAGCAATCCACTTTAACCCGCATTACGAACGGTTAGGGTATGACCCAGTACATTATTATCGGTGACGGGATCTCGGGCAGTTCGGCCGCCGAGACCCTCCGGGAAAAAGACCCGGAGTCGTCGATTACCGTCATCACCGATGAGGGGGAAGCCCTGTACAACCGGATTCTCATCAAAGAGCACGCGAAAGGAAAGCTTCCCGAGGCGCCGATCTCGATTCACGACGAGGAGTGGTACGAAGACCGCGATATCGAGCTGTCGCTCGATACCCACGTGACGAACGTCGATACGGACGAAAAGGCCGTCCACACACACGAGGGTGTCGACCACTCCTACGACAAACTGCTGATCGCGACCGGCGGCACGCCGACCCAGCTTCCGGTCGAGAACAGTGACGCAGACGGCGTCCACCACTTCTGGACGTTTCAGGATGCACGCAAGATCCGCGAGAGCGCCGAGGCAGCCGAGAAGGCCGTTATCGTCGGCGCTGGCCTGCTTGGAATCGACTTCGCTGCGGTCTGTGGCTCACAGGGCGTTGAGGGGAAGTATCTCATGCGGGGCGATCGCTGGTGGCGCTACGCGCTCTCCGGCGAGGGGGCCGAGATCATGCACGGCGGGATGCGCGAGAAGGGTGTCGAGCCCGTCTTCGACAGTGGTGTCGATCGGTTCGAGACCGACGACGACGGCACCGTCACTGCTGCAGTCGATCCCAACGGCGATCGCTACGAGTGTGATTTCGCGGGCGTCGCGATCGGGCTCAATTTCAACACCGAGTATCTTCGCGGCTCGGGGGTCGAAGAGAACAACGGAATCATCGTCGACGAGTATATGCAGACGAACGTCGACAACGTCTACGCCGCCGGCGATCTGACGCGGTTTCACGATGTCTTGCTCGGCGAGCAGGCCCAGAACGGCTCCTGGGGCTCGGCAAAAGAGCAGGGACGGATCGCCGCCGTCAACATGGCCGCAGACGACGAGGCAGAAGGGTTTCAGTGGGTCTCGTCGTACTCGATTACGCACTTTGACTTTCCGTTTCTCTCCTTTGGCCACCCCACACTCGGCGACGATCACGCTGAACGAAAGTACAGCGACACCGAGTGGCGACGCATCGCGTTCAAAGACGGCAAAGTCATCGGTGGCGTTCTCATCGGTGATCTCGCCCCACAGACCAAGTTCAAACAGCTGATGCGCGAACAGCGTGTCGTCGCCGACCAGAAGGAGGTCCTGCTCGACGAGACCGTCGACCTCGACAACCTCGCTCCGCCACAGGAGCAGTAGCGAAGCCGGCCATCGTTTTTCCGGTGAGAATTCCCGTTGGGCGGCTGTGAAGTCATCAATACAGCCACACACTGGGTATAGAACGGTGTTTCCGACCGGGTCGGAGTGGAAGTATCGAAGCCGTTTTCCCCGGTGCGCCTCTCCGTTGTGGTATGAACGGCGACAGCGACATGACCCTTGCCTTCGAACTCGAGGCGCTGAAAGCGCTCGCATCGCCCGAGAACGTGTTCGAAGATGCCAGAGGATGGTCCGAGTATATCGGCGTCGTCTCCGAGAAACCGACCTACGTCGTGACGAACTTCACGCGAAAGAACCGCATCCGACAGGACTTCTTTTCCGGCCCCCGCGGCAAACAGGAGAGTCTCGACGGCGTCAAAGGCCAGTTCGACACCGACCGATACGTCTTTATTGGCGCAAGTGACGAGGACGAACAGCTCGCCGAGACTGTCGGGTGGGAGTATCTCGCGATCGAAGACGCTGCCGACGCAGCGGACTGGGTGCTCGCCTCGAGCGTCGAACCGGACACAGACGACGCCGAACCGGTTCGCGACGACTGGCCGTAGCTTCCTGCGAGCTGGTTCAGTCCGTATCTGCGGATCGATGATGTCCGGGTAGTAGCTGCCAACGCCCTCCTCACCGGAGTCGCCGCCCTTATGAGCGCGCCGGTCGAATCTGTACCGATGGCAGAACCCCGCGTGCCGGGTCCCCGCGACGACCACTTCGAGTTGCCCTGTGGGTACCATCTCGATCCGCACACGGTCGACCTCGGGATGCGAGAGTACAGTTGCGACTGTGGCGAGACACATGCCGTCGTCACCGACGTCCACCCGCCGTCACGGTTTTTCCCCGAGTCGCTCGTCGACGTCCTCCGGGAGACGATCGACACTGACGACGAGTTCGATCAGTTCGGAACGCCACACTTGCTTGGCGTCGTCATGGAGGAGTTTCCCGAAGCCGTCGCGGTCCACGACGCCGCAGAGGATGGCGCGGTGGGCTATACGCTGCTGTGGGCCACCGATTTCGACGCCCGCCGACTCCACGAAATCGTCGTCGAACTCGTCGTCGAACTTATGGAACACGCGATCAGCCACGCAGAGGACGACGCCTCGGTTACCGACTTCGAATCACAGATGCTCGAGTTCGACGTCAGCGAGTTCGTCGAGCAGTACCGCCGACAGCGGAATTTCGAGAGCGAACACGATCGAGCGCTGTAGACACACGTCCCGGACGTCCAGAACTGTTGGACCGAGATCCCACCGATCGTCGTCGGGGTCTGCAGTCAGGATCCGCCCGGATGGCTGGGGAGTATAAAACACGGACCGAACCGTTCGTCGGTATTTATAGATAGCTGACAGTATTTGAGTGAGGTGACCGCAACAAAGGACCGCGAACCAGATGAATAGCTGAACAGTTCGGGAAGCTGAAATTAGAACCGAGGGTCGTGTTTTTTACTATCGGCGCCGTAAAATCCACGCTTTCTGACCCCAATTTTGTAAATGTATTTAGGATATATAATATATTAATTCTATAAGTAATTGAAAAAACTAGAGCCGGAGTATGGACTGATTACCCGAAATTCAACAGTCCGCTTTGACGGAGTTTCAGGTCTTATAGACGCTATTTACAACACGACATAGAAATATTCATGATTATTAATTATTTTTATTGATGATGTTCGGGTATAGTTCAGCGTTTGCCCACAACACATAAGCACGTCGGATCCCGTTTGGTGGTTATGGCAAGCGGAGAGAATAATCAGCCGAGTGGTCCACGGGGCGGCGGTGGTAGGTCACTACTACCGGGGTTCATACGGGACAGCTTCGTCCGGAAGTTCGTTATCACACTGCTAATCGTGTTGCTGGTCGTCGGTGGGGTGAGTGCGTACGCCTACGCACAGACGACCGACCAGCTCGCGGCCGACGCAGAAGCGGAGTACACTGGCGTTGCCGAGCGGGACGCCGGTGACATCACGGAGTGGCAATCCGATCGATCGGGCCTCGTCCAGACTGTCTCCGAGTTCCCGCTGTTGCAGACGGGGGAGGTTGACGAGATTGGGGACTATCTCGATGGCGAACAGGAGCGGTTACCTGACGACGTCGAGTCGATCCACCTCGTTGACCTCGACGAGCAACAGCCGACGATCATCGCGAGCAGCGACGAGGCACGGGATGGAACACAGATCAACATCCGTGAGGCGCCGTGGGCGTGGGACGGATCCGCGTCTGACCTCGAAGACGGCGAAACCTACGCCTCCGAAGTCATCGAGATCCACGGAGAACCGACCGTCGCGTACGTGAGTCCGGTTCCCGACACTGACGGGGACGAAGTGCTCGTCCTCACCTCCAGTCTCGACGGCGTCGTCGACGGATTCAGCAGCCCAAGTGAGGACTCCTTTACACAGGTCGTCAACTCCGAGAGTGACGTGATCGCCGGCGAGTTGGGGCAGACAGAGCTCCAGCGGAACCTCGGATCGTTCGAGCCGTACACGACAGACGAGGATGGAAACGACGTTCGCCCCGACTTCCTCGACCACGCACTCGACGGAAACACCGGCTTCATGGACAGCACGGAAAAGCGCGGCCTCGATCAGGACTACGTGACGGCGTACGCACCCGTCGAGACCGACGACGAGATCGAGCTGGTCGTCGCCGTTCACGTGCCGACGAGTCACGCGTTCGCGCTCCAGTCGGACATCACGACGAGTATGCTCGCACTCGTGTTGTCGACGTTCATCGGACTCGGATTCATCGGCCTCGCGTTCGGTCGGGGAACGGTCCGATCGATCAACGAACTGAGCACGAAAGCACAGGCGCTCGAAGACGGTAACCTCGACGAAGAGTTCGAGGTGAAACGGACCGACGAGATCGGGAACCTGTTCCGGGCGTTTGGCAGCATGCGTGACGCGCTCCGCGAGCAGATCGAGGACGCAGAAACAGCCCGGCTTCAGGCCGAAGAGGCAAAGACGGAAGCCGAAGAGATGAACCGCCACCTGGAGACCAAAGCCGACGAATACAGCGAGGTCATGCAGGAGGCAGCAGACGGCGATCTCACCCGGCGGATGGACGCCGACAGCGAAAGCGACGCGATGAACGAGATCGCGACCGACTTCAACGAGATGCTCGCCGAGATCGAGACGACTGTCGCGGAGCTAAAGACCTTCGCGATGGAAGTCGCCGCGGCGAGTCAGGAAGTGACGGCATCGAGCGAAGAAGTTCGCAGTGCAAGCCAGCAGGTTACCGAATCGATCCAGGAGATTTCCGACGGTGCCGAGCGCCAGAACAGCGCACTGCTGTCTGCGAACTCACAGCTGAACGATCTCTCGACTAGCGTCGACAAGATCGCAGTCTCCTCGACCGAGGTCGCAGAAATTGCCCAGAAGACCGCACAGACCGGTCGCGAAGGGCAGACGGCAGCACAGAACGCGATCGAAGGGATGCGTGAGATCGAAAGCGAGAGCGAGGACACCGTCGCGGCGATGGAGCGACTCCAGGAGGAGATCGCACAGATCGACGAACTCCTCGAGTTGATTACGGACATCGCATCGCAGACGAACATGCTGGCACTGAACGCCAACATCGAGGCCTCACGAAGCGTCAGCGGTGACGACAGCGAAGGGTTCGGTGTTGTTGCACAGGAGATCAAAGAGCTCGCATCCGAAACCAAAGACGCAGCCCAGAGCATCGAAGCGCGACTCGAACAGATCCAAGAGGAGACCGATCGGACTGCGACCGAGGTCCAGACGACCAGATCGCAGGTCTCCCAACAGACGGAGTCGGTCAAAGACGCTGCAGACGCATTAGAAGAGATCGCCGACTACGCAGAGGAAACCAACACAGGCGTCCAGGAGATCAATACGGCGACCCAAGAGCAAGCAGACGCGACACAGCAGGTCGTTTCCGTGATCGACGAAACGGCGACGATCAGCGAAGAGACGACTGCAGAGTCCGAAAACGTCGCCGCCGCAGCAGAACAGCAGACGACTGCACTGACCGAGATGTCCCGATCGGCGAGCGATCTCTCGAGCCGTGCATCGCAGCTCTCGACTGCCCTCGATCGCTTCGGGACCGACGAAGAGATCGACCTCGGATCGGAGTCGGCGGCTGACGACGGGATCGAGACGAGTTTCGAGGCGGGTGAGACCGGTCTCGAAACGAATTTCCAGGCGACTGGAGACGGCGCAGAGTCGGGGCCAGAGACAGCTGACGACGGGATCGGCCTGGATCTGGATACGGGCGCCACGGAGGGTGGCCAACAATCCGAGTCGAACGGCGGCATCGACACCGAATCGACGACGGGCGATGCAGCACTCGACGATATTGTCGCCGAAATCGAAGCCGACGACGGCCAACTGGACGGAACGCAAGACATCGACGCCGCGGCTGTGTCCGAAGCGGACGACGCAGTCGATAGCGATCGATCGATCGGCGATCCGATCGAGACGGCCGAAGGCGGCCCAGCAGTGGAGTCGACGGCTACTGACGACGCCGCTGGCGGCTCGGGGACTGACCCAGAGCCGATGCCCGGAGCGGCCGAGCCGGACACGCAGTCTGTCGAGGCGGGCGAAACCGACCCAGAGCCGATGCCCGGAGCGGCCGACACCGGCAAACAGGCCGACGACGCAACCGAAACTGACGATGAACCGAGTGACACGTCCGAAGTCGACGACGTGTTTTCTTTCGGGAACGGCCAGTCGGAGACCGAATCGACGACCGATCAGGACAGTCCCTGAGCGGTGACAGACAACCATATTACCACCACCAACACTATGAAACGAATCTCACGACGTAATGCGATCAAAGGACTCGGTGTCACGGGCGCTGTCGGTCTCGCCGGCTGCGTGTCGGATATATCGGATCTGACAGGGGGGTCGACGGAAGAAGAGAGCCCGCTGCCTGGACCCGAAGAGTGGGGCGAACGACTCAACGAGCACGCTGAACAAGCGGATATCGACTGGCGGCAGTTCGAGGGAACGGAGCTGAAGTTCGGAATGGGGCTCCACAAGTACTCGATCGTCACCCAGGAGGTCCTTCCGGCCTTCGAGGAGCTGACCGGCATCTCCGTCGAGTACGACATCTTCCCGGAAGACGAGTACTGGCTGGAGGCACGAGACGATCTCAACCCCGGCGGTGAGGGAGAGTACGACGGCGTAATGGCCGGCCTCTGGCAGGTCGCCGAACTCCACAACCCGGACGACCAAGACGAGCCGGTCGTCCACGACTTGAACAAGTACATCAACGATCCGGATCTGACCGACCAGGACTGGCTCGCAATGGACGACTTCCTCGATCAGACGATCGAGCTGATGACGTTCCCGAACAACAGGGATGGCGAGCAGGGCGATCTGGTCGGCTTCCCCAACGGTGTCGAGGCCTACGGAGCCGTCGCCTGTGATAACGAGACCTTCGAGACGATCGACGAGCTCGCGGACGATCCGGGGGACGAGATCGAGACCTTCGACGATCTCGAAAACGCGGCACGGATCATCTCCGAGTCCGACCAGACCGAGCGTGAAGGGATCACCTCCCGAACGAGCACGACGACGCTGTCGAGTGCGAACTGGGCGACGATGTTCCGGACCCACGGCGCCGAGTGGATCGATCGATCGGTGCTGGCCGAGGACGAGCCACGGGAGGCGAGAGTCGCCTCCGAAGAGGGGATCCGATCGCTCGAACGGTTCGGGACGATGATGCGCGATTACGGGCCCGAAGACCCCGGCCAGAACGACTGGTACCGGGCAAACGACGCGCTGTCGGTCGGGGAGACCGCGATGATCTACACTACCCCGTCGACGTCGGGCGTCATCAGCGAAGAACAGTTCCAGAACACGACGTGGATCCCGCCACTTCCGGGTCCTGACGGCGAAGATCCGACCGTCGCAACCTGGGTGTGGTCGACCGGGATCAGCCAGCGCTCGGACAACCCCGAGGCCGCCTGGCTGTTCATCCAGTGGGCCAACTCGCGGCTTGGCAACTACATGCTCTCGACGCGACAGTGGGAGGGCCACGCTCCGCGTGCCGGAACCGCGCGGCTCAATTTCGTCGAGGACATGATCCGTGACGACGGCCGCAGCGATATCGTTGGGATGCCCGAAGAGGTACCGCCGTGGGAACAGATCGGGATGAGCGAGAGCTGGATCACCGCACACCGAGAGGGGATGAACAACGTTCCCTCGAACCCGCCACCAGTGCCGGTCGACACGCCACAGAACATGCCGATCATGACCGAAGCCGCGCGTGCGATGAACGAGGTCGTGCGTGGCGTCCACGATGCCGAAACCGCGCTGACCGGCGTCGAAGAGCAGATCACCGAGTACGCCAGTCAGATCCCCGACGAGTACCTCGTCAACCGGTAGCGAGAGCGACTCGCCGCTTGAGCCACCGACACGCCGTTCTTCGATCAACTCCCACTCGACAGCGATCGGTCGATCCGGGCCCACTCTCGGCACTCGTTTCGGATTCGAATTTCGAAATGCCATTTCGAGATTCGTACTGTATCGTGGGGCTTATTACGATGTGCGGACTCCGGACGGACAGGAACCAATGAGTACGGACAACCACCGCGGCGAGGACACAGCGGGAAGCGAGGGTGGAGACGCCACAGGGGAGGGACGGACGATCCTGTTGATCGGGAGCGGCCCAATTCAGATCGGACAGGCCGCGGAGTTCGACTACTCCGGCGCACAGGCCTGTCGCGCACTACAAGAGGAGGGCGCACGCGTCGTGCTCGTCAACTCCAACCCCGCGACGATCATGACGGATCCGGAGATGGCCGATCGGGTCTACATCGAACCGATTACGACCGACGCGATCGCCGAGATCATTCGTAAAGAAAACCCCGACGGCGTCATCGCCGGACTGGGCGGCCAGACCGGGCTGAACGTCACTGCAGAACTCGCCGAAGAAGGCGTCCTGGAGGAGTACGACGTCGACATTATGGGGACGCCACTGGACACGATCTACGCGACCGAAGACCGTGATCTCTTCCGCCAGCGCATGGAAAAAATCGGTCAGCCAGTGCCTCGATCGACGACGATTTCCCTGGAGGAAGACGAGTCGACGAGCGAGATCAGCGACGAAGACCTTCGCGAACGTGTCGAGGCCGCCGTCGAATCGGTCGGCGGGCTCCCGGTCATCGCACGGACGACCTACACCCTCGGCGGCAGCGGCTCGGGTGTCGTCCACGAGATGGACGAACTGCTCGCCCGCGTCCGCAAGGGGCTGCGCCTCTCCCGAAACAGCGAGGTGCTTATCACGGAATCGATCGCCGGCTGGGTCGAGTACGAGTACGAGGTCATGCGCGACGCCGACGACTCCTGTATCATCATCTGTAACATGGAGAACATCGACCCGATGGGAATCCACACCGGGGAGTCGACGGTCGTCACGCCCTCGCAAGTCGTCCCAGATGAGGGCCACCAGGAGATGCGCACCGCAGCACTCGACGTCATCCGCGAACTCGGCATTCAGGGTGGCTGCAACATTCAGTTCGCCTGGCGCGACGACGGCACCCCTGGTGGCGAGTACAGGGTCGTCGAAGTCAACCCGCGTGTGTCGCGCTCCTCGGCGCTGGCCTCCAAAGCGACGGGCTACCCGATCGCCCGTGTGACTGCAAAGGTCGCCCTCGGAAAGCGCCTCCACGAAATCACGAACGAGATCACCGGCGAGACCACGGCAGCGTTCGAGCCCGCGATCGACTACGTCGTCACGAAGGTTCCACGGTGGCCAAAGGACAAGTTCGACGATGTCGACTTCGAGCTGACGACGGCGATGAAATCGACTGGCGAGGCGATGGCGATCGGCCGCACGTTCGAGGAGTCGCTGTTGAAGGCACTGCGGTCGTCGGAGTACGAGCCGGACGTCGACTGGGCTGATGTAAGCGACGACGAACTCGAAACCGAGTATCTGATTCGCCCATCGCCCGATCGTCCGTACGCCATGTTCGAGGCGTTCGAACGCGGCTACACCGTCGACGAAATGTGTGAACTGACGGCCATCTACGAGTGGTACGTCGAGCGGTTCAAACGTATCGCCGACGCCAGCGTTGCCGCCCAGGAGGGCAACTTCACCGAGGCGGCGATCGCCGGTCACACGAACGCCTCGATCGCGACGGCCGGCGGTTCGGACGTTGCGGCCGTCGAGTCCGAGGTGCCCGGTCGTACGTACAAACAGGTCGACACCTGTGCTGGGGAGTTCGAAGCCGAGACGCCGTACTACTACTCGGCACGCAAGTCGGAGTTCGAGTCAGGGCCCCTGGAGGGGGCCGCCGCGGCGGGCGAACTCGAAGTCGATCGCGATCTCGAAAGCGTGATCGTCGTCGGTGGTGGACCGATCCGCATCGGGCAGGGTGTCGAGTTCGACTACTGTTCGGTCCACGCGGTGCAGGCGTTGCGCGAGATGGGGATCGAAGCCTTCGTCGTCAACAACAACCCCGAAACCGTCTCGACTGATTACGACACCTCCGATGGGCTCTTTTTCGAGCCGATCACGGCCGAAGAAGTCGCAGACGTCGCCGAGGCCACCGGTGCCGACGGCGTGATGGTCCAGTTTGGCGGCCAGACCTCCGTCAACATCGGTGAGCCACTGGAGGACGAACTCGATCGTCGTGGCCTCGACTGTGCGGTCATGGGAACCTCGGTCGAAGCGATGGACCTGGCGGAGGACCGCGATCGGTTCAACGCCCTGATGGACGACCTGGGCATCGCCCAGCCCGAGGGTGGAGCCGCCTACAGCGAGGCGGAAGCGATGGAACTGGCCCACGACATCGGCTACCCGGTGCTCGTCCGTCCATCCTACGTCCTCGGTGGCCGCGCGATGCAAGTCGTCTACGACGACGCTGAGCTCGAACAGTACATCGAGGAGGCCGTCCGTGTGAGCCCGGACAAGCCAATCCTCGTCGACGACTTCCTCGAGGATGCCGTCGAACTCGACGTCGATGCCGTCTCCGACGGCGAGGACGTCCTGATCGGCGGTGTCATGGAACACGTCGAGGCCGCTGGCGTTCACTCGGGCGATTCGGCGTGTATGATCCCGCCGCGATCGCTCGACGAGGAGACGCTGGCCCGCGTCCGCGAAGTGACGGAAGATATCGCCGAGGCGCTTGGCACCGTCGGCCTGCTCAACGTCCAGCTCGCCGTCAGGGATGGTGAACGCGAGTCGCCCCGCGACTCGGACACTGCGAGCGGTGAAACCGCGAGCAAGGTGTACGTCCTCGAAGCGAACCCACGTTCTTCGCGTACTGTTCCGTTCATCTCGAAGGCGACCGGCGTCCCGATCGCCAAGTTGGCTGCCAGAGTGATGGCCGGCGAGACGATCGCGGACCTCGCAGTCGACGAGCAGATTCCAGACCAGACCTCGATCAAGGAGGTCGTGTTGCCGTTCGATCGACTCCCAGGTTCGGATCCGCGTCTCGGCCCCGAGATGAAATCTACGGGTGAGGTCATGGGGACCGCCGATACGTTCGGCAAGGCCTACGACAAAGCCCAGGATTCGACCGGGAAGCCGATTCCCGAGAGCGGGACGGCGATCATCGATCTCTCGGCCGACGCGTTCCCCGACCCGGACACCGAGGCCGGCGAGGCGTTGGTCGATGGCTTCACCGAGTACTTCGATCTCTGTGAAGCAGTCGATCTCGTCGAGGCCGTCCGCGAGGGCGGCGTCGATCTCATCATCTCTCGTGATCGCAACCTGCTCGAGGTCGCCGTCGAAGAGGAGATTACCTACTTCTCGACGCCCGCGAGCGCGAAGGCGGCCCTCGAAGCGCTCCAGGCCAAAGCCGAGCCGATCGACGTTCAGGCGATCGACGATCGACCGACCCACTCCGAAGAGTGGGGCCGATCGGACTGAGCCGGCTGTCGGGATTCGACGCGCGGGTGCGTTCTTTGTGCAGGTCTGAGCCAGAATGAGGGCTTCGACGTGAGCGATCGACAAACGGCGTCGTAGTCACTCGATCGTGTACAGATCGAACGCTTCGATCGCGAACAGTACCGAGACCAGCGGTGCGAGCAGGCCGACCGAGAGGACACTCCAGGCGGCGATCGAGACTCCGCGAGCGGAGACCGACGCCTCGGGGCCAGGAACCACCGCGGCGATTGCCGTGAACAGGTCGGCGATCACGGCCGCGGAATCGGTGTAGAGAACGACTGCGGCGATCGCCGGGAGGATGACCGCGGCCGAGTAGATCATAAAGGCCGTCTTGCTGGGCATCACGGCCTCGCGGTTGTTTGTTATCGAGACGCTGCCAAAGCGAGGGGCGGCTGTTCCGATGCCAGTCGCAAGCGCCGGCGTGGCGATCGACCCCACGGTCGTCGCGGCGACCAGCACGGCGGTGTGTTCGATCGACAGTGGGCTAACGAGACCCAGCGTAAGCGAGGCGAGAAAGGCGATCGGGGCGGCGACGAGCGCGCCAGCGATCACCAGCCCGGACGTTGCCTGGCGGCCGGACAGGGGTGAGGCGAGGACTGCGGGTAGCCCGCGGCCGAGATCGCCAAGCGGGTTGAGCGTAAACAGCGCCCCGGCGGCCCAGACGACGTACACCGAGAGGATCACCGCGATGTGGGCGGGTACCGTTCCAGTGTGGACGATTTGCTGGACGAACGCGACCGATCCGAGCAGCGGGTAGCCGACGTACGCCAACCGGATCGGAGCCCGTTTCGTCCGGCGGATCGCGGTTACGGCTACCGTTCGGACTGGCCGCGAGAGCCCACGGTCGAGTGCGCCGGCGAGTCGACTCGATCGCTGCGCTGGCGTGGATTCGGTCGCGTCATCGAACCGCGCCGGATCGGCGAGCCAGTGGATGCGGGCAGCGCCGATCGCCCCGGCGAATCCGGCAGTCGCGACGAGCGACGTGACGACGACCGTCCCGAGAACCGCCAGCTGCGAGGCCGGGACGTTCGGGACGCCGACGAGCAGGAGGTGGCCGGGCCAGCCAAGCGGGCTGTCCTGTACGACCGCGAACAGCCGACTCGTCAGCAAATCGAATCGGCCGGTGGCGATCGCACCGAAGTACGCGGCCCAGAAGCCGACGAACAGGATCGTCCGGTAGCGAGCGATCGGTTCGTAGACGGTTACCAGATGGCAGATCGCGGTCCCGACGACGAAGCCGACGGGGATCGCAGTGACGACGAGGAGTGCCACGACGAGTGGCCCGAGGACGATCGGCAAGAGCGTCCCTGCACCGTAGGCAAACGCAACCGCAAGCAGGGTCACCGGAGGGAGCACCCAGAGGGCAAAGCGGACGGTTTCGGCGAGGACGATGCCGCCGACGGCGTTTCGAACCGAAGTCGAGACGAGGAGAAACGCCGGCTCGTCGGGATCGGACGCAGCAAAGGTCCGAAAAACGGCCATGAGTGTCAGAACGATCCAGGCAACTGCGATACTGCCGGTGACGAGCCCGGTCGCAAGGGTGACTTCCGAGGGAGTAACGCCCGCGGCGAGTTCCTGCCCCAGCCGCGGCAGGAGATAGCCGCCGGCGGCCAGCACCGAGCCGCCGAACAACGCCGCCAGCAGGCCCAGGACGAACAGCTTCGTTCGTTCGTTCGACACCGCACGAACCGATCTGCGAAGCTCCGTTCTGGCGACGAGAAGCGGCCCACCGCTCATCCGCGCTCACTCCCGGGGAGGCGTCGATCGGGCGTCGGTCGGGGGATCATGTTCGAGAGCGTGTCGTACAGTCAGTAAATCGTTCGGGTTCAGTCGAGAGACTTCGAGTCCAGAAACACGTGAGCAGAATTTATAGTACGGTCGGCGAAACGGGAGGATGTATGTGCCCTACTGGGCCCCCTGCGATCGAGACCGACGGGCTGGCAAAACGGTATGGAGAGACGACGGCAGTCTCCGGGCTGACGATGACGGTCGATCGGGGGACTGTCTACGGCTTTCTCGGCCCGAACGGTGCTGGAAAGACGACGACGATGCGGATGCTGACGACGCTGACGACGCCGACGGCAGGGACGGCCCGCGTCGCCGGCGAGCCGATCACCGATCGCGAAGCGGTCACACCCAATATCGGCTATCTACCCGAGGAGCCGCCGGTTTACGACGAACTCACCGGCCGCGAACAGCTCGAGTACGCCGCCAGCCTTCGGACCCTCCCCGAAGACGAATCGGCCGAGCGAATCGAGTCGCTGCTCGATCGCTTCGACCTCCTCTCCGACGCCGATCGGCGGATCGAGGGCTACTCGAAGGGGATGCGCCAGAAGATCGGCGTTATCCAGGCCGTCTTGCACGAGCCGGCCGTCGCCTTCCTCGACGAACCGACCAGCGGGCTTGACCCGCGGGCCGCGCGGACGATGCGCGAGACAATCGCCGAGTTGGCAGACCGAGAGATGACGATTTTCCTCTCGACGCATATCCTACCCGTCGTCGACGAGTTGGCCGACGAGATCGGTGTCCTCCACGACGGCACGCTGGTTGCCCAGGGCGAGCCGGAGACGCTAAAGTCCCGGGCTGAAACGGGCGACGCTCGGAGTCTCGAAGCCGCGTTCCTCGATGTCACACAGGAGACTCCCGACGGCGAGGACGCCTCGATGGCGGCTTCGATGGAGTGATTTGGCCGCTCGCGATCGATCGCAGCCGGTGTCCCGGATGGCGTTTCGAGACGCCGCAACGACACCGCCACAGTCGTGGTGATTCTACCAGCCAGCGACGACACCGCCACAGTCGTGGTGCTTCTGCCAGCCAGCGACGACACCGCCACAGTCGTGGTGATTCTACCAGCCAGCGACGGCCCCGAGACGGCAGCAGGGTCGGCGGCTGGTGGGTACCCTGCGTAACCACGAGTCCGACATTCTAAAGCGGCCGGACTCTCTGATTCGAGTATGGAGTATCACGAGGCGGCGGAGTTCCTCTTTGACCTCCGACGCTTTCGCCCGAAACCCGGAACGGAGTCGACGGCGCAGTTG
>LFCJ01000134.1_pt1 | contig 40238 bp, 30 predicted proteins | sample 643141 | NCBI WGS metagenome assembly LFCJ01 (sample SAMN03766243, study PRJNA286221) | soda lake metagenome | biome: soda lake; feature: Kulunda steppe; material: water; isolation source: sample B1-Br-g2 brine of Lake Bitter-1 | place: Russia: Kulunda steppe | collected 2010-07
CACGACGAGATGCATAGTACGATCGAAATGTGGCTTGAAGACCTCGTTGAGGAGGTTGACAACGCCGTTTCGAGCGATCAGTTCAGAGAGTGGCTCGACGTCCAGAGCGAGTTCCACGATTATTCCCCCCGAAATACACTGCTGATTAAGCTCCAGTGTCCGAACGCGACTCGAGTCGCTGGCTACAGAACGTGGCAAAACGAGTTCGATCGATGTGTGAGCGAAGGCGAGAAGGCGGTCTGGATCTGGGCACCGATCATCGCGAGGAAGTGCCCCGAGTGTGGGAACTCATCGTCGTACCACGAACGGAGTGACTGCGGATACGACGATACGAAACTCGACGAGTGGAACAAGGGGCTTGTCGGCTTTCGGCCAGCCCCAGTCTTCGATGTGTCGCAGACTGAGGGAGAACCACTTCCAGAACTCGAGACCGAGGCAAACGGCAATGCCGACGAACTGGTTCCAGCATTCCTCGAGGCAGCGGTTGGCCTTGAAGAAGATGTCGAGGTCGTTCCTCCTCGAGAGTGGTCTCACGGCAGCGCCAAAGGCGTCTGTCAGTATCATCTGCAGAAACAGCCACTCGTCGAAGTCCGTGATCGTGAAAACGAGGCAGATCTCGCCGTCACACTCGTTCACGAGTACGCTCATGCACTGTTGCACGGTGATCTCGATACTGAAGACGAACGGGCAAAGCGTGAACTCGAGGCCGAAGCCGTCGGTTACATCGTCGGTCGATATTTTGGGCTGGACACGAGTGGATCGGCGTTCTACCTCGCTGCGTGGAAGGGAGACGAGCCGGAAGCGGTTCTCGAGCGACTCGAGCGCATTAGCTCGACTGCCCAGGAAATCATTGACGTCGTTGAGGATGAGATGTCCGATGCGTGACGGGATGATTTTTTATCATCTATTCCCAAGTCCGTTCCCCCGTTAATACCTCGGTGATGAACCGAGCTTCTGCCAACTTCTTCGCACGGACAGTATCTGATACACCATTGCCAGCAGCGTTCTCTGCTAACCGCTGCATAATGAGTTGGTAGTTCTCAGCGACCTGCTCATTCTCGAGCAAGTTCTCAACTTCGTCAGGGAGCGGAGGCGCGAAGTCCTCTACGTCACCGGTGCTGGTATCACTATCATTGTCGAGCCGCTCTGCAAGCTTTGGAAGCAAATCCCGCGTATATTCATCGTCACCGACACGATATCCCTCCGAATTCACGCGATACGCGACTGTGACATCGCCTGATTCGATACCGATCAGGTGTTCGGTTCCCTTATCGCTCTCGAATGGTGCTAGGTATCGATTTTCTCCGCTTGGCGCGTCTTGAACACCATAATTGACGAGCGCCTGCCGAAGTTTGTTTGCACTCGGTCGGTCTAGACCATACATCTCGTACAGACTAAGGAAACTGGCTAATTTTGTGAGTACGTGATAATTCCCCGAGATATCGTGGTCTGGATACTCATCGACGTCTTGCTCCATCCAATCACCATTTTTCGACCGGATGAATCCCTTAGTCGTCTCGCCGCCGACTTGCAGGAAGTCATAGACTAAGTCCTCCGTAGCGTTCCGCACTCCACGCTCAGCCAAGGCCTCGACGAGTTCGGCCTTACTTGGATTGGTGAGATCCTCATAGGCGCCAAGATAACCACCCAACGATGACAAGTCCTGAAACTTTCCTTCAAGTTCCGATTCGGGCGCCGTATCGGCGTCATCCGACGCCGGGAGTAATTCGTCGAGCTCCGAATTGATTTCTTCAAAGGAATTCATGCTTCGGCTTTGCCCCGGAATAGTAGGTATTGGTACATGGCTGTTATCAGTCATCGGCAGGATATAATGGTACTCATTATTTTTGATAGCATCGAAAATACGGGAATATCAGCCATAGTCCCATAGATGGCAGTTTCTGGATGAATATTTCTCAGAGAGTGATTTTGTGTTTGTCTTCTCCCTTCTCAAGGATGTTCAACACACACGATCCTGATACAGAAACGGAGCGAAATCTCGCTGCTTATTTTCACGCTCTCCAAGAGGCAAACCTTGTGAAAAAGCTCCCACCCCATTCCGACATTAAGGTTTGGTGTCGTTCAAGGATAATCGATTAAAACCTATTCTGTCTCGTTTTCTAAGACAAAGAACTTGCCTGATCAGTGAAGGCTGATCCTGAGATCGGCTTTCCAATGTATCGGGGCCAGATTCAACTCGTATTGGTGGGTTACTTTCATAATCCATGGGTGACTTAACTGTAAATTAATCATAAATCTGTATCGAAGGTGGGTTTTGTGCCCCCTAAAAGGTGCGGGGCCATTACAAAGTGCTCCGTTGATTCAAATGAGAATAGGAAATATAGAGTGCCAAGATATTGATCAAATACTAGGGGTTCAGCATATAAATCACGACATTCTTCCGAGTGCTATAGGGGTGCTATTATGAATACTGGTTCCTCTACTTCACTCGATAAGCCACTTCGACAAGGAACAGGGAAATACAATACACCGGTTGAGTGGGTGAAACCAATACATCAGATACTTGGTGGGTTTGATCTGGATCCGTGTGCATCTCAGGATTCTAAACTTGCGAAACAAAACATTAGGCTCACTGGCGGGCTTGAAATTGATTGGTCAAACTACGACACAGTCTGGGTAAATCATCCCTATCGAAGAGGTGAACCGGAACAGTGGTTGAAGAAAGCATCCGAAGCAGACTCTGACACTGTTGTCACACTTTCGAAGGCAGATCCAAGTACAATTTGGTTTGATCGATATATCTGGTCTGAGGCCGACTTAATTTGCTTTCCATCCAGTAACCGAGATGGCGGTCGTATCAAATTCGTTGGAGAGCAAAATAGAGCTAACTTCCCGAATGTTATCTCTGTTTTTGGGATATATCCCCAGAGATTGGTAGATTACTTTGAAAGTCTCGGGCCAACAATTGATCGTGGTAAACGGATTTATTAGCTGTCCGTTTCTCTTATTATAGATTACCGGAACTGCATGATTTGGTAATCTACATTCTATGCCCTAAATTTGCAGTAACTAACTCATATTTAACCACCAAAGGATAAGCTTTATCCTGATTACGATCTCGAGATAGAGTAGTAATGGCCCAGAGCCCCGGTGATTCCATTCTCCAAGAAGCGCAACTACTTCCAACAAAAGACACGCTCACAGCTCTTAAATCAGACGTCAATCTCGAATCTGCGTGTTTAGAATTATGCGATAATGCGCTAGATGCTTGGAAGAGAACAAGTAACCGGACTGAGAGCATGACTATTGATATCTCTGTCCAACAATCTCAAGATAAGACGGAGCTCGTAATTCGTGATGATGCTGGCGGGATTCCTCGAGATGACGCGGCTATGCTCTTTGGGCTTGGACAGACAGCGAAGAAGGATATTTCGGGATCCATTGGAACATACGGCGTTGGTGCGAAGAAAAGTCTCGTCAATCTCGGGGTGCCATTCCAGATCTCCTCACGAACGACAGACGCTACAGTTGGATGGTCATACCGAATCACCAATGAATGGTTTGAGGATGACCAAGATTGGACCGTTGACATCCATCAAAACTCCGATATCGATCCCGGAGTTACCGAAATTCGCATCGAACAACTAAATTACGACTGGGATAGTGAAACAGCACAAATCCTCCGAGACAGGCTTGGAGAGGCATATAATCTCTTTTTGAGCGATGAACTGAAACAGCTTCATGATACAAGATATGATCTAACGATTCATGTTGATGGTGTCCCAGTTGAACCTGAAGGTGTGGCAGATTGGTCATTTTCCCCGTTCGATGGTCTTCACCCTCGTCGATACGAGAACATACAAATCACAACACCAGAAATGGAGGAACCGGTTACACTCCACATTACAGTTGGACTCCTCACCAAAAAGGACTCACAAAACGCGGGAACAGATATCTACTGTCAGAAGCGCAAGGTAGCATCAACACTACGCAATGAGGATGGTGGTTTTGGCACTGGAAAGGATCAAATGGGTAATTTCAGTGCCCGCCATGGACGTCTCAAAGTAATTGTCGAACTTGAGACCCGAGGAGACGGCCAATTGCTCCCGTGGGATACACAAAAATCCTCGATCGACAAGCACAATCCTATCATGCGCGGTACAGAGGATTCGAAGGGCGTCTACAATTGGTTACGCCGGTGTGTCAAAGACTATTTCCAGCTTGATGCTGACAAAGTCCCTCAAGCTTTTGTCGAACCCTATGATTCGGATCACGAATTTGCAATCAACGATGGGCATCCTGTTCGGCTCGATTATAGTGACCGAAAAAGGATTGTGAACAATCACCGACCGGATACAGACCTTCCCGAACTCTCAGCGCTTCAGAAGAAGGCAGCGGCCCATGCTACGCTCTGGATTTCGTGCGAAGGTATCCTTGACAAGTGGGAGGTTCCTGCCTATCGAATTCAATTACGTCAGGAAAGCGATCGTAATATCGAAAATCTCACGCCTGTATCTGAACTCCCACCAGCAGAAGTCGAGGACGAACCACATCAGATCGCTGGGAAAATTAACGAACTCGCTCGTGTTCATCTCGAGAATAACATTTACTACCCAGATGATCTAGCAGTGTGGCAAATCCCACGATATCGAGAATACATCAAGCGTCACGACGAAGGGGCCTATTCAGAGCAAGATGCGGCACCAAAGGGCTTACCGACTACACCAGCGGGTCTCAACAGCGAGGGTGTAACTACTGCTCAGGATGGGAAACGATCCCAGAACCGAGTTCATACTGCTAAGCGAGTGGAGGACGAATCTATCCAGAAGGAAGCTGCTGAATTATTTTTGGTTCTTGGTGGCGACTCTGATGACGAACGGGTCGCCAAAGTTTTAGATATCTCACGGCGGGAGCTGTGCGAAAAATTAGGTATAGAAGGGAACGTCGTCGATGAAGTAATCTGGGAAGAGTTAGAAATGCAATTTAGTACGATAATTGAAGAACGATAGCCTGGCCGCCAGAGAAAGCCGAACCGGAACGACACCGGAGTGTTTTAGATGGCTCAGTTAAATTAGAACTAACAGATGGCAGAGCCAATTCTGACATGGGCTGGTGGCAAGCGCCATATGTTAGATGATATTACAAGGCGACTGCCACCAAAGGGTAAATTCGATACGTACTATGAGCCCTTCGTTGGTGGCGGTGCAGTGTTCTTTGATCTCGAGCCAGAGAATGGATATATTAATGATATCAATCCACAGCTCATCAACTTCTATAAGGAGTTTAGAGAGAAACCTGAACAGATACTTGGTGAAAACAAGCAACTCGACGCTGAGCTACTAGATAAAGACCGTGAGGGACAAGAAGAGATCTATTATGAGTTGCGAGACGAGTTTAATTGCCTCCGTGGGCAGGATGGGAAGTGTAAGGATCGTTTTCGAGAAGCGGTTCTAATGTTACTCCTGAACCGAACCTGTTGGAACGGCCTTTATAGAACAAACCAAAAGGGAGAATTTAATGTTCCAATGGGCTCCAAATGGACTCGGGTCGAGGGAATCGAACGCCAACTGCGTAAGGGATATCAGGTATTACAAAATACCACCATCACCTCGAAAGATTTCACGTACGTAAAACATCATGTTGGTGAAAATGATCTTGTCTTTTTTGATCCACCATATCCAGGAGAAAGCAAAACGGCTAAATTCAATCAATATGATCCAAGCGGGTTTGACGAAGACGATCAGATTGAACTTCGAGAACTCGCACTCGAGCTTGATCGGCGGGGGGCGGACGTGATGATTACAAACAACCTCGAAGCAGAGAAGTATTATAAAGAACACGAAGATTTTGATGAGGTATTCAGGATTGTCCGGATACAAGGAGAACGTCAGATCAATAGTGACGAGACAAAGCGTCATAATATTGGGGATACGGACATTATTGTCACGAACTTCTCGCCATTTACTGAACAGAAAACCTTCAGCGATTATCGGTAAACAAGACTCCCGTTGTGGTGATCGACATGTGAGTCTAGAGGCGGTAAGTCTCTCGATCGCCATTGTGTTGTGTTTGAACGATTGATTCACTAGGAAAAGTAGAACCTGGCCTCTTGATACTCGAACCATGCCTTGCGCGCCGCAATGACCAATATGCTGGTTATCTCAATTCTATTCGACTTGACTCATCAGAGTGGCGCGGACATAGACTAGTACCTTCCCAAACGTCAAGTGACTAGTTCTCAACCTCCTCGAGAGACGGATAGAGACGGTGAAGCTTCGTTCGAGCCTCTTCATTCGTGAATTGCCAATCGATGGTGACAGCCAGTTCATTTCGCTCGAGTTCCCACGCAGCGACCTCCTTCCGGAGGCTCGCTGCGTCGGGAATCCGGCGGTTAAGACACTGTGTCTGGAGCGAGCTCCAGACGAGTTCGGCCATGTTCAACCAACTCCCGTGCGTGGGCGTGTAGTAAAACTCGAACAAATCGAGATATTCGCGTGCTTTCTCGGGTGGGAAAATCGATAGAATGCAGCCGGATTGTGTGTACTGAGGTTGTCCAAGACCACCCGGATGCGATCTGCATCCGGGTAGTCTTCAGCAATTTCTTCCATACGAGCAATCCATTCACATGTCCGTCGGCGTTTCGTTACATGGAGACGGCACTGGCCGGTCAACGGCTCGGTGGCCACATGAAGCATCCGTTTTCCGTTTCGTTCGTAGTGGTGATCGGTTCGAGCGACCGCTCCCGGGCGTGCCGGGAGCGGGTCGCAGACGTGCTTTCGAAGCTCCTTACTCGATTCGTCGAAACAGATGACCGGACGAGTTTCATCGTAGGGTTCCTCGTAGAGGGAAAGGATGGTTTCCATGCGGTAGACGAACTCTGCGTTTTCTTTGGGTGGGATGAGCCAATACTCAGAGCGGTGTGGCTTCAGGTCGTTTTTTTAACCGCTGTCGGACGGTTTCCTCGGAGATTGAATCGAATTCAATCTCCTCGAGCGTGACAAGGCGGTCGGCGAGGAGCGCATATGTCCAGCGAGTGCGTCCTTCTGGTGGCTCTGAACAGGCGAGAGCGACAAGATGTGCTTCAGCCCGGCCATCGAGTTTCGGTGTGTAGTCTCGGTCGGGTTTCCGGCGATGAATCGCCGCAATCCCTCGGTCAGAGTACGCTTTGCGGGTGCGATGTGGTGTCCCAATCGAACACCCGACGTGCTCACAGATAGTCGCATCTGTGAGGCCGTCGTCAGCCTTCAAGAGAATCCTTGCGCGGTTGATGTCCTCTGCCCGGTGTTTGCCCTTCGTAACGAACTGTTCGAGTTCGTTACGTTCTTCTTCTGAGAGATCAACGATGTGCTTCTTTCGTTCCATTGTTGTAGATACGCCTCCAGAAGAGATAACCTAGTTAGTCCACATTTGGGAAGGTACTAGCTGTCGAACCGAATCGGGTGTTGGGATGGAAATTCAATCGCTGTCTGGTGATATGAGGTGGTATGCTCGTGTTGATCATATTTCCCATTGATAACGACGATGCATGGCACCGTCGGCTTAGGCAGACGGTCAAGAAAATCGTCTGAAGGCACTTCTCCATCACTGACGATGAACGGGATCATGGTTTCATAGCGATGTGAGAACATCGTGAACTTAACTGACCAAATCACGATAGTCGGATCCTTAAAGGACTGAATAGTGACGTCTGTCTCAAAGTTCGGGAGAAAGCGTTCAAACCAGGCCTGATATTCTCCATGCATTCGCTGCTCCCCGATTGAATTGGCGTCAGTGAGGCTATTCGTTCGAATGCCGATAATATCATAGCACACCGATTTTCTGATTGAGTCTATGCTTTCGGCGCCCACAACGGGAAACTCAAGATGGTATTGGTAGTCATCGTCGCTATATCGCGCTGCAAATTTCTCAAAATCCGCAGCTGCACCGGTGAAAGTCCCCTCGAGCTCAATTAATACTGGCAGGAGATGGTCGGGGAGCCGGTCATCCGCTGGGGAAAGCCAAAACACTGAATCAGGGACGCCTCGTCGTTTTGCAAATCCTCGTCGCTCGGCAACCACATTGACGGGTTCCCTAAGGGCCTCGGTCAGTTCCTCCAACACCGTCTCATTCACTACTTAGCACCACGCTGAGCGACAGCTGTTCTGACAGGCTCAAGACGGCGTCTTGGACGTCTTCAGTAAGCGGTATATCTTCTCCTTGACTGAGCCGCTGCCAAATACCGACCAGTTGCTCTTGTTCGACACCTTCGTCACCGACTTGAAGCTGGTCGAGAATCCACTCATGGTGGGTTCGACAGTCCTGTAGCGCTTGGAGGAGATCATCCTGAACATGAGAAAGCCTGAATTTCGAGCCATTTCCTAAATGAATCTCGGGGGTATCGGACGATTCTCCTTCATCCAGAACCTCAATCATATCGCGTTGAGCTTTCAGCCGCTGGTGAATATTACCTGTGAACCTACTGAGGGATTTGTCAAGATCATCAAGATTGTCCTGGATCGCCGAAAGCGTAGAATAGTCTTGTAGTCCGAGCTGGGATCTTTCGACCAGTATGTCGTCAATTTCCTCCTCAAACACCTCTTGGTTTGTTCCGAACGTCTCGAGGTCTTCGAGGTGGGGATAGATATTCTGGTACGAATCTTGGATAGAGGTCATGTCCTCCAGGATATCCTGAATCTGGTTAGCGATAATCGAGGGCTCAGACGTGGTGAGGCTCTCAGAGAGTTCTAACTCAACGACTGTTGAGATAGAAAATGGTGCGCCAGATAAGTCGATGAGTGCTTCATTGATTTGGTTCAACCGCTCGGTGATAGACTCTATCGGTATGGATGACTCGAGGCCTTGATAGTAGATCTCCGTATCAACAAAGTCCAACTGAGGAGTCCAGTCTCCAGCCTTCTCAAAAGTGGTCTCGAGTTCCTTGAGGTCACTCACTCGCTGATTTGTCGCGTCGACCAGTGGCTTTACGTCTGTATTCGGTGACAACAGGTCAGAGGGAGTTTTTTCGATGCTGGTGGCAATCAGTTTCTGTGCCGTACTTGGAAGTTCGCTAACGATAGGCGTCATTTCCTGGTAAGTCTCTGCTGCACTCTTCAAGTCTTGTGGCAAGCGCTGGCCGAGGTTATTTCGTATCTCTTCACGGGTAGACTCACGAAGATCGGGATCGAGAACCTCAAGGAACTCATCTAACGATTGCAGTGCAACCTGTTGAAGCGGGGCCCGAATCGCTTCTTCGACCCGTTCTTTAAGTGCGAGGAGGTCATCAACGGTTTCGGCGTTATCGACTTCTTGCCGAATGGAGTCCGCCTGGTTATAGAACGCCTCCCTCTCCGTGGACTCCATGCTTTCGAGCTGTTCGATAAAGGCGTCAATATCTTCTTGGAACTCCTCTAGTTTGTCGACTTTCTTATCAAGCGAGGAGGCCTTTTCATGAACCTCGTCAACAATCACCGGCTGTTCACTACTCATTTGCAACCACCTCCGACCGCTCGAACAGCGATCTTAGCTTCTCCTTGGTGTCATCAGAACCTGACCGTATCGATTCTGACTTGGATTCAATTGACTCGATATCCTGTTGTAGCTGTGTAAGGTGGCGTATATACTCCCCCACGGCCTCGTCAAGGTCGGCTAACCTGTCCTGGTCTTCCGGGATACTCAACGAGGTTGCTCCAAGCATATTCTCTAGGGCGAACACTGTATTGCCATACTCTTCGAGTCTACTGAGGAATGATTCTCGAGAGCTGAAATGCATTTCAATAGCCTCTGATTCCTCAACTAAGTCATACACTCGTTCAAAGAGCGCGATTGCATCCTCAATTTCGGCGACATCAGCTTGATTGACTGCAGATTGGAGGTCATCGATCTCGTCAGAGATATCCTGCTGGTAGATTTTGAGAAGGAACCAATAATGATAGCCGATCGGAGCTGCTGCCGAATCAGCTTCGCATTTCTCTTTGAGGTCTTGGCTCCCATTGATGACTGAGTTGAGATTTGACTCATACTGGTTGAGTCGATTAGCCTTGATCTGGATCCAAGACCCGACGTTTGCACAGTCCGGTGCTGATAGCGTCTCGTTGAGCTGTTCAACGTCTTCGATATATTCACTGACAGTCTCTTTCTCCCGTTCAAGATCGGTAATGACGGTTTCAAGCCGTGAGGGGACATCGATATACGGATCTGACCCGGTTGTCAGGCCACAAATGAGCAATGCTCGGAGAAGCCCGTACGCCAGATGGGAGAGGTTGGACAACCCGAGAACGGGAACGTTTCCATTTGCGACTTTGACATCCGGGTCATCAATCGCTTGGATAATACTCGAGGCATCCGTGAGATTGGCTAGTGCTGTCAGGCTATTCTGAGTATGTTTGACTGCCGGCGCCAACCCGCTCCCATCTCGGTAATGCTTTCGTTCGGTCGTGACATTTCCACTGTAGCCACTCTGAGTGAAGAGGTCATCGAGATAGTCGGTAAAGGCAAACCCGTTCTGACCACCTGAAACCAAATCATCCGATATCGCTGTTTCAAGATAAGAGTGGAGATTACTGTATTGCCGGCCAGACTCATACTCAGGCCCGAAGACAGGGAGATAGGACAATGTGATAGTTGATTCGATGAATTTACCATTCGACCAATAGGGTCGGTCACCCTGAACCCGCTCTTCTTTCCATAGAAGAGTGTCAGTATTTGCTAATGAATATGCCTCCTGATACTTTCCAGAAAAGGTTCGAATCTCCTCGCTGGCGACTTGAAGAAGTTGATCATAGAGGGTTTCGATCGTATTCCGGACTTCGCGTTCACCGACCACCCTGAGCAGGTCGTCTTTAATCTGCTCATCAATCACATATGCATCGCCGATTTCCTCTGATTGAAGCCGACCGAATAGATTAACGACGAACGTCCAGAACCGGTTGGACTGATACTCTTCAATATTCAGGAGCCGATGACGTTGGTAGGTTTGGACGTCGTCGGTTATCAGGCCTTCAATTGAGAGCTTGTCGGGGATGACGAGGATCATTGGTTCCGAAATGTCGTAACCGTTAGTCAACTCGGATAACTCTGATCGAAAGGTTTCCTCCGTGGGACAGAACTTGACATCTGCCAGTTCATTATCAGGGGTTCCGGTACGGAGCGTTAGCCCGCGTTCCATTTGTCCCTCTAACTCGTCTTTTGATGATTCAGACACCCGAGCAGGGTTGACCGCAATTGGAGGAAATGCATCGTGCACGCACTTTGGTGAGGCAGTGACGACTGCTTGGTTGGTGAGTTCCTTCTCGGGAGTTTTGTACATCCATTGGGTATGGAACGCTCCTTCAACCACTTCTAACGCTTCCAAAGCACTCTTCCGGGCATCACTCGCGGGTTCGAATGAAACGGTCATGTTACTCACGAGATTGAGGAAGGCATGCCCCTCTCGTTCATCCGAGAATCCATACTGGGGAATGAGTTCCTCTTCGCCGATCGAGAGACCATAACATACCCTCTCGATATTCCGATCAAGGATAGCTATAGCATCACGCTGCGTGTCGCTTTGCTCGAACCCGAATTCTTCTTTGATAATGTCAACCGAAATCTCTTGGGCCTGTTTTGCAGTAAGAGCCTTGTCGCCGGAAATAGTCCACGGCTCGAAACCACCTTCTCGAAACAAGAGAGCCGTAATCGCTGCATTCCAGTCCTCACGGCTAAGCTCTGTCCACAGATTGTTAATAAGGCGTGTATCCCTGAAATCCGCATCTGCGAGGTCTTCTATCCATTCAGTGGCATCTACCTGCGGGTCTGCCGGCAGTTCATCAATGAGCTTAATAATGATACCAGTTCGGCCTCGTGCCAGCCACCAGATAGTATTCGCTAAATCCGCTGCATCTGGTCGGCGATCCTGGAGAAGCCTTCGGACGTCACTGACTTCGAGCGGTGGGATCCGAATCTCCTTCATCCGGCCCCAATCAGCTTCTCCAATAAATTCGAACGCAGAAATCATCCCAAAGCTCCAGATTTTGATCGAATCTTGAAGTCCATCGTTGATTTTCCGGAGTGGATTGTCGTCGTCCTTGTCCATCGCCTGAATAAAAGCTCGATAGGACTGCTCCACTTCATCAAAAAACAACGCAGTTTGGGGAGTATCGTCCCCATCGACGACATCTACCATATGATTGATATATTTCTGCTTCGACTCACTATCGATGTTGGGAAACCAATCAATTTCGTCAGCCTCTCCGTCCGCATAGGCCTCGAGTTGGGCTTCAATCCGCTCTTCGATCCAATGGTTGAGGTCGTCGGCGTCACTCTCGCCGAACTGTCTGAGCATCGATCCTGGGTCTCCAATATAGAACGCGGGAACACTCCGCTCCCAGGATTGATTGAACAAGTGATAAATCAATTGAGTTTTTCCTGACCGGTAGGCGCCAACCAGAGCCAGCGGGTCAACAGCCTCACCTGCCTCGAAATCGTCGAAGCTCTCCTCAGCCCTCGACAATTCCCGCTCGTGAGTTTTAGTAAGCGGGTCCCACTCTTTTTCTAGTGAGGCTTTCCGTGTCTCCATTTTCCTATCATTTGATTCTCGAAACATGAATAACTTTGCGCAACGCATCAGACTCTCGCCCGGTCTGTTTCGCAATTATTTATTGGATTTCTGTCATTAGGTAGTATTAATGTAGGGTCGTTCTGTTAATCCAGTATGGCATTTCGCGTCCGGATGGGCTCCTTTCTTGAGTATCTCCGTGATCGGTCTGAGGAAACAGCACGGGTGCCGGCGGCAGAGCCAACGGGAATTGTCATCCTCTCCGGTCAACTACTACGTCGCAATCTCAAACATCACTTGAACCGAGAGGACATCCCAACCGCAGCACTCGCTGAGTTCACAACAATTGAGGAACTGGCGAGCGACTTATTGGAACCGACGGACGACCCAACGAGCATACTTTCAGATGGGGTTCGAGATCGACTGATTGAGGAAATTTTTCGCACACTAGATCCCAACACAGCTGAGACGCCACTCAAGAGAACGGACATCCTCAAATCGAGCGAAGAGAGGGCGCTCATTGATCTTGCGCAACGCCTCCCATACGAAGAGGAATCAACCCGAGAAACGTTTCTTGCTGAGCTTGATGACTACTTTCGATGGACTGATGCCAACACAGATGTCGCGGTTGCAACTCGCGAACTTGCAGAAGTCGAGAATCGATTTGCACAACTTCAAACCAACCGATCAGTGAATGCATTTCGGGGTGTCGAGCGCTTGTTTCAGGAGTACTTAGATGCCAAATCTCTGCCCCACCAGCAATCCCGAAGCCATCTCATCAGTACCGCTCGAGACCACTTCAACGAGCAATGGAACCATGGATTCGACCATTTGGATTGGGTTGCAGTTGTTGGCATCAATGTCTTTGACAACCCAACGCTTCGCTTTCTCGAGAAAATAGCCGATAGTGAGCTCGCTCCCGATGTGGAGATCTTTGCGGGTGTCGGAAGTGAGGAATATAACACGGCACGATTAGAGGCGGTGGACACCGAAGTAATCACGGAGTCGGCTGGTGACACGCTTCCAGAGTTTCGCTCAGACGCAGCCACGGAGCTGCTACAGGCTACACAAGACTTGCCAGCGGAGGTTCCTAACCAAGTGACATTCGCAGAAGCACCAACCGACCAGCGAGCCATCGAGAAAATCGCTGCCGAGGTTCGAGAGCTAGTCCAAAACGGTACTCATCCTCGGAATATTCTGATCGTCGCTCCCGATGCGGGCTCGTATCAATCCCTTATCGAACAAGCGTTTGAGACAGTCGACGTCCCAACTCACGTTGAAACCCGTCGTCCGTATGCTAACATCCCTGTCTATCGGTGTTTCAGGACGTTCGTCGACGTAGTGGACGCGGTTTCACGAGATGTCCCACTCACATATGATGACCTTGTGGATCCGATTCGCTTGGGATACACACCCCGGGGAAGTCGAGGACGGTCGTGGCCGATTAAAGATCGGGCGTTTATCAAGGTCGAGCAGGAACTCCATCGCAAGCAGCAATTCTACAATCGAGACCCGAACCGGTACGAGGATCAAGGACTCGTCTTCAGCACCTGGCGAGATCAGATCAGTGACATCCCACGGTGGACCGGGCCTTGGCACGCTGTTGAGGACTACTTGGATGATATCGAAGCGTTAGCTCAAGATCCGCCAAAAAGCGGTAAGGCGTTAGTTGACCTCTTTGGCAGCTACCTCGGAACCTATGTTTACCAAACCGTGGATCATGAGCGGACGCTCTACAAAGGGCCTGCCATTGACACGACCCGGATATCACTGACAGAGACTCACCCAACGAGTCAAGCAGAGCAGGTGCGGAACGCTCTTCAGGACGTTGGAACCCATTACGATCGAATTCGACATCTCTTCGATGCACCTGTCAGCTGGCGTGAAGTCGGGCGGGCCTTCTCGGCAACCCTTGGCGGTCAGTCATACGGAAAATCGCATTTGGATCAATATGCCGTTCCTGTTGTAGACGCTGGTAACACCTACTTCAGAAGTGCCGACCACCTGTTCATCCTCGGCATGGATGCGGGTGAATTCCCAAGTGACCCTGGCACACCGACCTTCCTCCATAACGACGTTAGGAAACATACCTATGAAAGAGCCCTCGAGGGAAAGTATCCGTATCACCACCTTGATAGTCGAGCTTCAAATTACAACGAGGCCTTGGACTTCTATCAAGCGGCACTGTCAACTGCGATAGCATCGGCAGAGATCACTCTCATGCACACATACAAAGACGATCGAAGCAACGAGGTCGCGTGGTCGCCGTTCGTCGATTTGTTCGATCTCGATCCAGAGGACGAAGCAGAACAGCCGGTGTCTCGGGTTTCTGTTGGTGACTGGATCCCTAGTCAAGATCCAGAGGAAGGAAGCTGGGCGGAGCTCGCAGAACGGATTGCACCCCGGGAACGGTTGCGTACAGTCCTCTACAATGCCCATCGGAATACGCCGAATACAGAGCCGGCGATTACAGCGGCAGATATCCAGTCGATGCTTGACCAACTCGAGATCGAGCCGCTTATTGATCTTATCCTCCCACGTATCGACCGCCATCGACAGCCACCAATCGAAGTTGAAATCGAAGCCAGCGAACCCGCCTTTGCGGAGACGGATCTGGCGACAGTATCTGGTGAGCCACATCACCCACACGAATTAGATCTTCAGGCCCAGTGTGAGTTGAAATACTACTACTACCAGTTCCTATACAACTTCACTGGTGGTGACCCACCACGAGAAGAGATTCCCAAATATTATTCGGCAAATTCCCATTACAGATTAGGGAAGCTGCCGTATATGGTTCGTGAGAACTACGCAGATCCCCGGTATGTAGACAAGTGGGAAGCTATTGTCACCCGCGTCTTACCTGACCGACAGAGCGCGGCGACCGGTCTGGCTCAGTTTGACACCAACGAGGAACTACGAGAATGGGTTGAGCAAGAAGACCGATTCGACTCGTATGATTTCAACACGATATATGCAAACTTGCGTGGCGAGCGACGCCTCGTCGAAGCGGAGCAAGCGGCAGGTATCACTCGCACGTGGGACTGGCGATCCGGTGGTGTCGTGACTATCAATGGGTATCAGCTTGCAGTCCCACCCTATCGACTGGATACGGTCATCGAGGGGGGCAGCGAGTACACAATCCCGATCTTCTTTACCCGCTTTTCGAATCGAGCCGAGAGTGCACTAAAATCCTGTTTCCAAGGATCGATTTGGGAGGCTGACGAGCGCACCGGCGAACTCTGTTTGGACTGTGGTCGAAGTGAAGACTGCACCTACCACTCGAAATACGTTATAGACCACCGAATGCTCGCAGCACAAAGCTTGGAGTCAGGTGAGTTTGATAACAAAGTCGTGGGCATCGGGATGCAAGAGCAATATGCTGATCCCACGAATGGAAAACGTATCATCGCAATACAAAACAACTATACGCAGAAAGTCCAAGCGAGCGAAAACAGCTTCGAACAACTCGTGGGGCGAGGCTATCCTCAAAACTGGGAGCAGAACGTTTCCGATTGGGAAGTTAATTTCACCGAATTGGCAGCAACGCTCGATACTGCCAACACCGTTACGCTGCAAGCGAATCCAACAGTCGTTAATCAAGATGCCTGCCTGAGCTGTGTATATAAGGATCTTTGCATGATCCCGAACTCGGAGGTGAACCTCTAATGGAGCATGATGAACTGACAGATCATTTAACACTGGAGCTTCCATCCGGATTCCGGTTCACCGATGATCAATCCGATGTCATGTATGCGTTCCATGAGGGCAGCGGCCGTGTTGCCGTTGGATCTGGCGCCGGAACCGGGAAAACGACGACGCTGACGCGGGTCGTCGCAGAAACCGTCACTAGAATGGCGGAACCAACGCCCGGTGATTTAAACGCCAACCCATTCGACGAAATTCTCGTCACGACGTTCACTCGAGACGCAGCCGGTCAGTTGAAGACGAAAATCAAGCAAATTCTTCGTGAACATGAGGCCAACGGTGGGGCAGAGTTCGATCCAGACCTCTGGCGCTGGCTTGAAACGGATAGTACTATCTCAACGATTGACTCTTTCGTGGGTGATCTACTTCGTGAAATCGCTACCGAAGTGTATGTCGCACCAGACTTCGAGGTGCGAGACAAAATCGAAACAGAAGAAGTTCTGCAGGAGGTCATTCGCGAACTTCAAGACGACGAAGACTATGCTGAGGCACTAACGCTTCTAGATGATGTCCTAGAAAACACAACCCCGAGACAGTATCTCTTCGACATCCAACAGAAGCTTCGCGAGTTTTGCTATGAATTCCCAGACTCAAATGCTTCTCCCGGAACAACAATCTTCGCGGATCAGATGCGCGATGAGTTACATCACGGTCGGGAACCTCCATTTGACGAGGCCGATATCCGGGATATTGTCTCGCATGTGATTGGCATTCCACAGACTGAAATTGACGGTGGAACTGCGGAAACGAGAGATGCGATTGAGCAGGATTATCGCCACAATGTCGCCTTCGCTGAGGCCCTAGACGACCTCCTCGACGGCTTCGAAGCAGAGTATGATCAACTAACCCGTAACTCGGGACAACTCTCGTATCAAGATATTGTTTATATCGTTTGGGAATACTTGGAGCAAGAGGATAGCCGGGAGTTCCGACGTGGTCTCTCCAATCGGTTCACGAAGGTCTTTATTGATGAATTTCAGGACACCAGTTATGCCCAGTGTCGAATCCTGCGACACCTAATTACAAACGATGACAATGGGGGCGATGTTCTGGTAATCGGTGACGTCAAGCAGTCAATTTACGGTTGGCGGTCTGCCGATCCCGAGATATTTGCTCGCATCTTAGAGCATGCAGAAACAGCAAGTCAGGAGCCCGACGAGTATCTTGGGGTGACGGGTTGGACGCAAGCAAACTTGGTGACGAACTTCCGCAGCCATCCTCACTTAGTCCGAGCAGGGAACCATTTGTTCGACCGGGTATTCAGAGACGGTGGGTTAGGTGGGATTGGCAATTTCCCCATCTCATCGCAGGCGCTTCGCCCGCATCGACCGCCAACGAACGATGATGACGCCCATCTCCATATCCTACCACTTGGGGACACGAATGCTGAGGGTTGGCGGACGCGTGACCCGATTCGCACAGCGGGAACTATTCGAACGATGGTGGACGACGATAGCTACTCTATTGGGGATGGCGACAAGGAGCGGCCGGTCAAAGCCGGCGACGTCACCCTCCTGTTCAGGCGGGGGACGTATATGCGTCAGTTTAGAGATGCGCTGGATGAATATGGCCTTGATAACTCGATTGTCGCTGAGCGAGGTTTGTTCAAATCCGACGAAGTCGGGTTCGTTATAGATGTCCTCGATTGGTTTGCCAACCCACATTCGAAGGACTCGTTATTGCGCATTCTCCGCTCACCTGTTACCGCACTCTCAGACCGCACACTCCGGTATCTAGCTCGGTTTGACTGGAACCTCCCCCAGGCGCTCGAGGAGTGGCCAGATAGTGAACTCTCGGCCAGTGACTTCGACCGGTTGACCGGGTTAGTCGATCTTCGAAGTGATCTCCGCTGGGACAGAGAAGGATCGAAAGCCAAGCTCGTCCAAAAGATCATCCAACATACCGGTCTGGAGACGATTCTATTGACGGGCGACGATGCGATGCAGAAATATGGCAACCTGTGGGTGCTAGTGGAACAAGTTCGAGATTGGGAAGACGAAGAGTTACTGCCCTATCGGGAATTTGTTGACCGACTCCTGCGCTATCGCCAGATGGCGAGGTCAAATGACGAGACCTTTGAAGTGGCCCAGATCGCCGACGCAAGTGCCGATCAGACAGTAAAGCTGCGAACGGTTCACAGCGCAAAGGGATTAGAATTTGGTGTAGTCGTTCTTCCCGACCTTCTTGCTGGGCCTGGAGGCCGTGTTCAGGGCCGAGACCAACTCTACTATCGCGATCCCACCAATGGCGACTATCGAGCCGCAGTTCGGCCTCGAGCGTCTGGTGATCCGATAGGGTTTAATGATGGATCGGGAGGAACCTGGATTCGAAGCGACTACCGGTGCACGCTCTGGCTTGCACCAGACAGAAATTCGAACACGGGTGAATTCAGATACCAGCACCCATTTAATCCAGCTGTCGAAAATGACTTTGCTGAATTTTGGCGCCTCCTTTATGTCGCCTTCACACGCGCCGAAGATCATCTGGTTCTCCCGTTAGGGGACTCAATTACCCATCATCACCATTGGTCGTCGTGGGCCTATCCACTATTGAATGTCTTCAGAGAGGGAGACGAATGGACAGTCCCGAATGACGGAAAGCCAGATGAGTTCAGCCTCGACCACTCGTCGATGCATCAGGATGACGATCCTCCCGATTCAATTCCCCTTGGTATCGGACTGATCGACAGAGCAGATCCTATCGATACAGAGCCACTCGGCTTACCACCACTGACATCCACACCAGATGCTGAAGAGCCTGGATCCAACAACTTGCCTGATGAGCCAGAGCAACAGCCGTTTACACCTCGAGAGCTGAATCCTTCGACACTCCATGACCTCATAGCATGTCCGCGCCGGTATCAATACCGGGCGCTAGAGGAGATTAGCGAAGCCCGAGGAGAATCCCCGCCCGGGTCGAATGCACCTTCTGGATATTCACCCAGCTATTGGGGCACTCTGACTCACAACGCACTAGAAGCACTCCATCGCGACAAGCGAGCCAGCGAATCGGGAGAGGAGGAAACTGCCCTGACTAAGTTCCTTGAACAACATCCTGAAATTTCCGACGAGCTTCAGGCCGTCGTTGACCAATATCAGGAAACCCCCATCTGGGACACGGTTCAGGACGCAAATACAGTTCTCCCCGAGTACGAACTTTCGGCAATACATCCTGCTAAGCCTCATGCTCATCTGAGTGGGTTCGTCGATCTCCTCGTACAGACAGCCGATGGATGGGAGGTTATCGACTTCAAGACCGGCACCCCGCCAGCTACTGGCTCGTATCTCGCCAATCAATATCGGTGGCAACTGGCAACGTATGCCTGGCTATTAAACGAAGAATACGATATTGAAGCGAGCAAGTTGGCGATCTACTACGTGCAAAGTGGCAAGTCCCATGAGGTGAGTCCCAACTGGAGTGAATTCTCGGCACACCTGCGTAAGCTTCCGGATCGGCTATTTGTGGAGTCCGAAGAAGGCCTCCCAACGCGTCCCGACCCCGATCCAGCTCACAACAGTGCGGACGACCTCGATCTAGACACACGGTGTGGAAGCTGTCCGTTCACGAGCATTTGCTCAGCATGGATCAATAAATAATCCACTCTCCAGCGTAGCTCCTCGACTTTCACCCAAATATATCGTCAAAATCATCTGGATCCTCTGTCAGGCTTCCAGTTCCATCGGATGCAATCTGAGCCTCTGTTTCGTTCACCCGATCTGGACTCACATCCGGTTCGAAGATATCCGGATCGTCTACTACTCCGAGAAAGACTGGGCCATCTTTCAGAACGGTTAACATATGGTTTTGCTCATTGATAATGATCGTCCCACCACCCTTCTCGCGGCGGACAAATGCAATCTGCTCTTTGAATTCATCTGTGGAAATATATTGCCGACCGTCTCGTGTCTTCCTGAATAATCGTCCTTGACTATCGACGCTCACCTGCTTGACTGGGTCGCGAGTCCCTTCGTATTTGTCACCCAGATCAAGTTCGTCTGCATCCGGGACAATCTCTGGTTCTGGGCGCGGTGGATACTCCTTGGGTGTAGCTGGGCGAATCGTCCCAGTTGCGTAGCTCTCCCCATCACGCTGCCACACTTTGTGGTTGACTTTCGCACTTGCGAGTTCATCTTGCCAGTCATACTCTTCGAAGATGCGTTCATCGACCGTATCCCTCGCATAGAGAACATAGAGCGTCGACTCCTGGGTCGCATCTTCTCCAGTCCGTAAGATCCGTCCTAGTGTCTGAATCCGTTGGCGGATGCTACTACTCGAGACCCGTACGATACCCACGTCCGCGCTCGGGACGTCAACCCCCTCAACGAGTGCCTTCACACTCAACATCACGTTTGCCATGTCGTCTTCTCGGAACCAGTCCATCGCAATGTCGTTCCAAACGTCTCGTGAATGCCCCGAGTGATACATCACTGGCCAGTAATCTGGTCGCTCAAACAGCTCCTCGATCTTTCTATCGACTGTCTCTAGCCCGTCGAATGTCTCATAGAGGCGTTGTCGATATCCCGAATCGTCTGCTGATACTTCCTTCGTTCGTGCGTTCACTCCCCGATGTTCCCACGGTGAAATGAGCTGTTCAAGCTGTCTAATTCTCTCCTGAAAGACGATCGTTTTCTGATCAGTATCGACAGCATCTCGTAACAAATGAAGGGTAATGGCTTGCCGAGCGACGGCATTCGCAACCAGCTCTCGTCGTTCTTGAGTGTACTGGAAGTAGTCAGCAATTGCACCAGTTGGCCCATCAGCATTGTTCCGGATTACATGCAGTTTCTGTGAAAAACTCCCAGATAGCTCGTAGAGTTGACGCTCGTACATCTGGTGGATCTCTTTGACCGCATTCGACACTTTCCGTGAGAGTTCATCATACTCGCGTTGTTCTGGTTGGGCAAGATCGAAACCTACGTACTCGATAGTGAACTCTGGAATGAGACCTTGCTGGATACCCTCATCATATGTGAGTTTATAGTATATCTCCCCAAGCTCTTTTAATAGGAGTTTATCCGATTCGGTTAATTCGTCTTCTCTCGAGACGGGCGTTGCTGAGAGGCCAAGTGATGCTGTTCGATGATAGTCAAATATATTTGAAAATTTGTCGCCTGTGTAGCGGTGGCACTCGTCAGCAATCAATAGGTGGTTCGGTCTTCCAGCATCATCCAATACACGGTTAAGATAGTCATTTTTCACTGCACTATTAACAATGCTAACAATAATGCGGCAATCCTCGAAGTCGTCTTTGTGACCACCACCTGCCCAGCCGCTCTCATTTATCGGGACGTTTAGTTTTGAGACTAACTCAGTGAGCCACTGATGCATCAGCACCTTCGTCGGAACGACGATGGTAGCCACTCGATCGTCTGAACCCTCCTGGATCCACTGTCGTATTATCTCTAATGCCATGACCGTCTTTCCAGCACCCGTTACAACCTGTGCAATGCCGGTTTCCGGTCTTCGGTTCTCACTTTGACTGAACCACTGATTGGCGGCCTCCTGTTGCCAATTGTATAGGGCGAACTCTGAAGGGAAAGTGTACGATGCACGGTCTTTATCTTGTAATAGTTCAAGATCTGCACGTGACATACCGCTTCCAGCAGAAATTCGTATCCGATGAGCCCCCTGCTCATCATCAGCGTTTAACATTCGTTTCAGGATTCCTGCTGAGAGTCCTCGCAACGCCTGTGAATCAAACGATGGATAAGATTTGATGATTTGGTCACGGAGATCGCTGCGACGGCTGTGTGCATCCCGGTACTTTTGCTTTCGTCGAAGTTCACTGCCAGTAGTCCCCTCTCTCGTATCCGGATCAAGATAATCTGACCAGAAAGTCTTGTACCACTGTCGGCGTTTATTCCATCCACCAGATTCACGGTACATATAGTACTTCATCATGTCCCGCTTGGCTGCCTGGCTTGGTGGCTTGACGGTAGATCCCTCACGCTTGAGACGCGTTTCCAACGTGTCGAAGATATCCGTGTTTCTGAATCGTCGTTTGTAACGATTTACTGTCTCTTCCGATGATACCGTATACGTCTCGCCGTTCTTTTCAGCTACTCCGAGCAATACTAAGAGAGGTAGGTAGCCACGGATCCCCTGATCGTTGAATTCATAGCCGTAATCCTCTGCAAGTGTCGATCGGATTTCACCTTGTGACATCCCCTCAGCATTGTCTTCTAAGACACACAGAATCCGCTCCAACCCCTCGATACCTTCAGGTTTCGTCCCCATAGCAACCCAGCTACGCTTCAGTGATTTCCAGAGGAACTCGGAGAACGTGAGATTCCCTGTCAGGTAGTCAGTTGCGAACGGAGACGGATGGACACTACCATTATCACGATCAACAACGCCTATTTCAGCGTACGTAGAGAGAATACGACTGATGTACGATTCCGAGTATTGTTCATTAGTCCCTGGTTTCCGCAATTCTTCACGGCATCGATCTTGGAAGACACTCCAACCAATTCCTGATTCGGAATCAGCAGCAATTTTGATAACTGTCTGATAGCGGTTTGGATCGGTCGGAACGCCAATGATCGGCGTTGGAAAGCGTCGTCCCATCTGTTAGTAATCGCTCAGTTCTTCGCCTCGAGCAGCTTTAACGTAGTACGTCTCGTCATCGACGACGGGTCGTGGAATTACACCATCATCAAATTGAGAGAGATGTCCGATATAGAGCGGTAAATGGCCCTCCTCAGCATTTCCATCTCCCGTAACCGTGAGTCTACGATTCACCAAGCGTTGAGCTGCGACATCATTATTCTTATCAACTCTCTGCTCCCACTGGGTGTAGAGATCAGCCAATTTGGTCGCTTTGTCGTCCGGAACTTCTTCACGTGGAACGTTTACGTAGATATGTCCAAACTCGTTGATATACAGTCGGCCTGCAGTGCTGCGATACTTCTGATAGGTTTCGACAAGTTCAGGATGGTCAAATGCGGACTCGAACCGATAGTCGCGCCACTTCCAAATGAGTTTATCGTCGTAACTGACTGCCCACCGCTCGCCATGATTGAATGGAAATCCACTCCAAATGTCAACCTCTTCGGTTGGAAGGTCAGGATCTAGTTCAATGTCAAACCCGTAATCTCCGTCATACATCCCCACATAGACTGGTATCCATCCACTATCGACTGGTGCTCGATTCGCATAGACGTACTGATCGCTGTGGATTTTAGTGAGTACTTCCCCACCAGCGGTAATTCGGACACTCCCTTTTCCAGTTCCATCGGATTTCCCCAGCTCTTGGAGAGTTTCAGCAAGATTCGCTGGCGGTTCGACCATAACAACCAGATCATTATACTTCCACTGTAGAACGGTCTGATGATGTCGTCTTGACTCGACGATACTATACCGTGATCCCCTATAGGCCGATGGCCAAGGCATCCCTGGATCAAGTGTGACATCCTTATCGCCAGCTATTGGTACGGTAGTCGAGTCGGTAGTTATAATTGCAGACATCCTCACTCCCTGGATTCTATGTCGTCGCGTATCCAATCGATCGGATCATCGAAGAATTCCGGGGCATCAGGCCCAGAATTGTCCGCTTCACTAGTACCGCTTTTCTGGTTGGTATCGCTGCTCGATTTGGTAGAAGTGGTTTTGTGCTCCTTAGATGATGTACTCGAAGTTTGGCCGAGCCCACTCGCCCACGACGCCAGGGACTCGCGTTCCTCAGCGGATAACTCGTCGGTAAGTGATCGTGGCTCATTCACCTCAATGGTATAGTCCCCAATATTCCCAACATAGATTGGAAGCATTTCTACACCACGTTCTTTGCGAAGTTTGATGATATTCTGCACGACGCGGGGAATGCCCGAGAACTGTTCTCTAACGGCTCCTGGGGCTGGATGACTCGGAACTAGGGTAATCACATCCCCCCAGGGTGTAATACGAAAGGAGCCTCCCTCAGGTTTGTACTGCCTTATTGGTTGTAGGATCTGCTGTGGTAATCCACCGTCGACCCGATGGCGACGGTTCGTCGCCCCATTTTGCCACCAAGCCCTATCTCCAACGAACGAGTATCGTGCTCCATCATAGACACTCGGCCAGAGATCTCCTTCTTTTAAATTTGTAGGGCGGACAGGAATACTGTATTCTGGATCGTTTTCAGGAACTAACTCTCCGTCGAGATCGATTTCACCAATGTAGATATTTTCATATTCACTTGAATCATCATCTTCCAACCGTGTCAGTACATCCCCGTTCTCTGTAACGTGAATCCTCCCTCCAAGGCGTTTCTGCTCGAGTAATCTATCTACAATCTCGGTTGGTTCTGGAGAGAGCTGGAGGCGGTCAGTCCCATTATAAAGTTGCCACCAGATACTGCCGTTCGGACTAATTTGGAGTTGAAACCCCCGGTAGTGTTCGGCCCACTCATCACCTGGTATAAGAGAAGATTTGTTCCCCATATGCTAGGATATACCTAAGGAGTTGTTGTAAAAGTAACTTATGACCGAACAGACATTCCACTGACGGGAACGAATGTAGATAAGCGATTTGAGATATGATCGCGACGAGTTGCGCGTCAAGCAACTCGAGTTTAAAATTAACTGGTAGTTTCGGTGTGCATAGCTACTTGTAGAACGGTCGATGTGATGTGTATATGGATCGACAATGGTTGACCATCGCTAGCCCCACGACCGAGGCAGTGGTCAATCCGCTACTGGCCGCATGTGAAGCCGGGTACATTCCCGATTCGATTCAGATCGTTTCGAATCCCACCGTCGAGGACGACATCGAATCCGTCGTACCCTTCCTAAAAACGGCCGTTGCGGAGTACGATGGCGACGTGACGATCAACCTCCGTACGATCACAGAAGAAACTGCATTCGCAGAGATCGTCGAATTCTTTAGAGATGGAATTCAGCAAGCCGGTGATGAAGAATTGGTCGCCGTCGATATCACTCCAGGGCGTAAGTTCATGTCCGCTATTGCGTTTCAGGCTGGCATCCAGTATGGCGCCGATCACGTCTTTTATCTCCTGTTGGACTCGGGCGAGTTCTACGGTCAAGTGTATCCGGACATTCCGCGACCGGCAGTCGACCTGATCGACTTCACGGAGGTGGTCTGATGGAAATTTCGCGCCGAAATCTTGCGATCGTGCTCAATGCGCTCTCAGACGTCGATGAGACAAGCGTTCCGGTGAAACATCCATGCGATGAGATCGGTGAACTGTTTCGAATCGAACTCGGAACCCACCGGGAGAGCCAAGTCCGATTCACAAAGGGAGCAATCAGTTACCGAGAGTGTCGGGATACGATCCGTCAGCGGTACGGTGACGAACCTTATCAGGATCTTCCCGGACACAACGACTATGTGAAGGCAGCGACCGCGGGTGGAATCGTCGAACCGGAGAACATGGACGAGATCGACACGTTTCTCGGTCGTCACACCCATCCCGATCTGACGGCGGGACACAACCCTGTCATGATCGCCTACGACACGAACCTCTTTGGTTTCCGAATTCCGGAAATCCTCGATATCGATCCCGTCACGGGATCGTCAGACGAACGGGGCCGTCCACCTACGAACGGTTACGCGCTTTCGGGCGGCGTCAAGGAGGAACTCGACTGGTACTACAATCGATTTTCGACACAGAGCCTCGAGGATGCGTTCGGTCAGGAGTTTGCTCGATTGAAGAATCAGCCCGCGGGTGCAAATCGAATGGGTTTTCTCGGACTCTACGAGTTCCGCAGTCGGATGGCAAACCGCACGGTCGACATCGTTCCGTCGGAAACGGGCGATGCTGACATCGTTGAGGCCTACGAGCGTTACGACAAGGGCAATCGTAAACGAGTACTCCTGTTTAGCAACGACTACGAGTTCGTCGACAACGCTCGAGCGCAAGATATCTGGGCACAACACGTGACGTTCCCGGTCGATCTTCCACGCCATGTGATCGCCTCCTGGAGGGATATCGCGAACACACTGTACATCATGGCGATCCTGTTCGGCGTACTCGTGCTCCCGAAGGTCACGCTGTATGGCGTCTGGGAAGGGAAGACTGGTCTAGAGTGGCAGCGAGAACGACTCGAGATCGATATCAGAAGCCCCACCGTTGAGCCGCGCATCGAACGCGATCTCGCACTTGTCGAGGCGTTTCGAGAGTTGTAGGCCGTCGTCTTATCCACAGATATCATATCGGCAGGGGGGACAGAAATCGAATCCATTTAGGATCTAGCACTGTACCGGCGGTAGAGGCGAAAAGTACATCAAATTCGTTATCGACGATCGTTGCTCGTGTGTCAGCGAAGCGTTGATCACCAAATACAGCACTATTGAATAGCATCTGATCATCGATGAGAGGACTATCATCGTAGTCCGCGTGTAGTGGTGGCCTTGATCACACTGGACATCCGTTTAGGAATCCTCACGTCAACAATCTCAGGTCACTACCGAAATCTGACTGTATCACGCTAAAAAGAGACGAACACACAAAATCATATCATGTTCCAAAATCCCGAATTCTGCCCACAAATTGGCCAATAGGTGAGTTTTAGGGTATCAAATTAAACTTACATATCCATTCCAGTATTTTGGATTGTAGGGTCAGGGTTGTTGGCACATAATATGTGACGTCTGGTTAGCGAGATTTAGCACATAATATGTGACGCCACTTGCACAGAACGAACGAAATCTACACCAGACCAATATGAAACAGAAAATGCAGATGTGGCTTCAACAGTGGTAGGTATTCGATAAGAATGGCATTATTTGCCACACACACTACCTTGTACAATCACCCCACACTTTGTACAAAGGAGTTATATCCCGGGGGAGACAACAGATGTGATACCTGAAGGTGTCGAATGCGACCGGCAGCTTCTGGCGAGCGGAGAAAACGCCATGTACGAACAGACAACCCCCTCACGGGAACCGATCAGCGATGAGTACGCACAGCACATCTGGATCAGACGGAGGTTCCAGTGACCGACCACAACGAGTCGCCAGTGGAACTCGGTCAGAAGCCGACACTGGCGAAGTCCTTCGAGGACATTTCAGAGCCTCATAAACGCGCACGACTGACAGCGGAACAAGCAGTAAAGGCAATCTCGAACGGTGAAAACCCGACACCGCCGTCAATACGCGGGCCCCTACGCTCGGGCAAAACTGCCCTACAGTATCATATGTTCAATTTCGGGTGGAAGCAAGGAGTTCCTACCCTTTATGTCGAGGCCAGCACACTCCTGAGTGAGTTCGAACAGAACGGAAGCGGGTCGTTCGGTGACTGGGTCGACGAGCGAGCACAGGAACAAGTTGACCTACTACTCGAGGGAGAACTCGATGCTGTCGAGTGGCTCCCGAACGACACCCCAGCCAACCTGAAGGAGTGGTTCGAGAGCATCCCGGCGCCGACAACCGAGCGCGTGATCCTTCTCGTTGATGAGGTAGAACAGAAGTACACTGAGTTCCTTAGCGCGACCGGCGTCGACGACAATAATCCGCTGAGGAAGCTCCTCGACCAAGGACGGCTCTTCCCGGTCCTTTCGATGGGCCAGATTTCGGCGATGCAGTTCGTCGGATTTGCAGACATGAAACGGACGGCCCCAGTCTCGATCCCGCCCGTCACCATCAGCCACATTCGCGCGCTTCTGGAAGAGCGCGGCCTTGACCCAGCACTCGATCGGGTCGTCTTCTGGCTCACGCGTGGCCGGGCGGCCCATGTCCACCAAGTCGTGACGAACGCCGAGCGGAACGAAGTGTCCCTCGAGGACCCCAGGGCACTTAGGCAGTGGCTGGCCAGCCTCGCTGACGATCCGTCCACCGAGCTCCGCACGGTTCGACGGGTCTGGGAACGCCCCAATGTCGACGATACGGAGGCTGCGGCCACGTCGGTCGCCTTTGGCGTCGAAGGCCGCGACAACTGGCTCGTCGAAAGCGAGACGTGGTACCCTACCGATGAACTCATCGGCGTCGTCGAGTCCATCGTCCGCGAAACGGACGCGTTCACATCCCAGGATAAGGAAGCCGACACCACCTACGAGGCACGGCAGATCGTCCGCAACAGTATCGAACGTGTCGTCGACGGTATCGCCGTCGGTCCGGGGATAGGTCCCACTGATAGCCACGGGGCCGTCCCAACCGGGTGGCTGACCGGTCCCCAAGACGATCGCTCCGAGAGTCGAGCGTTCCTGTCTCTCGTTCAAGACCTCCTGCTGGCGTTCGAGGCCGAGCGCCCAGCGCGAAACATCGCGTTCGACGCACTCGAGGATGCAAAAGCACAGTTCAAACGGCAGTACGACATGAAGATCGCCACCGTCACCGCCAAGAACGGTGTCACGTGGACCCTCTACCCGTCGGTACTCGAAGAGACGTACCCCCCGCTGGCGACCGAACCCTCACGTCTTACAGGCAAGCAAACCAACCATCTGAAAACGGAATGGGAGGCCAGCGGTCTCGAACTGTCAGTCGATGCCGTGGCGACGGTGTACGCCTGTCCGACCGAGACCTCCTTCCAGGCCCAACTCGAACAGCTGTCGCCAGACCCGACCCACCCCGTCGTGGTGCTGGTCGACGAGGCCGTCGACACAGGGGCCGTCCTCGACTCGGTCCCAGTGGCGGCGGAACTCGAAGAACACAGCGCACTATCGGTCGTGCCCGTCCCGACCGCACGGGTGTGGACGTTCGTCGTCCAGCTATCGGCCCTCCTCGAGGACGAGCTGGGCGACGCCCACACGGCGACCGAGGACCAGATAGAAGCCCTGCTGGAGACGGACCTCCGTCGCGAGCAGCGAACGACGATCAAGACGCTGTACACTCATCTCACGACTCGAGTGGCGGGAGAGGCGGCAACGGCCGCCGTCGAGACCCACAGACAGCAGTTCACGGCCGAGGGACACTACGTCTGGGCACACCCGGGGCTCGCGAGCAAGTCGTTCCTCGCTCCTCGTGGTGGATCGACGGACGGCCGCCACTCCGTCCTCGGACTCCTCGCTCTCGGGTGTGAACCCGACTGGGACGACCCCCACGGGCGACTGCTGAAAGCCATCAAAGACGGGATGGACGAGGACGTCATCTCAACCACAGGTGGGTTCGACTACAAGGAACTCCTGAACAACCTTACGACAAAGGGCGAGTACGGCAAGGCCATTCGTGACATCCGGCGAGTGTGCCGAGACGACGATGACGACGCGCCCATCGCGGCGGTGACACGAGTCACGAACGCCTTCGAGGCGGTCATCAAGGCGAGTACGTCCGACCGTGAGTCACTCCTTTCGGGGCTGTACGACCAGGAGTCGACTACGAGGGATACGAAAGCAGACTGTGTCCAACAGTACGTCCAGTCGCTTTCACCGACCGAGGCGGGTGAGACCACCGATGACGTCCTCTGGGCGCTAGTGACGGCGAGCCTAACCCGCTCAAACAGCACGTACGTCAGGAAGACGCTCGCGGAGGTCGAATCCACGTTCGACGACCACGTTCAGATGCTCGATGGCTACATGAACGACGTCAGCCGGGCCCAGCGCCTCCTATTACTCGACGATAAGGACGACGAAGATGATGAGTCGGGCGCCGCCATCACGACCACCATCGACAGTGAGTTAGACGCCCTCTCGAAGGAACTCGTGCGTCAGTCAGAAACTGAGTCAAACGTTGATGCAGTCGAAAACCGCCCGGTTCTAGGAGTCAGCCTTGACACCACACACATCGAAACCTACCGGAAGAACCTCGTCGCCGTCCGTGACAACGTTCGTGACGCCAAACACCATGCGAAGACAGCGGACTTCAGACCAACGGGCTACGCTCTCGCGGTGCTCGCCGCACGGTACGAAGACGTCGTCAGCACCGCCGTCCACGAGATCGGACGGGCGACGCCGAGTGACAGCAACTTGAGCCAGGTTAAGAATCTCTCGAGCGCAGTCAGGGCGTTGCAAGCGAGCCTCGACGGCGACGATGTCGACTTGTCCGATGACGAGCGTGCCGGCGTCGATGCGTTCGTCGAGGATCTCCTCAACTTCCGATCAATCGTGGGCCAGCGGATCACTGTTGGGAACCCCGATCCCGACGACGAGTCGATGGACAAGATAGCGGAGGTCAACCGGGCTGCAGGGATTCGGACGGTCCAAGTCGAAGACCTGACCAACGATATTGATGAACTCGTCGACCTGCGCGAGCGCGTCGTCAGGCAGTCAACAACGACTCGTCGTGAGTTGAGGGCACTGGTGACGCAACTCTCTAAGCCCGACGCCGATATCGAGTGCGAGTCAGAGCCGACTGAAATACTGCTTGGTGGTGGGCAAAGCAACGTGGAAGACGTTGACGAGGAACAGGGAGCGAGCGGCACCGACCAGACGAACAGGAACACAGAGACGAACGCAGACCCAGGCACGGAGGAGACAGCATGAGTACGACCAGCAAGACGGAGTACCGCGTCGACGAACCCACCGCCCTCGACGACCTCGAGGAACAGATCAATGACCGAGAAGACGCACTCGAGCGCCTCAAGACGTTGTCCGACGAAGTAGATGGCCTCTACGCGGACGCCGACGACCTGAACACCGAGAGTCGAGAGACGGTCGCACAGGAGATGCGTGAGGTTCAGCACGACTTCGCCAGTGTCAGCACCATCGAGGAACTCGAAGAGACGAAAGACCACGTCGCCGAGGTAATCGCGGCGCCGTACCGTCAGGCGGTCAAGCGAGCGCGGTCGACGCTGTGTGAGACCGTCGACATCGAGACGGAGATCGAAGACGAGACGCTCGAGTCACTGAACGACGCACTCCAGCGTCGAGATCCAGACGAGCTCCGGGAGATAGCGTCGTCGTTCGCCGACCTCACCGGTCGCCTAACTACCTGTCCAGAGGAAGCACAGACCGCCGTAGGTCAAGCAATCACGACGGACGTCCACGGCCACCTGCTGGATACCGACTCGAAACTCGAGTCACTCGTTACGACTGTCGAAGGGCAGGTCGACGCGCTCGAGACCGTCGACGCCGCTTTCGACGAGTCAGAGTGGGGCCTCGAGACGTCGCTTGCGGCGACGGTCGACTACTACGAACCTGACGAAGCCCGCGTTGACACCGACCGGATCGTCGAGTACATCGAGACGGTCGACGACCGCCTCGCCGACACAGACGCCCTCGACCTGGCAGACCTCGTCCACACCCACTTGGAGCGCGGGTTGCCCGTCGTGGAAGCGACTGAACTTGTCGACCTCTTCGAGGAGATCTCTCACGGCGTCACGAGCTGTGCCAGTCACGAACAGACGTTCGTGTACGCAGGCGCCCTCGTGGAAAACATAGAGAAACCGTCGTCACACGCCGCTGAGACGGTCGCTGAGAGTCTCGAGACTGTCACTAACGTGTGCGAAGACGACCACGGCGACGAGATGGTGACGACGCTCTCGAGGAAGCTTCACTCGCTCGCGGAGGCCTACAACGAGTGGGCAACGACCTATGCACAACGGCTCACCCGTGACGTGGTCGCCATCAACGCAGTCGAAGAGTACCTCAGCGGCCTGCCGTCCTTCAACGCAGTGGAGACGACCAGTCTCCCAGTGGACGGAAACAGAGACGACGAGACAGTAGAAGCGGTAGAAGCAGAGGCACATGACTGGGACTGGGTGTGGGACGGCGAAGGCCCCTCTGCCGAGCAGGTGGCCGAGCGGCCCGTTTCGGCTGTGGTGTTCCACCAGCACTACGACGCATGGGTTGACACTCTCCGGGACGAGGCGTCCGGAGAGCGCGGGGCAGATATCGACCACCTGCTCGCGCTGGTCCGCGGCGAGAGTGTCTCGGCCGACGCTGTCAAACCCGAGGCATTCGCGACGCTCACGGAGTTACTCGGCGACGTACTGACACTCGAACTCACAGACGGCCCGGCAGAGGGGTCGTAATCGCTGATGGCGTCCCAGCTCGCACGGTACCTTCGTGATCGCCTGAAAGCGGCGGCGGTCGTCGTCGAGCCAGAGCGCCGCGGTCGCGACCCGTGGCCGGGACGACCCGACTCGGTGTTCTGGCTCCGTCCGAGCGAGCTGGCCGTGGGACGACTCGTCCCCCTTCTCGTCGAACTGGAGGGGGCGGGAAACTACCATGCGAGCAAGCAGGACGTCAGTGCGTTCGCGAAGCGACACCACCCCACAGACCGCCCAGAGAGAGACGACTTCCAGTACCACCTCAACTTCCCGACACTAGATCGGAGTTGGGTGCAGGAGGTCACGAACGACCAACACTTCACGGAGACACCGGCCCCGATGACCGTCCCGGTGACGTACGATATGTATTCCCTCCCCTCCTCGACGGCGACGGGAGAGCGAGCCACCAGCGACGGGGCGCTCTACCAGGCACTCCAGCGGACCTTCAGACAGTCACAACGGCAGCACGTAACGCCACCGGGGTTCGACTCAGATGCCCGGATCGAGACGATCGGGCGAACGGAGATGGTTCTCTGGACGGTCGACTGGAGTCTCCTCGGAGATACAGACACAGTCAGCGTGCCGTTCATCGTCAAGGCAGGTACTAACCTCGAGGGAATTCTCCGTGAGGTACTGGATCCAGTGTCCTTGCCGGTGGCTGCCGTTATCGACGGCGCACCCGGTACCTGCAGGGACAACCCATGCCACGAGACAGGCGTTCGCTTTCCGTATCTGAGTCCGTTGAACGTTACCGAGGGGATGAAGGAGGAGGTAAGCGGCAATGTGTGAGTCAGCCTTCCAGTGGGTTGCCCGCATGCGTTTCTCGATCGCCCCCGACCGTACGGTCGGTGAACCAACATCACTAATGCCGGACAAACGGTATCTGACAATACGATCAAGTAGCTTCCGATGGCACGAATAGACGCAAAACTTCCGACAGAGCTCGCAACGCTCCTCGAAGCGAGTGGCGAGTGCGGGCTCTTTCGCGGAAAAAGTGACGCGACACGAACCGCACTTCGCACGTACTTCGACCGGAATCCAGAGGTCGCGATGGCAGCCGTCCGTGCACTCGCGAGTGAACAAGACACAGACAGCCACGTGCTGACCCTGAGCGATGCTGTTCGCTTGACTGGGCACCCACCGTCTGCGTTCTCCGAAGAACTGCAGACGATCCTCCGTGGAAACGCCGAGGGCGAGACGGAGGTGGACTCGGATGGAACATGAGGCACTCACCATCTCTGATGACCAGAAACGACTGTTAGACGGTGCAGTCGCTGCTGAGGTGTTTCCGAGTCGGAGTGCAGCGATCCGACGTGTCCTCACGGCGTACTTCGCGGTGGATATCGACCGGACGGCCGCGCTAGTCGCGACCAGTGAGGACGTCAATTTCGAGTCCGTAGTCGAGATTCTGGACGTCGACATTGAAGAGTTCGCAGAACGGGTTCGGTCACTCAACGTAGATGCAGTGCCGGATAGACTCAATGCCCATCTGGAGGGCGACGACATCGACCTCCCTCTCGGATCGGTTCTCGACGAAATCGAAGCTGAGATCCATGACCCGGAGGCGTCGAACGACGATGCTAGAGGCGAGAACGAATGACAGGGACTCAAATCTTAAGTGAGAACGTCACTCCGGCTGTGGACATAGGCTTGCGCTCGACCCCCCACGTACGAGGAGTAGGTGTGTTCACGGACGAGTCCGAGGGGGCTCTGCGAGAGTCGATAGCTGCGCATGTAGAACTGATGAGAGGATCGCCATGAGTCTCGAACGCCCGGAGTGGGTCGAACCCCGCGAGTACCAACATGAGGCGGTAAAGTGCTGGGCAGAGGCTGGCGGCTGTGGCGTCCTTCAAATGGCGACAGGAACCGGCAAAACGGTTACTTCCCTACTGACGGCTGCACACGTCGCCGAGCAGATGGAGGGTAGATTGGCGCTGGTCATCGCCGTCCCGTACCAGCACCTCGTCGACCAATGGGCAGAAGATGTCCGGGACTTTGGTGGCTCCCCGATCCTTGCATACGAGAGTCGTCGCCAGTGGCAAGAACACCTTGAGGGGGAACTCGCAGAGTTCGACCTAGGCGTGCGTGAGAGCCTCGTTGTAATCACTACTCACGTCACCTTCGCCTCTGAGACGTTCCAGCAGGTACTGGGCCGAGTCAACCGCGAACGCTTCATGCTGATCGCCGACGAGGTTCACCACTTCGGTGCCCCGCACCTCAAGACGTCATTGCCGACAGATATTCGCCTCAGACTCGGCCTCTCGGCGACACCAGAACGGTTCTACGACGAGGAAGGGACCGAAGATCTCATGGAGTACTTCGGCGGAGTCGTCTACGAATACGGCCTCTCTGAGGCGATCAAGAACGGTGCGCTCTGTGAGTACTACTACATCCCACACGTTGTCGAGTTGACCGAAGACGAAGCCGACGAGTACCTCGCGCTGTCGCAAAAGATAGCCCGTCTCATCAGTCGATCGGGCGGTGGCCTTGAGGATGCCGACATCCAGGAGAACAAGAACCTTCAGTTCGCGCTGTTCAAGCGCGCCCGACTGATCGGGACGGCGGAGCGCAAACTCGATCGCCTAGTCAAGTTACTCGAATACGACGAGCAGACGAAACACACACTTGTCTACTGCGGAGACGGAACCGTTGAAGGGGAGATCACATCCCGAACACGACGCCACGTCGACGCGGCTGTCTCGAGACTTCGGGGCCAACTCGGCCTGCGCGCAGAGCGTTTTACGGCCGACGAGTCCCGAAGCGAACGCCAGGCACTGCTAACGCGCTTCGACGAAGGAGAGATACAGGCACTCGTCGCCATCCGATGTCTCGACGAGGGGGTTGACGTTCCGGCGACGCGAACTGCGTACATTCTCGCAAGTTCGTCGAATCCTCGGCAGTTCGTCCAGCGACGAGGGCGTATCCTGCGAACCCACCCTGGAAAACATCACGCTGTGATCCACGATTTCGTCGTCGCTCCACCACCAGAAATCCGCGAACACGCTGCCAGCGACGAGTCGCTGTTCATGATCGAACGTAACCTCGTCAGGCGTGAACTTGAACGGGTTACGCTGTTCGCTGAATCGGCACGAAACCACCCAGACGCTGAGATCGAAGGCATTCCGACCGATGCTGGCGCCATCGGTGAACTCAAACGCGAGTTTAACCTGCGTCAGATATGACACCCATGAACCAACGTACCCACTCAACTACCCAGAACCGCGTGATAACCAGACTCCACAGAAGGTGTGAACTGTATAACAGACACCTTAATGCCCATAGACTATCAGGTGATGACATATGAGTGAGCCCGATGTCGCAGAGGAGGTCAGTTCCGAGACGCTCGCGCGCATCCGTGAGCGCACGCTTCGCGCAGAAAAGAAACAACTGCATATGCGCAAGACCCACAACATCATCCCCGAAATTAAGGAGATCGTCGAAGAGGAGATCCCGGAGTAATAGACTCATGCGATTACACAGACTTCACCTCACCAACTTCCGACAGTTTCGGACGGGTGCGATCGCGTTCGCACAGGACGACGAAAAGAACGTCACTGTCGTCCACGGCCAGAACGGCGCAGGCAAGACGACACTGAAAAACGCTCTTACATGGGTGTTGTACGACGAGGTAGACTTTACCCTCCGGCCCACCAAACTCGCCAGTCAGGGGGCGTTCGCCGAGGCCGACACTGGTGACACCGTCCACGTTGAGACCGTTCTCGAGTTCGAAGACAAAGATGTCGAGTACGAGCTTACTCGATGGGCCGACTACCAGAAACAGTCGGCAACCGATTACGAAGGCGAAATCATTGATGACGGCCTCTCACTGACATTCTCGAATCCCGATGGAACCAGAGGTACGCGGAACAACCCTCAAGACACCATTGAGCAGATACTCCCTACACGGCTGAGCTCGCTGTTTTTCTTCGATGGTGAATACATCACTCGCCTCTCAGAGACTCGAAGTCAAGACGAGATCAGAAACGCTATCCAGAACATCATGGGGCTAAAGATCATCGAGCGCTCGATCAGCCACCTCGAAGCGGTTGAAGGGCGGTTCGAAGACGAGCTCCAAGAGTTCGCGAGTACAGAACTCAAATCCCTGATGGATCAACGCGCGGCGCTTCGCGAAAAGAAGGCAGACCGCGAGCAGGCACTGGACGCAGCCGAGGACACGAAAGATCGATTAAACGGGGACATTAACGAGATCAAGCGGAAGCTCGAACAGATAGACAATTCGTCCGAGTTAGAAGAAGAGCGCGCCGAACTCGAAGCGGAACTCGAACAGGTCGAATCGGATATCGCAGCCGTCAATAACGACATCGAAGACACAATCAGCACCAAGGGCCATCTCCCCTTTGCCATGCCAGCGGTCGAGGCGACGGCGAAGGATCTTGACCGACTCCGCGATCAGGGAGCGATCCCCTCTGAAGTGTCGAATCAATTTATCAACCGGTTGTTAACCGATGGGGAGTGTCTCTGTGGCCGCCCTCTCGAACCGGGGACAGACCCGTATTCCGACGTCAAGGCGCACAAATCAGAGAATGTGACCGAGGGGTTCGACCAAGCGGCGATACGTATCATCTCACACCTAACTCAGCTGGATTCAGAGCGCACCGAGTACTTCGACCGTATCTCGGAGTTACTCGAACGCCGGTCGAAACTCCGTGACCGAGAGCAGGAAATTGCAGAACAGCTGAGTGAGATCAGTGCCCAACTCGAGAAGATAGACGTCGTCGACCCTGAGACTGGGGAGTCTCCAGCCGAGCTGGAGGCAGCACGAGATTCGAAGGCTGCCCAGCTCGAGGAGACGGAGCGCGATATCGTCCGCCATGAGATCAAGATCGAAGAGTTAGATCAAGAGCTGACGGCGGTGAACACCGAGATCGACGAAGCACGTCAAGATAAAAAGGAGGCCGAACTCGCGCGAAAGCGGATGCGTGCCACAGAAGACGTTCGCCGTCAGCTCGAGGCATCGTTCAAAGATCTTCAAAAGCGGGTTCGCAACTGGTCGAACAAACTCGTTGAAGAGACCTTCGAAGAGATCGCGACCAAAGGGTATCGCGCAGAGATCACAGACGCGTTCGAACTCCGCATCAAAGATCAGGTCCAAAACGAGTACCTCGAAGTCGAGAAGTCGCGTGGTGAGCGCCAGATCGCGAGTCTCACCTTCATCGGTAGTCTCGTCCAGATCGCACGAGAGCGCTACGAGTCGAGCGACAACGGGGAGTACTTCAGCGGTGGAATCTATCCCATTGTGATGGATTCACCGTTCGGCGCACTCGACGACGACCACCGTCGCCAGGTGAGCCGGGTCATCCCCAAGATGGCCGAGCAGGTAGTCGTCCTTGTGACTGACTCCCAGTGGCGAGGGCCCGTCGCGAGCGAACTCTCCGAGATCGCCGGACGACAGTATCGCCTCGAGTTCGACCCAGGCGACCGGTCAGAGACCTTTCCCCGGACGACGATCGAAGACGAAACTGCGGTTACGGAGGCCTAACCATGTCAGAATCAACTATCCGACAGAACTACTACCGAACTTCGCTGTACGACAAGATGGTCGAAGAGTGGGATCTCTTCAACACCTACGTTGACTTCTTCGTCTTCGCAGGATGTATAGGGCATGCGACTATTGATCGGACCACCGCGGCGGGCTACGGCACGGACGAGTATGCAGGGGAAGGAGACACTCAAGGAGAAATGCTCTGGATGCACCTCTCGGACAAGACGACCTATCGGGCGGTTGCAGCTTCGATCGCCTACCAGCATACGAGTGACCCCGAGGCACTGGTCGACCCGAAGATCCAACTCGAAGTGCTTGCTCGGTATGCACGAGCGGGTGTCGAGCGACTCGAGGCGGAGTTTGGAGAGTCTGCGAGTACTCCCAGAGATGGATTCGTATCATTCATCGAGAATGAACAGCCGACCGGTGAGTCAGGCCAAGAGGATATCCTCGGGGGGATCGTCGAGAGTTTTGACCAGAGTATGACCAGGAGTTGAGATTTACAAGGATCTCTTACACATTGAGACAAGTCACTTTTTCAAGATCGGGGCAATGAATTTGACGGATGATGAACTGGAGGTCACTGACGCAAACATGGAGAGCAACGAGATTCCGACATCGTACGTCCCGTTCCGAAATACAAATCTGATATCGATGGCCGTCTCATCTTAGAGTTCACCAAGGTCATTAGTTACATATTGTCAAGCTCCAGTTCGATCACTCGACTACGCGACACTTCCAGCTCATCAACAGCAGGATCCCCGTGTCGTGGATCTGGAAATCTGCATTCAGCAAGGTCAAACGTAATCGTATCAGTAGACTGCCGACAGCGCAGATAGACGGGCGTGATCGTGATATCTGATGGGAGGGTTTCGGCGATGGAAAGTATCGGGTAGACGAGTTTATGCTTTGCTAGAGATGCTCGAGGCCCGGTTTTGGCTTCGATGACAAACAGCGTTGTCTCACCCTTTCGACGCTCGGCAAATAGCGTGTCAATTTCGACCTGCCCGCTCTGATGGGTGACCGTCTGTTCGAGGTCGCTGTGTGGACGGAAATCGAACGTGAACGTCGAGCGGCCGGTAGTTGGTGGGGCCAGTGCACCCGCCGTATCGAGTTCGAGCGCATCCGAGAGAACGCCCGAGGCGAGTCCAAGGTTGACCAGCGATGTTTCTGAGAGTGTGGGGAGGGTAGTAAAGCTCAGTAATCGATCCTGGTCAACCAAGCTTGCAACTTTTTCGATGGGATTCCCGTCAAATATCTCGTCGTCGTGAAGGAAGAAGTCGCTGACACTGGTCGGAGCGTCGACGAGCAAGAACGCTGTCCCTGTCCCATTGGGAGCAGAACCCATTCGGAAAACCATGGCGTCTTGCTCGCGTAACTCCGGTGGGAGGTCATCGAACGCATCAATCGAGATGTACCGCGGTGTCCTGGGGCTCGCCTCAAGATCGTGTTCGGCAACGTAGTCTCGAAACGATGTTGGGCCGAACACATGCTGGTTCGAGGCCGCCAACGTGTTCAACGCAGGCTCGAAAACCGAGTCCATTGGTCAGAGCATATCAGTCATAGTACTTGTTCGTCATGGTCTCAGAATTTTCGTTAGGTACTGGGTCTCGGTTGTAGTACGACATAATGTGGCGGTGATTTTTCGCCCCTAAAATTCCAATGAGATGGCCGTGGTGAATCGCCATACAGCGGTTGATTTCACTGGTTGGCGGCACGCTTGATGTTGTAGACGACACACATCAGGACGATTTCACGGAACTCTCGATACTAGGATCGCGCACGCACGGCGTCGCCGAGCGTGCGCTTGATCACCGAGAAGACGGTCTCAGACAGGGTTCTCTGGCTGTAGAGAGCCTCATCGATCCGCGCGTTATGCGCGTGATTGATGGGACGGAACTCACGATGCTTGATCAGCGGTCTCACGCCTTCTTCCCGCAGTTTCTCACGTAACCGTTGCCAATCGTAGCCTTTGTCGGCGGCGAGGCTGTGCAACTCGGCCGCGTTGCGTCGGGCGAGTTGCCAGCCGATCTGTGTGTCGTGGCGTTTCTCGGTTGTACAATGAACGTCAAGAACAGCCTGTGTCTCTGTATCGACGAGAGCGTCTGTACGCGGTAATTCGTCCGGCGGCAGTAGTGTTTGCTCGCGTTTTCGCGGTCGAAAAACGTCGCGTCCATCGCCGCGTGACCAGATGGCTCGTGCAGCTGCGCCGACAGGCGCAGAAGCACTCGCCAGACGGCCATCTTGATCCTGTCAAACGCCTTCACTAGCGTCGAGTGATCAGGGAGATTGGCCGCGTTGAGGCCGATCGCTGCCAGTATTTGTGGCATTTCGCTCAAGAGGTCGAGCGACTCGCGGTAAGACTTCCCCAAGTAAATCCGCAGACAGTGGAGCGATACGATGGCGTAGTCGGCGAAGCCGCCACCACCCTGCGGGGCGGCGGCTTCGCCTCGGCCACCAACAGCACTTTTAGCCAACACCACGACCTTCCCAGTGAAGCGGGAAATTTTGGACATGAAGCATCCGCCGTTTCCCGCTTCAACACCCTAGTTCTGACGGTTCAACTCAATGCAGTCTGGCGATTCACCAGAGCCGTTTGTTTGATCTCTGGGGCGAGGTGGTCTTCGCTCTCGAGTAACACACGGGGATCGGAGTCGTAGTCCTCGTACAGATTGGTCGCATTTTCCCACCAC
>LFCJ01000135.1_pt1 | contig 40201 bp, 52 predicted proteins | sample 643141 | NCBI WGS metagenome assembly LFCJ01 (sample SAMN03766243, study PRJNA286221) | soda lake metagenome | biome: soda lake; feature: Kulunda steppe; material: water; isolation source: sample B1-Br-g2 brine of Lake Bitter-1 | place: Russia: Kulunda steppe | collected 2010-07
CCACAGTAGCGCTCGAGGGCTTCTCCGACGGCTTTCATGAGCGCGGTGTTCCAGTCGCTGTCGACGCCCGCTGCCTGCGTTGGCGCGCTTGCGTCACTGAAGCCGTCGGTGGGGGCGGTGGTTGCGAGATAATAGGGGGCCGGAAAGGAGTCGACTTCGCCGATTTCGGTCAGCAACCCCACGCGGGGATCGATCGCCCCCTCCGCATGGGCGACGGCCTCCTCGAGTGAGAGTGATTCGTCGTCCTCACCGTCGAGGGTCCGACCTCGCGCTGGGCCACAGGTACAGCCAGGGACCGGCAGGACCCGCCGTTTCGTGTAGGGGAGTTCGATGACGTGGCCCAAGATTGTCTGTTCCTCGCGAGCAAACAGCTGGACACACTCGCGACCCGCAATCGCGCCTGCAAGGCGGGCGCTACTCGAGTCGGCCCGTGGCCGGTCGGCAAGGTGTGCGTCGTCAGTCGTCGCCGCCACACGCGTCCGGAGACACTCGAAACAGCCGGCCCCAGGCGCAAACCCCGAGATAGCCGCGTCGACGGCCTCGAGCGGGTGGCCTCCAACGCCGCCGATTTCGACGGCGACCCATGGCGTCGAACCCGCCTGCGCGTTTCTGTTTGCACGGCTAAACGTCTCCGCGCCGGCTACATCGGTGACGATGGCAAACCGGGCTTCGGTGAGGTCATCGACACGTCCGTCGACCACGCCAACGTCGACATCGCTGAGTGCACTCTTGACGGCGTCGTAAACGGGGTCGTCGCCGACAACGTGTACGTCCATGGCGTGAGAGTCGGTAGCCCGCCTAAAAAACGGTCCGTTCGCGGTTGGTGATGCGTCGATCGGGGCCGGAGAGCCAATTAGCGCCGTTCGGTGTCTGAACGGGCGTAGAGCCGTCCAATAGCACCGGCTCCAGATCGGGCGTAGAGCCGTCCGACAACAACAAAGTTAGAGCCGCTCGTCAGCCTCGAGCGCTTCGAGAACTTCTTCGGCGTTCTCGACAGCAGCCTCCTTCTTTGCGGGATAGGCTTCGACTTTCGCGCGGAAGGTGATGCCAGGCCCGAGTTCCGTCCGGGCATTGAAAGCCGCCTGCTTGTCCAGACGCAAGAATAGCTCGGTGTTTTCGGTGACTCGGTCGTCGAGTTCGTCGATCAGTTGGGGAAAGTCCTCGAGTTCGGCCAGTGCCTCGAGGACCGTCCGCATCTCGTCGGCGCGTTCGACACGGGCCGAGAGGACGAGGATTCGGTCCCCAAAATGGCCTTCGCTGGTCATTGACTCGAGTTCGAACTCCTCGGGAAGGAAGTGTCTAAGCGCCGCCTCGACGCGCTTGTCGTCTTCGGTGACGTAGCAAAACGTCCGCAGGTCGATGTAGTGGAGTGGGATTGATCCCATGGTGTGTGCCCTCGTGTTCGTCTGTTGGGCGGTAGGGTCGCAGTGTGGTGTTTGGTCGTTATTCGCTGTCGGCGTCAGCGTCGACGTCTTCGTCCGCATCGTCATCTGCCGCTTCCTCGAGTGCATCCTCGGGAACGCCGGTCTCCTGGCCGTCCTCGAAGCTAATCGTGTAGGTGACGTCGCCGAACATCGATTCCATCGTCTGGCTTACGGTACCAGTTTCGCCGTCGAATTCGCTGTGTTTGTCGTGGAGCACAACGCGGTCATCTTCCTCAAAGCTCATACTCGACGTTCCCGGCCATCGGGTAAAAAGGGAGTGATTCAGTGCAGTGACTGCGATTAGGACCGGTGCCCCCAGCGCTCGCCGTCCTCATCATACCGTGCCGAAACAATCCGGTCGAACTGCTCGTCCGAAAGCGACAACTCGGCTGCACCGGCGTTTTCGGCGAGCTGCTCGCGCGTTCGGGCCCCGACGATCGGAATACACGTCATGTCGGGCTGTTCGATCAGCCAGCGGAGGGCAACCTGTGCGGTCGTTGCCTCACCCTCGAGCTCCGAGGCAACCGCCCGGAGTTCATCGAGAACGCGCCAGCCACGCTCTGAGAGATAGAAGTCCTCAAAGCGGTCCGAAAGCGAGCCTCGTGCGCCTTCGGGACCTTTGAACTGCTTTGGATCGTCCTCGTCGACGCGCTCGTATTTCCCGGTCAGGAAGCCACCGGCCAGCGGCGAGTAGGGACAGACAGCGAGGTCCTGGTCGGCACAGACGTCGAGATACTCGGTGATGTCATCCCGGTAGCCAGCATGAAAGAGCGGCTGGGTTACCGAAAAGGACTCGAGACCCTCGACATCGCTCGTCCACAGCGCTTTCGTCAGCTGCCAGGCGGCCATCGTCGAGGCACCGAGATAGTGGACTTTCCCTTCACGGACGAGTTCCGTAAGCACCCGCATGGTTTCCTCAATCGGCGTATGCTCATCCCAGCGGTGGATGTAGTAGAGGTCGAGATAGTCGGTTCCGAGGCGGTCTAAGGTACCTTCGATCTGGGCACGAATGTGTTTCCGGCCGAGTCCGGAATCGTTTGGCCCGGGTTCGCCCCATCCGTCGAACGGAAAGTACACCTTCGAGGCAATGACGACGTCCTCCCGGCTGTGGTCGCGTGCCTCGAGCCAATCACCAATGTATTCCTCCGAAAGACCGTTTGGTGTGCCGTAGACGTTTGCAGTGTCAATAAAATTGATTCCGTGGTCCCAGGCAGCATCGAGCAGGTCGTGGGCTTGCTCGCGGTCGGTTTCGACGACGCCGCCGGTTTCTCGCCCAAAGCGCCATGTGCCGAAACAGAGTTGGGAGACGGCTGTACCCGTATTGCCGAGGGTTGTGTACTCCATGGTAGACTCCTCTGTTGCTGGCGTTAAAATCCTACTGTCCGAACGCTACGTGCTCGGTGCTCTCCGTTCGAAGCTACTCGCTGAGTGCGACTCACTGAGCGCTACCCGCACGCCCTACTCGCCCAATTCCTCGAGCAACTGCTCAGCAGCTGCTTTTGAGGACTCCGGCCCGCGGCCGGTGATGAGGTCACCATCGACGGTAACGCTCGTGTCGGCCTCGAGTTCGGCATCCCACTGGCCACCGGCGGCTTTCACTTCGTCTTCGACCCAGTAGGGAAGTTTGCGGCCATCGGGCATGCAGTCGTTCTCGTCGACGATTCCCTCCTCCCACTCGTTAGGGAAACCGGTTACCTCGCGGCCGTTGACGAGAAACGCGCCGTGGCGGTCGCGGGCGAAGGCGAGGATACCGACAGCATGACAGAGGATCATCGCTTTCCCGTTCTCGTCGTCGACGGCCGCTGCAAGCAGCGAACGAGCGTGTTTGTCCTGATTGACATCCCATTCGGTGCCATGGCCGCCGGGGAGGACAAGAGCATCGTACTCCTCAGCTTCGGCCTCGGCGACTGGAATCGGATCGTTCAACCGCTCGTCGGTCTCGTGGACCTCCCGAATGTGGTCGGCAGCCTCCTCGCCAACCGTCTCGGGGTCGACCGATCGCTCGTCGATCACCGGTGGCCCACCGGAGGGCGTCGCCACCGTCACCTCGATATCGGCCGCCGAGAGCGTCTCGAGTGGCTCGATACATTCTTCGCCCCAGTAGCCTTCCTCGCTGACGACGAACAGTGCGCGTGTCATCCTCAGAGGCTAGCAGTCCCAGCGGGTAAAAGCTGACTCCATGGGCAAGACACACAACAAAGAACCGATCAGCGACGACAGCAGGGAGAACGTTATACCGATCCTATCACTCCTCGCTCTCGAGAAGGGCATCAAAGAACCGCCGCTCGAGGCGGGTTCCGACCCCGGCTAGAACTGAGTCGTCGGTGAGTTCGTCAGTGAACTGCTCGAGGGCAATTTGGCCGCCGGCCATGTCGTGATGGCCGCCGACAGTACCCAACTCGTCGTAGGCCTCGATCAACAGTCGACCGACGTTGACCTGTGGGTCGATCGATCGGGCGCTCAACCGGATTCGGTCGTTAATAAAGCCATAGACCAAGACGGTGTCGATCCCCTCGAGATTGAGCAGGTAGTCAGCAGCCTGTGGCAGGGCGTCAGTCTCGTCGGTCCGACCGATGCCCGTGACGAGTGAACTCCCCTGTCGATGTCTCGAGGTGATCGCCCGGCCGATTGCGTCGAGTGTAGACGGGGTAAAGGCCGAACCGTACAACTGATCCAGTACCTCGAGGTCGGCGACGGGATAGACCGCAAGTGCGGCTTCGTACTCCCGTCTCGTCGGACTGCGAACGAAATCAAGCCGTTCGCGATGGAGGGCAAAAAGGAGGGCAGAGGCAAGCCGCGAGGTGAGTTCGGTTTTTAACTCGAGGAGGTATTCGACAAAAATTGTCGCCGTCGCGCCGTAGTCTGCACGGATGTCAGTAACGGTGGTGGAAATCGGCTCACCGGGATGGTGATCGATGACGATATCCGGGAGTACCGAACTGGGCAGTTCGGTGTTCGACCCCGGTTTGGAGTGGTCAACGAACGCGAGTGCCTCGTACGCAGTCAACTCGACCGACTCGAGTTCTCGAACGTCCATCTCGAGCATCGCAACGAACGCACGATTCTGTTGGTGTGAGATGTCACCCCCGTAGGCGATTGTGGTCTTTTTTACCCCAGCGGCTTCGGCGATTGCCTCGAGTGCGAGTGCACTTGCTAGACAGTCCGGATCGGGATTGTCATGACAGACGACTACCAGCGACTCAACCCCCCGAAGAAGTGTGGCGAGTTCCGTCGCCTTGGACATACGGAATGTACGGGGGGAATCCGCTTGAAGCCATGGTGTCCTTCCACGGATTGAGAGGTGGCTGTTCATTTATTATCCGATAGAATAGCATAAACATCAGAAATACAATGTTTTATGACGTGTCCGAGTTTCGTAACTCGAGACAAATTAAAACGGACTTTAAGTCCTTTTGACACCTCTATACTGGTTTTGAAACGAAGGGCTACACGGACGCCAACATTTCATAACTCCTAACAGTAATGAAATCTGGATTATCAGAAACATTAGTATAGTGTCGGGCGCATACTAGTCCTATGTCCCACCACGAGAACGGTGGGGGCGTCGGGGGACGACACTCACGAGTGCTTACCAGTGACAGGTGGGCCCGATGAATCGACCGGCAGCTGCCGAAGCCAGGCGGGGAATAGTGCCAATTTTGGCGTTGACACTGCTTATCGGCGTCGTCGCCACCGCCAGTATTGGTATCTTCCTCGTCGCCACGAGCACGCTCGAGTCAACCGAACAGCAGGCACAAGCCGACCGTGTCGAGTCGGCGTTCGTCCAGTTTTCAAACGATATTAACACGGTTGCCGCCTCGAGTGGCAGTTCACGCCAGATCGACCTCGCCACTGGGGAGGCCGTCAGGAAGGCTGATACCGGGCGGATTATCGTGACCGTCTCCGGCGAGGACGATCCGATTGTCAACGAGTCAATCGGCTCAATCGAGTACGAAGCCGATGGGTCGATCGTCGCCTATCAAGCCGGCGGCGTCTGGCGTGGGACCGGGAGTGAAACCCGGATGGTCTCGGCCCCACAGGCCCACTATCGGACCGGCTCGCTTACCTTCCCGATTATGAGCGTCGACGGGGAAGAACAGCTCTCGAGCAATGAGATCAGAATCCGCCAACAGGAGAGTCGGTCGGCACTCGATGGCGTCGATTTCGTTGAAGGAAAGCTGGTGACCGTCGAAATCGAAAGCGAGTACTATCTCGGCTGGGCGGAATTCTTCGAGACACGCACAGGTGAGGTCGCAGTATCAGTGGACCACGAAAGCCAAACGACTACCATCGACCTCGGACGGCCACTCATCGACGGAAACTTTGACGATGCAATCGTCGCCCAGGGAAGCGTCCAGACGACGAACCCAAACGCCTGTATCGATGGGACGGTCGTCGCTTCAGGCTCGATTACCGACGGCTGCAACGACGAGACGCTCGTCGAAGGGGGAAGCGGTAGTGACCTGCTCGAGCTTGATGAGGCAATCGAGATCACTGTCGAGGAGACGAGCGGAAACGACTCCATCAGCGAGAGTACAATCGATAGTGGCACCTACTTTGTCGACGGCGACCTCTACCGCGACGGTGAGGACCTGACGCTCGATGTCAGGGATGGGAATATCACGGTCGTCGTCGACGGCCACGTTGCCCTCGACAACAGCAGGCTCACGGTCGAAACCGGTGGGACCGACAACACCGCCCGCCTCTATACGACCGGTGACGTGGCGGTCGCCAACGGCGACGGGGCCGTCGAAATCGATGGGAGTGACAGCGCGAAACACTTCCAGCTGTATGGGACCTCTCAGATGCACTTTGGAATCGGCCAAGGGGAGTTTACCGGCACCGTATACGCCCCGCGGAATCAACCCGCAGACGGGACCAACGAGGCCGCAGACAAATACTCGATGTCCAGTGCCGTCCAGTGTGAGGACGTCGATGGGCAAGAACCCGATGTCTGTATCGGCCAAGGGAACGTCGAGTTCACCGGCTCGATCGTCGCTGGCCCAATGTCGATCGAAGAGAGCTCCCAAGTCACATACGACCCGTTACTGCAAGAAACCGAGCCGACGCTTGCCCTCGAGAACGCCGTCTTACCACCACCGCTTACGCACATGCAAGTTGTGGTCTACGACGTTGACGTCACTAACGAACGCTGAGCATGATGTGACCGGACGGCGTTCGATGGCCTGTTGAAACCCTATTCTCTAAGTCCAACATAGAATACAGTATTTGGGGGTTGAATACAGCGTCTGGATAGCAATGTTTTATGTTTTCATAAGAATATATTATCCCATGGAACGTGACGGCCCTGGCTTTCTGGCTGATCTTGCCTTCTTTTGGGTCACGATAATTCTCTGCATTGTCGTCGCTGGTGTAATCGATGAACAAATCGGTCGGCCATTGGGACTCCTCCTCGGAATTGGAGCCGCTGTCGTCATCGTATTTTTTGGGCTGCTGTCGTATTACCGCATCTTCCTTGACGAACGACCGGTTTTGGGAACTCGCTCCCGGTCACGGTTTGCCGCACTATGGATCCAACTGGTTTTGTTCGGATTCATACTAGGAGTGATGTTTGGTCCACCAGATATCAGTACCCAACTCGGGATTACAGGCATAAGTATAATCGCGGGTCTACTCGTCTCGTATTGGTACGTTTACCGGAAAGAAAGTGATTCAGAGAAACAAACAATAACGCAATAGATGGAGTTCCACGGTGCGATGATCGCGTTATTGCTCTGAGTGAGACGTGAGTCATCTGTATTGACTGATTAGAGTGATCGATTGACCGTGTGAGTGAGACAGCATATTTTGCGCTACTGAATCACGGGCCCGGCTACTGCAAACCCGACGAATGCGTGGCATCCCGATCGGTTCGTCGAATAGTCCAGTATAGGTCGTATGCTTCCTAATTCCAGGGTTCGTCTTTTTTGTGTTATCTATCCAATAATAATTATCTGCCATTTATCCAGCTGTTTTTAGCATGTATTATCTATTATCATTACCTAGAAATGGGTAACATTAGTAACGGTACAACGAAAGTATAGAGATATGATTTGTTGGGTCAGGAGACAGACGGTCTTAGATGTACTTCCCAGTGGAAGAATACCTTCACACCTGACGGGACGACGAAACCGATGACCCACACTGCAACCAGCGGTGACAGCCGAGCACTGACACCCGTGTTAGGATTGGTGCTCCTCATCGGCGCCGTCGCGGCTGCCAGCGTCGGCATTTTTCTCATCGGAACGAGCACACTCGAGTCAACCGAAGAGCAGACCGAAACCGACCAGGTCGAATCCTCGTTCGTCCAGTTTTCTCATGACATCGCCACGGTCTCGAGTTCGAGCGACGGGAGCCGGCAGATCGATCTCGGGACCGAGCAGGCGGTTCGGAAATCGAATACGGGCCGGATCATCGTCAACGCCTCCGGAAGCGACGAGCCACTTGCAAACGAGTCGATCGGCTCCATCGAATATGAAACGGACGACCGGACCGTCGCCTACCAAGCCGGAGGTGTCTGGCGTGGCTCCGGCAACGAGACGCAGATGCTCTCAGCACCCACAATTCACTACCGAAACGGCTCGCTTACGCTGCCAATTCCGAAAGTAGCCGGCGAAGAGCAACTCTCGAGTGAGCGGATTCGAATCAGCCAGACTGGGACAGAATCGGCGCTCAACGGTACCTCGTTCGTCGAGGGTGAACTCGTGACCGTCACAATCAAAAGCGAGTACTACGTTGGCTGGGCGGAATTTTTCGAGTCACGAACGAGTGAGACGGACGTGACCACGTACCACAACAATGAGACCGTCGTCGTCGATCTCGGACAGCCAGCGATCGACGGCGAGTTTGCTCACGCGATTGTCTCCCAGGGCGACGTGGAAGCAAGCAATGCGAACGCCTGTATCGATGGCCCAATTCTCGCCGCCGGCGCGGTCAATGGCGAGGACTGCGACGGGGAGGAACTCGACGGTGGCGGGGACAACCCCGAATACCAGCCGCTCGACGGGGCGATTGAGATGATCGTTGATGAGTTCGAGAACGACCCGAACGCCGACGATATTACGACCAGCACAATAGATGATGGAAACTACTTCGTCGATGGTGACCTCGATCGAAACAGCGACCTAACAATTGACGTCACTAACGGCAATGCGACAATTGTCATCGACGGCGATCTCTGGCTTCGAAGTGCTGAAATAACCGTCGAGAGGGGAAGCACCGACAACGTCGCCCGAGTCTACACAACTGGGGACGCCGCGACGAGTGGTGGCGTTACCATCGACGGGGACAACGACGACGCAAGCGGGTTCCGACTCTACGGTACCTCAGAGATGCATTTCGGTGTCGGACAGGAGGATTTCACCGGAGCGGTGTATGCGCCACGAAACGAACCGGCGGATGGTAACACAAGCGACGTCCTCGAGGTGTCCAGCGCGGCCCAGTGTAACAACGATCCCCCGGATGCGGATGTCTGTCTGGGACAAGGTAGCTTCGATGTCAACGGATCCATCATCGCCGGTCCGGCAGCCGTCGAACAAAACAGTGAACTTACGTATGATCCGGCGCTTCAGGGTGTCGAGCCGGAACTCCCACTGGACACCACCGTCCTGCCTCCACCGCTGACCCATATGAGCGTCAACAGCTACGAAATGGACATCCGAAACGAACGGGACGACTAGCGCCCCGTGAGCGCTTCACTGGCCGGTGCAATCGAAATCGTCGTCCCAACATCCTCCTCGAGGGCGCGCTCGTATAACATCGCCGCGGCAGCAACCGTCTCGATTCCAGTGCCACCGCTGTCAAAAACCGTTATCTCTTCGTCGTTCGTCCGACCCGGCCGGCTGCCAGCGACAATCTCCCCGAGTTCGGCGTGAACGTGATCTTCAGTGACGGCTCCCGCCTCGAGGGCCGCAATGAACGACCCGGCGTCGAGTGTCACCCGATCGCGTAGGTCGGGGACGTACGTCGCCTGTTCGATCGTTGTGACGTCAAGTTCGCGCTTTGTGGGATTGTACTGGCCCATCGCTGTCACGTGGGTCCCCGGCTCGAGTGCCTCCCCATCGAACACCGGCTCGCTGGCGGTTGTTGCCGTAATGACGATATCGGCGTCGGTGACGGCCGCGTTCGGTGTTGCAACTGCGGTGACGGTTGTCCCCTCGAGTCGCTCGTCGAACTCCGCTGTGAACGCCTCCCGGTTTTCCGGTGTGGGTGAGTAGACGTCGACGGCATCGAGATCACGGACCGTCGCTGTCGCCCGAAGCTGGCCGCGGGCTTGTGGGCCGGTGCCAATAATCCCGACACGTGTTGCGTCCGTTCGTGCGAGGTGGTCAACGCCAACGGCACCAGCGGCCCCGGTTTTAAACGGGTTCATCGACGCGCCATCAAGCAACGCAAGTGGTTCACCGCTTTCGGCATCGAACAGTGGGGTGACGAACCACGCGTCACCGGAATCAAAACCGGCGGAATACATGTAGCCGCCCATCATCCCGGTTTCTGGAAGCAACGCTGAGTAGCTCGTAAACATCCCGCCGGGGTCGGTCCGAAGGAGTCGCTGGCGAGGCTTGGCAGGTGCACCCTCGCCGTGTTGTCGGTAGCCATCAGCGACGACGTGGACGTAGTCAGCCGGTGTCGCAAGCTCGCGAATCTCGGCGCTTGAAAGAAACAGCGTGTCTGTCATACCGGCCTATCGGAGCGAACGAACAAAAACGCTTAGTCGGTGTTGACTGGAAACTGGCTGCTAGCGCTTGCGTTTGAGTTCGCGTTCGCATCGACCGGCTCGTCGGTGGTCTCGATCGGAGCGTTAACGAACATTGCATGACCCATGAGCGTAATTGCGACCACTGCAGCAAGCGGTACAGCGGTTGTCATGTTGACTCCGACGACGGTTAGTGCAGCGGTGATTCCAACGAGGGTAACCGGAATAAGGCCGAGAACAATGTCGTAGTAGCCAGTCATAATCTGTTCTATAATATGTAGAACAAGTATATAAGTATTTCCCGTAATAGCAGAGTAGGCAATGTGTCTGTAACAGAGAACCGATTAGAATTATACCCGTAACTTATGGATTGGTTATTACAGGAAAGACCAAGCCGAGTACAACTTCAGTTCGTATCCAATATAATAGACTATAACACTACTAGCCGACCATCATTTTGAAATCATTGATTACAGCTGTTCTCCGGCAGGTTTCGCACAAGTATACTGATTAGTAATTATGATAATTTATTGTGCGCGCCCCAAATGGAGAGTAGCACTACCACAGTCAGCGGGTGACAAATCAGATCAGTTATGAAAAGAAATTCGGGGGCTGTGGGACCACTTTCGTCCCGAGTCACCACATTTGGCACGGAAACTGTGCTGTGGTCTCACCGGCCGCTAGAAAAGTAGACGTAGCCGACTCGCCAGCCCACGAGGACGAGTAGCCCGAGAGCTGTCATCACCAGATTGAACGGCCAGAGTGCCCCGCCCTCAAACAACGGTGACGACCGAAGAATAAACCCGATGTTCGCCCCACCAAGCCAGCCAACTGCCGTCACCACTGCCCCTCGAGTGAGCGTCTCGAACGCAGTCGGGCGGTACGCACCGGCCAGTGTTCCAACAATAAGCCAGCCAACGACGAACGGGATCATGGTTTCAACGGCTGCGAGCGGGTCCGCAAGTGGGTTGATACCGTGATCGAGTTGACCAACAAGGACGAGTGCGACGAGCAGGCACACGTCGACCGTCCCAACGAGGAGCCGCCGCTCCCCGAATACCGGTTCAGTTTCTACCGAGCCATCAACACCATTCATAGCCGTCGTTGGTACTAAACACGTATTTTTCTCCCGGTTTGTCCCGTCAGCTTTCGCCTCTTAGAAGGCTGAAGGGAAGACCAGACTGATATAGGAAGACTCCATCTGTCAACGTAGATGGCTGTGGCCGACGAACGACGGGAAGGGTGTGACGGATGTGGTCGCGTCGTCCGACTCGAGAAGCTGACGACGGTAACGATGCCGGATGGCGATCGAATCGCCTGTTGTCCCCGCTGTGAGCCCCATGCCCGAAATGCAGCAGAGAAGCTCTCGACAATCGACCGCCAAACACAGCGCTGTGATGGCTGTACCGGAACGTTTCAACGCACCGACCTCGAGGATGTCGTCCTCAGAGATGGCACAGTGATTTCCTGCTGTCCGGACTGTCTCACCGAGGTGCCCGGACAGGGGAGCGGCCAAACGGCGACCGAAAGCACTGAGCTGGCGACACCACGCAACCTCTGTAGTCAGTGCCACGAGAGCTATTCGACTGAGCTGTTTCACGTCACCACAATTGACGACCGAACCGAAGAACTCTGTCCGACCTGCAAGGAGGGCGCAGAGCGAAAGGGAATCGTCAAATCGGTCAAGATGCGCAAATCGGAAGCAAGAGAGGTTCTTGGGGTCGAGGAGAACGCGACGACCGAAGCGATCCGTGAGGCGTTTATCACACAAATAAAGTCCGCCCACCCGGATCAAAAAAGCGGAACACAGTCGGCGTTTAAACTCGTCAAAGAGGCGTATGAACGACTAACGTGACCTCCTCACCGCGAACGGCGTCCTCGAAGAGTTAGTCCTCTTCTCGTCTAAGGAATCCAATCGTCGCCGGATCGAAATGGTAGGCCGTTTCACATACGTCACAGGTCGCAGTGATCGCTCGCCCCTGTTTTGACAACTTCCACAACTTCGTCTGTCCCTCTTCGAGTTCGAGGGTAACCGGATGGCCACAGCCCCCCAAGTTACACGGAAAGCGGATATACCAGTTCGGGACCGACATCGCCCCAAGCGGCGCGAGTTCCGCACGCAACCGACAGAGCAGATTGAAAATGGTAAACGACGGGTTCTCCCGATCGATTTTCACCCCCTCGAGGTCAGCTATGTAGCCCGCCCGAAGTGACTCCGATTCGTACAGCGGCAACACCGGAATGCCATTTGCCAGCGCGTATCCAACCTCTTGATTGATCCACTGGCTATTTGCGGAGGACTCGGTGAGCACCGCCACAACGATATCACTGTTTGCAAGCCGCCCTTCGAGTCGACTCCGACTCCGACCTGATTCGACCTCCTCGAGTGCGATATGGACACCAAATGGGAAGTTCTTGACCGTCGAAAACAGTTCTTGGACCATCTCGAGGTCCGCTGGCGCATGTGAAACGAATAGCTGCTCGCCGGTCATCTCTACCCTACGATTTACATCCAAGTAAATAATTGTTTATCAATTACTCATCTAAACATGAATTATGAATAGAATCAATGACGAGGGTGGAGAAGTCGTGTTCGGACAGTTCATCCGCGAGTCCCGAAAACCATTCTGCTTTGACATACCACGTACCACGAATATCTCCGTCAGTTGTGAGTGAAGTAGCCTCAATCGTCGGCGGTTGCCACGTCTCTCGTTCGTCAGCGATTTGGAGTATCGTCCGGATGATCGTCCCGGCCTCATCAGGTGTGACAACCGATAGGGGCGAGACCGTTTCGTACTCGAGGGTGAAGGCAGTCTCATCAGCCGCCGAATCTGGCTCCGTCGCTGTTCCGTCGTCCTGACCGTCCGCAGACAGGCGTTCAAACCGCTCTACGTAATAGCCGTTGCTCATCAGCCGGTTTTCGAGCGTGACCGACACCGGACGCTCTGTGCTCATGAGAACGCATTCGGGTGCCGCTTCAAAAGAGGTGTCGGCGGGTACCCGATCAGAGCGGGGCGACGAGGTCCTCGAGTGCAGCTTTTGGATCGTCGGCTTTGGCGACGCCGCTTGCGAGCAAGACGCCCTCAGCACCGAGTTCGCCGGCGGCAACAACGTCCTCACCGGTTGAGATGCCAGCGCCACAGAGGACGGAAACCTCCTCGTCGACAGCGGCGGCAGCGGCGACGGCATCCTCGACGATATCCGGATCAGCCTGGCTCACTGGCGTCCCAGTACCGATGAGTTCCGGTGGCTCGACGGCGACGGCGTCCGGACCGAGTGCAGCAGCGCTCGCGATCTGAGCCGGATTGTTCGCACAGACGACGGTCTCGAGGTCCGCGCGTTCGGCTGCCTGGACCGAGCCGTCGATGTCGGCAAGCTTCAGGCGGTGTTCGGAGTGGTTGATAAGTGTCCCAACCGCGCCCGCGTCGGCGACGGTCTCGGCGAGTGTGTGACCGGTATTCGAGCCGTAGTCTATCGGATCGACGTGTTGGGCCCACGTCTCAACACCGGTGTCGGCGACGGCGGCCAACTGGGCAGCCTGTGGTGCAATTGCGACGCGCGCATCGGTCGTCTCGTCGACCGCGGCGGCGGCTTCAGCTACTTCGACGGCATCACACGGGTACGTCTTACAGTTGACAAGGACGAACATACCTCATCCGGCGTTCGCCCGAGCCAAATAGCTTCCGAGTTAGTATCAGCATATCGGTCACTCCGTCGTCGTAGCTAGTCGGCGTCCAGTTCGTCTGAGGGTGTGGCCACGGCCATGGTCACGGTTACAAACAACAGCCGGCCGACAAAAAAGAGCGACCGAACTCAATCCTTTCGCTTGACGACGTCACCAAGCGTGTAGCCACCGGTTGAGGACCCACCACTCCACTCGGAGTCATCAGCCGACGCGCCCTCGGCGCTGAGGCTGATATCAAGGTGACTCTCGAGTTTCGACTGCACCGAATCGCTCGGGAGCGTATCCCCCCGCTCGAGTTTGCGGATGAGACTAGCCTTTTCGTTGAGTTCGTTTGCGAGGGCAGATTGGCTGAGTCCGCGGTCTTCGCGGGCCACCCGAATCCGGTCGTCGTAGTCCGTCGCCAGTTCATCCATATCGTCAAACATATCCGTGCGACGCGAACGGCCCGAACTGCCAGCACTCGAGGAGCTGGCGGTTCCCGACTGGTTCGACGAGGAGCTAGATCCGGAACCGGAACCGGAGCCAGAACTCGTCGAATACTTTGTCGAACTCCCGGAGTTCGAACTCGGCGTCTTCACTTCGGTGCCGAAATCGGTACAGTTCGAACAGACGTCGAGCTTCGCGCCTTCGACTTTGATGGTCTTTGGAGCTGACGTCTCAGCGCCACACATCTCGCACTGAACCATAACCCACCGTAATCTCCGACCACTCTTAAAGGATGCGGCGGCCACCGGTCACCCAAGGGAGCCCTACTCGAGGGCGTTCCATGCGTAATAAAACCGCTGGAGAGCGGTGAGATGTCCGATTACGGCGAGGAAGACAAGTAGCCACCCGATGAGCGTTAGCCCGGCGTAGGTGCCTGCAAGCGGAAAGGCAAGGAGGCCAACGACGCCGATGATCGCAAGTCGGTCTGCACGGCCGACAAGGCCGCCGTAGACTCGGTCGAGGCCGACTGCCTGCGCCTGAGTGCCAAGATAGGAGGTCATAACGACACCGGTGACGGCGGCAAAGCCAAGCAGATACTGGCCGGTTCCGGCAGCGAGTCCGCCGATGATGACAATGTCGGCATAGCGGTCGAGAACGTGATCAAGCAGGTCGCCGCCCGCTGAGGCGACGTTCTGTTCTCGAGCAAGTGCACCATCGACGATATCGAGCCAGCCGTTGGCCAACACGAGAAGCGCCGCCACGGCGTACCAGAACGGGGCTGCGCGTCCACCCAGATAGAACGCGCCTGCGGCTGCCCCAGCCATACCGAACGCCAACAGGCTGACACCGTTTGGTCCCATCCCGGCGCGGTCGAAGACGGTCACGAACGGCTCGAGAAATCGGCTCACGTAGGGTCGAAGTTGATCCAGTGTCATGTCACGTACTCCATGAAGTTGACCGTCCCAGCAGTCGGGTGTCGCTCGCCGCGACAGACCGCTTCGATTTCGGCGGTGACCGCGGCCGGCTCACGGTCGGTGGTGTCAATCTCATACACTGAGTCCCGCCCATGGCGGTCGACGGCCTCCGCAAGAATCACGTCGAGCGCCTCGCTCTCTGCGTTCTCTCGGATCTTCGCTTCGGACGCTCCACGGCCGCTCAGTCGACGCTCGAGGGCTGCGGGATGGCATCGTAAGACGATGACGCGATCGACGGCAAAGTGGTGAGCGAGATGGGAGTCAACGAGAATGCCATCCCGGCCTGCAAGCCAGTCGGCGAGTGCTTCTAAGTCGGCGACGACACTGTCTCGCTGCGCATCAACCGAGCGGTAGAACCCTTCGGATTCGATGACATCACCGAGGTGAATTACCTCAAGTCCGGCTTCCGTGAGGCCGTCGGTCGCGGTCGTCTTTCCTGTTCCGGGAGTGCCGGTGACGGCGATTCGTTGGGGGGTGCGTTCGCCGTCACCTTCAGCGTCAGACTCGCGGCTCACGCGTCACCCACCTCCACATGCGAGTCGAGGACCGCATTGAGCGTTTCGACGGCGCGTTCTGTTTCGGCATCAGTGCCACACGTAATCCGGATACAGTTCGGCAGGCCGAAACTCGAGCAGTCACGGACAATAACGCCCCGTTCTTGCATCGCCTCAGCAACCGTCGTAGCGTCGCCGACATCGACGAGGACGAAATTCCCCTCACTCGGCCAGACGTGGGCGTTGATCCGGTCGCCCATGGTCGCTTTCGCGTCGGTCGCTGTCTCGACGGTTCGGGTGACGTGCTCTGTATCCTCGATCGCTGCGAGACCCGCGCGACAGGCGATTTCACTCGCCGCAAACGGTGTGTTCACGCGGGCGTACGCATCGGCCCACGTTGCCGGAACGATTCCGTAGCCGAGTCGGAGTCCAGCCAACCCATAGGCCTTCGAGAACGTTCGCAGAACAGCAACGTCCTCCCGGGCGTCGAATCCCTGTCGTCCCTCGATCAGGGCGACGGCACTCTCGAGGTCGGCAAACTCGCCGTAGGCCTCATCAACGACGATCAGCGTGTCGTCGTCGGTTTCAATCGCCAACCGCTCGATTTCCTCGAGTGCCATCGTCGAGCCGGAGGGATTGTGCGGACTCGTGATCCAGATCACGCGCTCGCTGTTGTATGAGTCACAAATATCCGTGGCGTTCTGGGCAAAGTCGTCGTCTGCAGCGAGTGGGTACGTACGAACCTGCCCGTGGTGAAAGTGTGCGCTCATCCCATAGTAGGCAAAGCCCGGATCGGGGACGAGAATCCCGTCGTCGGGTTCGAGGAGTGCCCGGTGAAGATAATCGATAAATCCGTCGCCACCGTTTGCGAGCCAGACCTGTGGTGGGGTTATTTCCCACCGGTCGGCAATCGCTTCGACGAGGTCAGCGTGAGCGGCTTTCGGATAGGAGCTGACATCCGTCGCGGCGTCCCGAATAGCCACAATAGCTGCCGGCGACGGCCCGTGTGGATTCTCGTTTGAGGCGAGTTTGATCAACTCAGAGGGATCACACTCGAGTTCGCGAGCGACCTCTTCGATCCCGCGGCCCGCCTGATAGGCGACGTGGTGGGACAGATCGCGTGGTTTCATACGCGAAGGTACTCGCCGCGACTCTTAAGCGTGCTTACCTGCTTTGGGTCGCCGTCCGCGCCAAACGGGACGCAAACGGGTGGTTCCGGCAGTTATTTCTCTCCCGCATCATATCCGCAGCTATGAGCCGTGAGATTCCATGGAGCCAGATCGTCGTCCAGTCGATCGCCGTGTTTGTACTGATCGCCGCCCTCCAGTACGTCTTTCGAGGAGAGATAACGCTCGAGACCGCTGGGTTCGCCGCCATCGGCTATCTCGGCGTGCTGGTGGCGATCGAGTGGTACCAACTCAGATCTGAGTCGTCCGACACTGAGGATCTCGAGTGGGAAGACGAGGAGTGATTGGCGGTGGCTATCACATCCCCATATCTTCACCAGCGGCCGGCACCGGCAGTTCGTGGGCAGCGACGGCCAGTAGTTCACCGACGTGGTCGAGTGCCATGTCGAATCCGTAATACCGCTCGAGTTCGTCGCCATCGGCTGTCGGGCGGACTTTGAGCATGGCGTACCCCTCTCGGTTTTGGGCGATTGCGGCGGTGGTACCCTCACGGTCAAACGAGAGGACTCGTTCGGTCTCGGTTTCGGTGTAGCTCGCAGTGATCCCGTTTTTTTCGGCATACCGATCGGATTCAGTGTTGCTGGCGCCCATACCCCTACGGAGGACTCAGAGAAGGCCAACTTATCGGTTCCCGGTTGCCATCGCCGGTTCTTTGGGGACGAAATCTACAACACTGGCCCGGACAAAACCGGTCGTATGACAAAATGGCTCCAGAGCGGTCGCCGCCGGGATATCTGTCTGCTGCTCGCTGCGGCCGATAGTGGTCTCCGGGGACAAGCAGTGAAAACACGCCTCGAGGCCCACTACGACGACCACATCGATCCGTCATCGTTCTATGGCTCGCTTTCGGCCCTCGTCGAGAACGGCCACCTCCAAACCCGACAGGATGGAATTCACGACGTGTACGTGCTGACAGCTACCGGTGAGCGTCGCGTGCGCGAGCATGCAATGTGGGTATCCGCCTGTGTCGACGACGCCGACGCTGGCACCGACGAGCGGACGCCGTCTGAGAGCACCCCCGAGGATTCAAATAAGAAGTGAGAGGTTCGACCGGGTTGCGTCGCATATCAACCAACAGAACACTCCGCCGCTACCGGGGCGTTTTTCCGGTCCGCCCTCATAGAGGGCGCTAACTAAATGACGACGGGACAAACCGAGCTTCCGGCGAGCGCTGACCTCGAGTGGTGCTACGAGGCAGTTCACGGTGTCTCGCGAACCTTTTCGATCACGATTGATCGACTCGAGGAGCCGATGGCGAGACAGATCTGTCTAGGGTATCTCCTCTGTCGGGTCGCAGACACGATTGAAGATGCGGGGCACATACCGCCAGGTGAACAGACCGAACTCCTCTCGATGTATGATCGACTGCTCGATCCGGCTGACGAAACCGGGATCGAGGCGTTTATGAACGCCGTCAAGCCGTGGATTCCCGACGAGCAATCAACCGATTGGCAAGTCGTTGCCCGAACACCGACCGTGCTGGCGACGTTCGAGGCACTCGAGGACGAACCACGAGAAATTATGCGCGAGCCGGTTCGGGAACTCGTTGACGGAATGGCGATGTTCACCGACCGCTACGCTGATGAGGGAGGCCTTCGCCTCCAGACACTCGAAGAACTCGAGGAGTACTGTTGGTATGCCGCAGGCACCGTCGGGACGCTCATCACCGGGCTTGTCGCTCGCGGGGCCTCACCCGAACGGGCCGAGGAGTTGCGCGCGAACGCCCGATCGTTCGCCCTGTTGCTCCAACTGGTGAACATTGCCAAGGACGTCCAGACGGACTACCACGAGGAAAACAACGTCTACCTCCCAGCCGAGTGGCTGGCCGAAGAGGACGTCGACCTCGAGGGCGTCACTGACGTGGACAACCACCGAGGCGTGACGGCCGTCGTCAACCGGGTCACCGCTCGAGCGGAGAGCTACTTGGATGACGCCCAGCGCTACCTCGAGGTGGTTCCGGAAACCCGCGGTAACACGCTTTCGGCGTGGGCGATCCCCTATTTGCTGGCGGTGGGAACGCTTAGAGAGTTGCGTGAACGGCCCGAGGACGTGATCGAAGAGGGTGATGTCAAAATCTCTCGAGCGGAAGTGTATGCCCTGCTCCAGCACTGTGAAGGGGGTGTTTCCCGGGCAGCCGTCGGCGAACTTCGCTCGGAGATGGCCACTGGTCCGCTTCACGAGGGCTAAGCGTAAGCGAGCAGCGGTGTGTCGTGTTGAACCGAACGCGGAGAACAGTGCTTGCGGCCGAAGCGGGGGAGCAATTGTCAGGTCTCGCCGGCTGTCTCGATTCGCCTGGGCCGCCATAGACTGACACCAGCGGGGCTCCGACGACAGGCAGCACAACCGAAAAATGGCTCGAGGCGGGTTATGGCGGCCCCCTCGAGCAGTTGCGAGAGATTACGTTACCGGCGTTTGCGACCGCGTTGGGAGCACAATAAGTCGGCCTATCAACCAAATAGAAACAATCGTCCTGAAGGAGACATCATTATCTGCCCACCGTGCTCCCAAGCGCAGCTGCTATCCCAGAATTTACTACCGAACGCAATAGTATTCGTACGAAACGACCATTAAAGACTTATATGCGTCTGTTGGACGTTAGAGTAGATGATCCCAATCGATGACTCCCCAATCGTTCGCGATGGAAAGTCACTTATCCTTGCCCAGGATCACGGCCTCGAGCATGGGCCGGTAGATTTCACCGACGTGCCCGAGAAACTCGACCCGTCAAAAACGTTCGAGACGGCGACCCATCCCGCCGTCACTGCCATCGCCGTCCAGAAAGGGATCGCTGAAGGGTATTACCCCAGTTATGACGACGACGTCAATCTGCTTTTGAAACTCAACGGTACCTCCAACCTCTGGATGGGCGAGCCAAACTCTGCGGTCAACTGTTCGGTCGAATACGCCGCTGAGATCGGAGCTGACGCCGTTGGCTTCACGGTGTACGGGGGCTCGAATCACGAGGTCGAAATGTGTGAAGAGTTCCGGACGATTCAGGAAAACGCTCGAGCCCACGGCCTCCCGGTGGCCATGTGGTCCTATCCACGCGGACAGGGGCTGAAAAACGACACGAAGCCGAGTACCATCGCCTACGCGACACGCCTCGGGCTCGAACTCGGGGCCGACCTGACGAAAGTCAAGTATCCCGGGAGTACAGAGGCAATGGCCCATGCGGTGAAATGTGCAGGTGACATGAAAGTCGTTATGAGCGGTGGGTCAAAAATAACTGACCACGAGTTCTGCTCGCTGGTCGAAGCTGCCATCGACGCTGGCGCACAGGGGCTTGCCGTTGGCCGGAACGTCTGGCAGCGAGAGGACCCAACGGAACTCCTCGATGCCCTCGAACAAATCGTCTTCGAAGACGCAACCGCAGACACTGCACTCAACCCATGACTACACAAACCGATGTCGTCGACGCCGTACTCGAGACCGTCTCAGAAACCGCAGCCCACGTCAAAAACGGACTCGTGGGCCGCCGTGGCAAAATCGAAACCGATAATCCAAGCGGTGAAACCCCACTCGAGGCCGATGTCTGGGCCGATGAGGTGTTCGCCGAACGCCTCTGTGCGATCGACGGTATCAGCGAGTACGCAAGCGAGGAACGCCAAGAGGTACTAAAGCCCGAAGACGAGTACACCGCAGCGGGAGATGGCTACTCGATCGCCATTGACCCGCTCGATGGCTCTTCAAACCTCGAGTCGAACAATCCAGTTGGAACGGTGTTCGGCGTCTACGACGCGCCACTGCCGGCCAGTGGCCGTGATATGATCGCCGCAGGCTACGTGCTCTACGGGCCGCTAACGACGCTGGTGATGGCCACGGAGGGGAAGGTAACAGAGTATGAGATCACTGGCACGGAACGAAGTGTGCTCAACGAGGACATACAGGTACCAGAAGAGCCTGTCGTCTACGGCTTCGGTGGCCGTGTGCCAAACTGGACTGAGCCGTTTACCGCCTACGTCCGTGAACTCGAACAGGAACTCAAACTCCGCTACGGCGGAGCGATGATGGCCGACGTGAGCCAAGTACTCAACTACGGTGGCATCTTCGGCTACCCCGGCCTGCAAGACCAGCCAGAAGGAAAACTCCGGTCACAGTTCGAGACCTATCCGATCGCCTACATTGTCGAGTCAGCGGGTGGCCGCTCGTCGGCCGGTGACGGCTCCGTCCTTGACGTCGAGGCCACGTCACTCCACCAGCGGACACCGCTTTTTGTTGGCAACGACGAACTGATCGAGCGACTCGAGTCTGCGCTACGTTGATCGAGCGACTCAAATGCGCTAGTGACCGACGCGCAGCCCCTCAGCGGCCGGTTGCCCGCACGTAGAGAACGACGCCACCAATCAACAGCAAATAAAAGGCCCATCGGGGCCATCCGACTGAGAGAAAGAGAAAGGTCATGAGGAGCACCCAACCGCTGATGACGAGGATGTCTCTGGTGATCGTCCAGAGCCAGCCACGGAGGGTGTCGGCGTGGTCGGAAGACGGCTGTTGGGGGTGGGCCATTAGAAGTGATACCCGTAGTCGAGGACGTGATAGGCTGCAGCCCCCCAAATAAAATTCTGGCCCGGCCACCACGTCCGAGCGTTGTTCAAACTGGCAACCAACACCGCCTCTTCGGGTGCCTCGGGATCGGGGTGAAAGCTGACTGAGCCACTATCCCCGTCAGTGAAGTTTTCTTCGTCTCCCCACGCGAGTTGCTCACGATGACACTCGCCGGTGTAGCAGGTGACCGCATCGATTCCCTTGATCTGTCCGCTCGAGTGGCCAGTCTGTGCGGCAACCTTCTGGAGCGGTTCGTTCCGAGCAGCAAGATCAGCGAGCCCCATCCGGGTGTACTGCCCACTCACGCGAATTCGCTCCCCGTCCGGCTGTTTTATCGAACTCTGGGGCCTCAAATCGCTAGTCGAAGGCGGTTCAACAACGAGAAAGTCCGCCTGTGGATAGGTCGCGGTGACCGGGCCGAGGGTTGTCGTCGACGCACCCTCACGCGGAAGCAACAGCGTCTCACCGACTGGTTCTTCGATCCCGTGATAGAGATGTTCGGAAGCCGTATAGAACGGCTGGCCCCGTTCTCCCTCGTACAACGCTGGCCCCAGGGTTCCCTCACCAACAGTATTTTGACAGCGGACGCCACCGGGGACGAGACCCGAATCCAGCGGGCCAGCACGGTTCGGCGCGCCGGTGGCCGTTTCAGCTTCGACCGACTCGGGAATCCCGTCAATCGCGTCGATCGTCACCGGCACCTCCGAAAAAAACCGCTCTAGCGTCCGCGTCGCCCGGTCGAACCCCTCTTGGTCCCGAGAGAGGTTAACGACGATCGGTGCACGCGCTTCGTCGTGGGCGGCCGGCAGGACGGAGCTCCCAAGATAGCCGGGAACCGCCGAGGAGGCAAGCTGTGAGTGGAGTTCGAACGATCGGCTAACCGCCCGGTACCACGAAATTGGAACGGTCGTCGTTCGCTCCTCGAGCGGTCCCGACGGCTCAGTCCGTGCGAGGGCCGTCACGATCGGGACCGTTCCCGACGAGGCCGCCAAAAAATCCTCGACGCCAAGTAGGTGGGCCATTCCGAGGGCGTACCCCGTCGCTCCAACCGTCCGAAGAAACTTGCGACGGTTCATGCCATCAAAAAGCCGGTCACGCAGGCTCTCAAGTTGGTCCGGGGATCGTTCTGGCTGTTTATTTGACATTATTTACCGGTCGCATACGTGTTGATCTCATAGCACGTACACCGTGGCTGTGTTTAAGGTAATTCCTTGCAGACAGGCCTCAGGAGTCGAGAATATCCAGTTTTAGCGAAGGTTTGGCGGAACATGAGTGGGAGAGCGGTCCCACAAACTAACTCGAGAAGCCTGGCCCCTAAACGGTCGGAGCCTGCTCTGGCACCTGCAGTTACTCTGAGAGGAGGCGAGTCGGAATGGGCCTGCTGAGCGTCGGTACGACTGGCTTACTCGAGTCAGCAGTTGCCTACGCGATCCATAACAATAGCGTCAAACGCAGAGATTCCGTCTGCGCCCCCTCGTGGACGGTGCTGGTTCGACCCCAGCGGCGGGCCTATGAGTTCCGATAGTGCCAACTGGCACCACGTTCGCAGCCGGTTTGACTCGATCAACCGCCTCGAGCGAACGCTCTGGGTGCTCGTCGCGCTCTCGCTTGTCGGCGATGTGGTCACGACGTTTGTCGGTCTCCATCTTGGCCTCGCCGAGTCCAATCCAATCGCTCGAGGGGCGATCGATGGCTATGGGCTGGCTGGAATGCTCGTTCTCAAAGCGTTTGCTGTGGGCGTTGGCCTCTGTTGTCGACCGCTGCTTCCACAGGCGTATACGCCGCTTGTCCCGGCCGGACTGGCCCTTCCGTGGACGCTCGCGGTGATGATCAACATGTATGCGATTTCGACAGTTCTGTGAGACGGTCTGTTGGTGTTTGTCTCTGGCGACCGCTCGAGTGCAGTGACGGTCACCGGTAAAACGATATATCGATTCGTATGCGTTGGCTTACCGTTTCATGTGCGTTGGCTTACCATGTCAGATGCGTCAGCTCACGGCTCAAACGCCGCTCGCAACGCTCGCATCTCCCTGAGTGCCGCCGCCCACGCTTCAGGCGAACCCGGAACCGATTCCGAGCCGCTTCCAACTCGTAAACGATCGATCACGGAGCGGACTTCCTGTGGATTATCGATCCGGCGGAACCGTACGGTATCGCTTCCACTGGCAGACTCAAGCGTGACGGTTCCGTACCCGTTTAGCTTTCCAAGAACGGACTGGTTGAACGAACTGTTCTGGATTCGCTCGAGAGGAACGGCCGTCACGCGATAGCCGATCAGTCCCGACCGGACAGCGACGCGCTCTGTCGTGAGCAGATACGCTGTTTGTCGCAGTGAGAGGAAGGCCCCGACCGCTGGAACGAGTGCAAGCGGCGCGAGAATCGCGGTCAGCGGCGGCAGGGCCCCGAGTCCGATTGCCGCAAGGAGTCCAACCAGCCCACCGACTGAGAGGACTACCCACGGCGCAATCGCGCTGAACCGTGGCTGGCCCTGCCACTTAATCTCCTCCGCGTCGGCGACGGTGAGCCACGCTGGGTCGGCAGTATCACTCATTTTTGCGGCGACGATTTGTCGATTTTGACTGTGAGCTCGACGATTGGCCAGACTGTGAGCCCGAGCCTGAGCGTGAACGCGAGTTTGACGATGGGCTAGACGTCGCCCGCTCGATATGGCTCCGAATCGCCCGCAACTCAGTTACCATCTCAGCAAGCAGTTCGTCCGTCGACTGGTCACTATCGCGGCCACCACCGGATCGGCGCTCGAGGCGACTGCTAATGAGTTCTTGGACGGCCTGTGGCTCGGGAATCGAATTGAATTTCATCTCGACGCCACCGCTGCCGGCGGTCGAAATTTCGACGGAGCCGTAGCCGAAGCTTGCTCCAATGGCTCCCTGATTGTAGGCGATGTTCTGTATCTTCTCGAAGTCGACACGGTTGACGTCTCGTGAAAGGATTCCCTTCTTGGCGTACACACCCTGCGTGGTGATGACGTAATTGGTGTTTTGAATCTGGAGATAGCTGCCGATGATGATCGGAATGCCAATCAGCACCAGCGAGAGCGGAATGCCGACAAGCAGCGTCGGGATCATCGTCCGCCGATCCGGCGTGCCCGCCCACAGAATTTCTTCGCCATCTTCGAGCGTCAACCACTCGAGGTCTCCATCCGTCAGTGTCGATTCAGGCACGCTCATTGCAACCACCAGCCCTCTCGACTGCGTGTTGGCAGTGACATACTAACACTGATCGAACGGCCCTCCCAAAAAACATGACATTTGGCAATCGATGACAGGGTTCGGGACCAGCCACCGGCTGGACATTCGTCTACAATGACTCCGTCTCCCGTCAGCAAAATTAACAAATCTATATCGAACACCACACTTATTTTGTCCTCGGGAAAAGGTCCAGTCATGGCAGAGGAAGTAAATCCGTTCGAGAGTCTGCAGTCCCAGATTGACACGGCTGCAGCCCACCTCGAGATTGACGATGACGTACTCGAGCGACTCAAATATCCCGAGCGCGTCCTCGAGACGAACCTCACCGTCGAACTCGAGGACGGCTCACTCGGACGGTTTCAGGCGTTCCGCTCGCAGTTCAACGGCGACCGCGGGCCATACAAAGGCGGGATTCGCTACCACCCAAATGTCAGCCGTGCGGAGGTAAAAGCGCTCTCGGGATGGATGGTGTACAAATGTGCGACCGTCGGCATTCCCTACGGCGGCGGCAAAGGCGGTATCGTCATCGACCCCGACGAGTACAGCGAGGCCGAACTCGAGGCGATCACTCGTGCTTACGCCGTTGAACTCCGGCCGTTCATCGGCGAGGACAAGGACATTCCTGCCCCGGATGTCAACACCGGCCAGCGGGAGATGAACTGGATCAAAGACACCTACGAGACCCTCGAGAACACGACCGAACCGGGGGTCATCACGGGAAAAGCACCCGACTCTGGGGGCAGTGCCGGACGAGTCGAAGCGACCGGCCGCTCGACGATGCTCGTCGCCCGTGAGGCATTTTCTTATCTCGATATCCCGATCGAGGAGGCGACGGCGGCTGTCCAGGGTTACGGCAACGCCGGCTCGGTGGCGGCGAAACTCTTAGAAGAAATCGGCGTCGACGTCGTTGCCGTCTCCGACTCGAGTGGGACGGTCTACAACGAGGATGGACTAGATACACAGGCGGCAAAGGATCACAAAAACGAAACACGAACACTCACCGGTTTCGAGGGCGCACGCGAGGAGCTGACCAACGAGGAATTGCTCACACTTGACGTCGATTTGCTCATCCCCGCAGCACTCGAGAACGCTATTGATCAACAACTGGCTCGGGAAGTCAAAGCCGATGTTATCGTTGAAGCCGCAAACGGACCCCTGACGCCGGCAGCCGACGATGTTCTGACCGAACGGGGAATCCACGTCTTCCCCGATATTCTTGCGAACGCTGGCGGTGTCACCGTCTCCTATTTCGAATGGGTCCAGAACCGCCAGCGGTTTTATTGGGCTGAGCAGAAAGTCAACGAGGAACTCGAGCGGATCATCGTTGGGGCGTTCGATGCCCTGACGGCGACCTACGAGCAGCGAGAACTCGATAGCTTCCGGACAGCAGCGTACGTCGTCGCCATCCAACGGGTTGCCGACGCCTTTGAGGAATCGGGAACGTTCCCTTAGCGTATCCGGCCAGTTGCGTAAACGAGCGCGGCGATTCCGAGAAGCACCACGACGACGGCCATATATTTCGTCAGCCGAATACGGGTTTCGACGGGGACGGCGCCGTCGGCAAACGACGACATTCCCTTTTCGTCCTGTGTCCGAACGATTTCGCGAGCGCTCCGCATGCCGATTGCGCCGAAAGCAATGAGGCAGAGCCCGATTCCAGCGGTGAGGAGACTAATGAACATACGGACTCTGGGGCCGCCACCCGGATAAACGGCCGACTCGAGTTTCGGTGGGTGAGTTAGCGTCACCAACTGTCGACGAGTGGTTCAGCGGCGAGGTTCATCGTCATCACCGGCGTGTGAATCCGTCTCGGTATCCCAACTGCTCGAGTCCGAGTCCGGGTCCGGGTCCGAGTCCGATCCAAACTCCCAGCCACTCGAGTCAAGGTCATCCGTCTGATCATCCTGCTGGCTCGAGGCTGCGTCGTCGCCGGTTGTCTCAGTATCTGCGTCGCTTGGCTCGTCACCGTCGAGTGCTCCGCCATTAGCTCTGACAGCAGCCCGCTGGTCGGGGATAAGGTCAAGGTCAGCGTCGGTGTCGCCCAGTTGCAGGAGGGCGTAGTAACGCAGATACGAGAGGACGGGCACCTGAAACAGCGTCGCCAGTACAAGATAGAGGATGACGAACAGGAGCGCTACTACAGCCAGGACGATGAATCCGAGTGTTTCTGAGATAATCCACGCGACGAGGACAAAGAGGCCCAGAACGATGCCGATAAGCGCCATCACAAACAGCGTGAGCACTCCCACAGCGAGGGAGGCGACGAAACTGGCGATGACTGAGAGGATCACGTAGACGATGTACTCACCCCAACTCCCGCTGAACGTCGCTCCGAACCGCTTCCAGCCGCCTAAAACACCACGGTTGGTCTGAAGCATCGTCGGCACGACGAATTCGGTTGTCAGCTTCAACACGAGGATGTACGGAATGTATAATAGAGCACCGAGTGCACCAACCGCCAGAATCGTGCCGATCGGAACGGCCTCGTAGCTCTCGGCGGTGAACACGAGGTAGAGAATCGGGCCGGCAATAAGTGCAAACAGGCCAAGGTTGAGCAGTATCCGGAACCCAAAGAGGCGAACACCGTTGCCGAAGTTGTTTTTGAAATACTGCCGCAGATGGACCTCACTCGAGCGCAGAGATTCGATGAACACGAACTCGAGGATGGCGGCCAAAATTCCAAAGAAGACGACGAGAGCGGCCACGATAGCAGAAACGATGACAATTGCAGTGACCACGTCACCGGTCAGCAAGTCGGCTGGGGCGGTTCCAACGTCGATGTCGATATCCGTGGCCGGTCCGTCTTCAATATCCGTGGTGAACGCTGTCGGATCGCTCGTCGGGAACGAAAGGCCGCCACCGCCACTACCGATGAAGAAGACCACGAGCGCAAGCTTGAGCCAGAGCCATTTGCGAACCGGCGTCAAGAAGTTTCGTGTGACGTCAATCGCGTCACTCAGGTTTTGGAGGGCATCCATACGTCGGGGTACTGTCGCCAAAGAATAAAATCATACTGATATAATTGCTGTCGAAACCGGCCCCTCCGAACGGGCTCACTCGAGGGGCGACCACGCCGGGAGGACAGCACTGATATACCCGTAGGTTCCGCTAGGAATGTATGGATATCCGCCAACTCGCTCGCGGCTCAGTTGAATGGGATCGAATCGAGCGCGTTGCCCGGACGTTGGCGGACCGCTATGACCGTGAGTCCGTCCGCGTCGAGTTCTTAGAGGCCGACAACTGGCTCTCGACGCCGTGTGTGATCGACGAGGAGTGGTTCGTAAAGATCATCAGCCGCCAGAACGCGCTCGTCCACGCGCTGTTAACGACCGGGCGCAATATCGGGGCGTTCTCCTCAGGGACTGAGGGGTTTTTCGAACGATTTGATACCCCGCTTGCGATGGCCGAACACGAGTACGAGGCGACTGTCCGAATGCGCGAAATCGGGCTCAACGCACCCCAGCCGATCGAAGCGTTCGAAGTCAACGGCTTGGGTGTCCTCGTCCTCGAGTATCTACCGGCGTTCGAAACCCTCGACGATCTCTCTCCGGCAGCCGTGGCCGAACAGGCACCGACGCTGTTTCGGATGCTCGCAACGCTGCATGAGCACTCACTCGCCCACGGTGACCTCCGGGCGGAGAACATTCTGCTCTGTGATGGGGAACTCTACTTTATCGACGCGACACACGTTCGCGACGGCCACACGCACGAAGCGCGAGCCTACGACCTGGCCTGTGCAATGGCGGTCTTAGAGCCCCGAATCGGCCCTCGAGCCACCGTTCAGGCGTCTCTCTCGGCGTACAGTGCTCCCGACGTGCTTTCGGCTCGGGAGTTTCTTGATTTCGTCAGCCTCCGGCCGGATCACGACTTCGATACGACGCAGTTGCGAAGCGAAGTCGAGCAGGCTGCGGAGTTAGATCGCCAGTAGCGTCGCCGTCCCAAACTCAGAGGGTGTGTGTCAAGCGGTGATTCTGTTTTTACCCTCCTCACTCGGGTGATATTGAACAACGCCAAAAGGAGTGAACTGGCCCACACTCTCAGCAGACAGAAAAACGGACAAAACACGTTGAGTGGGTTTCAAACGCGACGTGTAATCGAGCGAATCAGCGCCCGACGCTGCTCTCGAATCCGCTCAATTCGCTCGAGTGTCTCGGTCAACACCGGAAACGTCACCTCGAGTGGCTGGTAAAGGTACTGTTGGATGAGCGGTTCGGTTGAACGGGTTGTGTGGCGGTTCTGGTTTTGAATCTGTTGTTGACGGTCGGCAAGGAGTTGGGTGCAGGTTGCTCGTTCGTCGGCGAGTGTCCGGTCACGGGAAACAAGGTCGGCAAACGGAATCGTCGGGAACTGATCGGGCGTGACTGAGCTCAGTCGCTCATCGACATCCCGGAGAACCGTCTGTGCCTCATCGATGGCAGTCCGTTCGTCTTGGAGCGTGTCCAGAAACCGATCACGCCGGTCTTTGGCCTCGAGTGCGTGGGTAACAAGCGTCTGTTTGAGCGGCGGTGTCAGCTGCTGGCCCTCGAGGACGGCAGTCGCAATCGTCTCGTTGAACTCCGCGGCCATGTTCTCGGCGATCGGTTCGTTGTAGGACTCCTCGTAGTGGGAGACAGCCAGCACCGTCTCCCGGTAGGCCGTGGCCACTGCTTGGAGTTGTGTTCCACTCGTGGTTGTGTTCGCCGTCATCAGCTGAGGGCCAGGAGCGCTAGTCACAGCGGTATCAGTTGTCGTCGGAAGTGCTGAAACCGCAGTCGCAAACTGATCGAACGCATCGCGTTCAGCACGCACACACCGTTGTTCTTCATCAACGGCAGCCACTGTTTGTCTGACGTAGCCGACGGCAAGCAGAAATCCGGAGACGAGTTCCTGCTCGAATTTGATCGCTGAAACCCGGTGGACGACCAGCCAGAGCGGCGATGCTCGAGGGAGAAAGAACAATAATAACACAAATATGGCGGAGTAACAAAGAATTTTCCAAGCTTTCTTCGGAAGAGAGGCAGGAGTCAAGTAAAGACGGTGGGGGATCATGTACGATTCAAGTAATTCGACTGGGAGTACATCATAGTTTGTGAAAACAAAGAGACACGTTGGAATCTACCGAAGAGTGGGCGAGGCGGACGCTGCTCCCCCGGGCTGAGCAGCGCGGGCCGGAGGCGGTTTTGTGCCGGATTGACGTGAAAAGCGTCGTTGCCGGCTCCTAAATTGAAGCGGGGAACCAATAAAAAGGCAGCAGCATCCGGCAGCAATAGCCGCCTTTTGTGGGGAGGACACTCGCAGTCCAACCCGGACTGGCAGGACCGCCAGTCAGCAAGGACGGGAAACCACGCCCGGACTGTCAGGACCGCCGATCGGCAAGGGCGGGAAAAGCCGTGCGAACGCGGTCGACGGCGGCCGACTCGAGCGTCGTCGTCACGAGCGAGGGATCGTCTCCGCTCGAGGCCAGCGTCACGCCCCACGGATCGTAGACGGTGGATCGACCGCACAACGTTGCGTCCTCGAACTGACCCGCGCCGTTTGCCGCGGCGAGGAAACACTGATTCTCGATGGCGCGGGCCCGCGAGAGCGTTTCCCAGTGTTCGACTCGAGGGTAGGGCCACGCACTCGGGACGAGAAGCATGGTTGCCCCGGCGTCGACTAGCTGACGATAGAGTTCGGGAAAGCGGAGATCGTAGCAGGTCGTCACGCCGACGGTGAACGGACCGACATCCGCGACGGAAACGGTCTCACCGGGAACCAGCAACTCCTGTTCGGCCGAGCCGTAGCCAAATAGATGGTGCTTTCGATACACCAACTCGAGGGTGCCGTCGGCCCCGAACAGCGCCGCCGTATTTGCAAACCCCTCCTCAGCGGGTGTCTCGACGCTCGTTGTCTCAGCTAAATCCTCGACGATACTCCCGGCCAACAGCGCCATCCCGTGGTCGGCGGCAGCTTCCCGGAGCCGGGTCAGTGTCGGCCCGTCAAGTCCCTCTGCGTTTCTGGCATAGCTATCAAAGGCAAAGTAGCCCACCGTAAACAGTTCCGGCAACACCAGCAGGTCGACGCCGCGGGCGCTTGCCCGTTCAATTGCCTCGACGGCTCGGTTGACGTTTCCCGAGAGCGCAGCCGATTGGATCTCGAGTTGGGCCAACCCAAGCGTGAACTGAGCCATTAGTCGTCATCCCGCCGGAAATCGGCCTCGAGCGCGCGGCGTAGGTTCTCGAGTTCTCCGTCGAGGTTCCGTTTGAAGAACGTTTCAACGCCGGGGACGGCGCCGTCGACGACGAACCGGTTTGTCAGTCGCGAGCCGGTTTCGGTGGCTTCGATTTTGTGTTCGCCGGTGACCGTCATTACCTTCGAGCGGCCGACGAATTTGACGTATTCAGGTGGTCGAACATCGATGTCTTCCGTTTTGACGGCGATCGTTCGACGAATCAGCGGGATCGGTAGCTCGACGTGCCAAACACCTTTCTGTCCGTTCCCCTCGTTGACAGTGTAATCGGTGACGACGCTAATTGCGCCCGCTCGCTTTGCTGGGTCAGCAATAAACGCCCAGACACGTTCTGGAGCCACATCAAACTCGAATACACGTTCGACCCGCACAGTCATGGCTCTACGTGAGAGACTCGCGGGTAAAAAGGCCGTGAAAACGTTGACGCCGCCAGACTGGAGAGCCGACACAGTTCAGCTGACGGTGACTTTCCACGTCGTCGACCGGGCACGGCCCCACTTTTCGATATCGACCTCGTCGGTTTTTTCTGCCAGGTGTGGCAGTCGCACACCGACCTGTTTTGCCGAGAGACCGATTGCACTCGCGATATTTTTCGCCCGGAAATACTGTTCACCACGGGCGGCACTCTCACGGAGATGTGAGAGTATCCGTTGCTCTTCGTCGGAGTAGGTCGTCATCGTCGCTGGAAGGGTCTAGGACGGTTATCCTATTAACTCTTAGCAGGGGATTAGGGGCTCTCCCAGTAGAGATGAATACCAACGATTGCAAGCGAGCCAAAGAGGAGTGCCGCGGCGAATCCCCAGCCCGCAGTCCCTTCCGGTGCAGCCACAGCCATACCGATCGCACCGAGAAACGCAAGCGCGCTAAAGGCAAGTGCCAGTCCCACTCCTTTGTCCGTTCCTGTTGCCGTTGAGGCAGTCATATGCCGACGTTGTCGGGGCGGTATCTTAAAAACACGTATTGCCCCGGCTGACTGCCGTTCCAATGTACGCGATCGAGCCGTTAGTTGATCGTCGTATGCTCTGACTCCTCGTTGAGTGCGAGGTTCGCTGCAATCTCGGCATTTCGCATCGCATACTGGGCCGTCTCCTGCAAACTCACGAGCACCTCACGGACCTGTAGGAGATCCTCGTTTTCCATCTCAGGCAGGTTTGCCAGAATCTCTCGCTCTTTGGTCGTGATCTCCTTGAACAACTTTCTGGCCTGAATCGTAAGATCGTAATCACGCTCGACAGCTGCCGCAACCGCCATCGACGTAATCTCATCGACCATCTCCGTCAACTCCCGAATCTGGCGCATCGTCGATCCGTCGATGTTCAGCGTATGATCCTCCGCCTCCATCACGATTTCGGCAATATCCTCGGCGTTGTCCGCCGTCAACTCGAGGTTCTTTGCGATCGACCGGTAGCCGATCAGCGGAAAGCCGGTGTTGAGTCCGACAGCGCGGGCAAGGTTTGGATTCTGGTAGGCCGTAAAGATGAGTCGAAGCAGGAGCACGAAAATCTTGTTCGCCTGACGCTCCCGGTTGAGCGCCCGTTGGGCGAGGTCGGCGTTCCCGTGGGCTAAGGCTTTGATCGCCTCCCCACGCATCGTCCGGCCAGTCCGCTCGAGGCGCTCGAGGAGGTTGTTGAGCGTGAAGTCCTCAGGGTCGACCGAGCAGCGAATCGAGATGCTTTCGGGCGTCTCTTCGATGACGCCAAGCCCCATCAGTTGGGTCTCTGCGCGGTAGACGGCGTTTATATGTTCGGAGTCAAGTGCGCCATCGTCACACTCGATGCGGATCACGCGCCGGCCGAGGACGTACTGGGCGACGATTGCCCGTTCGACAGCGTTGGCGTCTAAGTTGTCGGCGTGTATAATCGCCTCAGTCTCTTCGGTGTTGGCCGATTCGGGCATCACCGTCAGTGTGCCTTTACCCCCCATTCGAATCGAAACCTCGTCGCCTTTTTCAACGCCGTGTTCCGATGCCCACTCCGCTGGAAGCGTCATTGCCAGCGTTGATGGTCCAAGTCGTTGCACTTTCCGCGTTTCCATAGCACCCCATATGGGTCAGCATACCTTAATCTTGACTATATTCACCTTATATTCGCTGCCACCCACTAATATACACCAACACACAGTATGTTTGGACGTTTGATAATATGCTTCAACTCATTCGTAGAAAATCTATGCGCCTTATATTGGCATAGAGCGGAAAGCGGCCGGAGACACGTCAATATATTCTACGCGGCCACCAGGCCGGCTCAAAACCGATCAGACCACCTTGACAAGCCGCGTCGTAAACTGGCCAGTGCGAACCCGCTGCCAGCCACGGAGTTCGTCGTTAATCTGCTCGTCGTCGGTATCGACGCGCAACGTCTCGAGTCCGTCGAGTTTTGCCCCGGAGGCGACGACGACAATTCTTTCGGCCCGGTCGATGACTGCCGGCGAGATTTGATGGTTGCCCCGACCGAAAATAAACCCCTGGCCACCGATCGGTGAGACGACGATGATGGCGCGGTCGCCCATCACCTCGAGAATGTCCGACTCGGCGGCGTCGCGGGCGAGGAGGGTGCTGTTCCCGACAGTTTTATTGTCGCTCTCGCTTCCATTCCCGCTCTCATTTCCGCCCCCCTCTCCTCCCCCACCGGCCCGCCACACATCAACCCCGAGGGGAGAAGGCTCGATACCGACTTCGGCTTCGATCGCCCCAACCGTGCTGCCGGGACCGAACACGTAGGTCGTCCCCGGCTCAATTCCGCGGGCAAACCCACTTGCAAGCCCATCAACACTGCCACTGGCGAGTTGCTTACTCGACTGGAGATCCGGAGCCACGGGGACGGAAACGACCGCCTTCAGTTCAGCACGGACCTCGCCATCCCGATAGGCATCCTCGTCAATATCGTTGACCTCACGGGGGGCAACACGGTCATACTCGGCGGCAATCCGACCGGTGTCCGCCGGCGTCACGCCAAACACCGAAGAATACACCTTAACGCCCGCTGGCACGCCAAGCATCGGCGTTTCCGCGCCTGCCTCCTCGATCTTCGTCGCGACATCGACTGCCGTGCCGTCACCACCAACGAACAGAATCAGGTCAACGCCGTCCTCGAGAAACGCCGTGACCGCCTCGCGGGTGTCCCCAGCACTCGTCTCGTCGCCGGGGTCGGTGACCACAATCGGCTCGTAGCCGGCCGCCCGAGCTGCGTCCGCCCCCATCTCCCCGCCGGCGGCGACAACCGTCAGATCGGGTCGGCGTCGGGCAAGGCTCTCGAGCGCAGCCACCGCCCGGTCGGGTGCCCGTGGCGTTGCCCCTCGTTCTCGGGCCGCCTCGAGTTTTCCGTCGGTTCCTTTCAGCCCGACCCGTCCGCCCATCCCAGCGATCGGGTTGACAACGACGCCGATGCGCTCCATAGGCCGGGTAGGGGTGGCGTTGTCAAAAGAAGCATGATGAGTGTCAGCGTCTTCACTCTCGGGAAGACGATTCTGAAAGATTAAGAGGGGCGCGGACCCATCCGCTTATATGACTCTCTTGCCGCTCGAGACGGCGTTGCCGATGACAGCAACCAGCTGGACGGTCCTGATTGTAAGCGTGTTGATCACCGTTGGATGGCTGCTCTCGTTGTATCGGTAGCGGCCGTTGGATTGGTGGTTGGGTTGGGCTCGCGTTTTCGTTTACACACGCGCTCACTCCGCCTCTGCAAGCGTCACACGCTCGCGCAACCAGTCGGCGGCGTCCTCGACTGCCGCCTCGTCTTCACTCTCGAGTGACAGCCTGACGTATTCGCCCGGATAGCTTCCGACGGTCACCGGAAACCGTTCGCGGAGGGACTCTACGCGGTCGAGAAGAGCGCTTTCGGGCTCGTCGACAACGAGTTCGACCCGTGTTTTTTTCCGTCCGGTAAACGCCTCCCGGATTGACTCGAACATCGTTTTCATCTCCCGTGGCACCCCTGGCAACACGTAGACGCTTCCGATGACCGCGCCGGGAGCAACACCGACCTCGTTGTAGAGCGCTCGCGCACCGCGGGGCAACGCAGCCGTGCCGGTCACCAGATCATCGCGCGTGTAGCCACCCTCGTCGGTGAGCCACTCGAGGGCCTTGGGGTGTTCGACGAGCGGTTGCCCGAAAGCGGCCCCAACACCTTCCATTGTCACATCGTCGTGGGTCGGCCCGAGACCGCCGGTAACGATAACCGAGTCGTACTCCGCCCGGTATTCGTTGACGACACGGGCGATATCGCTGACGCTGTCGGGGAGTGTCGTGATGCGCGTTACGGCCGCACCCGCTTCAGTGAGTTGCGTACAGAGCCACGTCGCGTTCGTATTTGTGGTTCGACCAGCAAGCAATTCATCCCCGACAGTCACGATCGCAACGTCCATAAACACCCCTTGGGGCCGAGCCGTGAAACGGTTCCGCCACGATTCGTTCACCAGCCATCCATCAGTAGATATGACAGTTCGCAAGCCATAAGATTCAATTCTAATAATTGGCTATGTCCGATAACACGATGTCATTCAGTCGCTGGTCAACGGAGTCGGACCTAGAATCGGAGGCACTACTTTCAGCGCTCGGCAACAAGTATAGCGCTGAAATTCTCTGTGCGGCAGAGACACCAAAATCCGCTCGAGCGCTGAGTGAGGATATCGAGATTCCGATCGCCACCTGCTACCGTCGGATCGAAGAACTCGTCAGCGCTGGACTCCTCGAGTGTGAAGGCCGTCAGCTGTCAGAGGAGGGACGACGGACGAACATCTACCGTCGAACGCTTGATGAGATCGAAGTGGACTTCAGTAACGATCGGCCGAAACTCTCCCAGAAACGCCGAAGCGAAGCCAAAAACCGGATTCAAGATCAACTCAACCGGTAGCGGAAGACAGATACGCCAAACGTGGCCCGTACAGTTGAAATCTTTTCAAAATCGGTTACATTCATCCGAGACTGACCGATACAATGATACGTCCCGAGGTAGAACCTTGAAAACGAGATGGCCCTTATCGAACTCACAATCCAAGAGCCCGCACTGATTAAGAATCCCGCGTTCAAGCGAACCGAATCGGGGTCCAAACCGGGAGACGACGACGGCAAAGCAGACCCAAAAGCCGAGGACGAAATTACGGACCTCACATTAGATGAGGAAGCCGACGCTGACACCGACGGCGGCCTCTCAACGAAACTGCTTGCAATCGCGATCGTCGGCCTTGCGGTCCTCGGGGTCCTCACCCTGAAAAAGCTTCGCGGGAGTGCCACACCGGACGCCGAGTAGCCGCCCCGTTTGACTTCCGAGGAAACATCGATTTAATTCATCAGGCAGTTCGCCCATTGAGCAACGTCTTCGTCTTCCGATGGCGCGCCCGAAACATCGGCTCGAATCCAACCGCCGAAAAGGCCTCGAGTGCATCGCCGAGGGGCCCAAGCGGGAGGTCGTACTCGACGTGGTCTCGAAGGATCGTCTCCTCGCCGTTGCCGTAGAACGTGTGGGTGTGCACCCAGCGGTCGAACGGGCCGCCGATCATTTCGTCTCGGAAGTAGCCTACCCCCTTCTTCATTTCTCGTTCGGTAATCCGGGAGGTCCACTGCTGGGGCGGGCCAACGGGCAGCGGCGTTAGTGACATCTGAATATCAGTTCCTTCCTCGAGAATCGTCGGATTTGACTCGCCGTCGGGACCGACAACCGACTCAATTTGCAACCCCATCCATGAGGGTGTCAGCGCTTCTAACCCCGAGATTCGGGAGTGAAAATCCCAGACGACCTCGAGTGGGGCCTGAATGCGCGTTTCGCGTTCATATGTAGCCATTGCTGAGAGTACGGGCTGACAACGCAAAAACGGGGTGCCTACATTACTTGAGTCGCTCTTGGAGAAACGATGGGTGGGCGGCGGTAACGCCGTCAACCTCGAGAATGCGATCGCTAATAATGTCTCCAAGGGCGTCGCCATCAGCAGCCCGCACTTCAGCCATCAGCATGTGGTCGCCGCTCGAACTGTAGAGCGATTCGACCTCCTCGAGTGCTTTGAGTGCTTTTGTTGCCTCGACATATCGTTCGCTGGCGACATCGATTCCGACAAGGGCAATCGTCTTACTCGAGAGTTTCTTTGGATCGATATCCGCCGAGTAGCCGACGATCACGCCATCGTCTTCGAGTTGAGAGATATATTTTCGAACGGTCGGTTTCGACACGTCTGCCCGAGTGGCGATTTCAGCATATGACGCTTGGGCGTCTTCCTCTAACACCTCGAGGATTCGTTCTTGCGTCGGCTGAGTGCTCATACGTATAGTTTTGCTGGGACGGAAAAATATCTTTGGTATCCGAAAAAGGCAGCAGCGCAGCCAGAAACTAGCAGTAGAATGTCAGAGCAGTGGAAGATCGGGCGCTCAATCAGGAAGGATCACCGGCAATCGTCGGACTTATTCGCCCGCTTACCCGAATACAATCGATGGTTGCCGTCCAGGTTATCACCGGACTCGTCTGGATCATCTGCGGGTTGGTTATCTGTGGGCTCGCGTCGTTAATCGTCTTCAAGGGCCGGGCTGATCTCCATGGCTACTACGACGATGACAGCGATGTCGATCCGAGCCACGTCTCGAGATGGGGTGGTGGGACGGGGCTGTTGATGGGGGTGCTCGTTGTCGGGTACGGACTTCGCGAACTACTGTACGGTTTCAATGCGACGGCCTTGGGCGCACTCCTCGTGACGCTTCTTACCCTCTCATTTCTCTCAAAGCGTTTTGCCCAAGGGCTGGGTGCGCGCTGACTGACGTTTTACCTTCTGTTCTTTATTCTTTGGGTGTAACGAAGCGAGAGGATTGTTCAGTCTTGGGCTCGAAGTATCAAGGCACGGATTCCTCGTGATCCAATCGATACCTGCAGAGGCGGGGATGGGGACAGTCATCGATCCCGGAGTGATCGCCACGGCCATCATCGGATTGCCACTTCTCGGTGCCGTCTGTGTCCTCATTGCTGGAATCCGGACGGAAACGACCGGATGGCCGATTGCTGGCTTCGTGTTGTCACTCACGTTGCTTCCGGCTGGTGCACTTGCCGTTTCGCTGCTGGCAAACGGCCCGATTGTTTACCAGCTTCCAGTCAGCTCACCGCCGTTGCGACTCGAGGTTCGGGCTGACGGATTTTCGGGGATTCTCCTTCTGTTGGACTCGCTTCTCGCGGTTGGTGTGCTTACCTATAGTCGACGAGCAGGGCCACGCGGAAATGGGTTTTATGCGGGCTATCTGCTCTTGGTTGCCAGCGTGTACGGGATCACACTCACCGGCGGACTGTTTAGCCTCTATCTGTTCGTCACGATGATGGTTCTCACTGCGGCCACCCTCGTCGGGACGACGAAGACGGCCTGGACCAGCTACCTGGGAGTGAAGTATCTCCTGTTGGGAACCGTTGGGAACGCCATCTATCTCCTCGGAACGGGGGTCATCGTCGCGACGACAGGCGCACTGAACATGGGAACTGTCGCCGAGCGTCTCGAGCTAGTCGGCTACAGCGACCCTGCGGTGGTTGTGGCCTTCGTACTGATGACTGTCGGACTCGGAATCAATATTGGGCTCTTTCCGCTCCATACGTGGCTCGCAGATGCCCACACGGGAGCCCCCGATGCTGTCAGCGCGATGCTGTCAGGTGTGATCCCCGCGACAGCGGTATACGCGTTTGCCCGCATCGTCTTCACCGTCTTTGGGACCGACTTTCTCACGGCGAATCCGACGATCACGACCGGCGTCCTCGTTGGGGCCGTCGTCACGATGCTCGCAGGCAACTGCTATGCCTTTTTTCACCGCAACATCAAGCAGGTGCTCGCCTATTCGACGATTTCCCAGTCCGGGCTCATCGTTGTCGGTGTTACCCTCGGCACTGAAGCCTCCATCTTCGGTGCGATTATCCAACTGTTCGGCCACGGCGTCATCAAAGCCGGCCTCTGTGTCCTCGCCGGCATGTTCGCCCTCCGATTCGGTGCTCGCTCACTCGAGGAGTACGCCGGTCTCGCAACCCGTGCGCCGGTGATGGCTGGGACGTTCACCGCCCTCGGCATTGCGATGATCGGTCTCCCCCCGACTGTCGGCTTCGTCGGAAAGTGGTACATCGCTGTCGGCGCACTCGAGCGCGGCCTGTGGCCTGTCGCCGCGCTCGTTATCCTAAGCACGCTGCTTTCGCTTGGCTATGTCGTCCCGTTTATCAACCAACTCTACTTTCAGACGCCAGCAACGCCCCGGACGGACCGCGGCGGCGTGACGTGGGGGATGACTATTGCAATCGTCATCGCCGCCGCCATTGCCCTCCTGATGGGAATCGCCTCGACGTGGCTCGAGACACTCCTCCGGCCCGCGCTCGAGACGCTTGCCGGTTCGTGACAGTTGCCGGTTCATGGCAGCGACCCGCTGGTGCGTGACAGTGCCGGCAAACGTTCTTCCCGGCGACCGTTGAACGGGTGACTGCCAACTGAGATGATGACGTTCGCGTCGGCACGCGCTGGGACCGACAGTGTCGCCTCGATCCGACCCCTGTTGGCCGTCGCCATTGCGTTTTTTGGGGTTGTCCTGATTGTAGGCTGTCGGCACCGACGCTTTGGGCGTGAGGGGGCAACGCTGTTTGTCGCGTGCTGCCAGTTTGCACTCGTCTGCAGCATGATTCCGGCCGTTCGATCCGGGACGGTGCTCACAACTGATCTCGGTACGTTCGCGCCCGGAGTCAGGTTTGCGTTTCGCGCCGATCCACTGGCGATGCTCTTTGCGCTTGTGGCCAGTGGCCTCTGGGTGGTGACAACGGTCTACAGTGTCGGCTACGTGCGTGGTACTGAAAGCACGAATCGGACGCGGTACTACGCTGCCCTTGCGGTGAGTATCGGTGGCGCAGTTGGCGTCGCGTTCGCCGAAAACCTGCTCGTCCTCGTCTTGTTTTACGAACTGATGACTATCGGGACCTATCCGTTGGTTGTCCATGACCAGAGCGAAACGGCGAGACGGGTTGGCTACCAGTACCTCGCTTACGTCATCGGCGGTGGCACCGCCGCACTCGGGGGGACCGCCATTGTCTTTTCCCTCGTAGGGAGCGTCTCGTTCACTCCCGGCGGCATCGCTGGCATCGAATCCCTTTCAACAACGGACCCGTGGCCCGCCCGCATCGCCTTTGGCCTCCTCGCAGCCGGGTTCGGTGTCAAAGCCGCCGTCATGCCACTTCACGCCTGGCTGCCAAATGCGATGGTCGCACCGACCCCGGTTTCGGGTATCCTCCACGCCGTCGCCGTCGTCAAATCCGGCGCGTTCGGAATTGCCCGCACCATCCTCGAGGTGTTCGGCCCCGAGACGGCGAACGCACTCGGCGTCACACCGGTACTCGCCGCAGTTGCAGCAGTGACGATCCTCCTCGC
>LFCJ01000136.1_pt1 | contig 40015 bp, 44 predicted proteins | sample 643141 | NCBI WGS metagenome assembly LFCJ01 (sample SAMN03766243, study PRJNA286221) | soda lake metagenome | biome: soda lake; feature: Kulunda steppe; material: water; isolation source: sample B1-Br-g2 brine of Lake Bitter-1 | place: Russia: Kulunda steppe | collected 2010-07
AGTAGGGAAGGTTCGCTCCCGTTCCACAGCCCATCTCGACGACCGTATCGCCCGGCTCGAGTCGTGTTGCAACGGCTGCCCGTTTTCGGAGGGTGGCGATTCCGGGCGTTCGCCGGGCGAGCAGGTCGTAGAGACGCGCCCACTGGCTGTAAAACGCCTGAGCACCGTTTGATGTGGACGTTTTCATACCAGTTGTCGAAGCGTATCGGCGACAGCCTCAGCATCCGGTCCAAGCACGTACGTAATGGGCTCGATTCCCTCGCCCCCCGTCTGATAGAGCACCGTCGCCCCCGGATTGGCATCGACTGCAGCCCCAACACTCGCTCGCACATCACCTGTCTCGTCGAACTCCGCCAACGTGTGGCCACGGTCGGCTAAAATATCAAGCAGGGCCGGATCGTAGCGAATGTTCGCCGCTGCCCCGCCCTCGCTACCGTGGGCTCGAGCGGCGAGCAACACCGTTGCAACGTGCCCTGAGACGCCGAACTCCGGGTCGGCCGGGACGGTCGCTTTTCCTTTGACATCGAAGATGCGTCCCGGCACGCCAGCAACGTCATCGATACCCTCAGCTCCCGGTACACAGGCGACCAGATTCGAGCCGACAGCGGGAATCAATGCGGTGAACCCGCTCGTATTTTCGATAATCCGAAGCCCGCGACGAAGCGAGGAGAGCACCCGTTCACTCGTTCGAAACGCGTTTTCGGGGTCGTGGATGCGGAACCCAGCCCCGTGGTCTGCCAACTGTGGCACCCGTTGCTCGTGTCTCTCCGCTAAAAGATCGCCGCCGGCCTCCAGTTCTCGAATCAGAACCTCGAGTTCGATTAGTGCTTGGACAGGCGTTATATCGCCGTTCGCCAAACCGCTGGCAAGTCGCGAGACGAGTTCCTCAACTCGGTTGTCGGTTGCGATCGTCTCGTTCATGGTCACCTCGCCGTGGGCGTATTTCGAGACGGCACTCTGACTAATCCCTAGAACGTCTGCGACCTCACTCTGGGTAAGTCCCTGCTCGCGAAGCTCGCTTGCAAGCCTCGAGCGAACGGTCGGGAGGAACTCCTCAACGACGATTTCCTCGACGAATTTCATCTGTTAGTCGTTCTTCGGCGTGCGTGCCGAATAACGTTGTTACTTCTCTTCCCGCCCCAGTTGATCACCGCCAAATTCGTCGTCACTTTGAATCCGTGAGGCCTGTGGCCCCGTCTGGTCCTGGTACTTCGAGCCACGACCTGCGCCGTAGGGCCGGTCGGCCGGCGACGTAAGTTCGGTAAACGTCAACTGGGAGATGCGCATCCCCGGCGTCAGCGCAACCGGCGCAGTCCCCAGATTCGACAACTCGAGGGTGATTTGGCCGCGATAGCCCGGATCGCACAGCCCGGCTGTGGCATGGACGACCACGGCGAGCCGACCCAGCGAGGATCGGCCTTCGACGTGTGCGATGAGGTCCGGCGGAATCTCGACGCGTTCGTGGGTCGTCCCAAGGACGAAATCACCGGGATGGAGAATAAACTCTTCACCCTCCTCAACGACCGTTTCGGTGACGTACTCATCAACTTCCTGTTCGCGTTCGGGATGAATACACGGGATATTCGCCCGCTGGAACTCCAGAAACTCCTCGCCAAGCCGAAGGTCGACACTTGCCGGCTGTATCTGGAGGTCGAAATCGTCAATGGGCTCGATTACGAGTTCGCCCGCCTCAAGCCGTTTCAGAATGTCCGCATCCGAGAGGATCATGTGTGTGTCCGGTCACAGCGGGGTGGCCTAAAACTCCCGAAAGTCGTGTCGGCGTTCCCCCGTGGGGCTACTCGAGAGCGCCATCGATTGCGGCTTCGATCGCCGAAAATTCGGGGTCGACAGCGGAATCGTTGACGACGACCGTTGGCGTTCCCGACACACCGGCTGCTTCGGCGTTCGCTCTCAGCTCATCGAGTTGGTCGCGGTAGACACCATCTTCGGCATCGCTGCTGGCCTGTCCGCCGTCGACACCGGCGTTTTCGGCGACCGTTTCGATGGCGTCGTAGGAGTAACTGCCTTGGTGCTCGTAAATCTCCCCTGCAAACGACCAGAACGCCTCGTCGCCACCCTGTTCTTGGACTGACCGAGCAGCGCCGGCAATCCCCCACGACCACGTTTCATCGACCGGGATCGGAAAGTCGTGATGCTCGTATCGAATGTCCCCGGAATCGATGTAGGCGGCCTCGATTTCGGGATAAACGCCGAGTTTGAAGTCCCGGCAGCCCGGACAGGAGAAGTCTTCGAACACCCGAACCGTCACCGACGCATCGGGGTCACCGACGACGGGAATCGGCAGCGGTGGCTCATCGGGCTCTTCGACCTCATCCTCGCCGCCGAGACAGCCGGCGGTCGCAACGACTCCAGCGCTTCCAGCAGCGACGAACGTTCGTCGGGTGAGCTTCATATTTGAATAACGGGACAGCGGGATTAAATCTGCTCCGGTACTGTTGAGTTGCATCTTCACACGATATCAACGCCAAACCACCGTCTACGAGCAATCGCCGCGGCTATGGGCATCGCCCACCTCAAGGGGCGTATGAAACAGGCCATCGTCGCCCGCACGGATATCGGAATGGGAGAGGGAAAGCTCGCCGCACAGGTCGCACACGCCTCGCTTTCGGCGTATGAGAAGGCCGATTCCCGCGACCGAAAGCGCTGGAAAGGGGGTGGTCAAAAGAAAATCGTCCTGAAAGCGACCGACGAACGGACGCTGTATGAACTTGCAGAGATTGCCGACCACGAAGGAATTCCAAATGCTGTTATCCGCGATGCAGGGCATACCCAACTCGAGCCGGGGACAGTCACTGCTCTCGCCGTCGGTCCGGCCGAAGAGGCGGCCGTCGATAGCGTAACGGGCGAGTTGTCGCTGTACTGAGTTGGTGGCTGGTCGCTGTATTGATATCGAACCGCTCGGCTCTCGAGACTACCGAAGCACAAACGCCTTTGCCCCTCGAGGCCCCACCTCGAGCTATGTCAGCCACGCCAGACCCACACGCCGGCCAACCTGTTGAGGCCGCCGGGAGCGACCTCGTCGACGCCTCTGCAGCGATGATTTTGATCCACGGCCGCGGCGCACGCGCCCGTGGGATGCTCGACTTTTCGAACCAACTCGGCCGTGACAATGTGGCCTATCTGGCCCCCCAAGCCGAACGCAACACCTGGTATCCCCAGTCGTTTCTCGCGCCGATGGACGCAAACGAGCCGAAGCTTTCTTCGGCGCTCGCTCGCGTCGGCGACGTCATAGAGACCATCACCGACGCCGGAATCCCCCTCGAGCGGACGATTCTCCTTGGGTTCTCACAGGGGGCCTGTCTCTCGACGGAGTACGCCGCCAGAAACGCCGGTCGGTATGGTGGCGTCGTCGCTCTCAGTGGCGGCCTCATCGGCCCCGAGGGGACGCCTCGGGACTACGAGGGGTCGATGGAGGGAACCCCCGTCTTCGCCGGCTGTAGCGACCGCGACCCACATATTCCACTCGAGCGAGTAGAGGAGACGACGCGGGTGTTCGAGGGGCTCGAGGCCGATGTGACTGAGCGTATTTACGAGGGAATGGGGCACACGATCAACGAAGACGAGTTAGGATTCGTCCGCGAGTTGGTTGCTGACGTCGTCGAGTCCTGATCCTAGTCTGAGTCAGACTCAGATACCGATCCCAAAAACGAACGCGCCCAGAAACACCACGAGAACGATTGCTGTGCCGACCGCGGCCGTCCGCTGTGAGAGCGGCTTGTTCGGCATCGCAGACAGTCCGTACACCAGTAAAAATGATCCGACTGCGAGGGCCGCCGCCATGGCAAATCCGTACCCGCTAAACAGAGTTAATCCGCCAGTGGCAGTCGCAGATGCAACTGCCGCCTGCGAATTGAACGAGGCGTCATCTTCGGCCATACTTGCTCGCTTCTATTCTGTCATCCGAGGTTAGGGTTTCGGGTCGGGCTGTCACCCTCGAGAGCCAACCGCTTTATCAACACATCTACAACCCCTACTCCACTACCTATGCGCCCGGCCCACCCAACTGAGCGACTCGTCGGTATGGAGCACTATGTGAGTGACACCGACGGCACCGGCGGCTCTCTCCGCAAACAGGATGACCACTTTCGTGTGCGCGAACTCGAGCGCTTTTCAACCCAGCCCGCCGATGCGAGTTTCGATGCCTACCCACACCTCATTATCCGAGCGACGCTTCGTGGGTGGGATACGAACGATTTCGCAGCCCGCCTCTCTGACGCCCTTGGCGTCTCTCGAGAGCGGGTCAATTGGGCCGGAACCAAAGACAAGTACGCCGTGACGACCCAACTGTTTTCCATCTATAGCACGGAGCAGGACGCCGAGTCAATCCCCGAAATTAACGGCGTTGAACTCGAGGTCGTTGGCCGAGCTGGTCGCAATCTCGAGTTCGGCGACCTTGCCGGAAACGCCTTCCAGTTGGTCGTTAGCGAGCCCGACCGGCCGGACAATGCAGCGGCGATCACTAAGGAATTGCGGGCGTTTGGCGGGGGCGATAGTGAGGGTGGAGGCAGTGACGCCACCGCACTGACAGCCACAACCACGACCACAACGACACCCACAATCGGCGTCCCCAACTTCTTCGGCCAACAACGCTTTGGTAGCCGTCGGCCGATCACCCACAAAGTCGGTCTCGCAATCGCCCGCAGCGACTGGGAAGGCGCGGTGATGGCCTATCTTGGCAACCCATTTCCCACGGAGCCAGAGAGCACGCGGGACGCACGGGCGTTCCTCGAGGAAACTCGTGACTACAACGCTGCCCTCGAGCGCTTTCCCAACCGGCTGGGCTATGAACGGTCGATGCTCCACGCGCTGGTCGAGGTCGATGGTGAGCCGGGGGCGGACGAGTACCGGGATGCGTTAGAGCGCGTGCCAACAAACCTCCAACGGCTGTTCGTCCATGCCGCCCAATCGATGCTGTTCAACCGAATCCTCAGCGAGCGCCTCGCCCGGGGCCTGCCCTTTGACCGCCCCGTCGAGGGCGATGTGGCCTGCTTTGCTGACCGAGACGCCCCCGACGCTCTCGAGTTGCCGGACGTAAGCAGACTCCAGCCCGTCACTGCCCGTCGAGTTCGGTCAATTGGCCGCCATTGCGAGCGCGGACGGGCGTTCGTCACCGCCCCACTGGTCGGCACCGAGACCGTTCTCGCTGACGGCGAACCCGGCAAGATCGAACGCGAGGTACTCGCCGAGTACGACCTCGAGCCGGCTGATTTCGACCTGCCTGGCGAGTTTCACTCGACGGGGACCCGCCGGGCGATTCTCGTTCGGACGGCCCTCGACCTCGAGACCGATCCGCTGTCAGTTTCGTTTGCCCTGCCCAAGGGATCATACGCGACGGTGGTCATGCGCGAGTATCTGAAGGCGGATCCGATCGATCTGGGGTGAGTTCGCAGTCGGTGAGCGTCGTGTCCATCAGCCGGAGACGCCACCCAGCCAAAACACCGCCGTTTTACACCCCCGCCGCAAATCCCGGCTATGGAGTGTCGCCAGTGTGCCTCGCCTCTCGAGAAACCCGGAGACTTCTGTCTGATCTGCCGTGAGGCCAACACTGACGCCGTCGTCGTTGAGGCGGCCCGCGACCGGACGACGATCACCATGATCTACGAGGATACCGTTCTTGGTGAGACGACTATTACGACGATCCCCGAAGAGGGAGAGCGAGAGATCGTCGAACGGCGAAACTATGCTGAGTTGATCGCCGACGAAATCCGACGCAAACGCCCCGGAGAAGTGTACGCCGCCGGTGATCGTAGCATTATCCGAGACATCCGCAGCCATCTCCACTACCAGTTTTTCCGGGTTGACGGTGAACCGGTCGCGTCCGTCTTGGCGAACCGGGGGGAGCCCTCGCTTGAGGTGATCGATCTCCCCCCAGCCGAGAAGATCAGCGGGAGCCACTCGACGTTGATCGGCGGCCGAACCGGTTTGCGAGCGATTCAGACGGTAGCCGGACATCCCCACGTCAAAAAGGTGATTCCCGGCCCGATTGACGCCGGCGGCACGGGCTCCCAATCCGGCCTTCGGGCGAAAGTGACCCGTGCCGACGACGGCGGGAACCTCCGACTCCTGTTGCGCGATGGCTCGAGTGTCCAGGAGAATCGGATCGTCACGACGGCGGCCGACCGGGAAACCGGCGAGCGGATTCGGGTTGATTGCAATGAGGTACTTGCCGACGAGGAGTTCCAGTGAGTTCGTGTGTGAGTTATGTTGTGTGTGAGTGAGTTCACGTGTGAAAGTCCCACCCAAACGTGACAGCCAGCAAAAATAAGCACCGGACTTTTACGACTCGCTAATAATATCTAATTAGCCGATGGTCACCCACTACGACGCCGTCCTGGCCGCGATACCGATACTCGCCGTCAGTGGCCTCGCCCTTCGAACAGCCGTGGCTGCCACCGGAATCGCCACCGGCCTGCTCGCGGTTCCGCTCGGACCGGCCGGCCCAGCCGCTGCTGCGGGGGTTATTTTTCGGGAATTATTTTTTGGCCCGGTCGCCCAGTCCGCTGACGACAGTTCGTCCTAACTCAACAGTCTTATTAAGCCGCTAGCGATAGTAGTCGATATTATGCCTAAGAAAGGAATCGTAGGCAGTGCAGGTCGCTTTGGTGCCCGATACGGGCGTGTTTCCCGACGCCGTGTGAGCGAGATCGAAGCCGACACTCAAGCCGCAACCGTCGACGGCGACAGCGTCACCCGCCTCGGAACCGGCATCTGGGTAAACGACGACACCGGCGAGAAGTTCACCGGCGGAGCCTACCGACCGGAGACGCCGGCCGGAAAAACCGTCCGACGCTCGATCCGCGCCGCCCTCGGCGAAGACGAATAATCACCACACTATGAGCTACAAGTGTTCCCGCTGTAAACGCGATGTCGAACTCGACGAGTACGGCGGCGTCCGCTGTCCGTACTGTGGACACCGCGTCCTCCTCAAAGAGCGCAGCCGCGATATCAAAGAAGTCTCGGTCGACTGACAGCCCGTACGCCCACCGACCGTGACGGATACCGCCGAAACAACCCTCGAGTTCGTCTACCCTTCTACCGAGCAGGCACGGATCATCAGCGAGAGCGTTGCCCGTGAGATTGGCGAGATTGATGATGCTCGCTCACGGACGGCCCTTTCCCAGCAGCAGGCCACGATCACCCTCGAGATTCGGGCTCGAGACTTCACCGCTCTTCGAGCCGCGCTCAACACCTGGTTTTCACTGATTGGGGTTGCTGAAGCGACGGCAACGGTGGGTCGTGGGGCGCTTTCGACACCGGCTGACGAGTGACAAAGCTTGGGTTTATCAGTCCGGGAGCCGTCCCGCCGAGTATGCAAGGCAATCTGCCACCGGAGGCACAGGAGAAAATCGAAGAGCTACAGGGCCTACAGGAAACCGCACAGACCGTTGCCGTCCAGAAGCAGGAAGCCGAAGCGGGACTGAACGACGCCCAGAGCGCCCTTTCGGAACTCGAGAACATCGACAAAGAAACTCCGATGTACCGACAGGTCGGCGAACTGTTCGTCGAAACCGAGTACGACGACGCTCAAGAGAACTTAGAGGACAAAGTCAACTCCCTCGAGATTCGCCTCGAAACACTCGAGAAACAAGAAGAGCGTGTCCAACAGCAGTTCGAGGGGCTCCAAGAGGAACTCCAGAACCTGCTTGGCGGTGCGATGGGTGGCGGTCCCGGCGGCCCAAGCGCTGGCGGCGCATAAATGCCGACCGAGGAACCGTCGGACGAAACTGTTGTCCGAACCGCTGCGACGGCCGCCGAGGACGTCATCTTCTCGCGGTATAAGCAGTCTCGCGTGCGGGATTTTGATGTGACCGTCACGTTCGAGGATGGCGTCCTCGAGATTGATGTCTATCTCAACGCCCCGGACGAGGAGACTGATCCCGACCAGGTGGCCGACGAGGCGGCACTCGCCGGTCGACAAGCCGTTGACGAGTTGTTTGGCGAGTAGTTGCGGATGAGCGTCACGCTGGCGCTCGGTTTGCAGCTTTTGAATGACAAATAGTGTCACTCCAGCGGTAGGAACTCTCGAGTTCGGACGGTCGACTTACTTTCCTGGCCATCCTCGAACGTGACGGTCAGTTCGGACGCTTGGCTCACCTTCTCGAGTTCGAGCGAATAGTTCGCGTTCCCGAGTCCGGCGGTCGGCTCGCTTTTTCGGGTTTGGACAATCGGCCCGCCTACCGCTGGCAGATCGCAAGGAAATTCTCAAACACTTCCTCACCCTCCTCGGTGTGGGCCACCTCAGGATGCCACTGGACACCGTACAGGTCGCGGTCGGTGTCGCTCATTGCTTCGACCCCACAGACATCGCTTTTGCCGGTGAGTGTGAACCCTGGCGGCAACTCTTTTACTTCGTCGGCGTGACTCGCCCAGACGCGAGTTTCGGGGGCAAGTGATCCAGTCAACGGGTCTTTTTCCTCGAGAATCTCGACGGTGACATCGGCGTAGCCACCGTACTCGCCGCTCCCGACACGGCCGCCGAGTTCGGTGGCCATAATCTGCATGCCCAGACAGATACCAAGCACCGGTCGGTCATCCTCGAGGTAGGCGGCACTTTGGCCGATGTCGTCCATATCGGGGCCGCCCGAAAGAACGATGCCGTCGGCGTCGACCTCCTCGGGTTGGGTATCGTTGTCTATCAACTCGGCGTCAATGCCGAGATCGCGAAGCGCCCGCTGCTCAAGGTGAGTGAACTGTCCGTGGTTGTCCACCACAGCGATTGTTGTCATTGACGGGAGGTAGCGACCGGGGCGATAAAAACAGTCCGTCTCGAGGTGGATATCCGTTGTGAGTGGAACTCTCGCCAACCCGGATAACTGAAAGCGCCGCTTACGCGAACGTTTTTGAGACTTCCGGATTCTCCTCGGTTTCGGCTTGCACCTTCTCCCAGGCCTTTCGGAAGTCCTCCATCCAAATTTCGGTGCGGTCGTCTCGGATGGCGAACATCCCGGCTTCCGTACAGACGGCTTTGATATCGGCACCGGAGGCCTCCGCGGCTTCTTCTGCCAACTCGGCGAATTCGACGTCGTCGGAGACGTTCATGTTCCGGGTGTGGATCTGGAAGATGAGTTCTCGACCTTCCTCGTTGGGCTTTGGTACCTCAATAAGGCGGTCAAATCGGCCGGGACGCAAGATCGCGCGGTCGAGCATATCAAAGCGGTTGGTGGCGGCGATGATCCGAATCTCACCGCGGTCTTCGAAGCCATCCATCTCACTTAGCAGTTGCATCATCGTCCGCTGGACTTCGGCGTCACCCGACGTCTTTGACTCCGTTCGTTTGGAGGCGATGGCGTCGATTTCGTCGATAAAGAGCACGGCAGGTTCGTGCTCGCGGGCAACCTCGAACAGGTCACGGACGAGCTTTGCCCCCTCGCCGATGAACTTGTGGACGAGTTCGGAGCCGGCCATCTTGATAAAGGTTGCATCGGTCTGGTTGGCGACGGCTTTTGCCAGCATCGTCTTCCCGGTTCCGGGTGGGCCATAAAGCAGCACACCCGAGGGTGGGTCGATACCCACGTCCTCGAACATCTCGGGCTTTTTCAGCGGCATTTCGACGGTCTCTCGCACCTCCTGCATCTGTGCTTCGAGTCCACCGATATCTTCGTAGCTCACGTTCGGGCTTTCAGTGACTTCCATCACCCGAGCACGCACGTCAGTCTCACTCGAGAGCGTCTTGACAATAGAAAGGGAGTTGTTGACCGCGACGCGGGCATCGGGGTCGAGATCGGACCGCATCTCTTCGGTGACCTCCGTCAGGGCTTCCTGATTGTTCCCATGTTGTTTGATGATGACGCCTTCGTCAGTCATCTCTTGAACCGTCGCCACAAAGAGCGGCGACTGCTTGAGTTTCTTGTTCTCGTGGGTCAGTCGCTCGAGTTTCTGTTGGTACTTATTGTTTTCGGCGTTCGCATCGAGAAGTTTGTCCCGCATCTCCTCGTTTTGCGACTCGAGCACCTCCAACCGATCCTCGAGTGCCAGTATTTTCTCCTGTTGGGACGTCTCGTCCTCATCATATGGGAGGTCGACGTCGTCCACAGTGTCGGTCATCACCTCAGCGTAGGGCGTTGCTTCATAAGAGGCTTCGGGTCGTTTGAGTCCGAAATCAATTACTACTATGCATATAACGGAACAGAAAATATTATTACTCTGTATGGATTTGGTGTCTATAATGAGCACCGCATCATCCGTGGGCCGAAAGCGAGGGAGTTGGGACGACCTCAAAGAACTGCCGCCAAGCGCTAAACTCGTTGCAAAAGTCTTAGAATACAACGAGACGATGACCCAACAGGAAATCGCCGAAGAGTCGCTGTTACCGGCCCGCACTGTCAGGTATGCGCTCAATCGGCTGGAAGAAAAACACGTGCTCCACTCCCGTTTTTCTTTTACCGACGCCCGAAAACGGCTGTACACCCTCGAGATTGAGTAATCGATCCGTTACTCAAGCAGTCCGCTGGTGATCTCGAACGCCTCCTCGCCCGCAAACCGCGTCGGATCGAAGGCGTCGATCCCCTCACCGCCGAGTATCTCCGTGGCAATCCGCTCGCCGAGTGCCGGTGCGCGCATGACGCCTTCGCCGTGGAAGCCGGTTGCAACATAGACGCCGTCAGCCAGTTCGCCGACCAGCGGATCTCGGTCTGGCGTTGCCGTACAGAGGCCTGCCCAGGCCGACTGGCGTTCAAGTGTCCAGTTCGGACCGACTCGTCCGCTCACATCCTCGAGCAACCCACTTGCGAAGCCGTCAGTCGGCTCCTGGTTCCAATTGTCCGGGTCCGCCTCGCGGCTCTCGAGGCCGTCACCGGCGAGGAGTCCATCGGGGTGGGGTCGGAGATAGAATTTGTCGGTTGCGTCGTAATACATCGGCGCCTCGAATGGGGGCTGGGAACCGGTCTCTATCGCGGCAGTCACCGCCTGCACTCGGTACGGCTTCATTGCAATCGAAAGGCCGGCTGCAGCGAGCAGTTGCTTGGTGTGTGCCCCGGCAGCGACGAGAATCGCATCGAACTCCCGGCGCTCCCCAGACTGGCGGTGGTGGATTTGCGGTGGCTCCACCCCAATATCAACCGGCGTCTCCGTCTCGAGTGTGACGCCGACACCGGTCCCGGCAGCGGCGAGACAGGCGGTGTAGGCGACCGGGTCGATGTAGCCGGCACCGCCGGAGACGCCGGCCACTGCAATATCGTCGGTTCTGAGTGCTGGAAATCGCTCCCCCAAGCTATCGCCATCCATTTCGACGGCGATAATCCCGTTTTCCTGCATCCGTCGCACCTGTTCGCTGATCGCCTCAGCGGCGTCGTCACCGTCCTGGGCTGCCCAGACGTACGGACACTCGACGAACGGGAACGTATCGTCGCCCGACAGCGTTCGAAAGCGTTCGATCGACTCGCGCCCGATTGTGGCATCCAACTCGTCGGCAAAGGCATCATAACAGATCCCAGCCGCACGGCTACTCGAGGCGCTTGCGACCGTGTCTCGTTCGTAGAGCGTGACGGCGGCCCCCTGTCTGGCAAGGTCGTAGGCGGCTGTCACGCCGATTGCGCCAGCGCCGATAACGGCTACCTCGAGGTCGCCGTTGCGATCACGATCCCGATCATGCTTATGATCAGTTTCCTGCTCAATGTGGGCCGCTGTATCGGCGGCGAGTTGGGAGATAGATTCGGTTTCGGATTCGAATTCGGACACAACGCTTGACTCGGAGGCATCACGCATCGTTCTCAGATACATGTCACAGGCGCCCCTCTTAATCTGTCGGTGATAGTGGGAGCGAGGGTTCTTGTCTACTGCTACAGGCAACGCTCCGATAAAATCCTTCTATAGACAACCCCTCACGTCTCAGACCGAATGCAAACAAATCTGTCTCTGTTCACGTTCACACCCCCTCGAGTATCTCGGATGCCCGGTTACAACCGCGTCGGCTAGTTTTCGCTTTCGAGGTTCTGAAACGCACCAACAAAATCATCGTGAGACGAGAGGGTAGAAACTGTTTCGTCAACCTGTTCTCGAAGTCGCTCGACTTGGTCACAGAGTTCGATGTACTCCTCAGTTTCGGCCAGTTCGCGGTCTGACTTTTCGGCCTCGAGTAACGCTTTTTTCGAGACGAGCGAATAGTACTCTTGGATATCGGCTTCGTAATCGGACCGCGAAGAGACGCGCTCGACCATCTCGAGCAGTTCGTCTTTCGAGACCGGTTTGACGAGGTAGTCGTCGAATCCCATCTCGATGATATCGAAGTCTGGGTCGACGGCGGTCACCATCACAACCCGACAGTCGTACCCTTTCGATCGGATCGCTTCGAGCACTTCGTCGCCGGAGAGACCGGGCATCCGGCGGTCGAGGAGGACGACCTCGACTGAATCGGCCATTTTCTCGAGCGCCTGCTCGCCATTGTAGGCGGCGGCGACCGGTCGGTCCGCGCCGAGCCAGGCGGCAAACAGGTCTGCGAGTCGAGACTCGTCGTCGACGACGAGGATTTCTGGATTATCACTCATGGGGTAGAGTCCTCCCGCTTTTTTCGTCGATTACTGCCACGGCTCACAAATGGGAACAGTGGGTGATAAATCTCGCGACCCATCTTTTAAATATGAGAACATAAATACGCTGTTGATTTGATACTTTCTCGACAAAAGCGAGACGTTCCGACACGTGATGTGGCTATCGTTTGTTCACGCCTTCGTCACCTACTTGCCCTCAAACGAGGGCTCTTCGTCACCCATGAAAGCGGTGATCCCCGTCATCAGATCCTCCGTTCCCATCAGGTGACCAAACGCCGCCGCCTCGAGTTCGAGTCCGGCGTCGATATCGTCGCGGCCGGCTGCCATTGCTCGCTTGACAAAGCGGTGGCCAATCGGTGGGCCACCGGCGAGGTCGGTCGCCAGTTCCAGCGCACGGTCGACCAGTTCGTCGTTGTCGACCACCTCGTTGACGAAGCCATACTCCGCCATTGTCTCGGCGTCGTAGTTCTCGGCGGTGAGGATGATCTCTTTGGCGCGTCCCTCGCCGACGATTCGAGACAGCCGCTGGGTCCCGCCCCATCCTGGAATCAACCCGAGGTTGAGCTCCGGCTGGCCGAGCGTCGAGCGCTCGCTTGCCACACGGATGTCCGCACAGGTCGCAAGTTCCATCCCGCCGCCAAGACAGTAGCCGTCGATACCGGCAACGACTGGGAGGTCACAGGCCTCGAGTTTGCCAAAGGTCTGCTGGCCGGCTCGGGAGAGTTCGATCCCCGAAAGTGGGTCCGCACCGGTGGCCATACTCTGGACATCCGCTCCGGCTGAAAACGCTTTGCCGCCCTCGCCGGTGAGCAAAATCGAGCGAACCTCCTCATCGGCCTCAAGCAGATCGACCGCCTCCGAAAGCTCCTCGAGCATCTCGTTGCTGACGGTGTTCATCCGGTGTGGCCGGTCGATAATGAGGTGGGCTACCATCTCGCCAGGATACTCGAGACGGATCGTCTCGAAATCGGTCGTTTCGTCGGCGTCATCAACGTCGTAGAAGCCACCGGCTTCCGCGCGTTCGCGGAGGTATTCTGCTGGCGCATAGCGCTCGTGGCCGGTCTTCTCGTAGGCCGCTTCGAGGGTCTCGAGCAGGTCTTCGAGCCCGTGTTCGTCGACCATCTTCACCGGCCCATCTGGGAAGCCACCGCCCAACATGACCGCTTCGTCGATCGATTCCGGTGGGGCAACGTCGCCGCCGATCAGTTTGGCAATCTCGTTGGCCATCGTTGCCAACAGTCGGCGGCGGACGAGTTCGGTTACCTGATCGGTCGGAATCTCCGCGCCGGGGCCGTCCTCGTAGTCGTAGATTCCTTTACCAGTCTTTTTGCCGAGGTCGCCGGCTTCGACCTTCTCCGCGAGCGTCGGCGAGGGCTCATAGGCCTCGCCCAACACCTCGTGCATGTACTCGAGGACGTGGAATCCGACATCGATACCGACCTGGTCGGCGAGTTCGAAACTGCCCATCGGCAGCCCCAGGTCGAATTTCGTCGTCGAGTCAACCTCTGCAACTGTCGCTTCGCCCTCTGCGACGAGCCAGCCGGCCTCATTCATAAGCGGCACCAGAATGCGGTTGACGATGAATCCGGGCTCGTCTTTATGAACCCGTACTGGGCTCTTGCCCATCGACTCGGCGAGGTCCTCGATTAGCTCGAGGGTCGATTCGTCGGTGTGCTCACCGGTTATGACCTCCACGAGGTCCATCCGAACCGGGGGATTGAAAAAGTGCATCCCACAGAAGCGTTCGGGGCGTTCAGTTACCGCTGAGAGTTCGGTGATCGAAAGCGAGGAGGTGTTCGTCCCAAAGATGGCGCGGTCGGGGGCGTACTCCTCGACTTCCCCGTACACGTCTTTTTTGATCGCCATCTTTTCGGGCACTGCCTCGATGACGACATCAGCATCATCGACCGCATCGCCCATATCGACGACCGGATCGATCCGCTCGAGGGTATCGTCGGCCAGCTCCTCGCTTATGTGTTCGCCCTCAGCTAACTTCCCGAGTGACCACTCGATTTGGTCGTAGCCGTTCTGGACGAACTCCTCTTTGATATCGCGCATCGTCACGTCGTAGCCGGCGAGTGCAGCGACCTCGGCGATGCCGTGGCCCATGTTACCCGCTCCAAGAACTGCAATCGTGTTGATATCCTCGAGTTCCATGTTGGGCTATGCAACCGGGACGGGTTTCAACGTTTCCCAATCGCAAAGCGACATCCCCTCTTCCGTTTATTTTCGTTTGTGTGTAAACGGACAGCTCCGACGGATGTTGGTTGCCAATTGTCCATTCTCCGACGGGTCGATGAGAGAGGGGTCCCGCTTGTCGTGGTCTTAGTTGCTGTCTGTATCGGAGTCGGTGTCACCATCGTCGCTGTCTGTATCAGAGTCAGTGCCACCGTTGTCTGTATCAGAGTCCAAACCCACGTTCCCATCCGTAAGACTCCCTTTCTCAGCCTCACTGGGACTCACCTCTCTCTCCATCACCGTTTCCTGTTGTTCATGGCCAGCACCGGTCTCCTTGTCGGTCACACTCTCGAGCCCCCTCGAGGGAGCCGCCCACATCAAAATGGACAACACGAGTGGTGGGCCGAGATACGAGATGACCGCGAGAATCGCGAACCGCCAATCGACAACCACGAGGACGCCGAAAATGGCCAGTCCCGCTGTCGCTGCGGTGTGAACGGCCGTCTGTGAATACGCTTGGTAAAACTCCCACGCCCGCCGTCCCCATTCCCAAGCCCTACTCTGACCTATGAATGCCACCACTAATCAGCTATCGATGCGAGCCAAGAAGCCTTTTCACCCTGACTGCCTAGCTTCTGTATGCGAGAATTCGTCTTCACCCTCGAGTACGACCCCGGGACAAACCCGGTCGCCGATGTCTTAGAGCGTGACCCCGAGACGACGGTCCGGTCGCTTTCGTGTCACGTAACCGCCCAAAGCCTCTGGCGGGTCGACCATGCAACCGGTACGCCTGGCGGGCTCGACGCCCTCGAGGACGCCTATCAGGAGGCGGCCTACTGTGCGGACTGTCTGGTGAGAGACGACTGTGGGGCCGACTGTGAGACCCAGGTGATCGACCGCACCGCCGAGACGCTGATCGTCTACACGGCGTGGGATCGGACCGCCGACTGTACTTCCGTCCCCCACGTCGCTCTCGAGTATCTGGGTCCCGGCCTCCTGTTTGAAACCTTTCGTGAGGAACGACGCTACCGCTGGCGGATCGTGCTCCCCGAATCGACCGCTGTCGGTGCGTTCTTCGAGGCCTTAGAGAACGAAATCTACGAGTGTACCGGGATGGATGTGCTTCGATTGACCGGCCTCGATCCAGACGAGCACCGTGAGGAGTCGGAGTCTGGGCTCCCGCCAGCCCAGCAGGCAGCACTGCAAGCGGCTGTCGAACACGGCTACTACGAAACGCCACGGGCGGTCGAACTCACGGAACTCGCCGCACTCCTCGAGATTCCGCGCTCAACGCTCTCCTACCGTCTTCGACGGGCAGAAGCCAAACTGGCGACCGATTGTGTTGAGAGGGCGGCCCCGCTCGAGTCGTTTCCCTCTGGGCTCTAAGGCGTCGCTCCGACATGCTTGGAACGCCTCGTTGTATTTGGCGTGCGCCAAACAATTGCTATTCGGTTCCAGTTACTACCACTTCCCAATGAGTCGGCCTCCCGATCAGTCGCCAGCAACTCCCCTCGAGTTCTCGGTTCCCGAAATGGATTGTCCGTCGTGTGCTGACAAAATTACGGCGAGTGTCGAGGAGCTCGAGGGAATCGACCGTGTCGAGCCGCGGGTCACCGACGGTACGGTTCGAGTCGTCTATGATCGCTCAGCGGTCACTGACGATGCGATCGCCGACCGAATCACGGCTGCCGGCTACCGGGTCGAAGCCGGCACTGAGACAACTCTCTCCGTCCCGGACATGGACTGTGCCTCGTGTGCCGCGAAGATCGAATCTGCCCTCGGGGACGTGCCGGCCGTGCGCGAAGTCGAAACCCAACCCGCGAGTGGGCGGGTGACTATTGCCACGGTTGCCGCCGGTGTGACCGACCGGGAGGAACTCCTCGAGGCAGTTGCCAGTGCGGGGTATGAGGCAACCGTACTCGAAGCGAACGAAGCCGATGGGAGTCGAGCCCGCGCAGTCTGGCGGACACCTCGAGCGCTCGGGACGGCACTTGGCGGACTCTTGCTCGTCGCCGGGATGACGCTGCAGTTCCTGTTTCCGGCGTTCGACACAGTGCTCGTTTCAACCGCCGGCGTGACGGTCACTGCAGCGGACGGGCTGCTCGTTGCCGCCGCCGCAATCGCGGGTGCGCCCATTTTGCGAAACGGCTACTACTCCGCCCGAACGCGGAACCTGGACATCGATTTCCTGATGAGTGCCGGCATTATCGGCTCGGTGCTGACGGGCCACCCCTTCGAGGGCGCAATCTTGGCCGTCCTGTTTAGTGTCGCACAACTCTTAGAGCGCTTCTCGATGGACCGCGCTCGGGACTCGCTGCGGGAACTGATGGAACTCTCGCCGGAGACGGCAACGGTCCGACGGGATGGGGAGGAACGGACGGTGCCGGTCGAGACCCTCGAGATCGGCGACCGGGTGATCGTGCGTCCGGGCGAGAAGTTGCCGGCCGACGGCATCGTCCGTGCTGGCGAGAGTGCAATCGACCAGTCGCCGGTGACTGGTGAGAGCCTTCCAGTCGATGCCGGCGTTGGGACGGAGGTGTATGCCGGCACGATCGCCGAAACCGGCTATCTCGAGGTCGAAGTGACGGCCGAATCCGACGAGTCGACGATCGCCCGTATCGTCGCGTTGGTGGCGGAAGCCGACCGCGAGCGAACCGACCGTGAGCAGTTCGTCGACCGGTTTGCGGCCGTCTATACGCCGATCGTCGTCGCCCTCGCAATCGTGCTGGCCGTCGGTCCGCCGCTGCTTGCTGGGGGCGCATGGGGCACCTGGTTCTTACGCGGGCTGACGCTTTTGGTCATTGCGTGCCCCTGTGCCTTTGTCATCTCGACACCGGTCAGCGTCGTCTCGGGGATCACGAGTGCCGCCCGCAACGGTGTGTTGATCAAAGGCGGGCGATATCTCGAGGCCGTCGGCGAAAGTGACGTCCTCGCGGTCGATAAGACCGGGACGCTGACGACTGGCGAGCTATCGGTCACCGACGTGATTGCGCTCGAGGGAGTGAGCGACCGCGAGGTGATCGAGGTTGCGGGCGCACTCGAGGCGCGGAGCGAACACCCAATTGGGGAGGCAATCCTCGAGGCTGCTGTTGATAAAGGGGTCGAAATTCCAGAGGGCATCTCCGAGTTCGAGGCGCTCACCGGCCGGGGCGTGCGAGCGACAGTCAACGGCACACCGTACCGGGTCGGAAAACCGGCGATGTTCGACAAGCAGTTCGATCTCGGACATACTCACATGACCGATGGCGGGCAGTTATTCGAGGAGGCCGCGCCATGGGATGGGGCTGGTTCTGACTTCGAGGCTGGTGCTGGCTCTGGCTCTGGCCCTACCTCTGACGGACCCGACCTCGAGTACACCCCAAACAGAGACGACTGTGATCGTGACCATTGCCTCAATTTAGAGCGCACAGTTCGGGCGCTCGAGTCGGCCGGCAAAACGGTCGTCCTGGTCGGTTGTGCAGACCGGTTGCTGGGAGCGATTGCGATCGCCGACCGGGTCCGGCCGGAAGCCGCATGGGCGGTCTCGAGGCTCCAACAGGCAGGCACCCAGGTCGTCATGCTTACGGGTGACAACGAGCGGACCGCGCGCACGCTCGCCGCCGAACTCGGTATCGAGAAGTACCACGCCGGCTTGCTCCCTGAAGAAAAACTCGAGTGGATTCGGCGGCTTGAGTCCGAGTACGGTGAGGTGGCGATGCTCGGCGATGGCATCAACGACGCGCCGGCGTTGGCGACCGCCTCCGTTGGCATTGCGATGGGGGCTGCCGGAACTGACACCGCACTGGAGACCGCCGACGTCGCGCTCATGGGCGACGACCTCTCGAGGCTGCCCTATCTGTACGCGCTCTCAAGGCAGGCAAACGGCGTGATTCGCCAGAACATTTGGGCGAGTTTGGGCGTCAAGGCAGTGCTTGCTGCCGGGGCTCCGTTCGGGATTGTGACGGTCATCCACGCAGTCGTGATCGGTGATATGGGGATGAGTCTCGGCGTGACTGGTAACGCGATGCGGTTGGCGGGAATCGAACCCGAAGAGCCACCTGCAACGTAGCCGGTGACTAGTACTGAATCTGCGACCGAATCCACGACGCTCCGGGCTGCCCGTCACGCCACCAGAGAGCGACCCCACCAATCAAGAGCAGGACTTCGGGCCACGTCGTCGTTATTTCAATTCCAGCGACCGTTGCGATCGTTTTCGTCCCCTCGTAGGAGGGCATTGGTGTGATCGGCCAGAGGAGAAAGCCGAGTTCGTGAAAATCACCAGCAAGGACGTGCCACGGAATATCTGCCACGATGTGTGACAGGTAGCCGATGGCGAACGCGATCCCGACCTGTGGCCGGCGGCGTGTGAGGGCCCACACCGCGAGAACAACGGGCACGGCGAACAACAACGAGTGCCCCATTGTCCGGCCAACGGGAGTGATGCCAGTTCGGTACAGCGTCTGATCGATGAGATCCGGGAGCACCGCCGCGGTAACAGCTACGAGTGCCGGAAATTCCGCTGGCACCGAATCGCGAAAGAGCCGTGAGTAGGTACTATAACAGAGATAACCGACAACAGGGTGGACGATCGGATTCATGCTGCAAACGACGGAAACAAGCGGGAAAAATCTCGAGGGGCTCACAGTTGGCTGATGCGTGTCTCTTATCACTTTTTGCCCTCCTAACGGACACACCAATGATCGACGACGCCCTCCCTGTGCTTCGGAACGACCCGGTCATGGAAGCACTGATCGAGAAACACGACCCTTACACCGAGCCGAACTGGTCTGCGTTCGAGCGACTGTGTATCTCGATTATCAATCAACAGCTCTCGACAGCAAGTGCGACGGCGGTCAGAGAACGGGTGTTCGACGCACTCAACGATGAAATTACGCCCGAACGGGTGCTCGCCGCCGATGAGAGCCGTCTCAGAGCGGCTGGTCTCTCTCGCATGAAAGTGGCATACATCCAAAACGCTGCTCGAGCGTTCCAACAGGAGGATCTCTCGAGGGAAGGGGTAGCCGGTTGGTCAAACGAGGAAGTCATGTCACGACTCACCGAAATCAAAGGGATCGGCGAGTGGACCGCGCGGATGTACCTCCTGTTCGTCCTCGAACGCGAAGACGTGTTGCCACTGGGTGATCTCGCGGTCCGACGGGGTATCCAGGCGCTGTACGGAAACGGTCGCGAACTGACTCGAGCGGAGATGCGGGAGATTGCCGAACAGTGGCGCCCCTACCGGTCGGTCGCGACGCTGTATATTTGGGCGGAGTATGAGTCTGATGAGTAGTCAATTAGCTGTTACCGAGTGCAACGGCGGCCGTCACCAACTGCAATAATGGATGCAACCAACCGCCACAACGGCTGTTGGCACCCCAACAGTGGCAATCTACGATCGGCGAGTTAGTTCCCTGCGCACTCGAGACAATGAGCCTATGCTGAGTGTATTGAATTCCGTGACGAGGAAATTGATTTGTTCGGCAGCTGATCTCGTCGGCTGGTAACACAATATTACGTGATGAAAAGGTCGTTTCAATTTTGCCTCGACAATTAATCAGATGCTGACGGCGCGGGACGGTTGGGAACAGCCCTGCTGAGCTAAGTGACGGCTATCGTAGCAGTGAGCTATGGCAGAAGATCGACGGCAGATGACGACAGACAGAGATCAGATTAGGGCATGGGCAGAGGAACGTAACGCCGTCCCGATCACCGCCCAGGATCCGGAGGACCCCTATCGGTTTTACCACCGCGAGGACCTGCCGGCAGATCACACGGCCCTCGACTGGGAGGAGTTCTTCGATGCCTTCGAAGCCGGCGATATGGTGTTCGTCTACGATGATACTACTCCCGCAGAAGGCGAACTCGGCTTCTACGATGTGAGCGAACGCGAGACGGTAATCGAACGGACAGACCTCGAGCGCGAAGAAATCGAGCAGTCACTCCGGGAGGGCAAGACAGTAACAACGGAACTAGTCGAGACGCGCACTGTCGAGGCCGAAGTCATCGAAACCGACACCATCGAGAGTACGATCTCCGACACGACGGTGATCGATCGAGATATAATCGAAAGCGAACTCATCGACCGGGAGATAGTCGGCACCGAATTCTTAGATGAAAACCGGATCGCCGTCGATATCGACGAAACGCGACTCGATACGATCGAAGAGATCGAGCGCTTGACGGTCGAAAGCGAAATTGTTGATGTCGATGTCGAAGAACGCGGTGAGATCGAGCTCGCAGAAGTCCACTCGAGTATCACCGATGAGACGATTCAGCGGGCGATCCTCGACAGCGATGTGGTTCGCTCGAGCGGTCCAGCCGAGGACATCTTAGGGCGGGGGCGAATCCGAACCCAGCGACAGGAGGGAGAAGCGATCGTCAGCCACCTCGTTGAACGCCGGCAACTTGAGGAGGACGTTCGAGCGCGAAAGCGACTGGTGTACACCGTCGAGGAGTCGGATCTCCTCGAGACGGAGATTCTCGGGAGTCGGTTGCTCGAGGCGGACCTCCTTGATATCGAGGAGTATGCTGAGCAGGAAGGAATAACCGACGAGCAAGCTGAAGCAAGAGCGACTGGCGGTGGGGTCGAAGCCGGTGCAGGGACCGGGGCCGGGGCCGGACCGATGGATGAGGATGCTGCGGCCGAAACGGGAGCCATCTCTGACGAGGGAAGTGAAGCCGGAACGGCCGGGGCTGAAGCCGGCGTCCACAGCTTGAGTGATGACGATCAAGGAAAAGAGGTCATCGACGAAGCCGGTGAGCAGGTCGGTATCGTCGCCAACATTGAATCGGAGATGTTCTATATTGACCCCGAACCAGGGTTCACCGACCGACTGAAAGCGCGATTTAATTGGGGCGAGCCGGACCAAGATGCGTACCCGGTGAACGTCTCTCAAATTAGCGATGTCACTGACGATGAGGTGATACTTTCGGGCCACGACGAAGGGACGGACGAGGGGATGGGTGAGACTGACGCAGAGATGGGAAGAGAGCCCACCGACGACGGGCTGTAGCTACTCTTCTGGCGACTCCGTTCTGTCGGCTTCGATACGGCGGCTGACGTCGACCTGGTAGTGCTCTAAAATGTCGCGACCGAGGAGGACGGGATAGTCCATATGACTGCGGTCTTCGACGCTTGCGGTGACAGTGTGTTGGTTCCCGCCAACCCCCACGACGACATCGACGACCGGTCGACTCTTTGCGGTCTTTCGGCTCCCGGATTTGACACGGGTGATTGATTTGATCGGGCCGGCACCGATGTCCGCAGCTAGTTGTGTATCAATGCTCGTCCGGGTCGCCCCTGTATCGGATTTCGCCCGAACGCTTTTCGAGCCGCTGGTCCCCGAGAGGACAACCTCTTCGGTGTAGCCGATGATCGACGGCTCATCGGTCGAAAATCGCTGTTCGGGTGGTTTTGCCGTTGGTGTTGAATCATCGAGCGTTCCTGCAAGTACTTCGACGCGGTCATCGTCAACGCTCCCGCCGGCGCGTTCGATGGCAGCTTTCGCGATATAGGGCGCTGGGCTCACATCCGTTGCGCGGTAGAGGCCACGAAAGCCGGCTGTCGGATTAACCTCGAGAATAAACCAGCCTTCCTCACCTTCGACAAGGTCGACGCCGGCGTAGTCCAGGCCAACGATATCTGTTGCGCGGATGGCGAGTTCACGGACTTCAGCCGGGATGTCATCGGTGGCGTTTTCAACGGCACCACCGAGGGCGACGTTCGTCCGCCAGTCGTTATCGGGGGCGTAACGGTACATTGCGGCGACGATCTGCTCACCGACGACGTAGACACGAATGTCTCGGTGACGGGTATCATCCCGTTCGATCATCTCCTGGAGGAAGGCGTATCGATTGCCGACTTTGGCGTTGACCGTTTCGTCGGCTTCGACCTTCCACGTCCCGCCACCGTGGGTTCCGATCGCCGTCTTGTAGACGGCTTCAGTTCCAAACCGATCTCTGGCTGCGTTAAGCTTCTCGCTACTGAGTGCCATCACCGCGTCCGGAACGCTGGCGTCACCGCTGGCGAGTGCGACCCCCGAAGAGAGTTTGTGCGTCGCTCGGAACGTCGCCATCGGCTCGTTCAACATCGGGACGAGATTCGAAAGCGTACTCGAGAGGCCGAGTTCCTCACAGGGTTGTTCGGTGTTTGAAAGGAGTAGTCGGTTCGCGATTACGTCAACTGATGGCTCGAGCGCGACGCTTCCATCCTCGATGCTGACGACGGTGTTCTCAGTGCGCAGCCAAGCAGTGTCGTGGCCTAACCCTTCAACGGCGTTGAGAATCGCCTTTGTCTCTTTGCTGTTGTGAAGGCTCAGTACACCAACGGTGACGGGGTCCGAAACGGTCATTGGTGGATACTCTTTAGGCCAGCAGAAAAGCGTTATCAGTTATCTCAATAGTGACAGTCCGACACAGCGTACAATTTACCGTGTGAGTGGACATCACGGGGTGATAGACAAAACTCTTCTGGAAAATACATGTATTTTGTAAATATCAAATTAAAGATATGACGCGTCCCAGCGGGTCGGCTTCCGCCGGTTGCCACAGACATTACACTGGATCCGACCCATTGCGTCCATTGCGTTGTCGAGACTTTCACAGTTTCCACAGAACCATCCGTACCGTTCGTTCCCAGTCTCATCCTCGTAAGCGCTGTAAAATGGTGCCTCCGCCCCGCGAGCGGCCTCCCCGTAGCTCACATAGACTGTCTCCGCGCCGGTGTCGTAGCCCTCGAGTGCCTGCCAGTTGTCGGCCCCATCGATCCCGGACTCAGTCTCGGCGTACACGTGCTCCGTATAGCGCTTCTCTCCAATTTCGATCTCTCGGCTGTCGACCTGTTCGAAGCCGTGATTTTGGTAAAACAGGTTGCCATACTGGTTGTCAGCGACGACGAGAGCGCGAATGCGGTCTGCGCCGGCCTCCCGAAGCGCTCTGCGCGTCCGCACGAGCATCCGCGGCCCGATACCGCTCTCGCGGTGGTCGGGATGAACGTGAATCCACAGAATCCGACCGATCTCACTCGCTTCGCCGATGAGTTCACTCTGGGAGAAGGCAACGGGTTCGCCATCGTCGATGGCGACCATCAGCAGTTCGTCATCGGCATCGAGGTCATCGGTGAGTGCCTCGGCGTCGTACCACGCCTCGACGGCCTCATCGATGGTCTCCGCCTCGAGGAAGGTGTAAGACGCGTGCAGCGACTGTCGGGCGATCGTTCTGATCGGCTCGATATCTGGCGCCGTCGCGTCGCGGATTTCCATACCGTGTGGTACGTGCCCATATTACAAAACGTTCGTCCCAATTTGCAGGGAGCGGTCGAAACCTCGAGTGCCAGCAGATTTATATTGTGCACCCCAGAGGGTGCGATATGAGTGATAGGCGGGAGCCCCAGAGTCAGAGTCAGGAACCACCCGATCGAACCGACGATTTGAGCGAGGCGTTTACGTACAATGGCGGGCGGGTCGATCCCGGGGAGTCTGCCAATATTCGCTATGGAATCAGCGAGACGTATCTGGGCGATCCGGTTCGGATTCCGGTGACCGTAATCAACGGTGCCCATCCCGGGCCGACCGTCTTTCTCTCTGCGGCAGCCCATGGTGACGAACTAAACGGCATTGAGGTCGTCCGCGAGGTCGCTCATGACTGGGCTCACGAAGAGTTACATGGGACGCTGGTCTGTCTTCCCGTCCTCAATGTTCCCGGCTTTCTCGCCCAACAGCGGTATCTGCCGATTTACGATCGGGATCTCAACCGCTCGTTTCCGGGCCGGGAGGGGTCGACAAGCGCAAAGCGGATGGCCCATCAGATTTTTACAAACTTCATTGAACCCTGTGATATAGGAATTGATTTTCATACCTCGACGCGGGGCCGGACGAACATGCTCCATGTCCGGGCGAACATGGACCACCCACCGGTTGCACGACTGGCAAACGCGTTCAGTTCGAACATCATCATTGCCAGTGAGGGACCACGGGGGACACTCCGGCGGGAGGCGTCTGAAGCGGAGATTCCGACGATCACGATCGAGATGGGTGAAGCCCACCGGTTCCAGCGGGAACTCATCGACCGCGCGCTCACCGGCGTCGCGAGCGTGCTTGCGGAGTATCGCCTCCATCCCGACTCGTCGGTTCACTGGCCGGGTTGGCGAACCGTGATCGACGATCGAGACGAAAAGACGTGGCTGCGCGCAGACGTTGGCGGAATCGTCGACATGAAGTATACGAGCGGTGACCTCGTCCACGAGGGCGACGTCATCTGTACCATTACAAATCCGTTCAAAGAGGAAGAGGAAGTAGACTCCGTCGAAGCGCCTTTTACCGGATTGATCGTTGGCATTCTTGAGAACCCCGTCGTCTATCCCGGCAATCCGCTCTGTCATCTTGTTGGGCTAGCCGAAGACACGTTGTCCGCTTTAGAGCGGGAGTTAGCGCCTGCAGACACTCCCTCGAATGGACTTCTATGAGCATGGCCTCTAACCTATGAGCACAGGTCGACCCTTCCAGTTCGCTGCGCCCCACCCATAGCCTTCGTCGCCCTCTCGGGAGAAAATGGAAATATGACCATTTTCTGTTTAAGTTTCTCCAGACACCTTGACAATCAACCAGTTTTACCACTAACGGCCGTCTGAGAACCGGTGGAGCGACACGCCAAAAGTAACTTCTATACCCCCACGCTCTAACCCTTGTGTGAGAGTATGAGTCAGTCTTACAATCGCGGTCTCATCGAGGACTTCGGTCGCTGGAAGGAGTTCTCGGCCGGCATGTGGGCATGGATCTTCCACAAGTTCACCGGGTGGATGCTGATCGGCTACCTGTTTACCCACATCGCTGTGTTGAGTAGTGCATTGAATAGCCCAGAGGCGTACACTGCCACAATCCAAGGCCTCGAGAGCCTGTTTCTGATCAGGATTCTCGAGGTCGGACTGCTTGCAGTGGCAGTCTTCCACATTATGAACGGCATTCGACTGCTGATGGTCGACCTCGGCATCGGTCTTGACGTACAGGATAAGAGCTTCTACGCCTCACTGATCCTGACGGGAGCGATTACCGTCGCGAGCGTCCCAACGTTCTTACAGGGGGTAGGGTTCTAATGGCAGAGCGCTACTCTTCGTTTGCTCCCGGCGGCACCGCGTGGCTGCTCCAGCGACTGACGGCGGCGTTTCTGATCGTCGTCCTCGCGTTCCATTTCTTTCTCTTACACTTCGTGAACCACGCCGCCGACATCACGTTCGCGGGCACGCAAGCCCGGATGCAGGATGTCGGCTACTTCCTCACGATGGTACTGTTCCTGATTACGGCCACGTTCCACGGGGTCAACGGCGTCTACAACGCGCTGGTTAATCAGGGACTGGCGGGCACCCAGAAGAAGGTCGTCTTGGGTGTGCTCGTCGTTGCAGGAACAGCGTTAATCGCCCAGGGTACCTGGGTTGCACTCGTCATGGCAGGGTGGATCTAATGAGTACACAACAAGAACAACAACCGGCCGAACCGGAAGGACAGGAGGTCCCGGTCGAACAGGAAATGAAAGCCGAGTCCTCCCCACAGCAGGACCGACTCCAGCGCAAACAGGAAGGACTTGACCAACGGGAAGCAAGCGCGGGCGAACCGGATTTTGAGGAGGAGACGGTCCACCTCAAAGTGTTCCGGTACGACCCAGAAGTTGCAGCCAAGCAGGAACCCCGCTTCGATGACTTTCACGTCCCATTTACCCGCGGGATGACCGTCCTCGACGCCGTCATCTATGCGCGCGACGAGTACGATCCCTCCCTAACCTTCCGACACTCCTGTCGGCAGGCGATCTGTGGCTCGGATGCCTTTTTCGTCAACGGCCGACAACGCCTTGGCTGTAAAACACAGATTTCTGAACTCGAGCAGCCGGTTCGGGTCGAACCGCTGCCCCACCAGGAGGTTGTCAAAGATCTGGTCGTCGAGATGGAACACTTCTACGACCAGATGCACGCTGTCGAGCCCTACTTCCAGCAGGAAGACCTGCCGGAGGGCGAACTCGAAGAACAGCGCCAGTCGCGGGAAAACCGGGAGAAAGTAAAGATGTCGACCCGGTGTATCTGGTGTGCGGCGTGTATGTCCTCCTGTAATATCGCCGCGGGCGACAACCAGTATCTTGGACCGGCAGCGATCAACAAGGCCTACCGGTTTGCGATGGACGAGCGCGAAGACGAGGAGATCAAAGAGCATCGACTCCGGATCGTCGAACAGGAACATGGCGTCTGGCGCTGTCAGACCCAGTTTTCCTGCACGGAGGTCTGTCCGAAAGACATTCCCCTTACGGAGCACATTCAGGAGCTCAAGCGGGAAGCGGTCAAGAAAAACCTGAAATTCTGGTGAGATAAAACATGTACGAACACGACGTCATCGTGGTCGGCGCGGGCGGCGCCGGCCTCAGAGCGGCAATCGCAGCACAAGAAGCGGGTGCGGACGTGGCTATGGTCACGAAACTCCACCCCGTTCGCAGCCACACCGGCGCTGCTGAGGGTGGCATTAACGCCGCGCTCCGTGAGGGCGACGATTGGGAACTCCATGCCTACGACACGATGAAGGGCTCGGACTACCTCGGTGACGCCCCCGCCATCGAAACGCTGGCACAGGACGCCCCGAAAGATACGATTACCTTAGAACACTGGGGGATGCCCTTCTCCAGAGAGGACGATGGGACCGTCTCCCAGCGTCCATTTGGTGGACTCTCCTTCCCCCGGACGACCTACGCCGGGGCGGAGACCGGCCACCACCTGCTGCACGTCCTCTACGAGCAGGTCGTCAAACGCGGCATCCAAGTGTACGACGAGTGGTACGTGAGCCGACTCGCAGTCAGTGACGAACCGGACCCAAACGACCGGACCTGTCACGGCGTCGTCGCCTACGATGTCCAGTCAGGCGCTGTCGAAGGCTTCAAAGCCAGAAACGGCGTCATCCTCGCCACCGGCGGCCCCGGACAGGCCTTCGACCACACCACGAACGCCGTCTCCTGTACCGGCGACGGACAGGCGATGGCCTACCGCGCTGGTGTCCCAATGGAAGATATGGAGTTCGTTCAGTTCCATCCGACGACTCTCCCCAGCACGGGTGTCCTCATCTCCGAGGGTGTCCGCGGAGAGGGTGGGATTCTGTACAACGAATTGGGCGAGCGGTTTATGTTCGAACACGGCTACGCGAACAACGACGGCGAACTCGCCAGCCGAGACGTCGTCTCCCGCTCGGAACTCACCGAAGTCAACGAAGGTCGCGGCGTCGAAGACGAGTACGTCCACCTCGACATGCGCCACCTCGGTGCCGACCGAATTCTCGACCGCTTAGAGAACATTCTCCATCTTGCAGAGGACTTCGAAGGTGTCGATGGGCTTGTCGAGCCAATGCCGGTCAAACCCGGCCAACACTACGAGATGGGCGGCATCGAGACCGACGAGAACGGTGAGACCTGTATTTCGGGACTGTACGCCGCCGGTGAATGTGCGTGTGTCTCCGTTCACGGGGCAAACCGACTTGGGGGGAATGCCCTCCCTGAATTGGTCGTCTTCGGCAAGCGCGCCGGCCGCCATGCTGCCGGTGAGGATCTGGGCGAACCGCAGATTGAGACCGGCTATAAGGAAGGCGTCGAAGAGGAGACCCTTGACCTTCCAATCACACCCGGCGAAGTAGGAATCGACCCGGTTGGCGACGATGTCGCCGCCGACGGCTCCGGACAGGTCGCCGACGCCGATGGCGCCCTCGAGCGGGCCGTTGAGGATGAACGTGACCGCGTCGACTACCTGATGGAGAAAGAAGACGGCATCCAGCACGCCCAGATCCGGGCGAAATTACAGAAAGCGATGACCGACGATGTCAACGTCTTCCGGACGGAGGAGGGACTCAAGCGGGCGCTAAAGGTCATCCGTGAATGTCGCGAAGAGTACCGTGACGTCTACGTTGAAGATCCCTCGACGACGTTTAACACCGATCTCCAGATGACCATCGAGACGCGCAACCTGATCGATGTTGCCGAAACGATCACTCTCGGTGCGCTTGTGCGCAACGAGTTCCGGGGGGCCCACTGGCGCCAAGAGAATCAGATCCGTGACGACGAAAACTGGCTCAAACACACGCTGATTTCCTGGAACGGCGGCAAGCCATCGGTTTGGTACCGCCCGGTTATCCTCGAGGGCGAGGACAAAACCTACGAGCCGAAAGTTCGGAGTTACTGACCAGCGACTGGACGCGACTTATTGGATTCCAAGGCTCCCAAGCAGATCGATGCCGATGTCGAGCCGTTGAACGATTTTATACCCGACATAGATACCGACAATGCCCATTACGCCCGGGAGTTCAGCCGGCGCTGGAATTGGAATGTGAAGATAGCTAAACAGCGCGCCCGCAAGCAATCCCGTCAACAGTGCTAATATCGTGACTGTCAGATTCATTTGTCAGAGCTACCGGGGCCGGAGGCAAAACCGTTTGCTTCGCTCGATGTGAGGTTTTCTCGGCACTGATTTCGACGATTGTCGTGGAGAGCTTTTAATATCGTCGATGTTTATGGATTACATACATGGTTCCAAGCGCACGGCCAGCCAACCCTGCATCGGTTTCGATTCCGGATGACCTCGAGTCCTCGCGCGCAAAACTCGTCTACCTCTATCTCGCCATTTACGGCGAGTCGACGGCCGACGAACTCTGTGCAAAACTCGAGATGGAAAAGGGTGCCACGCTGTCGATTGTCGGGACCCTTCGCAAGCGAGGCCATATCGAACGGGATGGAAAGCAGTATCTCGCCGTCTAAAAGCGCCTCAAGCCACCGCGTCTACGGTTGGCCCGCTCACTCTCCGTTGAACCGCGGCCAGAGAACATCGGTCACAAACGACCCGACCATCAGCGGAACGAGCACGTAGCCAAAGAGATGTAAAAAGACGAGTGAGAGCCACTGGGTGAGCGGATCGGTGGGCGGCCAGAGCAGCGGTAGTGCCTGTGGAAGCAAATCACGGGTCATCACCACCAGCAAGCAAAACGCGACAAACCCAACGCCGAGGCGAATTTTGAGGCGCTGCTCGCGCTCACTTGTCGGCTCCGGGTCCGGCCATTCGCGTTCCTCGTCGCTCATCCGTACTCATATAGCACACGGCGTCGGAACCGTTTGAACGGTTCGGTGTCAGCCTTGTGCTGTCACGTCACAGCATTCCCAGCCATACCGCTTGTGTCCACATCACTCGAGACTACAATTACAATTCGATCCGCTCAACCAACGACTCGCGGTTCTCGTTCGTGTTCACCGCGACGATCCGGATCAGGTCCTCGAGTCCTGACTGATGCAGTTTCGCTTTCAATAGATTGTCGACCTGATAGACACCGGCAGCGTTTGTCATCTCAATCTCGACAAGTACTGGACGGGACGTGCCCGCACGGAGAGTTACCCGATCGATCGCCTGACTCGAGAGGGTGTTAATCCCGCGACCACCGTGTTCGTAGGGAATGCGTGAGCGCCCGCGCTCCATGTCAAGCGCGTCAGCAACACGAATAACGCCCGCCTCGAGCGTCAGTGGTTCCTCTTCGGTATGGTGGCAGAGAATTGCGTGAAGCGTCTCGCCTTTGATACGGACGCTCGTCGCGATATCGTAGAATTCAGGCAGGATACGATCTAACAAGTCGGCGGCAAGCGGAATCGAGTAGTAGGCATGATGATCTCGGTGAACGACATGGCCAACGTCGTGGAGCGTCGCCGCAAGGGCAATGATCACCGCTTCGTCGGCTTCCTCGAGTCCCTGTTGGCTAGCGTTGAACTCGACATCGCCGGCTTTTAATAAATCATAGAGGCAGAGCGCACGGTTACGGACGATTTCGATGTGTTTCGTTCCGTGGTCGTTGTACCGCTTTCGATCGACAGCGTTGACGTTCTGGGCCTCGAGATAGGTTGTAATTTCCGTATCGTCGTCGAGAAACGCGAGCACCTCGTTTACTTTGGTGTCGGGGAAATGGTGCTCTGCGTCCGGGTCGTATTTTCGGCCGGGCTGGTGGGCTGGGTTGTTATTCGGGTCAAGACCCGCATTAGCACCAACATCAGAACCAGAACCAGAATCAGAATCAGAACGGGTATGCTCCTCGCTATCGGTCATATGCCCACTCTGAACGGCCGGAATAAAAAGCCCTCCGACGGAACCGCTCAGGCGAGGTCGGAAACGGCTGCTTCAACCTCATCGTAATCGGGTTCGACACCGGGGTCATCGCTTACCCATGCGTAGGTAATCGCCCCATCCGAGTCAATGACGAAGACGGCGCGTTTGGCAACACCATAGACGCCAAGGTCAGCGAAGTCCATTCGGACATCGTAGTCATCGATGATCTCCTGATCGAAATCACTGATGAGGTCGAACTCGAGGCCGTGTTCTTCGCGGAAGGCGTTTTGAGAAAACGGCGAGTCGACACTAATGCCGTAGACTGTTGCGCCGAGGTCCGAAAAAGCCGACAGGCGGTCTTGGAAGGCGTTCATCTCTTTAGCACAGACGCTCGTGAACGCGCCGGGGAAGAACGCGAGGACAAGCGGGGCGTCCTCGAGTTGCTCGGAGAGCGTGACCGAGCCAATGTCGCCGTTTGCAAGCGGGGCTGTGAAATCGGGTGCGGAGTCACCAGTTGAAACCATCATTGGTTCCATTTGCGCTGGGCATCAAGACAGTTTCGTTCTATTTGTCATGAATAACGTCCCAGGCAGGGATGAGACGGTGAGCGGCTGTCGATTTACTGTGCGGTCCAAAAAGGTTATAATTGCCAGCGGGTAAGCCACGGATAGAGATGGCAGTACAAATTTCACCGTTGTTCATCCCCGGGGCACCTGGGGGACCGGAACTCCTTATCATCCTTTTCATCGCCATCTTGCTATTCGGGGCGAGCAAAATCCCGAAATTGGCACGATCGACCGGTGAGGCGATGGGTGAGTTCCAGAAGGGGCGGGAGAAAGTTGAATCGGAACTAGAAGAAATGCGTGAAACCGGCCAGTACGATGATCTCGAGGAAGATGAAGAGTTCGTCGATACTGAACCGGTGACGTCGGAATCGAGCGAGGAATCGGCTTCAGAGGCCGAAACCGAGACGGAAACGGAGACGAAGTAATCCGTTCAGGGCGTGTGGCCTAGCGGAGAGGGCAGAAGGTTCCTAACCTTCTGATCGCGGGTTCGAATCCCGTCACGCCCGTTTTATTTATCAGCGGGCTGTGAGACAACGCTGACAGTTTTTTCTCCCACTTCCGATGGAACAGCCTTACCTGGGTGAAACAGACGACTGACGTACGAGAAGGCTCTTGTCGGAATTAAGGATTCGTTGTTTGATTGCTATCCAAAAGCTGCGATATTATAATAAGACAACTTTGTTAATTTCTACTACTAAACTAACAAATTGTGGTTGGTATGCGTACCAATTAACCAGACAAATAACAACGAGGTTTGTACTGGAAATGATATGGTACCCCAGATTTCGCGACTTATTTTCACTCCAACTCTTATTTAGATAGTATCTTCGTTAATGATCATCATAAAGTAAATATATTGTGGAGCGAAAATAGCATCTATACGTTGTGAGAGGCAAATGAGGGGCACATATATTATCGAATTTTACCGTATCGGAATCCAGACTTTCAGACACTCACGGAAGATTATCAGAGTTGGTAATGTATGGATGAATTTTTTGACTGATGAGAGATTGAGTGAGTATAATGGCTATTGATGAAGCTGACCGGTCAGGTGACGGGGACTTTTCTGAGGCCGAACGGTCGGCGTCTCCCTCACGTGACCACTCTTCTGGACTTACATCCGGATCCGACTGTCAAGTCGGTGCCTACTCCTGGGCCGATTTCATGGAAGAGTATGGATACGGTGAGGAAGTAGATTCACTGTATCCGGAAGATACAACGCCAACAAGCGATCAACTCGGACTTGAGGTAGATGAGGGCGGGCCAACTGTCCCCTCCGGGACAGACTGGGACCAAGTCTCATTTGATCCAGCGTCCTATCTTGGATATCACCCTGATAGTCTCGAAGACATTATTACCGAGGTATGTGCGCCGAATGCGAAATATCTCCACAACAAATTCCTCAAATTTCTCGACCCGGCGACGACACCAGTGGTCAAAGATGTCTATCTCTGGATGCATTTCAGAAAGGAGTACGGGGATGTCGACGCGACAGAGCTGTTGGGATTTGACCCCACCACAATCGAACAGCAACTCAACAACGCCGGTTCGATGGCGATGGAACTCGACGAACTCGTTGACGAACGAACAGTCAACGTCAAAGAGGATTTCGACGAAGACGAATTCTTCTCGACGGCAGACGGCCACACAACAGTCACAAACCGGTATGACCTAGAGAAAGCAGTCACGTTCAAAAAGAAGAAATATTTCCGTGAAGAGGAACGCTACTGGGTTAACAAACCGTATGCGTTCGCCATTATTTTCCATTCGGAGAAAGAAAACGAGAAAAAATACTACGTTGTCGAACCGTATCTTACTGAGATTGAGGCCGAAGTACAGGAGTTTTTGTCTGGAAAGCTTCGGACAGCAATCAAATACTCCGACGACAACATCAAACTACAACTCGAGGAGGACGGGCGACGGGAAGTCATAGAACAGGAGACGCGACGACTACTCAAACGGTACGACTTATTTAAGAAAAAAAGCGGGGACAAACCGGGCTTTCTCGACTCGATTCGTGAACTCTTAGATGACGATTCGGATGAAACGCCGAACGCGAAAGACGAACTCACCCAACTTGAGGGAATCGCGAGTCGGCCGGAACCGGTCCTCCTCGCCGAAGACTCGGATATTCTTTCTGAGTATCAGGTCGAAAAAGTTCTCTATCAACTCAAACGAAATTTCATCGGCTACGAACGAATTGACGGCATCAAACACGACATCAATGTCGAGGATATCTCCTGTGACGGCTACAACTCACCGGTGTTCGTCTATCACAGCGGCTACGAACAGATTATTTCGAACATCTACCACGGAGAAACGGAACTCGACGACTTCGTCGTTAAACTCGCCCAACGGTCGGGCAAGGGGATCAGTAAGCGAATGCCACAAGTCGACGCGACGCTTCCGGACGGCTCACGTGCCCAGTTGACTCTTGGTAAAGAGGTCTCCGATCACGGGACTAATTACACGATCCGACAGTTCAAGGACGTTCCGTTCACACCGATTGACCTCATCAACTGGAACACCTTCTCGCTGGATGAGATGGCGTTTCTCTGGCTTGCAATCGAAAATCACAAAAGCCTGATTTTCGCTGGCGGGACAGCATCCGGGAAGACGACAAGCCTCAACGCAGTCTCACTGTTTATTCCGAGCAACACCAAAATCGTCTCTATCGAAGACACCCGCGAGGTCGAACTCCCCCAGCGAAACTGGATTGCGTCCGTGACGCGACCATCGTTCTCCGATGACTCCCAAGGGGATGTCGACGAGTTCGACTTACTCGAGGCAGCACTTCGACAGCGGCCCGACTACATCGTCATGGGTGAGATCCGTGGGGAAGAGGGACGAACACTATTCCAGGTTATGTCGACCGGTCACACGACGTACACGACGTTCCACGCCGACTCCGTCGACGAGGTGTTAAAACGGTTTACGACCGATCCGATCAACGTCTCGAAAACGATGTTTACGGCGCTGGATCTCGTTTCAATCCAGACGCAGACCCGTGTCCAGGGAACCAAAGTTCGCCGGAACAAATCGCTGACTGAAATCAATCACTACGAGGCAGAACACGACGAGATTAACGTTCAAGACGTCTACCAGTGGCAAGCAGAAACCGATGAGTACCTCAAAATGGGGGACTCAAACACCCTGGATGCGATTCAGTTCGACCGTGGGTGGAGCACCGAACGACTCGAGGACGAACTCTTTGAACGGCAAGTGATTCTTGCGTACCTGATTAAAAATGGCCTCAACACATACGCCGAAGTTGCGGCCACGATTCAGGCGTTTATTAACGATCCCGAGACAATTCTCACCCTCATCGCAAACGGGCAACTCGAGGACAGTCTCGAGGACCTACGGCAGATGGAGAGTGTGTTGATCAACGTCGATCCGGAAAAAGAGGAACTCGTCCCACGACCCGACGCCACCAACGAAACGTACAACCTCTCGATGGATCTGCTTGAGCGGGCCGAAGAGGGACTCTTCGAAAAATACCGTGGTAAATCAGCGGGTGGGCTCGGAAGCGCCCTTTCGGATATCGAGGAGCCGGAACCGATTACGGTCGGCAACTCCGATGCAGAGGAGTTTACCTTTGGTGGGACCCTCGAAGACGATGGATCGGATGCATGGGATTTCGGTGAGACAGACGATGTCGAGGGGACGCCTTCGTGGCTCGATGACACTGGTGATGGGGGCTTTGAGGTTGGCAGTGAGACAACGCCTAGCGCTAGCGCCGGAGGGGCAGAAACAGCCGCCAAACCCCAATCCGGATCACAGCCAACTAACCAGGCTGACGCGACACCGTCACCAACTGCAGCGGACGAACAGCCACAACTCGAGTTATCGACGGGCTCCGCAGAGAGTGATCTCCCAGCCCTCGAGTCCACGGAGACGAGTGACGGAACGGAGGCAGAAACTGAATCAACCCAACAAGCGACCGATTCTGACTCCGAGGCGAAAATCGAATTTCCCGAACTCGAGGCGAAAACGGATCCGATACCCGAGGAGTCTCTCAGTCAATCTGCAAATCAGTCAGACGATGATGAGATGGGCGGACTGTTCGACGACATGGATCAGGCACTTGATGCAGTCGAAAGCCCTGAAGCGGATGCTGGCCCGGTTGATCCAGACGGTCTTGAGGGTCCGGACACCACCGAGTTCGATTCATTGTTCCCCGACCGGAATCTGGAATCAATTTTCGGAACCGGTGAGCCAACCCAAGGGACGCCTAGTGAGCGGTCATCTGCGCTTGATGAGGAGTCAACAACGCGGGGAGCCAACGATGACGACGCTGCTTCCGATTCTATCTTCGGGACAGAACCGAATTCGGTATTCAATGATGATACTGAGGAGAGCAGTTCACCGTTTGTCGGTCCAGACAAGCCGGCGTGGGACGATTCGACTGAGACGGATGCAGAGACGGAGAGGGATGCTTCTGATGAGGAGGAATCAACATGAGCCTCCAATCGGGGCAATCGGGTACTGACTTTCGAAGCGGAACGGACGGACTCGGTGAGTTCTTCCACCCATTATACAATCGGATTTTTAGCCCTGACAGTTCGTTCGTCGCCGATGTCGAATCGAAACTCGCACAGGCTCGGATGTCAGATACCGTCGAGTTATACCTCTCGCGGGCGCTCGGAATCGGCGTCATCAGTGGCGGATCACTCTGGATTCTCGGCCTGATTGTTGGCTGGGCACTCTTTGCAACCGGACTGGTCGAGGTTGGATCAGTCCTCGGTATCCCGATCGGAAACGAGCAACTGCTCGAACTGGTTATTGCCCTTCGAACACCGCTGTTGATTCTGTTCACCGGGTTGGTGCTCGGGGTGACCGGGTTTGTTCTCGGATTTGGAGCACTGGTCGCCGTTCCCTACTCACGAGCCTCCGCAAGAAAGCGCGAAATCAACATGCTGTTGACTGACTCCGTCTCATTTATGTTCGCCCTTTCGGTTGGCGGCATGAACCAACTCGAGATCATCGAGTCGATGGCCGAAGCCGAAGACACCTACGGCGAGGTCGCAAAGGAGTTTCAGAGCATCGTCCAAGAAACCGAATACTTTGATGTAGACTACCGAACGGCGATTCGCAAGCAGGCAATGGAGACGCCGAGTAAGGAACTCGAGCAGTTCCTGACGGATATGCTCTCGATCATCAACAGCGGTGGCAACATGGAGAGTTTTCTGCACGATAAAAAGGAAAAACACATGCGAACGGCCAAGCAGGAACAGGAGTTGACACTCGAGACGCTTGAACTGTTCGGCGAGATGTATATGACGCTCTCGTTGTTCCCACTCCTGTTGATCATTATTCTCGTGATCATGCAGATGATCCCGAACGTCCCGGTCGACCAGAACATGATCTATCTGACCGTCTATGCGCTGATTCCACTGACCGGTATCGGGTTTCTCGTCCTCGTTTCGACGGTCAAACACGATGAGCCCGGTGATGGATTCCTTCGTGACTCGAGTGATAAGCGAGTGGATGTCGGAGACGGTGGCGGCCTTCTGGACCTCGGATTGATCGAGCAGTTTACCGGCGAACGCAACATCTTCGACCGGATTAAAAGCCGTGAGGGAACGTACGAGACGTTACAGGTGCTTCGATACCCACATATTTTCTTCCGGGACAACCCGCTGTATACACTGGCCCTAACCGGTCCGGCAGCCCTCGCTATCATCGCAATCGCCATGGCCAACGGCTCGGCCCCGTTGTCGGTCGATGAGATGATCGCCCGCCCAATCTGGGGGACCTTCATCTACGGCTACCTCCCACTGTACATGATGTGCGTTCCCCTCGCAATCTTCAGAGAGTGGAATGTCCGGACACGCAACGCCGTCGTCAGCTCGCTTTCTGAGGACCTGCGTAAACTCTCGAGTTCGAACGATACTGGAATGACGCTTCTCGAGTCGCTTAACTCGGTTGCAGAGACGACCTCCGGAAAACTCGCTCGGGAGTTCGAGGTGATGCACACGAAGGTCAACTACGGGACCAGCCTTCGGGAGGCCTTAATCGAGTTCAACAACAAGTATCACCTCCCACGGCTCGCCCGTACGGTCAAGCTGATCACGAAGGCCCAAGAGGCCTCAAACCAGATTTCGGATGTGTTGCGGACGGCAGCCCAAGCCAGTGAGAACCACGACGATATCGCTCGCGACCGGATTTCCCGGACCCGCATGCAGGTCGTGATCATTATCATGACGTTCGTGACGTTGCTTGCGGTGATGGCGATCTTGCAGACCCAGTTCCTCGATACGATGGCCGGGTTGGATACCGGATCGGATGCGGATACGGGCGGTGCTGGTGGGGGCGGTGCGGGTGATGCCCTTGCCGACGATGGTTCGTTTACCGTCGACACCAATCTAATGTCGATGCTGTTCTTCCATGCGGTGACCCTACAGGCAATCCTCTCGGGCTTCATTGCGGGCTACATCCGGTCGGCAGACCTCATGAGCGGACTCAAATACGTTATTGGACTTTCGACGATTGCACTCGTTGGCTGGGCGGTGATTGTCTAATATGGCTGATGGGAAACGGACCGTTCGAATCTCACTCGAGAACAGAGGCCAGACCACACAGGATTTCGCCGTCGGGATAGGTGTCTTCCTGCTGGCGATTGGCTTCGTGTTTTCGTTCCTACCGACCTTTATCACCCCGTTTTCGGGGCAGGTCGGACCGGCCGAATCAGCCCAGGCTGATCGGATTGCGGCGACCGTTGTCGATGACCTTGCGGCGAACCCAAACCGGCCGAACCATCTGAGTGAGGCACCCGGTGATAGGTACGATGAGGGGGAGTTAAACGAAACCCTTGGGCTTCGCTCGACAGATAGTGTACGGATCGATCAAATAAATATCTCAATCGAGGATATCAACCAGTCGTCAGATTCCTCCTCATTCAATCCCGGTTCTGAGTGGGAGGTTGGGGACCGATATCAGGAGGGGCAGACAGCGGCGAGTGCTGCCCGGATTGTCTCCATCGATGAAGAAGACTGTGACCCTGCCTGCCGACTCGTGGTGCGAATCTGGTGATTAGATGAAGGACTTACTAGGAAACAGAGGACAAGCGTTTACGCTCGAGGGATTCATCGGCGCAATTATTGTCCTTACGGCGGTGTTGCTTGCCTCTCAGGCGGTTGTAATTACCCCGACGACGGGTGGTTCAGTCGATCGGACGACCCAAGCGCAGTTACAGCAGGAGACGAACGATGCGTTGCTTGTGGCCGATACTGATGGTGAGCTGTCGCGGATGATTCGGTACTCGAATGAGAGTACTGAAGAGTTCTACAACAACAGTGGTACCGCAACCGGTGCCTACACCAGCTCCCAGTTTGCGAACGTCTCGACGTTCGGTGATGTCCTTGAGCAGCGGTTCGATGAGAGCGGGCGAAATTACAATGTTGAATTGGTAGCGATCAACGAGTCGGGTGGAACTGAGAAGGAGGAACTTGTTTTTCAGGGCACACCGAGTTCGACTGCGGTCACGGCGAGTCATATGGTTACGCTCAGAAATGATCAAAGATTGACGGCACCCGGGGATAGTCCCCGTCTTGAGGATGCAGATATGGACAATTACCCTATACCTGGTTCAACTGACGATACCGTCTACAACGTAGTCGAAGTCCGGGTGATCGTATGGTAACAACCCTCGAGGACCGAACCCGCGGTCAACTCATCCTCATCGGGGCAATCGCCATCGCCTTTATTATCCTCGGGCTGGTCGTCGTTTTCAACGGCCTGCTCTTTACCCAGACGACCTCATCGGGGGAAACACTCGAGAGTGCGAGCAATGCCGAAGATGTTGAACTCGAGATTAATCGGAGTGTTGGACAGGTTGTCCAGGAGGTAAATCGCGAATCAAATCCGGATATTGAAAATACTGATATAGAAGAATTCGGAAATCCGTATTCAAACTCTACTTCAAACTCACGGCCAACTGTCGTGACTGTGGATTATGATTCCGGATCAAAGGATGCCTCTCGCATGGACTCGCCAACGAGTGGGACAGTATATAACGCATCCAATGAAGAAAGTTTAGTGCTAGGGCAGTTGTTATTGAAAGAAATTGGGTCGAATGATCGAATAGATATTACATTTGACAATGAAGATACCCTGACTGTGGATAGAAATGGAGACAACTTTGATGTGAGTTTTGACTCCGGTCCCGGGTGTGATTTTCTAATCGATGCTGAAAATGATGAGGATGTAAATTATAATGCACTCACTGGGAAAGTATCCGGAGAGAGCATTGACCGGGAGTGTAATGCCGTTACAAGCGAAGTCCGAGGCTCTTATCAAAATATCAGTTTTGATGATCCTCATACACCTGATGCGTTTGAAATTGTGGTCAAGGGCAGTGATTTCGAGGAAGCGACCAACCCCGTCGACGTATATTGGACAGTTGAAGTCCGCTACACCTACGACTCGAGGGCAACCTCCGTCGAAAAAACCGACCACACAATCGAAGTCTACGGTGAGAACCTATGATCCGACAGCCCTTGGACACTGACGACCGGTCGGTTTCGATTGCCGTCAACCACGTCCTCACCATCGGGATCACGGCCACGCTGTTGACGACGCTCTTATTGGGCATGGGCGGCCTCCTCGACAGTGAACGCGAACGCGCAGCGACGGAGTCACTGAGCACGGTTGGTGAGCGGTTATCGGGTGAGATCTCGAGTGTTGACCGA